>Ga0247729_10000001_pt1 | contig 315174 bp, 269 predicted proteins | sample UWRJL133311R2_FD_180958 | JGI IMG/M metagenome (GOLD analysis project Ga0247729, IMG submission 180958) | Plant litter microbial communities from Arlington Agricultural Research Station in Wisconsin, United States - UWRJ-L133-311R-2 | ecosystem: Environmental > Terrestrial > Plant litter >... | reverse complement strand
TCCATCTCATGATGCTCGGATATCGCGTGGCGACTCAGGTCCACGCCATTGTCATGGGCCATCAGCGGAATATAAAAGAAGCGCTCTTCCGCGGTTTCATGGGCCTGGAGCTCGGCCTTGAGCTGTTTGTAGGCATCCACGCGTTCCTGGCTGTCGCCGCTGGTGCGGACCAGATTTTCTGCATAACCACGCTGGCGATCATGACTTTCACGCAAGGCTTCGAAAATATTCAACGGCGCTACTCCAGACTGGCTTCCCAAGGGTGGAAGCGATATGCACTAGACCGCCACGCAAGATCAGCGTTCCACCCGCCACGGCCACCCATCAGTAAACGCCAGGCGGAATTCCGTCCTTGTTGAAGTCCTTGAGCCGTTCTTTTTCTTCGGGCGTCGAGTGCGCCGGCGTGTGCTGTTTCGCAGCGTCTTTGGGAGAGTCTTTGGGCGCGTCTTTCTTTTGCTCGCTCATCAGCGGATCCTCTTTGAATGACAGGTATTAATGAGGCCGCGGCGAGCGGGTTCAGTTCCTTTGCTGCCCTTATCGAATGCAAGACGAAGCGTCTTACAGCACGCGTGGCCAACAACGGCTTGCCCTTAGTCCCATTGCGGGACTAAAATCTCGCCCATGAGAATTATCGCCACCAGCCACCTGAAAGCCTTCTGGGAAAAATACCCGGATTCGGAGCAGTCCTTTCTTGCCTGGATCGATGAAGCAAAAAACGCGAGTTGGTCAAGTCCTGCGGACGTCAAAGCTCAGTATCGTAGTGCGAGCATTCTGAAAAGTCGGCGCGTCGTGTTCAACATCAAAGGCAACGACTACCGATTGGTAGCTGCCGTGGCGTACCGCTACGGCGCTATTTACATCAAATTCGTCGGCACCCACAGGCAATACGACGCAATAGATGCTGACACTGTTGAGATGGAGTAACCCATGGAAATTAGACCTATCCACAACGACGAGGACTATCGCGCAGCCCTCAAAGCGGTCTCCCCCTTGTTTGATAAAGAACCTGAGCCCGGTTCCTCAGAAGGTGACTGGTTTGACGTGATGATTACGTTAATTGAGGCCTATGAGGCAAAGCACTTCCCGATGGATCTACCTGATGCAGTCGACGCCATCAGATTTCGCATGGAGCAATCTGGGCTGTCGGTGGCTGATCTAGTACCTGCTATTGGCCGGCCAAACCGGGTCTATGAGATTTTAAATGGGACCAGATCGCTGACCTTGCCAATGATCTGGAGACTGCACGAGATGTTTGGAATTTCAGCAGAAAGCCTGATCAAGCCTGCAAAGCGCTAAACCGGAAGCGCAGCGCGACGATTTCCGCCGCATCTTGCCCTCTTATTTCCCCCGCCATACAACTGCCATCCAGTCTGTGCGACAATGCGCGCCAAATTCGGCATGAATCCCGCATTCATTTGCAGCAGTCCGACACACAGGTCGCAGATTGCTGAATAGATATGGCCCAAAGAAAGGCCTCAGACTCGGGTCAAACGCCCTGAGAAAAGACGGAAACGGGTATCAAATCGGTATCGGCTGCATTCAGCCAACTCCAAGTCATTGAAGGTAAGGTAATTGATCTCCACAGCAAACATCACGATGCAGTTCGGCGCAAAACCCTTGTTCGAGAACGTCTCGGTCAAGTTTGGTGCCGGTAACCGTTATGGCCTGATCGGCGCCAACGGCTGCGGTAAATCCACCTTCATGAAGATCCTCGGCGATGATCTGGAGCCTTCGGGTGGGCAGGTGATGCTGGAGCCGAACGTGCGTCTGGGTAAGTTGCGCCAGGACCAGTTCGCTTACGAAGAGTTTTCCGTGCTTGATACCGTGATCATGGGTCACGAAGAGCTGTGGAAGGTCAAGGCCGAGCGCGATCGCATCTATTCGCTGCCGGAAATGACCGAAGACGACGGCATGGCCGTTGCCGAGCTGGAAACCGAGTTCGCGGAAATGGACGGTTACACCGCCGAATCCCGTGCCGGTGAGCTGCTGTTGGGCCTGGGTATCGGCATCGAGCAGCACAGCGGGCCGATGAGCGAAGTATCGCCGGGCTGGAAACTGCGAGTGTTGCTGGCTCAGGCGTTGTTCTCCGATCCTGAAGTGCTGTTGCTCGATGAACCGACCAACCACTTGGACATCAACACGATTCGCTGGCTGGAAAACATTCTGACCCAGCGCAACAGCCTGATGATCATCATCTCCCACGATAGGCACTTCCTGAACAGCGTCTGCACGCACATGGCCGACCTGGATTACGGCGAGCTGCGTCTGTTCCCGGGCAACTACGACGAGTACATGACCGTGGCGACCCAGTCCCGCGAGCAACTGCTGTCGGACAACGCCAAGAAGAAAGCGCAGATTACCGAGCTGCAATCGTTCGTCAGCCGCTTCTCCGCCAACGCCTCGAAAGCCAAACAGGCCACTTCCCGCGCCAAGGCTATCGACAAGATCCAGCTGGCCGAGGTCAAGCCTTCGAGCCGCGTCAGCCCGTTCATCCGCTTCGAACAAACCAAGAAGCTGCACCGTCAGGCGGTCATTGTCGAGCGTATGGCCAAAGGCTTCGACGGCAAGCCCCTGTTCAAGGATTTCAGCTTCCAGGTTGAAGCAGGCGAGCGCGTAGCGATCATCGGTCCGAACGGTATCGGTAAAACCACCCTGCTGCGCACGCTGGTCAACGAACTGACTCCGGATGCCGGTTCCGTGAAATGGACCGACGCGGCAGAACTGGGCTACTACGCTCAGGACCACGCTCATGATTTCGAAGATGACGTCACGCTGTTCGACTGGATGGGTCAGTGGACGCAGGGCGAGCAGATGATCCGCGGGACGTTGGGCCGGATGCTGTTCTCCAACGACGAAATCCAGAAGTCGGTAAAAGTGATCTCCGGTGGTGAACAAGGCCGCATGCTGTTCGGCAAGCTGATCCTGCAAAAGCCGAACGTGCTGATCATGGATGAACCGACCAACCACTTGGACATGGAATCCATCGAAGCGCTGAACCTGGCGCTGGAAAACTACCCAGGCACCTTGATCTTCGTCAGCCACGACCGCGAATTCGTTTCGTCTCTGGCCACTCGCATCATCGAGCTGAGCCCGAGTGGCGTGACCGACTTCAGCGGCACCTACGACGACTACCTGCGTAGTCAGGGTGTGGTGTTCTAAACAGCCTGAGCCTCTAAAGATCCTTGGCGGCGCTGTTCGCAGCCTTCGGCAGCTCCTACAGACAGTACGCGGGACTGTAGGAGTTGTCGGAGGTTACGACGGCGACGAATGCGGCGTGTCTGACACGCCGCTGTTCGCGGCCTTCGGCAGATTCTATCAAATATGAATTGAATATCTGAATTGGAATGCTTTTCTGTAGGGGCTCACGAGCACCGCGAGGCAGCGATAGCGGTTTGCCTGACATACCGCGATCGCTGGCCTCGTAACCTCGGTGAGCTCCTACAGGCCAGCAGCCTCAATGCGAATGACGAGGCTCGCCGCCAGTGCGGGCAATCACTTTCAAGTGCAGGGTTGCCGGTTCCAGGCAACCACCTGTAGACAGTTGCCCCACCAGTTGCCGATAGAGTTCTTGCCAGGGCGTTTGTGACGCCGGGTAATCCGGAGCCCAGGCAAGGCGCCGTTCGGCCATCTCTTCATCAGAAACCAGAACATTGACCGAGCGTGAGTTGAGGTCAACCCGCAACCGGTCGTTGGTGCGCAACAGCGCAAGTCCCCCGCCTACGGCCGCTTCCGGCGACATATTGAGAATCGACGGGCTCGCCGAGGTACCGCTTTGGCGACCGTCACCCAGGCACGGCAGCGAATCAATACCCTGCTTGATCAACCTCGCAGGCGGCGCCATGTTGACCACCTCGGCACTGCCCGGATAACCCACTGTTCCTGCGCCTCTGATCACCAGAATGCAGCGCTCGTCGATATCAAGCTCCGGATCATTGATTCGCGCGTGATAGTCCTCAGGCCCTTCAAAGACGATGGCCCGGGCTTCAAAAGTGTTTTCCGCGCCGGGTTCAGACAGGTAAGTCTTACGGAACGCCTCGCCGACCACAGACATTTTCATGATCGCGCTATCAAAGAAGTTGCCGCTGAGCACGATGAAACCGGCGCCATGCTTGAGGGGAGCGTCGTAGGGGAAGATCACGTCAACGTCAGTGGCGAAGGCCGTGGCGACGATTTCGCCGATGCTTTTCCCGGACACCGTCGCACAGGCCTCATGCAGTCGTCCGGCCTTTTGCAGTTCATGCATCACCGCAGGCACACCCCCTGCCCTGTGGAAGCTTTCGCCCAGGTATTTACCCGCAGGCATGCAGTTGACGAGCAACGGGACGTCCTCACCGATCCGCTGCCAATCGTCCAGACTCAGCTCGACGCCCATATGCCGGGCAATAGCGATCAGGTGCGGAGGACAGTTGCTCGATGCACCCAGTGCCGAGGCCACGGCAATAGCATTTTCGAACGCCTCCCGGGTCATGATCTGCGAAGGGCGTACGTCCTGACGCACCAGATCACAGATGCGTTTACCTGTGGCGTAGGCCATTTGCCCGCGCTCACGATATGGCGCAGGAATGCTCGCGCAACCAGGCAGCGACATGCCGAGGGCTTCAGCCAATGCGTTCATGGATAGCGCGGTGCCCATGGTGTTGCAGTGCCCTACCGAAGGCGACGCCGCAGTGGTCATTTCCATGAAGCCTTCGTAGTTGATTTCCCCGGCCGCCATGAGATTTCTGGCGTGCCAGAGCACGGTTCCCGAACCGATCAACTGACCTTTGTGATAACCGTCAAGCATCGGCCCGCCCGACAGCACGATGGAAGGCAGGTCGGTCGTCGCTGCAGCCATAAGGCAAGCGGGAGTTGTTTTGTCGCAGCCGGTGGTCAGTACAACGCCATCGAGTGGGTAACCGTGGAGGATTTCGACCAGCCCCAGATAAGCCAGGTTACGGTCCAGCGCTGCGGTCGGTCGCCGTGACTGCTCAGCGATCGGATGCACCGGGAATTCCATGGGGATCCCCCCGGCATCTCGAATGCCGGCCTTCACCCGCTGCGCCAGTTCAATGTGATGGCGATTGCACGGAGTGAGATCGCTGCCAGTCTGCGCGATGCCAATGATCGGTCGTCCGGATTGCAGCTCATCCCGGGTCAGGCCGTAATTCATATAGCGCTCGACGTAGAGGGCCGTCATGTCCGCGTGGTCGGGGTCATCGAACCATTGCTGACTGCGCAGAGGGCGTTGGGGTGTATCAGTCATGATCGGTTTCTCTCTTGTAATTGAATTGATCAGTCAGGCGAATCTGTTTGCCCTGAGGCAACGGGGTCAGGCAACGACGCCGGCCAGCTTTTGCGCGCGAATTTCCTCTGCGCTGAGCACTGCGCCACTGCCGACGGCGTCAGTCAGGTCGGTCAGGCTACGACCGCGGGTTTCGATGGATAACAGGGTGCCAATCAAGGTCAAGACCGCCAGCACGATGGTGTACACCGCCAGCACCCAATACGCACCGCCCGCCATCCCGACCAGGAAAATCCCCAGAATCGGCGCAATACCGCCGGACAGCATGGCTCCTACCTCACGGGACAAGGCGACTCCGGAGTAGCGATAACGATTGCCGAACAGCTCGGTGAAATGCGCGCACTGTGCACCAAGCATGCTGTTGGCGCCCAGAGCAAAGCCGCCGATGATGGCGATCGAGACCAGCGTCGGGTTACCGGTGTCAATCATCCACCAGGCCGGAAGCGCCCAGAGTGCAGTGAAGATAGCCCCGCAGCGATAAACCACCAGTCGGCCTACCCGGTCTGACAACGCGCCGAACAGCGGGGTGGTGATCACACTGGCAATACTCGCAATGAGCACCGCATTGGTGCCGATTGTGGCGAAGTTTGCATTGCCGGCGGCGCCCTGCTTCATTGCGTAGCCGGTGAGGAATGCAATGGCCACGGTGGTATAGAGCGTCGAACAACCGGTCTCCGCCAGACGCATCAGACTGGTTGCAACCAGCGGGCGACGAGCGCCCTTGAGCACAGCCCGCATCGGTGACTGGATGACGTTCTTCGACTCGGCGAGGTCCTTGAAAACCGGGCTCTCCTTGAGCTTCAGGCGGATCCAGATCGCCATGACGATGAGCACGATGCTAGCCAGGAACGGCAGACGCCAGCCCCAGGCTAGTATCTCCTCCTGGGTCAGGACGGCTTGCATGATGCGGAAGGTAATAGTCGCCATCGCCAGACCGGTGAATACGCCTATGAACGGCAATGCCGCGTAGAAACCGCGCCGTTTGGGAGGCGCCAGTTCGGCCATCAGGGTCGCAGCACCCGTCTGTTCGGCCCCGGCACCGAAGCCTTGCAGCAGGCGCAGGAATACCAGCAACACCGCGCCGACGCTGCCGGTAGGTAGCAAGCCAATCAATGTCGTTGCCAGGCCCATCAGACCGATGGTCAGCAGCAGCACCAGCTTGCGCCCCTTGCGATCGCCCAATGATCCAAAGAACAAGCCACCGAATGGACGAGCAAGAAAGCCCGCACCATAGGTCGCAAAGCTGGCCAGCAACGCACCGGTGGTACCCAGGGAGGGAAAAAAGATATGACCAAATACCAGCGCGGAGGCCAAGCCGTAAATGGCGAAATCATAGTATTCAAGGGCGCTACCGACAGCACCTGTAAAGATGGCCCGGCGCAGCTGCTTAGGATCAGGCGCGACGGGATTCAAATCGCTGGCTGCAGTGTTCATGGTGAGCCTCGCTTTTATTTTTATAGTGGGCAAAGCCTGATCTGTCCGATCAGTGTCACGGGTCAGCACTCAGCGGCTTAAAAGCCCTCGCGCCGCGAGGTTCTGAAACAAGGCATTAACGCCAAAGCTCCAGCGCTGAGCATCACTGCTGTGGGTGACGATGTTGCGCAGGCTGCCCAGCAACGGGCTGCTGATGGTCACCTGATCACCCAGCTTGTGGGTGAAACCGCCGCCGGGATGGTCGCGATCTTCCGTAGGGGCGAACAAGGTGCCGAGGAACAGCACAAAGCCGTCGGGGTATTGGTGATTGGCGTTGAGGGTTTGGCCGGCTAGATCAGCAGGGTCGCGGCTGATCTGATCCATGGAGCTGGAGCCATGCATCACGTAGCCGTCCAGGCCTCGTACTTCCAGATCCACCACACAGCTGCGCACGTCGTCGAGGCTGAAGGTTTCGTCAAACAGCCGCACGAACGGCCCAAGAGAACATGAAGCATTGTTGTCTTTGGCCTTGCTCAACAACAGCGCACTGCGGCCCTCGAAATCACGCAGGTTCACATCATTACCCAGCGTGGCACCGTGGATTTGCCCGCGACTGTTAACCGTCAGGACGATTTCCGGTTCAGGGTTGTTCCAGTGCGATTTGGGATGGATGCCCACTTCGCAGCCGCAACCGACAGCCGCGAGAATGGGTGCTTTGGTAAATATTTCGGCGTCCGGCCCTATACCCACTTCCAGATATTGCGACCACATCCCCTGCTCGATCAGCAGGGCCTTGAGCCGCATAGCCTGCTCCGAACCTGGCTTGATGGTGCGCAGATTGTCGCCAATGGCACTGTGCACCACGGCCCGCACCGCCTCGGCTTTGGCGGCATCGCCCCCCGCCTGCTCCTCGATGACGCGTTCGATCATGCTGGCGGCAAAGGTTACCCCTGCGGCTTTGATCACCTGCAGATCCACCGGCGGCAGCAGATAAGGCTTTTCGGAATCCGGATTGGGGTGCGAGTTTTCAAGCAGGGCTTCGAGACTGGCGACCCTGATGCCTGTTGCGGCCCGAACAGCACTAAGTGGCTCGGGGTGCTCCAGCAAGTCCGTCAACGTAGGGAAATGCCGGGACAGATCGAATACCCCCTCAGTGCGGATGACCACGGGCGACGGGCCTGAAACTGCGCCGGGAATCCATGCGCGGCCAATCAAAGTGCCCGTCAGGCCATCATTAGGGAGTGTGTTCGCAGGCGTGAGTGTGATCGACATTTTTATTGGTTTCCTGTTCAGCGAGGCCCTCACGCTAGGGGCTGACAGCGATAAACTCCAATGACAAATATTCAATAACCGATAACCTCACGGTATCAAGCCGCGGCGACTCGATCCCTGATCACGTCTTCTCCAGACCCGCTGCCAGACTCTCAATGAACACGGTTTCAGCCCGGCTCATGCGCTGCTCCCGGTTCCACAGCAGGTGGATATCGACATCTGCCACTCCGTCCAGAGGCGGGACACGCCATAGCAAGCCATTGGCGACATCTTCAACCACCACGTGCTCTGGCAAACACCCCAGGCCGATCCCGGCGATGATCAGCCGGCGGATTTCTTCCAGGCTTGATGAGGACGCGACGATTCTTCCGGAGAAACCCTGCTGATCGCGAAAGATCGTCAGGGGCGAGAGCATTCCGCCGATCTGGTCGCTGGTGAAACTGACGAAGTTTTCTTGTTGCACATCGCTCTGCGTCAAATCGGAACGGCCAAATAAAGGGTGGTTACGGCCGCAGAAAAACGCATAACGCTGGCGCTGGAACAGTCGTTGCTCCAGACGCGGTTGCAGACGGCGATTGAGGCTTAAGCCCAGCGTGGCGGTCTTCTCCAGCAGCGCGCTGACAATGTCGGAGCTGCGCATCACGTCGACCTCAAGATCAACACGGGGGTGGCTGCGGTGAAACTGTGTAAGGAAATTATCGAAGCTGCTTGAAACGATGCGGCTGATCATCAACAGGCGGACTTTACCGATCACCTCATCACCCGGCATTTGCAAGGTATTGCTGACCTGCGAGACGTGGCCGTACATCTCGCCCGCCAGAGCGAAGATCTTCACGCCTGCCTCTGTCAGGTCAAACCGTGGCCCACGACGGGCAATGAGCTGGCAGCCCAATTGCTCTTCAAGACGCTTGAGGGCCTGGCTGACTGCGGGTTGTGTCAGGTGCATACGAGCGGCGGCGCGGCTGATGCTCAGCTCCTGACCGATGATGCGAAAGGTGCGCAGCAGATTCCAGTCAAGGCGGTCGTTAAGCAGTGAAGTGATGTTGCGAGAGGGATCTGTCATCGCCGGCCTCAATAATAATTCCTGTTTATAGTTCGCATAATAAATAGAAATTTGACTGATTATGCCTAAAGCGCAAAAAATCATTTCACAGTCGCCACCAGAGTGACTTAGCCGCAACTTTTTCTCCTGCCAACAAAACTAACCAATGGAGTACTACATGGAGCTTTCTGCTTCCCCGCAGCCGCGCCGTGCGGCGGCCGCCGCATTCGTCGGCACCATGATCGAGTGGTACGACTTTTATATTTATGCGACCGCTGCCGCCCTGGTTTTCGGTCAGCTCTTTTTCCCCTCCGAAGACAAACTGTTCAGTACGATGGCTGCGTTTGGCACGTTTGCGGTGGGCTTTTTCGCCCGGCCGCTAGGCGGCGTGATCTTCGGTCATATCGGCGACCGCATAGGCCGCAAAAAATCGTTGGTTATCACTCTGGTGATGATGGGCGTGGTGACAATCTGCATCGGCTTACTACCCACTTACGCGCAGATCGGTGCCGCTGCCCCGGTGCTGTTGATCCTGCTGCGGGTAGTGCAAGGCATTGCGGTGGGCGGCGAATGGGGTGGAGCCGTGCTCATGGCGGGCGAACATGCGCCTAAGGGTCGGCGCAACTTCTTCGCCTCCTTTGCCCAGTTGGGCAGCCCGGCGGGCCTGATCCTTTCGCTGCTGGCCTTTAGTGCGGTGACACGCTTGCCGGAAGAGGACTTGATGAGCTGGGGCTGGCGGCTGCCTTTCCTGGCCAGCGCGGCGCTGTTGATCGTCGGGCTTGCCATTCGCCTGGGGGTGAACGAGTCGCCTGAGTTTTTGGACAATAAAGAGCGGGCTCGGCAAGACTTCGAAAGGTCCGGGCGCAAGCAACAAGCACCCGTGCTCGAAGTCCTGAAAACATCCTGGCGCCCGCTGTTGCTCTGTATTGGAGCCAACACGCTGGGGATCGCCGGCGTCTACTTCACCAACACCTTCATGATCGCCTACAGCACTCAGCAACTGGGGCTGCCCCGCTCGCTGATTCTCGAATGTCTGTTCGTGGTAGCCATCATCCAGTTCTGTATCCAGCCCGTTGCGGCATGGATTGCAGAAAAAGTCGGTGCAACGCGCTTCCTTTGCGCGGTGACGATTCTGGCCATGGCGTCGCCCTACCCCATGTTCATCCTGGTGAGCAGTGGTGAAGCGCCGCTGATCATTGCCGGGATTGCCCTGGCGGTGGTGTGCATGGCGTCGTTCTATGCGGTGATCGCTGGCTACGTCAGCGGCATGTTCGAAACCCGCGTGCGCTACACGGCCATCTCCCTTGCCTATCAGGTGTGCGGCGCGTTGGCTGGTGGCCTGACGCCTCTGATCGGCACCTGGCTGGCGCACTCCTATCCTGGCCAGTGGTGGCCGATGGCAGTGTTCTACAGCCTGATTGCCGGCACTTCCCTGATCTGTGTATTGGCGCTGGCGCAGCGTCACGCCACCGCCTTCAGACTCGAAACCGCTCGCGAAGCCTGACTGGCCAACTACCGAATAAGGAATCACTGATGCTCAGTTTCTTCCATCCCGAACAACTTCTGCACTTTCCGAAAAGCTATTACTCGCGCGGACAAATGCGCACACCCCAGGAAGTCCCCCAGCGCGCGCAGAACCTGCTGCAAGCCGTGGACACTCTCGGGTTCGACATCCGGGAACCGGCTGATTACGGCCTCGACCCTTTGCTGGCAGTACACAGTGCGGCTTACCTGAGCTTCCTTGAAACCGCCCACGCGGACTGGAAAAAAATGCCCGACGACTGGGGCGATGAGGTGATGTCCAATATCTTTGTTCGCGAACCCAATGCCCTGCGTGGAATCCTCGCAAAGGCCGCTCGGTACCTGGCAGATGGCAGTTGCCCGGTTGGCGAAAACACTTGGCGATCGGCTTATTGGTCAGCGCAAAGTGCTGTTGCCGCTGCCAAGGCCGTGCTCGACGGCGAGCCCGCTGCTTACGCGCTGTGTAGACCTCCAGGGCATCACGCCCGTGCCGAGGCGGCCGGTGGTTTCTGCTACGTGAACAGCGCGGCGGTTGCTGCTCAGGTGTTAAGGGACCGCTTCCAGCGTGTGGCCGTGCTCGATACCGACATGCATCATGGCCAGGGCATTCAAGAAATTTTTTACAACCGTGATGATGTGCTTTACGCCTCTATTCATGGTGATCCGGAGAACTTCTACCCTGGGGTTGCCGGTTTCGAGGAGGAGCGGGGAGCAGGCGCCGGGACCGGCTTCAACGTCAACTTCCCGATGCCTCACGGCTCCAGCGAAGCGGTGTTCATGAACAAGCTGGAACAGTCGCTGGAGGCGGTAAAAACCTTCGATGCGCAGGTCCTGGTGCTGTCGCTGGGCTTCGATATCTATGAGCTGGACCCTCAAAGTCAGGTCGCCGTCACCCGCGAAGGCTTCGCCAGGCTGGGTGAACGCGTTCGAAGCCTGGGCCTGCCCTGCGTGATCGTGCAGGAAGGCGGCTATCACCTGGAAACACTGGCGGACAATGCCGAGGCGTTTTTCCATAGTTCGCAGAGCTGGAGAGGTTGCTAACTGACACCGCGCTATTGCACAGCAAATGTAGACCCTGTAGGAGCGCGCTTGCCCGCGATAGCGTTGGTTCAGTCGACAAAGTTAGCGTCTGAAATAACGCCATCGCGGGCAAGCGCGCTCTTACAGGACTTGTTGCCTAGGTCTTCTCCAGCACTGAGAGATCAATCGCGCGCTGAAATGATTCGAGAAACACGGTCTCCGCGCGGGTCATGCGTTGCTCGCGGTTCCACATCAGGAACACGTCGACGTCCACAACGCCTTCCGCTGGCGGCAATCGCCAGATCAGGCCATTGTGCAGATCGATGTCCACCAGATGCTCCGGCAAGCAACCAATGCCGTAGCCGGCGATGATCAAGCGGCGGATCTCTTCAAAACTCGAGGACTTGGCGACGATCTTCCCAGTGAACCCGTGCTCATCCCGAAAGACCGTCAGCGGTGAAAGATTGCCGCCAATCTGGTCGCTGGTGAAGCTGACAAAATTCTCCCCTTTCAATGCGTCCAGGGATAACCGTCGCTGTCCGAATAGCCGGTGGCGCTTGCCGCAGAAGAACGCATAGCGCTGACGCATCATGGGTACCCGCTCTAATTTGGGCTGCGCAAATCGGCACAGGCCGACGCCCACGCTGGCGGTTTTCTGGTTCAACGAACTCTGAATATCCGAACTGCGCATGACCTCCACTTCCAACTCCACCCGAGGATGCTGTTGATGGAAATCCGCCAGGAACTCATCGTACAGGGACGATTGCACGAGGCTGATGGACAGCACCCGCACCTTGCCGACGACGTCTTCTACTGCGTCCTCAACCGCTGTACCTAAACGTGTGACGTTGCCATACATCTCCTGCGCGATGTCCAGCACTTCCTCACCTGCCTGGGTCAGGTCGAACCGCGGCCCTCTGCGCAGGATCAATGCGCAATCCAGTTGTTCCTCCAGCCGTTTGAGGGATTGGCTGACGGCTGATTGAGTAACGAAAAGCCGCGCTGCAGCCCGGCTGATGCTGCGCTCCTGACCGATGGCCAGATAGGTACGCAGCAGATTCCAGTCCAGTCGATCATTGAGAAAACGCCGCCCCTTCCATTTGTCTTCCGCCTCGATGACATCGCCGTCGCTCATCCACTCACCATTAGTAGCCGCGCTAATACCAAGAATTAGTATTAGAAAATTGATTAATCATAACCGGTAAGCGATAAAGCGGGTAAGCGCCATCAGAGCGCCATTGATCAGTCTTGAAACCCTGCCAGAAAGCCAATGATAAAAGGGCCTTGCATGCAAACCTCTCGCAACCAGTCGCGCCGTGCGGCCGCCGCTGCATTCGTCGGAACCACCGTCGAATTTTATGACTTCTACATCTACGCCACTGCCGCTGCTCTGGTACTTGGCCAAGTATTCTTCCCCAGTGAAAACCCGGCACTCAGTACGCTGGCCGCATTCGGTACATTCGCCGTAGGCTTCATCGCCCGGCCAATGGCCGGAATGGTGTTCGGCCATCTGGGTGACCGCTTGGGTCGCAAGAAGATGCTGTTGTTCACGATGCTGTTGATGGGCCTGGCTACCACCGGAATCGGCCTGCTGCCCAGCTATGCCAGCGCTGGCATCTGGGCCCCCATCGGGTTAGTTGCACTGCGCATCGTCCAGGGGATCTCGGTCGGTGGTGAATGGGGTGGCGCGGTGTTGATGGCCAGCGAACACGCGCCGAAGGGACGCAAGACGTTCTATGCCTCATTCGCACAATTGGGTAGCCCGGCCGGCTTGCTGCTTGCGTTGATTGCCTTCCGCCTGGTGACCTCGCTTGAGCCTGCCGAACTGCTTGACTGGGGCTGGCGCTTGCCCTTCCTGGCCAGTGGTGTGCTGATGATGATTGGTCTGGCCATTCGCTTCGGGGTCGATGAGTCGCCGGAATTCAAAGCCGTGGCGGACAACGGCGAGACTGCCAAATACCCAGTGCTGGACGTGATACGTACGTGCTGGAGGCAGATTTTCTTCGCGGCCTGTGCCGTGACCATCGGCTCGGCAGGCTTCTTCTTCACCAATACGTTCATGATCACCTACGTGACGCAATATCAGGGAATCTCCCGGGCGACGATTCTTGATTGCCTGTTTATCGTGACGATCCTGCAATTTATCTCCCAGCCGTTGAGTGCACTGTTGGCAGAGCGTATCGGCGAAGGCCGGTTCCTGAAGCTCGCAGCCCTGCTTTCCATGGTTATGCCCTACCCCATGTTCGTGCTGGTGGGCACCCAGAACCTGGCATTAATGACCCTGGGCATCGCCATGGCGGTGATCACCTTGTCAGCGCTATACGCGGTCATTGCCGGCTACATGGCCCAGGCCTTCCCGGCACATCTGCGCTACAGCGGCATCTCTATCGCCTATCAACTGATCTGCGCCATTGCCGGCGGCACTACCCCAATCATCGGCACGTTGCTGGCTACCCACTACGCCGGTCAGTGGCTGCCGCTGGCGATCTTCTTCAGCTTGCTGGCTGGCCTGTCGCTGTTTGGCGTCTGTGGCCTGGCGCGCTTGCGTGGCGAAACGAACGCCGCCCGCGCGCCAGCACTTCAGTAACCCAGCCGTTCAATAAGCCAGCATTTAATAAGGAGCCATCATGAACACCCTTGACTCAATGGATACCGTCGAACGGCAGGCCCGTTATGACCTGGCCGCGCTGTATCGACTGGTGGCGCATTTCCGCATGACCGACCTGATCGATACGCACATCAGCCTGCGTATTCCGGGTCCCGAGCATCATTTTCTGATCAACCGCTACGGGGTGATCTTCGACCGCATGACGGCCAGCGATCTGGTGCGCATCGATCAGTACGGCCAAGTGGTCAACGGCGACGTTGAGAACAGTCGGGTCAATGCCGCAGGGTTCGTGATCCATTCGGCGATTCACATGGCCCGCGAGGACCTGAACTGTGTGATCCATACCCATACCGCCGCAGGCATGGCGGTCGCGGCTCAGGAACAGGGTCTGCTGCCCATCACTCAACATGCTTTGAAGTTCTACGGCAAGCTGGCGTATCACAGCTACGAAGGCATCGCCCTGTCGATGGATGAGCGTGAGCGTCTGGTCGATGATCTGGGCACTCACAAGGCGATGATCCTGCGCAACCATGGCCTGCTGGTGGGGGGTAAAAGTGTTGCCCACGCATTCCACGAATTGCACTTTCTGGAGCGTGCCTGCCAGGCGCAGATTCAAGCCCTTTCGGGCAACAGCAAACTGATCCAGCCGAGTGAAGAAGTCTGCCGCCTGGCAGCGCAGCAATTTGATCGCGACGAAGCCGAAGAAATCATCCAGCTCAGCTGGAAAGCCACGCTGACCCTGATCGAAGACCAGCGCGAGTCGTACTGCTCATGATGACTGTCGTGCTATTGGCCAGCGATACCGGCCTGCTCACCCAGTTACAGGCTGCGTTCGTTCGTCAGGCGCCCGACTTGCGAGTGGTGCTGGCCGATGACCCGCACGCGGTCCAGGCACAAATCGCCGCCTGCTGGTATCCGCCGGCAAACAGCATGAGCGGCCTGCCAAACCTGCGACTGGTGCACTCGGTAGCGGCCGGTGTTGATCACCTGCTAACCGATCCGAGCCGTCCTGATGTACCCGCCTGTCGGGTGGTCGACCCGGACCATCGCCAGGGCATGACCGAATATGTGCGCTGGGCCGTGCTGAATTTCCATCGGGACTTCGACCGTGTCACGGCGCAACAGCGCCAAAAACTGTGGCAGCGTCACCCGCAGCGGCCCGCGTCCGAGTTCAAGGTTGGCGTCATGGGTCTTGGCTCGCTGGGTGCGGCAATCGCCACGGACTTGTCCGGTGCCGGGTATACGGTGCGCGGCTGGGCGCGAAGCCCACGGGAGTTGTCGGGTGTCGCTTGTCATCACGGCGATGATCAGTTCGACGGTTTCCTCGACGAGCTGGACATGCTGATCAACCTGCTGCCGTTGACCAATGCCACTCGCGGCATCCTGTGTAAGCGGACCTTCGCGGCGCTGTCTCCCGGTGCGGTGATCGTCAACGTCGGACGTGGCCAACACTTGGTGATTGACGACCTGGAGCAGGCGCTGGCCAGCGGTCAATTACGCGGCGCGGTGCTGGATGTGTTCGAGCGCGAGCCGCTGGCTGTCAATGAGCGACTCTGGCAAATGCCCGGAGTGGTGATCACCCCGCACATGGCTTCAGCCGCTTCCCACGACTGCATTGCCCGTCAAGTGGCGGAAAACGCCCGTCGGCTGAGCATTGGCGAACCCCTGAACAATTTGGTGAACCCGGACCTGGGTTACTGAGCAATACGCAAGAGGCTTACTGATGAACGTACTGAAATGCAACGGCGAGCGCCTCTGGGGCAGCCTCATGGACATGGCCGAAATAGGCGCCACCGCCAAGGGCGGCAATTGTCGTTTGGCGTTGTCAGCAGAAGATGCAGCCGGACGCGAACTGTTCATGAACTGGTGCCAGGCAGAAGGCATGACTCTCGGCTTCGACGCCATTGGGAACCTGTTCGCGCGTCGCGCCGGAATTGACGACAGCCTTGCCCCCATTGTCATGGGCAGTCACCTGGATACCCAGCCAAAAGGCGGCAGGTTCGATGGCATCTACGGTGTACTGAGCGGTCTGGAAGTTGTTCGCTGCCTCAACGAACAAGGCCTCCAGAGCCAGCGCCCCATCGAGATTGCGGTGTGGACCAACGAAGAAGGTGCACGCTTTACCCCGGCCATGTTTGGCTCGGCGGTGTTCACTGGCAGCCTGCCCCTGCAAACCGCCCTGGATGCGCAGGACGCTGACGGCATCAGCGTCGCCCAAGCGCTACAAGCGACTGGCCACACCGGTGAGCTGCCATTTGAACGGCCATTCGACGCTTATTTTGAGGCCCATATCGAGCAAGGTCCGATTCTTGAGGACAACGGCTTGCCAGTTGGCGTTGTAACCGGCGGCCAGGCCATCTGCTGGCTGGACGTGCAGGTCAAGGGTCAGAGCGCCCATGCGGGCACCACGCCGATGAAACTGCGCAAGGATGCGTTGTTCGGGGTGGCACAAATGGCGTCCCAACTGGAAGCGCTGGCAGAAGAGTTCGCCCCCAGAGGCCTGGTGACCATCGGCCAACTGAGCATTGCCAAATCGTCGCGCAACACCATTGCCGGCAGTGTGAATTTCACTGTGGATCTGCGTCATCATCAGGACGAGCAGATTGCCGCCATGGAACAGCAAGTTCAGCGGCGCTTCCAGCAAGTCGCCGACGCCCGGGACCTGACCCTGAATATTGAGCGCCACTGGCTCAGCCCGGCGACGCCTTTCGACGGTGATTGCGTGGCAGCAGTGCGCAGCGCTGTCGAAGCCCTGGGTTATCCCCATCAGGACATCGTCAGTGGCGCCGGTCACGACGCCATCCTGCTGGCGCGCCACTGTCCGACCACCATGGTCTTCATTCCATGTGTGGGCGGGCTGAGTCACAACGAAGCCGAAGATATCTTCCCGGAACACGCGCGCATGGGCTGCGACGTGTTGCTCAACGCCATTGTCGAGCGCATTCAACGCTAAAGATTTACTCCAGCGGACCTCTGACCTGCCCTCCTCACAGTCGGCAGGCAGAACACACGCATGGCAAGTAAGCGCCTTGCAGAATTGACATCGATGAGATGCTCTTCCCCCGATGGCGCAGGAAGTCTGAGTGAGGGTCAGGACCTGCGAACGATCTTGATCGAATGCGTAAGGGTCGGCTTGCGGGTCACGCTAATGGCCCGGCGGGTGACGGTATCGATAGTGATGTTCCAGTAGCCACTGCTCGGTACCGTGATCTTTGCCGGAAAGCTGTCGAAGGCGCCGCCATGATAGGTATGGCGGCCACCGTTCTTGAAGCTGCGAAAGTTTGCATCGCTCATCAGGCGGATGTTGCAAGCCTGGGAGGCCTGAATGACGACAATGTCGTCTTCATTGAGGTGTTCACGCTGGTGTATGAATTTCATCTACCGCTCCGGCCATGGCTCTGGCCTGTTAAATCCGCTTTACGCTTGTTGGGCAAGGATCATGGGCATTAAGCCCGGAAATCGACTTTCGAGATCTTCCAGACGCAATGAGTTCATGTGCGTGGTGCCCACACTCTGGGTTCTGACCAGCCCGGCATCCCGCAAAACCCGAAAGTGATGAGACATGCTCGACTTGGGACGACCACCGTCGAGCTCGCCGCAGGTTGCTTCGGTGACGTGGCCAAGGCGGCGCACGATGTCCAGACGTACCGGATCGCTCAAGGCGTAAAACAATCGCTCGAGGACAAAGTCGCTGGCAGGGGGGTGTTTGAATGGTCGCATAAGGCGAATCATACACAGGGGTTTACGAATCAGCCATAGTTCGAATAGTATCGAACAATCGAATTCACTAGATCCCTGAGGTTTCAGCATGTCTGCGTTGTTCCAGCCGTACACCCTTAAAGACATCACATTGCGCAACCGCATTGCCGTCCCGCCGATGTGCCAATACTCGGCCGTCGATGGTTTGATCAACGATTGGCACAAAGTTCACCTGGCGGCCATCGCCCGGGGCGGCGCTGGTCTGGTGATCGTCGAAGCCACTGCGGTGTCTCCTGAGGGTCGTATCACCCCCGGCTGCACTGGCATCTGGAATGATGAACTGGCTCAAGCCTTTGTTCCGGTGGTCAAGGCGATTAAAGACGCTGGCTCCGTGCCGGGCATCCAGATCGCTCACGCCGGCCGCAAAGCCAGCGCCAACCGTCCGTGGGAAGGCGACGACCATATCGCTGCCGATGATTCGCGCGGTTGGCAGACCATCGCACCCTCCTCCATTGCCTTCGGCGCCAATCTGCCGAAAGTGCCAGAAGCCATGACACTGGATGATATTGCCCGGGTGCGTGACGACTTCGTTGCAGCCGCTCGCCGCGCTCGCGATGCCGGTTTTGAATGGCTGGAATTGCACTTCGCCCACGGCTACCTGGCGCAGACGTTCTTCTCTGAGCACTCCAACAAGCGTGACGACGCCTATGGCGGCAGCTTTGAAAACCGTAGCCGCTTCCTGCTGGAAACCCTGGCCGCAGTTCGTGACGTCTGGCCGGAGCATCTGCCATTGACCGCCCGTTTCGGCGTGCTGGAATTCGACGGCCGGGATGAGCAGACCATGCTGGAGTCCATCGAGCTCACCCGCCAATTCAAGGCTGCAGGCCTGGACATGCTCAGCGTCAGCATCGGTTTCACCATCCCGGAAACAAACATTCCCTGGGCTCCGTCCTTCATGGGCCCAATTGCCGAGCGCGTGCGCCGTGAAGCCGGAATCCCGGTGTCCTCGGCCTGGGGCTTTGGCACTCCGGCTATTGCCGAGCAAGTGGTCAAGGACGGTCAGCTGGACCTGGTGATGGTCGGCAGAGCGCACCTGGCCAATCCGCACTGGGCGTATTTCGCGGCCAAGGAGCTGGGCGTGGATCGCGCTTCATGGACTTTGCCTGCGCCATACGCGCACTGGCTTGAGCGTTACTGATCAGTGAAGTGAAAAAAAGGCGACCTTGAGGTCGCCTTTTTTCATTGAGCGTCGTTATCCCATATCCAGCCCCACAAGCCCGGCAAATGCACGGATTCAGAACTGCTCTGAACAGTCCGTGCCATGGCTGCGCGTTGCAGTTCGGCGGTGTTGTCATAGAAAGGTTTAGCATCCAGCTTCAGGCCGTTGGCATGCGCGCTGTCGAGCAATATCTGTAGATATTCCCGGGTGTGCCTTGCGGTGTAACGGTTCAAGTCATGGAAAGTGATGACAACCGGCACCACTCCGTCCACGCTGGGCAACTCGCCCCTGGCGACCTGCTCACGCACGACGGACAATTCCCGGAGCATATGCGAGCGCCGACGCGGGCTGGCATTGAAGCCCCAGATCTTGCCGTCATTGGCGCTGACATCGGTCAGCAAGACATGCATCTGGTGCAACTGATAAGCCGCAAAGGTTCGCTTGTCGTAGTTCCAGAACGGCGGCCGCAATAGTGAGGGCGGCGCACCGGTAATGGCGGCAATGGCGGCGCTGCCCTGGTTCAACGACTGCTCAAGTTCCTGGGGGCTCAACGAGCGATGATTGGTATGCGACGGAGTCCCGGTATGAAAACCCAGGATATGCCCTTGCGCATGCTCGCGACGCATCACTCTTCGACCTCGATCACTGTTGCCTGCGCGGGACGCTCCGGTCTGGACGAAGAACACAGCCTTGATGCCACTTTGCAGCGGGTTATGGGCAAGGCTGTCCATCACCTGCAAGGTCGGATTAGCGAACCCTGAAGCGCTGGGGCCGTCGTCGAATGTCAGGAGGAAGCGAATCGGTGGCTGCTGCTGCAACCGTTGCTCGGTTTCGGAGGTCAGAGGAACCGGCGCTGCAATACAGCCAGCCAGTCCTGCCGCCATGGCGAGACAGCTCATCACAGTCAAAATGGTTTTCATGGAGTTATGTCGCCCGGATAACAGCTGAAACGATCTGGCCCGAGCAAATCCATGCATTGGCGCTAACGAAGGCTATCGACAGGCAATAGCGGGCGGCAGTTTAACCGCAAATCCGTGGCGATTGCGCTTGGCATTTCAGTCATTTACGCGAGGCATGCATTATTTGGCAGACTTCGCATTTTTCTACCGTTTAGCTGTTAATGCGCCGTCATTGCGCCGATCATCTGCAACTCGTCGATTTTTATAAAAAAATGAATTTTTTTCAGTTTGTTTTGTTCAGATGACGAGAAGCGACCGACTGGATCCAACGGCGCAGTGCTTCGTGCTTTTTAATGATTAGCAGAGGGAAAAAGTAATGACTCAATCATCGCAGTATGGGGAGGCCTCGGCATCGGCAAGTCTGGTGCTGATTGTCGAGGACGAACCAATGATTCGCGACTTCGTCCAAGAGATCCTTGAGTTCGAAGGCGGTTTCAGGACTGAGTCTGTGGAGAATGCAGATCAAGCCCTTGAGTATCTTCAGAACCACGCGCATGACGTGTCATTACTGCTGACTGACGTGCGCATGCCGGGAAGCATGGACGGTATTGCTCTGGCAAATCTGGTGGCCGGTAAATGGCCTGCGATGCCCATCGTTGTGATGTCCGGACACGGAACGCCCGGCAGTGATCAGCTTCCTCCTGATGTGCTTTTCATCGCCAAGCCGTGGACCATTACTCAGCTGCTCGATGGTGTATGCGGGAAAATCAGCGCTAGCGGCGCCCACCCCAGTGAATCCGCGAGCCAGTCACGCTGAGTGCAAGACGATCCATGCAGGGTCATTTGAAGTCCCGACTGCGTATATCCAGCCCCGTCAGTAGCGGCGTCAGATTGTAAAGTCGCTGCGCTATCAAATGACGTACTCCGCTTTGTGACTCCAGTCGTCCGAATACCTGCAACAACTGCGATCCAATCAGTACTTTGCGCTGACGCTCTGCCAGGTCACGCCATACCACCACGTTTATCATCCCGAACTCGTCCTCTAGCGTGACAAACGTCACGCCACTGGCCGTACCTGGCCGCTGTCTGCCGACCACCAGCCCCGCCACACTGACAGGCCGTCCGTGCTCAAGCTCCAGCAGATCTTTTGAACTGCGAAACCGTTTGGCGGCAAGCTGACGTCGCAGCATGGCCAACGGATGAGGGCCTAACGTGGTGCCGGTCATGGCGTAATCCGCCATGAGGTCCTGGGCAACGCTGGGCAGTGGCAGCGCAACTTGCGGTTCGTCGGCAGTTTCATCGAATCCGAACAAAGGCCGCTGCGCCTCGACTCCCGCCACTTCCCAGCGTGCCCGGTGCCGATGCCCGATAAGGCCACGCAGCGCGCCAGCATCAGCCAGGGATTCTCTTGCCCGACTGTCCAACTGCGCACGCAGACTCAAGTCAGTCGCGTCGATGAACGCCTTGCGCTCCCTCGCCGCCTCAATCCGTCTGGCATCGTCCTCCCGAAACCCGCGAATCATGCGCAAGCCCATCCGCAGCGCCAGCGAACGATTGCGGTCATGATGTTCGACCGGCTCCAGGCTGCAATCCCAATCGCTATAGCGAATATCCACCGGACGGATTTCGATGTGGTGGCGACGCGCATCCTGAAGAATCTGATCCGGGCTGTAGAAACCCATGGGCCAACTGTTGATCAAGGCGCAGGCAAAGGCAGCCGGTTCATGGCATTTGAGCCAGCAACTGGCGTAAGTCAGCAAGGCAAAGCTGGCAGCGTGGGACTCCGGAAAACCATAGCTGCCAAAGCCCTTGATCTGCTCGAAGATGCGCTCAATGAACTCAGGTTCATAACCATTGGCATGCATCCGTTTCGCAAGCCGTATCCGGTGTGGCTCCAAACCACCGTGACGCTTCCAGGCGGCCATGGACCGACGCAACTCATCGGCCTCGCCGGGTGAATAGTCCGCGGCAATGATTGCCACTTCCATAACTTGCTCCTGAAATAAAGGCACGCCCAGGGTTCGTTTAAAGACCTTTTCCAGTTTCGGCGGGTAAGTGACGGGCTCTTCATTGTTTCGCCGCCGCAAGTACGGATGCACCATGTCTCCCTGAATAGGCCCCGGCCTGACGATGGCTACCTCGATGACCAGATCGTAGAACTCCTTTGGCTTCATGCGTGGCAGCATGGCCATCTGCGCCCGGGACTCGATCTGAAACACGCCGATGGTGTCGGCCCGGCCGATCATTTCGTAGGTGGCCGGGTCATCGGCCGGCAGGGACGCCAACGTCCAGTCGTTGCCCCGATAGCGACGGACCAGATCGAAAGTACGACGCAAGGCACTGAGCATGCCCAGGGCGAGGATGTCGACCTTGAGCAGTCCGACTGCGTCCAGATCGTCCTTGTCCCATTGAATGATGGTTCTATCTGCCATGGCCGCATTTTCCACCGGCACCAGGGTATGCAGCGGATGTTCGGAGATTACAAAGCCACCGGGGTGCTGTGAGAGATGTCGGGGAAAGCCGATCAGCTCGCGGGTCAAAGTCAGGACGCGGCGCAGAATAGGCGTCTCGGGATCGAAGCCGCTCTCACGTAACCTGGCCTCGGAAGGTAAATCGTCGCTCCAACTACTGAAGCAATCAGCCAAGGCATTGATCTGATCCGTGGGTAAGCCCAGCACTTTGGCCACATCACGCACCGCCCCGGTGCCATGGTAAGTGCTGGCGACCGCAGTCAGAGCTGCCCTGCCCCGACCATAGCGTTTGAAGATGTACTGCAGGACTTCTTCACGGCGATCATGTTCGAAATCCACGTCGATATCCGGCGGCTCATTGCGCTCTTTCGAAATGAAACGCTCGAACAGCAGGTTACTGGTTTCCGGATTCAGTTCAGTGATGCCCAGCGCAAAGCACACCACGGAGTTGGCCGCGGAGCCCCGCCCCTGGCACAGAATGCCTCGCTCGCGGGCAAATTCCACGATGTCATGGACCGTCAGGAAATAACTGTCGAACTTCATCTCGCCAATCAGGCTCAGCTCTTTTTCGATCTGGGCGCGTGTCGCAGGTGCAGGCCCCTTGGGCCAGCGTCTGCGAGCACCTCGCTCAGTCATTTCCCTTAACCACGAGGTTGGCGAGTGCCCATGGGGCACGAGCTCATGAGGATATTCATAACGCAATTGGCTGAGGTCGAATTGGCACCGTTTGGCGATGCATAGGGTTTGATCTAATAACGCTTGAGGGTAGAGACCTGACAGAACGTCCAGCGGGCGCAGGTGCCGTTCGCCATTGGGGAAGAGGTTATGGCCAGCCGCAGCCACCGTGGTGTGATGGCGAATGGCGGTGATCGTATCTTGCAAGGCCCTTCTCCCCCGGGCATGCATATGCACGTCGCCAGTGGCGACAGCCGGGATGTGCAATTTGCGGCTTAGCTCCAACAGCCTGTCCAGCCGCTGCTTATCGTCCGGCCCACGGTGCAGCTCAACGGCCAGCCATACAGTGTTTTCAAAGCGGGTACTCAACCACTGGCCCTGCTCCAGCAGAGAGGCAGTTGGCTGATCGGGGTCGGCAAGCCATAGCGCCAGCAGTCCGTCCAGAGGCGTACTAAAGTCGTCGCGCAACAGCAGATATTCGCCTTTTTTGGCACGCCGCCGGGCCACGGTGATCAACTGGCACAAGGCTTGATAACCGGCGAGGTTTTCCACCAAAAGGACGACTCTGGGGCCATCGTGGATCTGCATCTCGCTACCGACAATCAGCTCCAGCCCGGTTTTTTTTGCCGCTTGCCAGGCACGAACAATGCCGGCCAGGGTGCATTCATCGGTGATGGCCAGGGCTGCGTAGCCATGGGCCTGGGCACGGTCGAACAATTCGCCAGCGCTGGAAGCCCCTCGCTGAAACGTGAAGTTGGAAAGGCAATGCAGCTCCGCGTAACCGGTGTTCATGCGAACCAGCCATGCAGTAACAAGTCGTCACCCTCACCCACCGCCCGATAAGCCCAGCCTCTCTGGCCGGTTCGGGTCTCGATCAGGTAATAATCCCGGCGAACATCGCCACCGTCCCACCAACCGGATTCGATGCGTTCAGGTCCGGCAAGGATTCGGGCTTCACCCTCACGCAACGCTTGCGGTGTGGGCAACAGCCAACCAGGCCTGGGCACACGGGGAATAGTCGTTTTCACTTTGGATGGTGCATCGCACTGCCAGGCGCATTCCGGCCGATGATCCGCATGCATGCGCAAACTGCTCACCGACTCATCACCCAGCCTCGCGCGTAACCGTTCACGCAACTGCTCCCAAGGCAGAGCCTGATGCGGCCGCTCATCGAACAACTCACGCCGTACCGGTACAAAAGTGGGCAAATCGCGAGCTTCCAAACGCACCGCGTGTACCGGTGATGGCACCTGGATCTGCTCCAGACGCCCTCTGGCCAGCTCAAACAGCATGCCGGCTTCCCGCTCGGCGCTGAGTAAACCTACCGGCACTCGGGTATCAGGGCCTTCATGGTGCTCAAGCGACAGACAGAAGCGCTGCACGCCGCTGTCTCGCCCCGCCAGAAAGGCTGCCAGATCGGTCACCAGACGCTTGAGAGGAAACAGCAGCGCCTGATGCGACTCGACATCGAAATTCAATTCAATGCGAACATCGAAAAAGTCAGGCGGTGTATAGCATTTCAGAGCGACCGGTCGTTCACCCAGCAAGTTGTCCAGATGCAGCAAGACCTGCGCCGGGAAGCGTCGGGCCAAGGTATGCCGTGGGAGTTCAAGCACCTGCCGCAGGCAGCGAAAGCCCATCCGCGAGAACGCAGTGGCCACTTCGCTGCTCAAGCCAATCCGATCCAGAGGCATCTGCTCCAGCACCGGCCGTAGTTGTGCAGCTTGCATGATCGCCAGACCATCGTGAGTATTGGCAAGCATCCTGGCTGCAACAGGGTTGGGGGCCACGACTATCCGGTGGCTGAAGCCCAGAGCAGTCAACTCCTCGCGCAGACGCGCTTCGAAAACCGGCCATGGGCCAAACAGACCCAGGCTTGATTCAATCTCCATGAGCAATGCCCGTGGAAACCTGAGGCTGACCTGTGAGCTGAAACCATAAGCCCAGGCCGCCAGCAATTGTTGCAAAGCCTCGGTTTCAGCCGGATCGTATTCCACCGTGGCGAACTCCCTGACCAACACTTGCGCACTGATCAGCGACTGGCCTGGTCGCAGCCCCAAGGCGCGGGCTGCCTCATTCACCGTTTGCAGCACCCGGCGTTGAGGGGTGCCGCTGAGCAAAGCCAGCGGCTCCTCAGGGTCGGTTCGACGGCGCATGACACCATCCAGCGCCAGTTGCGGCAGCAATACACAGGCCCACAACATGGCGACCTCAAGCGTCCGGGGTGAAAGGGATGGGGGCGGTCGGTGGCAGACCGCCACGACATTTGAGTACCCGCAATTGCTGAGGCCGTGTATCAATGGCAATGCGTAGCGCAGCAGGTGATGGATTATTCGCGGCGGCAAGCGGTCGACAGGCAAAGGCCAGGGTTTGCCCGGTTTCTGCCGCGACCTGCAAGCGGCGCAGTGCCCGATCATCGACATGGCCGGGCCAGCACAGCACAGCGCCACAACTGCCGGAGCGCAAACATTGCTCAGCCGCCCATAGTGCGTCCCGGTCCCGAGCCTGGACCACGGTCAGTTGCGCCATGTCGATCCCGGCAGCCAGCCATGCCTGGGGGTAAGGAATGTAGGGTGGCGCCACGAGTACCAGCCGCTCGCCACTGTCTGCCAGGCGTGCGAGGGTTGGCCAGAGCAGACGCAACTCACCACTGCCGTCAGAGGCGACGAGGATTTCACTGAGCGCCGCCGCAGGCCAACCGCCAGAAGGCAAGGCGGCGTCCAGCGCTGAATGGCCGGTAGGTTGCAGGCTGACAGGTGCTGCACTTTGCCGGCCCTTCCAGACCCGGCGCTCATCCAGCAGCGATTCAAGGCTGACAACGGCGCCCATCATGCACGCCTCACCAGACCGCAGAACACGCCTTCGATGGCGAAGTCCTGATCCGGCCGGATGACGATGGGGGCATACGCCGGGTTACGGGGCAGCAGATTGATTGCCTCACTTCCCTTTTGCAGGCGCTTGATAGTGACTTCGCCATCAAGACGGGCCACGACAATCTGACCGTCATGGGCATCACTGCTGCGATGCACCCCCACCAGATCGCCGTCGAGGATGCCGTCCTCGATCATCGAATCGCCCTGCACCCGCAACAGATAATCCGGGACACGGGAGAATGTGCCCCGGTCCAGCAGCAGCGTGTCGTGGTGATCGACGTCAGGACCAATGGGCGCGCCAGCGGCGACCCGACCGAGCACAGGGATCTCCAACAGCTCTGGCCGCGGCCCAAGCTGAACCAGACGAATGCCCCGCGCCTGGTTGGGCATGACCTCGATCAGGCCCGCTTCTGTCAGGGCAATAATGTGTTTACGGGCCACACTGCGCGAAGCATAACCAAAGGCTTCGGAGATTTCGGCCAGGCTGGGGGATTGACCTTGTTGCGCGATTCGATCGCGGATGAAGGTCAGGATGGCGCTGCGGCGGGGAGATAATGTGCTCATGGAGTACATTTGTACTCCATTGCGTTTTATCTGACCAGAACCACCTGTCGTCCACGTTGGAAAAAGCTAATTACGCCTCAGCTCGGACAACCCTCGGCACCGTCGTTCAGGCCTTGCTTGTAGTTCTCGTACTCGAGGGTGGCCTTGCCATTGATCCATTTGAGGGTCAGTACCAGTACCGAGTCGAAGTCATCCCCGGTCCAGTCGTCGAGCAGAGTGATTTTTTTGCCCGAGGCTTCTTCTGCCACCTTGTTGATCAACTCCGGCAAATAACCGTGGGACCAGGCGGTATAGATGGTTGAGTCATGATACTTGTCACGCATCAACTCATCGGCCAGCGCGCCGGTGTCATTGGCACCGTAATCAATGTTGATCGGCAACCCGAGCTTGATCGCGCTGGGGCCAACCGTCATCAAGGGGCGAAGATAGCTGTAGGAAAGATCACCCTCTCCTTCTTCCACATGACGACTGGGATTGGCGGCAAAAATGAAATTGGCCTTGCCAAATTGCCGAGGCAATAGCTCGGACAGATCGATGGCACGGTTCAGGCCCTGGCAGTTGAGCTGTCCCAGCCCCATTGAAGGTTTTTCCGCGTGGCGCATGAACACTAGCGTCTGAGTGCCGTTCTTGGGTTCGGCATGGACGCCTCTGCCCAAGCTGAACAACGCAACGGAGGAAGCGACGACGAATACCGGAACGAGCAAAAAAGCACAGCGTCGCTTGAATCGGGTGCTAACGGGGGCTTTTAAAAAATTCATGATTCTCTGATTTTTATGAGCGGGCATTGAGATGCGTAGCGTGAACTGCATCCATGACTGGGTCCGCTACCCTTGGAAACTCCCTTTTTCAGGCACTTGGAAGCGCGTCCTTGATGCGCTCCACAGCCTAACGCGCGAATATGTCGGTCTTGTTGACGTGAGAATAAGAGTCGAAAACGGCCTGGAGGTTGCATCCAGGCTGCAAAAAGGCGGGTGAATCATTGGACGCGTGAGGGCTTGGCACCCACGTGAGTGCCGCAACGCATCAAGCCTGTGTCATTTGCGCAGACTGCAAAATACTGCACTCAATGCCACCGCCAGACCCGCCAGAGCATACACCCATACGGCTGACGTCACCGGCAGTATTAACCCGGCCAGCAAGGGGCCAACGCCTGCACCAACATCCCGCCACACTGCATTGGCGGCCAACGCCTGGACGCGGCCGGGCCCGGGGTTGCGCTGAGCGACGAGTGTGGTCACCAGCGGTAACTGCACCGCACGTAATATCAGCACACTGCCCGCCCCCAGAATCAACCAGTGCGAGCCAAATGCCGTTAACGCGATGCAGGTCAGCACTGACAAAATCACCAGCATGCGCACCGCGCCAAACTGCTCGGCCGCACGACCACCCAGCGGGCTCAAGAGCATTTCCGAAACATAGCGCAGAGCAAGGAGCACACCGGCCACAACCACCGCATTACTGCCCATCATGGTTTGCGCTTGAAGCGCGAGTCCGAAAATGAACAAACCATCCAGGGCCACACCTTCAATGAAGGACCAGATCGCGACGCTGTCAGGGGTTTTGAAGCGCCGACCGGATGGCGTTGGCATGGCGTGCCCGATGCTGGGGAGCCCACGTGCAACCCACCAGCCGATCATTGATGCGACCGCGAGCAGCAGGAATATCAGGCGAGGCCCGAACTCAATGCTGATCAATGCACCCAATGGCAAGGCAATCATCGGGCCGATCGCAACATAGGCTCGTGAGCGGCCAGAGCGATGGGCGGCTCCGGCAGGGTCCGAAGTGGCCAGCACTTGGGTAGACAGGTTCATCGCCGCATACGCCAGCCCCCAGCCCAGGCGCAGTATCAACAGCCACCAGAAGCCCGAAATCAGGCCATTGCCCAACGCACAAACAGCGGCTGTCGCGGCGGCCAGCATAAGCGTGGGGCGATCGCCGAAGCGGGCGTAATAGCGAACCACATAGCTGTAGCCGAATATCCTGACAAGGCGATTGGCTGCCAACAGCACACCCGCTTGGGCCAGCGTGATGCCAAATGCATCGGCATGCAGCGGCAAAAGCAGGTAGAGCAGCACATCACTGGGCAGGCACAGGGCCAGAACCATCGCGGAGCGTCGCGACATCAGGTCAGCCTTGCGAGAAGCCGCAGCCATATGCAGTAAAGTCCGGTTACAAAGGGGAGCCGCAGCATGCCGCCCCCAAGGGCTTTATGACAACCCTGTGAACCTCCATAAACGATTCAGCACGGCTCATCATGCAGACTTTCAGGCGCTGCTGCCGATACCTGATCGGCACCTTTCATCTGAACTCGTATTGACTCCGCTTAGCCTTTGGTGTTTTCTGAAACCGTTTTCAGGCCATGTCAACCGAGCCTGAAATCAACCAGCCCGCCAATAAATCCAACAGGGTGCAATCCGTGAGTAGTTTCCCTCCGTCAACGCGGCCACGCGTGACCATGAATGATGTCGCTGATCTGGCTGGCGTCTCCAAAGCCAGTGTCTCGCGCTTCATCGGCGAAGACCGGCCTCTACTGTCTGACGCCATTGCATTGCGCATCGAGCAAGCCATCGAAACCCTCGGCTATTGTCCCAATCAAATGGCCCGTGGCCTGAAGCGCGGCCGTACCCGCCTTATCGGCATGTTGCTGGCAGACATCCGCAACCCCTACTCCATTGCCGTCATGCATGGCGTCGAAACCGCCTGCCGTCGCCATGGTTACAGCCTGGTGGTCTGCAATACCGATCGCGATGACGAGCAGGAACGCCTGCATCTTGCCGCCTTGCGCTCTTACAACATCGAAGGCTTGATCGTGAACACCCTCGGTCATCATCGGGACGAACTGCGTGAACTGCATCGCGAGTTGCCCATGGTGCTGGTGGATCGCAAAGTCGATCAGCTGGAAAGCGATCTGGTGGGCCTGGACAACACGGCGGCGGTGTTGCAAGCCATTGACCATCTGGATGACGAGGGCTATCGCGACATCCTGTTCGTCACCGAGCAACAGGATGGCACCAGCTCGCGGCTGGAACGCATGGAAGCCTTCACATCGTTGATCGCTGAGCGCCCGCACCTGCGTGGGCGTGTGTTGGAAACCGACGAGCAATTCGGTGCTCAGCTCAATGCTTTTCTAGATGCCCCAGGCACAGGCGCAAAAGCCCTGTTTACTGCCAACGGTGTCGCCACCCTCACCTGCACGCGCCTGCTGCGGGAAAAGGGTTGTGCGCTGTTTGACGACGTCGGCCTGATCGCCCTCGACGAGCTTGATTGGTACCCCTTGGTAGGCACCGGTATCACTTCCCTGGCGCAACCCACCCACGACATTGGCGTGACGGCGTTCGAATGCCTGCTCAATCGGCTGCGCGGCGATCAGGCGCCTTGTCGAGCGTTCGATTTCCCGGCCCGATTGATTGTTCGCGGTTCCACTCGAAAGCGTAACTGAGCTAGAACCGCTCAATGTTTGCTACTGAATAAAAATGAAACCGGTTTCAGAGGACAACAAGAATGAATATGAACCCCGTATCCATCAGCCTTTCCAGCTTCGGCGCCGACGCGGTTCGCCATCAGGGACAGGCAGCTTTCGTTGATCTTGTGGCGGCATCGGGTGCTTCGCGCATTGAGTTGCGCGAAGAGTTGCTGACTCACGAATCTTTGTCAGCGCTCTGCTCAGCCGTCGCCAGTCGACAGCTGGAATGCCTGTATTCGTCACCCATCGAGCTCTGGGTGCCTGAAAACACTGCCCCGAACCCGCAGCTGAGCGCGACGCTGCAGCGGGCAGTATTGGCAGGCGCCCAATGGCTGAAAGTGTCCTTGGGTCACTACAGGGAAGACTGCGACCTGGCAGCACTTGCTCAGATCCTGACGCAGCAGCCGGTACGCCTGCTGGTTGAGAACGACCAAACACTCCAGGGCGGGCTAATAGACGGGTTTGTGCACTTCTTCGCGCGGATCAGCGACCTGCACATTCCGGTCGGTATGACCTTCGATGTCGGCAATTGGCATTGGCAAGAGCAATCACACCTCAGTGCCGCACAACAGCTGGGCCAGTACGTTGAATATGTTCATTTCAAGGCGGTCACACGTGATGCAGCAGGCAAGCTGATCGCCATCCCGCCACAACCCGGCGATTTGCCAGAATGGCGTGAATTACTGGGTTACATGACACCGGGCTTGCCCCGCGCCATCGAATACCCCCTGCAAGGTGATGACATGCTTGAAGTCACCCGGCACCAGGTGAGCATCCTCGCAGGTCTAGCCGGAACCCACGAAGCGGCTCAAACCAAGGAGCCAAGCCATGTCTGAGATCGATATTCTTTCATTTGGCGAAACCATGGCCATGTTCGTCGCCGAGCAAAGCGGGGATCTGGCTCAAGTCAGCCATTTCGAGAAACGCATCGCCGGGGCTGACAGCAACGTGGCCATTGGTTTGTCCAGGCTAGGCTTCAACGTCGCCTGGCTCAGCCGGGTGGGCAATGACTCTCTGGGGCGCTTCGTCACAGAGAGCCTGCAACACGAAGGTGTCAGCTGTCGCTATGTCACCACCGATGACCGATACCCTACGGGCTTCCAGTTCAAGTCTCTGGAACTGCAAGGTGCCGATCCCACCGTGGAGTACTTCCGCAAAGGCTCCGCCGCCAGCCATTTGTCGATAGCCGACCTTGATCCCTCGCTGCTCAATGCCCGCCATCTCCACGCCACCGGAATCCCGGCGGCGCTTTCCGATAGCACCCGTGAGCTGTCCAGAGAGTTGATGACACGCATGCACCAGGCAGGGCGCAGCGTGTCATTCGATCCCAACTTGCGCCCGTCGTTGTGGTCGAGTCAGAAGACCATGATCACCGAGATCAATGCGCTCGCCAGCCTGGCCCACTGGGTTTTGCCCGGCCTGAGCGAAGGCATGTTGTTGACCGGGCAGGAAGCGCCTGCCGACATCGCGGCGTTCTACCTGGATCTTGGCGTCGAAGCCGTGGTGATCAAACTGGGAGCTCACGGCGCGTATTACCGCACGGCTCAGGATCAAGGGTTTATCGCCGCCGTGCCGGTACGCAAGGTCGTTGACACCGTGGGTGCTGGCGATGGTTTCGCCGTCGGCGTGATCAGCGCCTTGCTGGAGAATCACAGCTTTGCCCATGCCGTGGCACGAGGCAATTGGGTTGGCAGCCTGGCGGTGCAAAGTCGCGGCGACATGGAAGGCCTTCCTGGACGGGCAGCGTTAAATGCCGCTTTCAATAGCCCAAACGTGTTACCGGAACCTGTCTGACCCAACCATCAACAGAAAAACCCGTACCTGCTGCGACAAAAACAACAAGCTCAGGAGAACGAAATGGACCACTTGCTCGATACGATTAAAACCGGTGGATTGAAACGCCGTTGGCTGCTGATCATGCCCATCGTTTTCATCACCTATAGCCTGGCTTATCTGGACCGGGCCAACTATGGCTTCGCCGCCGCATCAGGCATGGCCGAAGACCTGCACATCACACCCGGTATGTCCTCGTTGCTCGGGGCGCTGTTTTTCCTGGGCTATTTCTTCTTTCAAGTGCCGGGAGCCATTTACGCCCAGAAACGCAGTGTGAAGAAACTGATCTTCGTCAGCCTGATCCTCTGGGGCAGCCTGGCGACGCTGACCGGCATTGTCTCCAACGTCTACATGTTGATCGCGATCCGCTTCCTGCTCGGAGTGGTTGAGGCTGCGGTGATGCCAGCGATGCTGGTCTACCTCTGTTATTGGTTCACCCGGGCCGAACGTTCTCGTGCCAATACCGTGCTGATCCTGGGCAACCCGGTGACCATGCTCTGGATGTCGGTCGTTTCCGGGTATCTGGTCGCTCACTTCAGCTGGCGCTGGATGTTTATCGTTGAAGGGCTGCCGGCGGTGATCTGGGCGTTTATCTGGTGGCGTCTGGTGGACGAACGCCCCGCTCAGGCCAAATGGCTGAGCGATGCCGAAAAAACTGAATTGCAAACCCGACTGGATGCCGAGCAGGTAGGGATCAAGCCAGTCAAGAACTACGCCGAGGCCTTCCGCTCGCCCAAAGTCTTGTTACTGGCGGCGCAATATTTCTGCTGGAGCATCGGCGTCTATGGCTTTGTGCTGTGGCTGCCGACGATTCTCAAGCAAGGCATGCAGATGGACATGGTCGAGGCTGGGTGGCTGTCCGCACTGCCTTATCTGGCAGCGGTGATTGGCATGGTCGCCGTGTCCTGGGCCTCTGACAAACTGCAGAAACGTAAACTGTTCGTCTGGCCGCCGCTGCTGCTGGCGGCTGTGGCTTTCTACGGATCCTATGCCTTGGGGACTGAGCACTTCTGGTGGTCGTACTCCTTGTTGGTCATCGCTGGTGCCTGCATGTACGCACCTTACGGGCCGTTTTTCGCCATTGTTCCGGAAATCCTTCCCGCTAACGTGGCCGGCGGTGCCATGGCGCTGATCAACAGCCTGGGAGCCCTGGGTTCGTTCGCAGGCTCTTATCTGGTGGGCTACCTCAATGGCATGACAGGCACCCTGAGTGCCTCGTACCTGTTCATGAGCGGGTCACTGTTGGTGTCGGTACTGCTGACCTTGATGCTGCGGCCCGATAACAAACCTCAAGCTGCCAAGGATCAGGGCAATGGTCGCCGGGTGCATGCGCATTCGTAAATGCCCTGTACCTGCGCACATCTGTAGGAGCTGCCGAAGGCTGCGAATTGCGGTTGCCTGAAACACCGCCTTCGCAGCCGTCGTAACCTCCGACAGCTCCTACAGGTAGCGCCAGCTTAAATCACAAACCGCGCCACCATGCCTTTAAGGTCTACGGCCAGCCTCGACAATTCATGGCTAGCGGCGCTGGTCTGGTTGGCGCCGGCTGCGGACTGAGTCGCCAGATCGCGGATGTTGACCAGATTGCGGTCGACCTCACGGGACACCTGGGCCTGCTCTTCAGATGCGCTGGCAATCACCAGGTTGCGCTCGTTGATTTGCGAGATGGCCTCAGTGATCTGTTCCAATGCCTCCCCCGCCGCCCGGGCCAGACTCAGGGTGGTTTGTGTGCGGCTGGTATTGAGTGCCATGGATTGCACAGCACTTCCGGTTCCGCTTTGAATGCCCGCGACCATCTGCTCGATTTCCCGTGTCGATTGCGCAGTGCGGTGCGCCAAGGCGCGGACTTCATCGGCCACCACCGCAAAGCCCCTGCCCGCTTCGCCAGCCCTGGCCGCTTCAATGGCGGCGTTCAATGCCAGCAAGTTGGTCTGTTCCGCGATGGAGCGAATCACGTCCAGAACCTTGCCAATATCGCGCCCCTGCTCGGCCAGGCCTTCAACCAGGTCCGAAGTGGTTTGCACATCCAGCGTCATGACCTGAATGGCTTTGACTGTTTCCACCACTTTGTCCCGACCTTGCGCCGCGGTAGCGTTGGATTGCTGCGAAGCCACGGAGGTTGACACCGCATTGCGTGCGACCTCTTCCACCGCTGCGGTCATTTCATTGACCGCAGTCGCAGCCTGCTCGATTTCATTATTCTGCTGCTGCAGGCCCCGGGAAGACTCTTCAGTGACAGCGCTCAACTCTTCAGCCGCCGAAGCGAGCTGCGTGGCAGAGCCAGAAATCATTTCGATGGTCTTGCGCAGGTTCTGCTGCATGACTGAGAGCGCACCGAGCAACCGTGCGGGTTCATCGTTGCCATCCACTTCAATCGTTTTGGTCAAATCGCCCGCCGCAATCTCCTCGGCTGCGCGCACAGCCTTACTCAGCGGGGTGACGATGCTGCGGGTCAGAACCCACGCCAGCAATACCGTCATGAGTGCAGCAGCAATGGAAAAGGAAATAATGCCCAGCGTCGCCTGGTCGTATTGCGCTCCAGCCACTCTAGACTCAGCAGTCGCCCCGGCTCTATTGATCGCCACTAACTTGTTGAGTTGCTCGCCCATCAAATCCGTACCGTTCTTGATCTGGGTATTGATCAGCGTTCGCAACTCCTCAACTTTATCCAGACGCGATAATTGCAGAGCCTGATCCTGGGCAGCCAGATACTTACTGAGCGTTTCATCAAATTCTTTATAAAGTGTCCGTTCATCACCGTCGGCCGGAAGCGCCGCATAACTCGCCTTGGCCTTCTGCAGATTGCTGGTCAATTCGCCGACGCGTCTCTCTGCCTCTTGCAGCGCGGCCGGCTCACGATTGGTCAGTATCCGAAAGGACAGGATACGAAGGCGCAATACACCTTCCGTGACGTTACCCAGAAACCCGATGCTGGGCAGCATGTTGGTTTCCATGTCAGTGGTGGCCTGGCGAATGACTGACATGCGATTGAGGGCGAAAAAGCCCAGCACAATGACCATCAATGCAATGAACGCAAACCCCAGAAATGCCCGCGGCGCGATATTTATAGTTCTTGGCGACATGGAAGTAATCTCAATTGGAACAACGACGGCAGCGTTCCTTGCAGGGACCGGCTCTTGAGGCATACATCGCTTCATGAGCGGAGGCGCACATGTAGATATTCCTTCGCACCTATCCGGGCTATCGGCACCACTTGAGTGTTAATTGAGTGGAATGTGATTTTTATTTTCTGACGCCAAACTACCGTCAAAGACTGTAAGTTGCGCGTTACAGTATTGCAGCGCGCAACTTAATTAATTCATGGCTATTGCCCGTCCTTAACTTCCGTCCAGAGTTTATTGCGCAGACTCTCTGTCGCGTCTGGCACCACCTGCAGCGGAAAAAGCCGGCTCATGGTATCTGCGTCGGGATAGACGGCAGGATTGGTCCGCAGCTTGGGATCAATCAGCGCATCCGCCTTCTCGTTGCCATTGGCATAACGCACATGGTTACTGATGTTGGCCATGACCTCAGGGCGCAACAGGTAATTCATGAACGCGTAACCCGCTTTTTCGTCAGGGGCGTCGATGGGCATTGCGACCATGTCGAACCAGAGCGGCGAGCCTTCCCGAGGCACCACGTAGTCAATGACCACAGCGTTATGGCCCTCACCGGCTATCCGTTGAGCCTGCAGGATGTCACCGGAGAAGCCTACCGCTATGCAGATCTTTCCCGAGCCAAGATCGGCGATGTACCGGGACGTATGGAAGTAGCTGACATAAGGGCGCAAGACCGCCAGTGCAGCCTTGGCTTTCTGGTAATCCGCCGGGTCGTCGCTGTGGGCTGGCAGTTCCAGGTAATTAAGGGTGATGGGCAGCATCTCTTGACTGTTGTCGACGATGGCCACACCGCACTGCGCCAGTTTCTTGATGTTTTCCGGCTTGAAGATCAGATCCCAGGAATCCAGAGGCACATCCTTGCCCAGCACTGTCCTGACCTTCTCCAGGTTGTAGCCGATGCCAGTACTGCCCCACAGATACGGGAAACCGTGGCGGTTGCCTGGGTCATTGACCTCCAGCGCTTTGAGCAACACCGGATTCAGCTTGTTCCAGTTCGGCAACTGGCTTCTGTCCAGCGTTTTGAGTGCTCCGGCCTTGATCTGACCCGCCATGAAGTGGTTGGAAGGCATGACAACGTCAAACCCTGACTTCTTCGCCAACAGCCTGTCGTTCAACTCCTCATTGGACTCATACACTTCATACGTGCTGGAAACCTGGGTCGCAGCCTCGAAATTGGCCAGGGTGTCGGGCGCAATATAGTCAGACCAGTTATAGACCTTGACCAGACCGGCGCCGTGGGAGACCGAAGCCATCAACATCAGTGGCACGAAAATGGGTTTGAGCACAGTGTTGTTCCTTGATTATCGATCCTTGAATCGCGACAGCCTGGAAGGCGAACGGCAATCTTGCGCGTGGACGATGGGGATTACTCCACAGCTGCGCCCGCAGATCAACGCTAAATGTTCCAACGGATCGCAGCAAAGGACCTAAAAAGGCATAAACAGCATGACTGGCGTCAAGGATTTGAAAATACTTTCCGGGTTCTGCAAAAAAAAGCTGACGGGGATTTTCAGAGTGCTATTTTTGAAACACGTAAGGACTGTCCGAAAGTTTTGCAGGAAAACTGATACGACAGCTCCCTTGCCTCCGATTTGAGCTTAAGCATGTGCTCGTTTGAAAGAGGTGGGTTCAATGAATAAAGTCACGTTCCCCAACGCCTGTCAGTTGATGCGCTGGTATTTCCACCCGGTCGGGTTCGAAGCCACCATGGACGCACCCAGCAGCATGATCGCGCGGCTGTTTGATCGCGCCAGCGGCGAGACCGTCATCGCGATTGCCGGCCTGCCTTGCGCCACGGTGATGAACGCGACCGAGGTGGAGCTGATCATTGAGGCCATTGAGGCGGAGCTTGAATCCTTTATTCCACCCCGCGCTTCAGGAATTCGTTAAGCGGGTGCTTTTATCAGCCGCGCCCGCTACGCAAGTCTTCGAAAAAAACCTTGCCCTGATCAATGCGATCCGAGGCCTTGCTGCCGTTCACGGCGTCGCGAGCACTGCCATCGATATACCAATAACAGTGCCGGACCGCGCGAGTGATGGCGACATAAGCCAGCCGCAAGACCTCATCGCGTTGCGCCTTGTCGAACGGATCACTGTCTGTCGGACTGCCCAGGCCTGCCAGCCGGTACAGCTGATTCTTGTACGGGGAATGAGTCAGATGCTGGCAATCTCCCAGCAAAAACACTGCGTCGGCCTGCAAGCCCTTGGCGCTGTGATAGGTCAACTGCTTGAACCGACGCGCTGCAGGCGCCAAGGCATAATCGGCATTCACAAGCGCCTCCAGCTGCTGGGTAAACAGCGCTTTTTCACTGGTTTTGCGGTACAGCAGCAGAATCGAATCACCAGCGTTGTAGTGCTCAATCACCTGCCGAGCCAATTGCTCGTCGTCCCGGTCCAGGACTTTGACCGGCAGCAACTCCTGATTGGCCCCAGCGGCACGGGCCTTCTTGCCGGCAATGGCGGGCGCGGCGCGAACAATGTGCTCTGCCGCATCGATGATGTGCTGGTGGCTGCGGTAGTTGTCACTGAGCAACACTTTTGTGGTCGCGGGCGACGGAAACTCTTTGGGGAATTCCATGAAATATTTCGCTGAACTGCCGCGCCAGCCATAGATGGATTGCCAGTCATCACCGACACATAGCAGCGAAGCATGCTGCGCCCCGCGCCCGGTGTGCATGTCCGGCCCCCGCCGTCGGATCTCACGCAAGCTGGCGCGCACCCACGAAACGATTTGTGGTGAGACGTCCTGGAATTCATCGATCATCAAATGCGCCAGCGGCCTGAGCTGCTCATCACCTACCAGCTTGAGATTCTCCGGAGAGTTCTCGCCAAACATCGCAAACATGCGGTTGTAGGTCATGATCGGGGGCGTCTGGGTCAACAGTTGGTTCTCGAAGGCTTTCCAGAACAGGCTCAACGCTTCGAAGTAGTATCGATCCGGATCATTGCTGGCAAAGCTCATCTCTGCCACAGCGGCCGGCACGTCCAGCCCCAGATTCTCGATAAACCCTGCGGTGGCCACAAAGCTGTCAAGCAAAGGTGCAGAGCCGAGCTCTCCTTTGACCTTATAGTCAAAACCAGGCCCAGCGACTGCGGCACCTGACAGGGACTGCAGAACGCGGCTTCCCGCCTCGTAGTTATCAAGCCATATCAATGGCTTGCGACAGAAAGCTTGAAACAGGGTGCGCTTGATCACCCACTCGGCCCACACTGGCAATTTCGCCCCGGGGCGTTTCATCTGCTGGTTTTCCGAGGGGTCATATCCCAACACCACCCAGGCATCCAGCTCCGCGATATAGCCATGCAGATGGAAACCGAAACCGTTGATTTCCACGGTCTGGCGCATCGGTTCAATGCCTTTGATGGGCCACGCCTTGGCGCGAATCCACAAGTCTTCCACGATATCGCACAGTTCTTCGTCGCGTTTGGCTGACAACTCGGTCACCGTCACCCGCTTTTGTACATCAGGATGGTCCCGTTCCAACTTCTTGAGCTGCAGCGCCTGGCGGTAAAGTGGTGCCATGACCTCACGAAAGCGCTCGTTACTGGCATACAGATCGCGATAACAGAGATTCATTTGCTGGCGCTGTGCGTCATTGATGCGCAGATCGAACGGATTGCTGTCGGCCCCGTCTTCAAGTGCCATGGTTTGACTGCCAAGGTTCTCGAATGCGGTGAGATTTTCCAGCCCCGGCATGCTGCGGACCAACGGCAGAATCCGCGAATGAAAGGTACGCACCACTTCCCGAGCTTGTTTTTGGCTGAGATCACGGCCCCAAAGCCCGAGGATTTCAATCAGCTTATTAACGAAGTCCTTGCGTGACTCGCGGGTGAAAGTCACCACGGTCATGGAGTCCAGCTCGAAATCAAGATAGTGGGTCAGCAACAGAATGCGCAGCACCAGTGAGGTGGACTTGCCAGCCCCTGCCCCGGCAATGACGTAAGTCGATGGGGTATCACTGAAGATCATTTTCCACTGTGCAGCGCTGGGTTGCCCATCAGCCGGTAGCTTGAGCGCAACATCAGCTTTGATGCGTTTCTTCAGATCGGCCGTCAGCGGTAGCCGCCAGTCATCGAACAAATGGTCGTCCACCTTCGGCCCGCGATGCGCCAGAGGCCGCGTGTCGCGGATCACCAGCACCTTGCGCCCTTCTTCGATGCCGTCCAGATGACCGTCGGCGTAGCCCTCGTCGACCCCATGCTGATGACCATTGAGGTAACCGTCTGCATGACCCTGCTTCCATGACGGCTCATGTTGGGCGCGCAGGCGATCAAGGCCGCGGCCCAGCAAACGCGAGGCCAAGCGCTTGAGGAATGGCAACTGTTGCGGGGCGATCAGTTCAGGCTCGTTTTCGGAATGGGCATCGTCAGGCTGATTGTCTGGCACGCAGGCTCCAGGCGGTTGATTAAGCAGAAGGCGCGTATGGTCACCCGATTTCACCGTCAGCTCCAGTGAAATGCTTTGCCATCAAGCTATTAGCCGATCAAGTGCAGGTGGTTTGGTGAATATGGAGGGGTTTATTAATCGGATTTTAAGATAGGTTAAAGCGATTATTTACGCTTTTTATCGATAATAATTTGATCAATCATAGCTCCATCGACAACCGAACAACGTTCAGCAGCCGGGCCCTCTTAAGGTCCGCCCTGCTCAGGAGGCCACACCATGCTGCAATTACGACCTTTCAACACCTTGGGCGGCGCCAACCACGGCTGGCTGGACGCACATCACCATTTCTCCTTCGCCGAGTACTACGACACCCAACGCATGAACTGGGGTCAACTGCGAGTGTGGAACGATGACGTTATCCAGGCGGGCACCGGCTTCCCGAAACACGCACACCGGGACATGGAAATCATTACCTACGTTCGTGAAGGTGCTATCACTCACGAAGACAACCTGGGTAACAAAGGCCGCACCGAAGCCGGTGACGTCCAGGTCATGAGCGCTGGCACCGGTATCGCCCATAGCGAATACAACCTGGAATCCAAAGCCACCAAGATCTTCCAGATCTGGATCATGCCAAACGAAACCGGCGCAGCACCTTCCTGGGGCGCCAAACCGTTTCCGAAAGGCGATCGCGAAGGTTTCGTGACCCTGGCCAGCGGTAAGTCGGGTGACGACGTCAGCTTGCGGATCCGCGCCGATGCCCGACTGGTAGCGGCCAATCTGAAAGCCGGGGAAAGCGCCGAATACCATATGGACGCAGGTCGTCGTGCCTATCTGGTTCCGGCCACCGGCAGCATCGAGGTCAACGGTGTCAAGGCTGTGGCACGGGACGGTATCGCAGTGGAAGATGAGCGTGTCCTGCGGGTCACCGCCATCGAAGACAGCGAAATCGTGCTGGTGGATGTGGCTTGATCTAGCACGTACTGCAAGACAAGGAAAAAGCCCGGACTCTCGCGAATCCGGGCTTTTTTGCATGCGCCGCCATCCCCGTGGGAGCGCGCTTGCCCGCGATGCGGTCTGTCAGCGACAAATATATTGGCTGACATGACGCCATCGCGGGCAAGCGCGCTCCTACAGGTTCGGGGTTATCCCATCAGGCAATCGCTGCATCCACCAACACTTGAGCCTCGGCCACCAGACGTTTGAGGTGGTCTTCACCGACGAAGCTTTCCGCGTAGATCTTGTAGATATCCTCGGTGCCCGACGGACGTGCCGCGAACCAGCCGTTTTCGGTGATGACTTTCAGACCACCAATGGCCTGGTTGTTACCCGGCGCATGGCTCAGCACGCTTTGAATCGCCTCGCCTGCCAGTTCAGTCGACTTGACCTGATCCGGCGACAGCTTGCCCAGTGCAGCCTTCTGTTCAGGACTGGCCTTGGCCTCAACTCGGGTAGAGAACGGCTCGCCCAGCTCCTGGGTCAGCGCCTGATAGATTTCGCTCGGGTCACGACCTTTACGAGCGGTAATTTCTGCTGCCAGCAATGCTGGTATCAAGCCGTCCTTGTCAGTGGTCCAGACCGTGCCGTCCCTGCGCAGGAATGACGCACCAGCACTTTCTTCGCCGCCAAAACCCAGGGAGCCATCGAACAAGCCCTCGGCAAAGAACTTGAAGCCCACCGGCACTTCATAAAGTCGACGTCCCAAACGCTCGACCACGCGATCAATCATGCCGCTACTGACGACGGTCTTGCCGACTGCTGCATCAGCGCGCCAATCCGGGCGATTCTGAAACAGGTAGTCAATGGAAACTGCCAGGTAGTTGTTGGGTGCCAACAGTCCACCGGTTGGGGTCACGATGCCGTGGCGGTCGTGATCCGGGTCGCAGGCGAACGCGACCTGATACTTGCCCTTGAGACCGATCAACCCCTGCATGGCGAAATTGGACGACGGGTCCATGCGAATTTTGCCGTCCCAATCGACGCACATGAAGCGAAACGTCGGGTCGACGAATTTGTTGACCACATCCAGGTTCAAACCGTAGTGCTCACCGATCGCCGACCAGTAGCGCACCCCTGCTCCGCCGAGCGGATCAACACCCAGGCGCAGGCCCGCATCACGAATTGCGTCCATGTCGATGACGTTCTTCAGGTCAGCGACATAGGTGTTGAGGTAGTCATGACGGTGTGTAGTGTGGGCATGCAGGGCTTTTTCATGGCTCATGCGGCTAACGCCAAGGACTTTTTCCGCCAGCAGTTCGTTGGCCTTTGCCTCGATCCACTTGGTGATGTGGCTGTCCGCTGGGCCGCCATTGGGCGGGTTGTACTTGAAGCCACCGCTTTCCGGCGGGTTGTGTGATGGGGTGATCACAATCCCGTCGGCCAGGCCTTTCGTGCGGCCACGGTTGTAGCAAATGATCGCGTGGGAAACGGCAGGCGTCGGGGTGAATTCGTCACCTTCGGAAATCATCACCTCAACGCCATTGGCTGCTAGCACTTCCAGGGCTGTTGCGGCTGCAGGGGTAGACAATGCGTGAGTATCGGCCCCCAGGAACAACGGGCCATCAATGCCGTTGGCCTGGCGGTAGAGACAAATAGCCTGACTGATGGCCAGCACATGCCACTCATTGAAACTCAATTCGAAAGAGCTGCCACGATGGCCGGAAGTACCGAAGGCCACGCGCTGGGTGGAAACCGACGCATCAGGCTGGCCGGTGTAATAAGCCGTAACCAGGCGAGGAACGTCAACCAGCAACTGAGCCGGTGCCAGCTTGCCGGCGAATGGACTGAGACTCATACAACCTCCATGAAGTAAGCAAAAGAAATAGAGCTGGCTGCTGTACCGGGATGCAGAACCGCATCTTTTTGAAAAAACAACGCAGGAAAAAACAGCGGCGCGGCAGTTTACTGGCAGTTGGACCGCTGTGCTTGGCTATTGATCCATAAGCCGTTGATCAATCAAAGCTGCCACCAGCGCGGCAGTAATTGCTGCACTTTACGTTCGGCAAAACGATCGTCGATCAGCATAACTACGCCACTGTCCTGCTGACTGCGGATCACCCGCCCCGCAGCCTGTACGACTTTCTGCACGCCCGGATAAAGGTAGGTGTAATCGTAGCCTGCGCCGAACAATGCAGCCATGCGCTGTTTGAGTTGCTCGTTGATCGGGTTCAATTGCGCGAGCCCCAGCGTCGCAATGAATGCCCCAATCAGCCGCGCGCCAGGCAAATCAATACCCTCACCAAAGGCTCCGCCCAGTACGGCGAAGCCAATGCCCTGGCTATGCAGGGTAAAGCGATCCAGAAAAGCCTGACGCTCGCTTTCACTCATGCCCCGCGCCTGTTGCCACAGGGTAATCTGCGGATGAGTACGTTGCATCAGCTCTACAACCTGCTGCAGATAGTCAAAGCTGCTGAAAAATGCCAGGTAATTGCCCGGTCGCTTCTCGAACTGCTCAGCCATCAGGTCGACAATCGGCGCCAGGGACGCCTGCCTATGGGTGAAGCGCGTGGATATCTGACTGACGATGCGCACGTCCAGCTGGTCGCGGTTAAAGGGCGATTCCACATCGATCCACGCGGTATCTGCCGGCAAACCCAGCAAGTCCGCGTAGTAATGCCGGGGACTGAGGGTAGCCGAGAACAACACGCTGCTCCGGGCAGCGGTCAGTCGGGGGCGGATGAAACCCGCTGGCACCACATTACGCAGGCATAAGCGCGACAGGCTGCGCCTGCCTGCATCCCGCTTGCTGATATCAAAGACGAAATGTTCATCGAACAATTCGGCTATCCGCACAAAGGCAATGGCGTCGAAATAGAAGCTCTGCAAGGCTCCGTCCACGGCATGGGGATGCTCGTTGAAATAATCACCCATTGCGGTGATGCACTGGTTGAGGCTCTGCAACAGTTTGCCTGGTGTGCCGGGATAGGCCTGATAGGGGGCAATCTGAGGTTTGTGCACCGCGTTCCATTCACGATTGATCCGCTGCAAAGACTTTTGCAGAGGGGCGGGAGCGCTTTGGCGCAGCGTGTTCAGGCTGTGCTGGTCGAGGCTGGCGCTGTACATCTGCCGCGTGCGCTCGACCATGTTGTGGGCTTCGTCCACCAGTACCGCGACACGCCACTGATTGAATTGAGCAAGCCCGAACAATAAACCACTCAGGTCGAAATAGTAGTTGTAGTCGGCAATCACCACATCGGCCCAGCGAGCCATTTCCTGGCTGAGGTAATACGGGCAGACCTGGTGACTCAGCGCAATGGCGCGCATCCCTGACTGGTCGAGCCAGGGCGCGGTGACAGCCGCGGTCCGCGCCGCTGGCAACCGGTCGTAAAAACCTTTGGCCAACGGGCATGAATCACCGTTGCAGGCTTTGTCCGGGTGTTCGCAGGCTTTGTCCCGAGCCACCAGTTCCAGCACCCGCAGCTTCAGCTCTGGCGCGCTATCGCCAATCACTGACAAAGCATCCAGCGCCAGCTTGCGGCCCGGCGTCTTGGCTGTGAGAAAAAACACCTTATCCAGTTGCTGGGTCGAAGCCGCCTTGAGCATTGGAAACAAGGTGCCGATGGTTTTCCCGATACCCGTCGGGGCCTGCGCCATCAGGCAGCGTCCTGTGCTCACCGCTTTGTAAACAGACTCGGCAAGATGACGCTGGCCGGTGCGAAACGTGGCGTGCGGGAACTTGAGCAAGTCGCAAGCCTGATTACGCTCGCGACTATGGATCAACTCCTGCTGGGCCCATTCAAGAAAAATTGCGCAGTGTTGCTGGAAAAAGTGTTCGAGGGTTGGCGCAGTAAAGCGCTCGCGAAGCAACGTTTCCTGCTCGGTGACAATGTTGAAATAGACCAGTGCCAGGTTGACCTCGCTCAGCTGCATTTGCTGACACAGCAACCAGCCATAGATTTTGACCTGCGCCCAATGCAGCTGGCGATGATTGTCAGGCATTGCATCAAGCTCGCCCCGATAAGTCTTTACCTCCTCCAGCTGATTCAGCTCGGGGTCATAGCCATCCGCCCTGCCCCGAATCTTGAGTTGCAGGTATTGGCCGGCCAGCGGCACCTCTGTCTGGTAACCAGGGCTGCGCCGAGCGGCAACTGTCCGGTGTCCGGCGATCCCCTCTTGAGCGGTGGGTGACGGGGTGAAACGCAAATCGAGATCGCCGCCCTTGGCAGTGAACTCGCACAAGGCGCGCACGGCGACACCGTAAAACGCCTGGTCAGCCAGATCAGGAGCGAGGGAGCGCGAAGACTCAGCGCTTGAAGCAAGAGGGAGTGCCACGGTTGGAAAATGCCATCAGGGTTGATACTGGATGGGCATACAGATAGCAGCCCTGACCGGCGCTGGCAAACTTAATGGATCGGCGGGCGCGTCCTGGATCCGATTGAATCATCCTTCCGTAGGAGCGCACGAGCACCGCGAGGCTGCGATAGCGGTAGATCAGACAGACCATTATCGCTGCCTCGCGGTGCCCTAAAGCTCCTACAGGAGTTCTTGTTTGCTGCGCTTCACAACCTCATCAGCGCCCGGAGAGCATTTCAACTGCCGGCTCACCGGTATCAGCATCAACAGTGATGATCTTGCGTTTGTCAGGGTCCGCAGCACGCACCCGGGCAATCAGTGAGCCCTGGTCGTTAAAGTCCACTCGATGTTTGCGATACAGGTTTTGCAGGCCCTCCAGCGTCAGCCCACTGATATCCACCAGCCATTGCAAAACCTGATCCGGAGCGCCATGCCCCTGCAATGCCTTGTGCAGATCGGGGATCGCCACCAGCATGCCGGGGTGGCAACGGCGCAGAAACGCTTCCAGCTCCCGCCCTTCATCCACAAATGGCGAGAACATCAGGCAGATGAGCTGTGCCTCGCTCAGACCGTAGCCCTGTTGCGCGAATTCCGCGGCCAGGGTTCGTCGAGCGTTGATTTTTTCCTCACCCTGGTAAGCACCGAGCGCCTGATCGATCAAACGCTGCGGCATACCCTTCCTGCGCATCAGCACTTTGGCCAGTTGCAGGTATTCGGCGATACCCTCGGCGTAACTTCGGCCTTGAACATATTGCACTTTCAGCCCGCGCATGTGCGCCATCAACAAGGGATTGGCGCAGTCCGACTCGCTGAAGCTGAATGCAAGATCTTCAAAACGAAAACCCAGAAAGTCAGTCAGTAACTTCCAGTGATCCTCAATGCCGCTGGGTATCAAGTCGGCAATGCTGATGAAGGTCGGGACAGCCGCCTTGTTCGCTCCAATGTAAGGTCTTGGAAAGGTGGCGGACGGGTCATCGGCTTCGCCATACAATTCCTGATGGTAGGCCTGACCAATGCCGTCGATGATCTTCAGCATGCCATTGAAGTTCTGATTACCCCAGTCACTGAAGCGATAGCCACTGCGCGGCGCCAAACGCATGATCCAGGTGACGTATTGCTTTTGCTCTTTGCGCGGATCGCCGCTGACCACCGCATCCACGCCGCTGCCCCAGCCTGTCGCCCGGGCAAAAAAACCGGCGATGCCCAGGTAACAGCTATTGCAGAACGTGGTTCGACCATCACCTGCGGACACATGCCCGCTGACCAGCATATCGGAGCGATTGAGCTCACGGTGGGCCGCCGAGACGGGCAGATCAGGCTCGAACATCTGCACCTGATCGCCCTCTACGAGCAGCAGTTCGATCCGCGGATCATCGTGCAGAAACAACGCGCAGTAAGTTCTGTGAATGTTGTCCATGACCGCTGGCGTCATCCCTGCATGACGCATGGTGGCAACGCGCAAATTGAAAGTGGCGGGTGAGCGGCCGGCGATACTCAGTTGGGCGGCACGCAACAGCGCAACCGTATAGGCGCTGTCTTTGCCACCACTGAAAGGTACCAGCACCTTGAAACTGGCAATGCGTTCGATCCCGCCGGCCGCGACAATCAGGCGCTGGATCAGCAACTGCAAAGCGGTGCGCTCCGCGCGGGTGAAGTAGCTCAGCAAGCGCTGCAGCACTTGCTGATAGACATAGTTCATGGCCTGTTCGTGAATAGAGCTCATAACCCGGCGCCCTCCTGCAATAAGCAAGCGAGGGACTCAATAGTGGACAGAATAAAAAGGAGATCATTGACCATAACTCATTCCCTGAGTGGTAAGCACCCCGCTATTATCAGTAATAAAAATTTAATTACAAGACATGCGTCACACTTTAAAGAGGACACTAACTTGCCAGACTTAAACATCAATAAACTACACAAGAATGTTTACACGCATTAGAAACAGATATTCCCTATCGCACCGCCCTCGACCCGCTGGCAGGCTTCCAGAGGGTCGGTTGCGTCCGACCGCAGAATATCCAAACGCCCCAATTCGAGAACTTGTGATTCACGTACACATTGAGCAGCACCGCAGAGAATCACTCTGCACAAAACATGAGTGCGGATGTTTAATTGCCTACCCGATACATAATAAACATGCCGAATTAACCGTCAGCTTTTAAACGCTCTACAAAAATAGACAGTCTGCGTGGATAACAAGAAGGCACAAAATAAAATGCCTTCCTGAAGAGGAAGGCATGTGAGCAATCTATCGCGTGCGTCAGTCTGATTCGACTTCCAGGACAGCACGGCCACCAATTGGACAGCCGTCCATGTAACGATGCGCCTGGACCACTTCACTGAGCGGGAAAACCCGGGTCTTGAGCGGCTCGAGAACGCGGTCAGCAGTCAGTTGGTTAATCTCACGCAAGGCACGCTGTAGCGCCTCTGCATCCTGACAGATCCCAAGCTCCGGCTTGCCCGTGAAGTTACCCAGACAATGCACGAAGAACTGAATGTTTTTCTGAAACGCTGCGCAGGCCGGGAACGGGGTCTGGTTGCCACCTTGCAGGCCGTAAAGCACCAGGCTGCCACGCGGGGCCAGTACATCGCCCATGATCGACATCTGCGGGCCGCCCAAACCATCAAGGACCACATCTACGCCGCGACCGTCGGTGTATTTGTTGATCGCCATCAACAAGTCCTGCTCCTCGGTAACGACAACTTTGTCGGCGCCCAGGGACAACAGATACTCACGGGCATCCTCGGTCTTGGTCGCCGCGATCACTCGCACGCCCAACGCCTTGCCCAGCTGTACAAACGACGGCCCGGCACAATGGCTGGCATCCGTGACCAGAGCGGTCTGCCCAGGCTTGATACGCGCCAGATCGACATACGCAAAGTAAGCGACCAACAGTGGCGTGTAGTGCACGCTGGCCTCAACCGGCGTCAATACATCTGGATAACGAGTCAGAGAGGTACGCGGCAGGACGATCACTTCGCCATACACGGGATGCTGATTGGGATCAGCCGCCGGGAAGCTGGCAACCTTGTCGCCGACCTTGAGATCGTCGACACCCTCGCCCAGCGCCATCACCACACCGGCCATTTCGTGACCGATGCCAGCAGGAAGCCGCGCCTGTGAAGACGCCAGATTTTGCCGCCAGAGCACGTCATACCAGCTGATGCCTATCGCCTGAACACGCACCTGAACCTCTCCGGGCGCAGGCAACGCAGCAGGATGCTCTTCAATCTTGAGCACCTCGGCTGGACCAAACTGATGAAAACGAATCGTGCGGGACATTTCGAACCTCGCCTAGATAACCTTGATGCCATGAACTCTATCCGGGCTCTGCCGGTAACACTATGAGTGGCTATTAATAGTCGACATGCCTGTCATTGATTGTCCCTGAATTGCGTAGGGAATTTTGTAGATCAATCAACACAGCGCCATGCATTCATGGGCGGCCATTGTTCGCATGTCAGGCCCACAATGCAACCCATGTCACCTGACGCCGAGACGCGGCCTGATGCCATTGAAAACTTGACGCCCTGATCACCTTTGAATTTATCCATGCGCAAAAGCTGCGTTTGCTCGTACTATTCATGCCTGGCTCGCAGCACATTCCGACAGACCGTGAGCCGTTTTCGCACAACCGCAACGACCAACGGCCGAGATATCCCGCCATGAATCGCAACGACCTGCGTCGCGTTGACCTCAATTTGCTCATCGTTTTCGAAACTCTGATGCATGAGCGCAGCGTGACACGTGCCGCCGAAAAGCTGTTTCTCGGGCAACCGGCGATCAGCGCCGCGCTCTCCCGGTTGCGGGGGCTGTTCGACGATCCGCTGTTTGTCCGCACCGGGCGAAGCATGGAGCCAACCGCCAGAGCCACCGAAATCTTCGGCCTGCTGTCGCCTGCGCTTGATTCGATTTCAACGGCAGTCAGTCGTGCATCGGAATTTGATCCTGCCACCAGCACCGCAGTGTTCCGGATTGGCCTGTCGGACGAAGTTGAGTTCGCCTTGCTGCCAGCGCTGTTGAAACGCCTGCGCTCCGAAGCGCCCGGCATTGTTCTGGTGGTGCGACGCGTCAATTACATTCTGATGCCTGCCTTGCTGGCTTCCGGCGAGATCTCCATCGGGGTCAGCTACACCAACGACCTGCCAGCCAACGCCAAGCGTAAAGTCCTGCGGCGCAGCAAGGCCATGTTGCTGCGTGCCGACAGCATGCCTGGCGCGTTGAGCCTGGAAGACTTTTGCTCGCGCCCGCACGCGCTGGTTTCGTTTGCCGGTGACCTGAGTGGTTTCATCGACGAGCACCTGGCAAAGGTTGGCCGCAAACGTCATGTCGTGCTCGCAGTCCCGCAGTTCAACGGTCTGGCGACACTCCTCACCGGCACCGATATCGTTGCGACAGTTCCGGACTACGCCGCCGCCGTGCTGGCTGCCGCAGGCGGAGTCAGAGCCGAGCCGTTGCCCATCGAATCCCAGACCTTCGAACTGCACATGGCCTGGCGCGGCTCGCAGGATAACGACCCTGGTGAGCGCTGGTTGCGGTCGAGGATTCAGATGTTTTTCGGTGATCCGGATAGCCTCTAAGAGGCAACGGGCAGCCTTTCAACCAATTCTTCCGGGCGCTTAATACCCATGGAGGGCCATCTACTCCAGCGGTTTGACGCGCCCGAGGTCTTGCCAAGGTCAGACTGAGGTCGGTTTGAAGGGATGCGCCTTACCCAGGGCACAAGATCAGCTATCGAATCACTCTCGCCCAAGCCAAAGAGTGGCCTCCTTCCACGCTCCAACCGTCACAAGCTCTTCCAGGGTCTCCAGCAGAATCTTCTCCCAACTCAATGCCAGCCGGCTGTTTCTGCGATCCTTGAGTGTGGTCAACGAAACCGTGGAGCGAATGCCCGGTCGTTCAATCGCGTGGCCGACCAGGATGCCTTTGGCGATGTCTTCCTGGACCGCGGCATGCGCGAGAATCGAATAGCCCATCCCTTCAGCCACCAAACGTTTGGTCAGGCTGACGCTGTCTACATCGAACACGACATTCAACTGAAAGCCATTTTGCGCGGCTACCTGTTCAATCAGGCGCCGATTGCTGTGAGGAAGGCCTGGAAGGATCAGCGGAAAATCCGCCAGCCCCATAATGCGCACCGATTTCGATGCCTCCCCGGGCGGCCCGACCAGCACCATGCGTTCGCTGAAAATCGGCCTGACATCAAAGGCCTCAAGCAACGGCTGGTTGTAGACCACGGCGACCTGGATCCGACCATCCAGTAACCACTCCTGCAGCGACGTGCTCAAGCCTTCCAGTGCGTGCAGCGAAGCCTTCGGCCAACGCTCGTGAAAACGCCGGATCAACTGCGGCCCGACGATGGTACCGATCGCAGGGGGCAAGCCGATTGCCAGGTGCCCTCGCTCCTCGACCGCACTGTTGCGTACGTGATCGGCGGTTTCTTCCATGTAGCGCAGCATGACGTCCGCGCGTTCCAGCAGGCGTGCGCCCGCCGCCGTCAGCTCCACGCCCCTGCCATGACGAATGAACAGCGCAACTTGAAGCTGCTCTTCAAGCTTGGCGATCTGCCGACTCAGCGCCGGTTGAGCGATGAAAAGCTCTTTCGCTGCGCGACTGAAGCCGCCGCACTGAGCCACTTTCACAAAGGAGCGAAGTTCTCGAATATCCATCGTATGCACCATGCCGTAATGGCATAGCTTTGTATCAAAATAAGGTTTTTGTGCCTAGGGTTAGTTTTTTCTATGCTCAACGCAGATAGCTGAAGGACCAGCTTGCCCGTCATGGGACGTGTGACCACAAGAATAATGATGCCCACTATCGGGTCAGGAAATGCCATGAATCATCTAAAGAAACTACACGTGCAGGTGCTGATCGCACTTGTCGCTGCCGTCATTCTCGGTTTTGCCGCGCCACAATGGGCGGTCGCCATGAAACCCCTCGGACAAGCGTTCATCGCATTGCTGAAAATGATGCTGGCGCCGATCGTGTTCGTAACCCTTGTGCATGGTCTTACCCATGTTCAGGACATGCGTAAACTCGGTCGGCTCGGCGTCAAGTCGCTGATCTATTTTGAAGTTGTCAGCACCGTTGCGATGTTGATCGGCTTCATTCTGGTCAACGTGGTGGAGCCCGGCGTAGGGCTGCATGCCACAAGCCTCAACGAGTCCAGCGAAGCGATCAAGGCCACCTCTGCCGCTGGCAGTGTGTCAATGATCAGTTACATGCTGAGCCTCATCCCGCACACCCTGGTCGATGCGTTCGCCAAGGGCGACATCATCCAGGTACTGATTATTTCGGTACTGGCCGGTATTGCCATCAACCGAGTGTGCGGCCCGGATTCGGTCGCTGTGAAAGCCATCGGAGAAGCACAGAGCATCTTGTTCAAAATGCTCAGCTTCATCATGAAACTCGCTCCGCTGGGCGCGTTCGGTGCCATGGCCGCAGCGATCGGCAGCTACGGTGGGGATACCCTCCTCTATCTGCTGAAGTTGATCGCGGTGTACTACGCAGCGTCCCTCATCTTCGTGTTCGGCATTCTGGGCTCGATCAGTTGGTCCATCGGCTTGCCGTTCATGAGTGTGCTTCGCTTGATCCGCGATGAGATCCTGCTGGTATTCGGCACGGCCTCCGGTGAAGTGGTCTTTCCACGCCTGATCGAAAAACTGCAGCGCAGCGGTTGCGATGAAGTGGTGGTCGGATTTGTCCTTCCCGCCGGCTATAGCTTCAACCTCGACGGCACCGCGATCTACATGGCGATTGCCATCGGCTTCATCGCCCAGGCCACCGACACACCGTTCTCCCTGATGCAGCAACTGGGTCTGCTGGCCATTCTGAGTATCACTTCCAAAGGCGGTACCACGGTTGCGGGCGGCGCCTTCATCAAACTGGCGGCGACCTTGCAATCGGTCCAAACCCTGCCATTGAGTGGCCTCGGACTCCTTTTCGGCATCGACCGCATCATGGCTACCGCCACCGCCCTGACCAATATCGTCGGCAACACTGTCGCGGTGTTCGCAATCGCCCGCTGGGAAGGCGCCTTCAACCCTGAAGATTTCGAGCGCGAAACCGGCCGAAAGCCAAGTCGCAGCCTGTTGCGCCCGCCAGTGGAAACTCAGTCTGACGAGTTGCCCCTCGAGCCTGCGCACGAAAGCCACATTCAGCCACCGCGTCCCTGACAGGAAAGCACCATGAATCGTTTGCCCCCTATCGATCCGAACAACCTCAGCGATGCGCAGCGTCCGGTCTATGAGCGTATCGCCAACGGCCCGCGAAAAGGTGTACGAGGCCCCCTGGCCATCTGGCTGCATCGGCCTGAACTCGCCGAGTGTGCCCAGGCGCTGGGCCGCTACTGCCGCTATGACACCTGCCTCGACCCTCGCCTGTCGGAGCTGGCCATCCTGATGATGGGGCGCCACTGGCTTGCCGAATACGAATGGGCCGCCCACAAGCCCTTCGCATTGGAGGCGGGCCTGGCGCCGAACATCATCGACGCCATTCGCGATGACCAGGCGCCTGCGTTCGAAAACGCCGATGAAGCGCTTGTGTATCGGTTTATTCGCGAACTGCACGCCCAACGTGCAATCAGCGACGGCTTGTACGCCGAATTCACCGAGCTGTTGGGCACCGATGCGGCCGTCGACCTGGTCGGCATCGCGGGTTACTACAGCCTGATTTCCATGACCATCAAGGTGTTCGAAGTGCCTGCGCCCGCTGGCGCCATTGCCGAACTGCCGACCACGTTGAACTGAGGATATGTAGATGACCGATACTCTTCCAAAAAGCGAACGCCTGCAGGGCAAGGTCGCTATCGTCACCGGTGCTGGCTGCGTCGGCAGCGGCTGGGGCAACGGCCGCGCGGTCGCAGTGATATTCGCCATGGCCGGTGCCAAGGTCTTCGCGGTCGATCGTGATCTGGGGGCCATGGAGGAAACACTGGAGCGCATCCGTGATGCGGGCGGTGAAGTCACGCCTTATGCCTGCGACGTCACCGACACACAGGCCGTCGCCGCGATGGTTGCCGCGTGTAAAGAGACCTATGGCACGGTCGATATTCTGGTCAATAACGTCGGCGGCTCTGCGGCTGGCGGTGCTGTTGCCCTGCCTGAAGAAAAGTTCGATGCCCAGATCGCACTGAACCTCAAAAGCGTCTATCTGGCCTGCAAGCACGTGCTGCCGCTGATGGAAGCACAGGGCAGCGGTTCAATCATCAACACCGCCTCCACGTCCGGTATTCGCTGGACTGGCTCGGCCCAGGTGGCGTATGCCGCCAGCAAAGCCGGAGTCATTCAGCTGTCGCGCGTGACCGCCGTGGAATATGCGCCCAAGGGCATCCGCGTGAACACCATAGTGCCCGGCCAGCTGCACACCCCGATGGTCGAGGTACGCCTGGCCGGGCAACGTACGGGCGGTGATGTGAGCAAACTGCTCGACACGCGTCTGGCACGCATTCCTCTCGGGTTCATGGGCGATGGCCGCGACACTGCTTACGCTGCTCTCTACCTGGCCAGCGATGAGTCGCGCTTTGTCACCGGTACCGAAATCATCGTCGATGGCGGCATGACCGCGCGGTGCGACTAAACCACTGTAAGGGCTGCGCAAATCGTAGCCCTGTCCACCCAATCAACCAGGGTCGAACATGGACGATCTATCTTTCGATCAGACGGCACGCCGTCTGTTCATAAAACGCAGCCTGATCGCTGCGGCCGGTATCGGCCTGGTTGGCGGTGCATCTGAGCAAACTTTTGGAGCCAACATGTCAACCTCATCCAACCTCGCGGGCGTATGGGATTGCCACACCCATATCTACGGCCCCTGGGCCCGGTTCCCCCTTCCAGCCAATGCAGCCTACACGCCTGAGCCTGCGCCTTTTACCGAGCTGCTATCACTTCATCGTCGACTGGGTATCAGCCACGGCGTACTGGTACAGGCCGCACCCTATGGCACTGATCACTCCGCCATCCTGGAAGCAATTGCCAGCAGCGGAGGTCTGTACCGCGGTGTCGGCATCATTGATGAAAGCACCACCGATGCGCAGTTGCAGGCCCTGCATGATGGCGGGTTACGCGGGATCCGCTTCAATTTGATGGGGCACCTCCCGGGCGCGCGCGATCCGCAAAAACTGCGCGCTCTGGCGGAGCGTGTCAGCCCGTTCGGATGGCATGTGCTAGTGCATGGTGAATTGCCCACGCTGCTGCCTTTTCTACACGTCTGGCGCGACCTGAAGACTCCTCTGGTCATTGACCATATGGCACGTCCGGACCTCACTCAGCCTTTTGATCCGGCGTTGATGAGCCAACTTCGCGCTGAGTTGAGCCATTCCAATCGCTGGATAAAACTCTCCGGTATCGACCGCGCCATGCAAGGTCAGCCCGGCCCTTGGCCGCAGGCGTTGGATCAGGTTCGTGCGCTGCTCGAGTGCGCGCCGGAGCGCGCCATATGGGGATCGGACTGGCCTCATCCGAATATCAAAGGGCCGGTGCCGGATGACGCTGAGCTCCTCGCTTTCATTCGCCAGGTCTGCGACAGCCCCGCCCTGCAGCAGGCGGTGCTGGTCGATAACCCGACGCGTCTCTACGCCTGACACCCGCCAATTCCGGAGATCAAACGATGGACGAGATCACATGGATCCCAAGCCAGCGCGTGCCCGATCCCAGGGTTCGTGAACTGGACCCGCGCTTCGCACACTACCGCCTGGCGCATGCCAAGGTAGAGCGCCTCGGTGGCGGCATGCGCTGGGCTGAAGGCCCGGCCTGGTTCGCCGATGGGCGCTTCTTGCTGTTCACCGATTTACCCAACGACCGGATCATGCGTTGGGACGAGGCAACCGGGGAACTGGGTGTGTTTCGCCACCCCTCGAACCAGGCCAACGGCATGACTCGCGACCGTCAGGGCCGTTTGCTGGTGTGCGAACACGGCGGCCGGCGCGTCACCCGCACCGAGTACGACGGCAGTATCACCGTGCTGGCCGATAGCTTCGCCGCAAAGCCGCTGAACTCACCCAATGACATCGTGGTGAGATCAGATGACAGCATCTGGTTCACCGACCCGCCTTTCGGCCTGATCAGTGACTACATGGGTCGCCAAGGCACGCCCGAGTTGCCGGCCAACTTGTATCGCCTCGATGCGGACGGCACGCTGAACTGTGTCGCTGAAGACCTCGAAGGCCCCAACGGCCTCGCCTTCTCCCCGGATGAAAAAACTCTCTATCTGGTCGAGTCCAGGGCGCGCCCGCGACGGATCGTGGCTTACAGCGTCGACATCCAAGGCCGGCTCAGCCAGCGGCGCGAGTTGATCGATGCCGGGAGCGGGCTTCCGGATGGTCTGCGCGTGGACGTGGATGGCAACCTCTGGTGCGGCTGGGGTGCACCGGAGCCGGGGCTGGATGGCGTACGCATTTTTGCTCCCGATGGCAGCGCTATCGGGCATATCGATCTGCCGGAGCGTTGCGCCAATTTGTGCTTCGGCGGGCCACGCGGCAATCGTCTGCTGATGGCCTCCACCACTTCGCTGTATGCGTTGTTCGTCAACACCCGCGGTGCTTGAAACAAGCGCCTAATCGAGAAGGTAGCACCATGAAAAAAACAAGATCTACCCCCATGTTAGTGACCACCGGCTTGGTCAGCTTGCTCGGATTCTCTCAGTTGGGCGAAGCAGCCGAACTGAAGGTCATTGCCAGCGGAGCACTCCGGGGCGCAATGGAACACCTTCAACCGGCCTATGAAAAAGCCAGCGGCAATACCCTGAGCTTCAGTTGGGGGCCTTCGATGGGCACCTCGCCTGAATCCATTCCAGAGCGCATCAGGCACAAAGAGCCCATGGACCTGGCGATCATGGCCGACGAAACCCTGGAGCTGCTCTCGACCACCGGCGCCTTCGACATGACGACCCGCCGCGAGATCGCCGATTCTCGCATCGGTGTTGGCGTACCTCATGGCAAGCCGAAGCCGGATGTCTCAAGCGTCGCCGCGTTGAAAGCAGCCCTGCTGAACGCGGACAAGATCGCCTATTCCCAAGGCGCCAGCGGCGTCTACATCCGCACCGAACTGTTCCAGCGTTTGGGCATCAGCGATCAAGTGAAAGGCAAGACCGTTGAAATCGCCGGCAAGGAACTGGTAGGCACGGCCCTGGCCAGGGGCGACGCGGATATCGGCATGCAACAGATCAGCGAGTTGAAGGTAACCCCCGGTGTCGACTATCTCGGCCCACTGCCCGAGGAGGTCCAGAAAGTCAGCCGCTTCTGCGCGACGGTTGCCCACCAAACCACTAATGCGGTGCCTGCCCGCGAATTCATTGCCTTCCTCAACAGCCCGGACGCACGGCGTCTGCTTGAAGAAAGCGGCCTTGAGCCGGCGAAAGCCCTGACTACCCAAGAGGCCAAAAAATGAAAACAGTTTCGCGTTTTCTGCTCGGTGCCGCCGCTGGCCTGTCTTGCGCCATCGCGATGGCCGCCGGCGCACCGTTCAAGCAAGAACTGGTTCGCTATGACAATGTGCAAATCGAGGTCAATGCTCAGGGTTCCGGGCCTGTGATCGTGATGCTGCCCTCGCTGGGTCGCTCGGGACGCGATTATGACCAGGTCGCCGATTATCTTCAGGCCGACGGGTTCCGCGTGGTGAGGCCGGAACCACGCGGCATAGGGCAAAGCAAAGGGCCGATGGAAAACCTGACCGTGCACGACTTTGCGCGCGACGTCGCAGCGGTAGTCGAGCATGAAAACAAGGGGTCCATCGTGGTGGTCGGTCACGCCTGGGGCAACTTCGCGGCGCGCATGCTCGCGGCCGATCGCCCTGACCTGGTCCGCGGCGTAGTCATGGCCGCGGCGTCAGCCGGCAAGGTTCCGCCAGGGTCCACTGAAAAACCCATCAACGCAGAGATGCGTCAGGCCATCGACGGCGCGGGCGATATGTCGCTTTCCGAAGAGCAGCGTCTGATCTATCTGCGCAAGGCGTTCTTTGCTCCGGGTAACGACCCCAAGGTCTGGCTGGACGGCTGGCACCAGGCGACCCACGATGCCGAAGGCCATGCCCGCAACATCACTCCGGTGGACGATTACTTCGCCGCAGGCAACGCGCCAATTCTCGATCTGCAAGGCGAAGCGGACACCGTCGCACCGAGGCGCTTCTCCGGTGTGCTCAAAAGCATGCTCGGCGAACGGGTCCAGGTGGTGGTACTGAAGAATGCCGGGCACGCCATGGCTCCAGAACAACCGAAAGCGATGGCGGAAGCGATCGCTACATTTGCCAAGGCGCAGTACGCAAAAAAATAGCTGCAGCGGGACATGAGGAGTGCTCCGAACCAGGCGGTTCGGAGCATTTTTTTTTGAGCGGAGTCAGAAAGGGATGGGCGCCCTCCTCAAGGGCTGAGCACCCCGTTAATTACTCGGTTAATTACTTGGCTGCATAGACGCGCTTGGCAAACTCGGCGATGGCATCCGCCATTTCACGAGGCTTCTCGGGCGCCATGGCGTGACCTGCGTTGGCGATCGTCTTGTGTTCAACACGATCACCGAGCATCGATTTCAGAATATTAGGGATCACTACAGCGTCATGCTGCCCCTGCAAGTCAAGAATGGGCACGGTGTTACCGGCTGACCAGTAAAGATCCACGGGCGTGCTATCCCGCGCATGGTCCTGAGCCTGGTGAGTCTTGTCGTACCATCCGCTCAGCCACGCACGCGGGTCATTGCCGGGTGCGAAAAACGCCTCTTTCAGGTAGTCGATACGCTTGGCCTCCGGCAACGAATAATTACCCGCGCCCTTGATCGCCTCGACCATACGGCCATAGGGCTTCTCGGATGAGCCTGCAGGTAACTTTCCAATCGACGCGGCCGCCAGCACGATGCCGTTGACCAAGTCTGGGCGATCCACTGCCAACACGCGCGCGGGCTGGCTGCCCCAGGCATGCCCGACCACTACTGAAGGCCCGGTCTTGGCCTTATCCATCACCAAGGCCACGTCGGCAGCAAAGTCGTGCAGCGTCGGCGTGTCCATCGGCGCCTTACTGCCCTTGATCCCGCGCGGTTCAGGGCGGATCACGCGATAGCCGTCGGCGGCCAGATAACGTGCCACCTCGTCATAATCATTCGCGCCGCGACCCTTTGACGGCAGGATCACGATGACATGGCCTTTCCCCTGATCCAGCGCCTCGATGTGTACATTGCCTTTCTCGGCGACCAGCGTACGCACCGAATCCTCGGCATTTCCCGGCAGACTATAGGCAACGAGGCCAGCGATTATTAAAGATTGCATGACGCGAGTGTAGTGCATTGGATGAGCCTTTTATTATTGTTTGGCACGCCAAACTGATAGGTGTGAGCCTTCAGGTTTATGCACTTGGAAGGAAATGACCAATACTGATATCTCATGGTTTTCGATGCTCCCCGGGCATGGCCGAGACGAGCATTCGACGCTCTCGAGGTCCCATGCCCGGCGGTTATGGGCACCTATGGTTTAAAGGTCTTGGCGCGTACAAGAACCTCGCACATATGCTTCCAGGCTCCTGACTACAAAAATAATGGAGCCTCATGAACACCCACATAGCCGCTCACGTAACGCCCCAGGAGGCGCTGGAATCCAGCGCCTGTCGCAAAGCCGCGATCAGGTTGATCCCTTTGCTTGCCATTGCGTATTTCTTCAATTATCTGGACCGAACCAACGTCGGGTTTGCATCTCTGACGATGAACGATGATCTGGGTCTTACCGCATCACAATTCGGTTTTGCGGCCGGGATCTTTTATGTCGGCTATTGCCTGTTCGAGGTGCCCAGCAACCTGGCGCTCTACCGCTTCGGTGCACGGCGATGGCTGGCCAGGATCATGATCACCTGGGGGCTGTTCTCTGCCTCCACAGCGTTGGCGCAAGGCCCGGTCAGTTATTCGGTTATTCGGTTGTTGGCGGGTATTGCCGAAGCCGGTTTTTTCCCAGGCGTGATCTTCTTCCTTTCGCTGTGGTTTCCCATCCAGTATCGGACGCGGGTCATGGCCTGGTTTCTGTTCGCCATTCCTTTGTCCTCGGTACTCGGTGGGCCACTCTCTGCCGCCATGCTGTCGATGGATGGCCTTTGGGGTTACCGCGGCTGGCAATGGCTGCTGGTGCTGCAGGGTCTGCCGGCCTGCGTACTGGGTGTGATTTGCCTGAAAGTGCTGGCCGACAAGCCCGCCGACGCGAAATGGCTGACCGTGGACGAGCGCCAGGCATTGCAATCGGCCCTGGACGCCGAGCACGAATCGAAGGGTTCGCACAGCTTTCGTGAGTCGATCAAGGACGTCCGGGTGTGGCTGCTGGCGGGCATTCTGTTCAGCTATATCATCGGGATCCTCGGCATCGGTGTCTGGCTGCCGCAAATCCTCAAGACCCATGCGCTGACTACCACCCAGATCGGCTGGGTGTCGGCGATTCCTTATCTGATTGCCAGCGTTGCCATGCTGTTGTGGGCAAAAGTGCTCGCGCGCAAGCGCCGTTACGTGCTGCACCTAGCGATTACCTGCGCCACGGGAGCGGCAGGATTTATCTTCTCGGTGGTCTACAGTGACCTGATTCCGGCACTGATTGGCCTGACGGTGGCCTTGATCGGCTTGAGTTCGGTGCGAACCTGCTTCTACAGCATCCCGGCGACGTTCCTCAGCAAACAGGCAGCTGCCGGCGGCATTGCGTTCATCAATGCCGTGGGCAGCCTTGGCGGGTTAGTGGGGCCGTATGCGGTGGGCTGGCTCAAGGACGTCACCCACTCATTCAACGCCGGGCTCATTGCGATGGCGGCGATGCTGTGTGTTGCAACGGTGTTGACCTTGATTCTGCGACACGTGGTCAAAGAAGCCTGACGTGACTTACCCCCGGCGGATCGGTCAGCCGCCGGGGGGTTTTCCTTAGTCAGTATGGAATGTTTCCTGGCGAGCCATGAATTGCGACAGCTCCTTTCCCGCTTCCCGGTTGTAGCCCTTGAGCGCCTTGACCACATAGCCCAGGCCTACCTGATCGGCATAGTAGGTCAGCCCGCCCTTGTAACGGGGAAAGCCATGGCCGTGAATCCACACCAGGTCGATGTCCGCAGGGTGCTCCACAATATTGTTGTCGAGTAACCAGGCGGCCTCGTTGATCATCGCAAACAGACAACGCTCTTCAATTTCCTGATCGGTGATGCTGCGAGGCGTAATGCCCCATTGCTTTCGATGCTGCGCCAACAACTCACCCAACCAGGGATCGGGCAAGGCCTGACGGCTGCCCTGCGCATAGCGATAGAACCCGGCTCCGGTTTTTTGCCCGAGCCGATCTGCGGCATACAATTTATCCACCCAATCGCAGCGTTGCTCGCGCTCACTCAACTGCGACAAACGCCCCTGGCGGTTACGCCAGGCAACGTCAACGCCAGCCATATCCCGCAGTTCGAAAGGGCCGATAGGGAAGCCGAATGCACGCATCACCCGATCAATAGCCTCGGGCGATGCGCCCTCCTCCAACAGCCACATGGCTTCGCGCTCCCTTGCAGCGAGCAGCCGATTACCCACGAAGCCGTCGCACACGCCCACTGTGACCGCCACCTTACCCAGTTGCTGTGCCAGGCCAAGCACGGCGGCCAGCACAGATCTGTCGGTCTGGGAGGTACGCACTACCTCCAGGAGCTTCATCACCGGCGCAGGGCTGAAGAAGTGCATGCCCAATACCTGTTGCGGGCGCCGGGTGCAATCGGCGATGGCCTCGACGTCCAGATACGAAGTGTTGGTCGCGAGAATCGCGTCCGGCTTGCACAGGGCATCCAACTGTTGAAATACCGCGCGCTTGACCTCCATGTCTTCGAACACCGCTTCGATGACCAAGTCGGCGTCCTCCACCACCTCCATAGAAGTCGAGGGCACGATCAGCGCCCGACGTTCCTGGCAGGCGCGTTCGTCCATGCGGCCCTTGAGCAACGCATCACGATAATAGTCGTCGATGTTTTTTACGCCGCGTTGCAGAGCAGCGTCCTGGACATCGATCAGGCTCACCGCGAAACCTGCGTTAGCGACGCAAATGGCAATCCCGGCCCCCATGGTGCCCGAGCCAATGACCGCGACCTTTTTTATCACGCGCCCCTGGCCACTGGCGGCGAGTTTGCGGGTGCGGCCGGCCAGGGCCCGCTCGGAAAAAAACAGATGCCGCAAGGCCTTGGCCTGGACTGATTGGCGTCTTTCGATAAACAGCTCGCGCTCTACCGCCATGCCGTCATCGAAGGGCTGGGTCAGAGCCGCATTGATCGCTTCAAGGGCCGCCAAGGGGGCTTGTTGCCCGACCAGCTTTTTCATCGCACCTGCCACTTTGGCGTCCAGATCAGCGACGTCGTGAGCAGGTATCACCCGATCTCGCGTGCGTTGCCAGGATAAGTCGGCGAGGAGCAAACCCCTGGCATGCTCGACTGCTGCACCTTGCACGTCGCAGGTCACGCACTGGTCGACCAACCCCACCGCCTGCGCCTGAGCGGCGCTCAGGCGCAGGCCGGCAATGACTACGTCGACGGCAACCAGCGCACCGCACAGCCGAACCAGCCGCTGCGTGCCGCCCGCACCGGGTATCAATCCCAGGCTGACCTCAGGCAAACCCAACGTCGTTTGTTCGTCGGCGATACGCGCATGACAAGCCAGTGCCAATTCCAGACCACCACCGAGCACCGAGCCGTACAGGGCGGCGATCACCGGCTTCGGGCTGTTCTCGATAGCATTGAGCAGGTCCGGCAAGTGCGGTTCCATCAGAGGCTGGTCGAATTCCTTCAGATCAGCGCCCGCCACAAAGGTCTGCCCCTTGCAGGCAATGACAATGGCCTGTACGGCAGGGTCAGACTGCGCCTGCGTCAGGCAGTCTGACAATTGCTGCCGCACACCTTGGGATAGCGCATTAACGGGGGGGTTATTGATTGCGATGACAGCGATGCCGTCATCTGTATTCAGACTTACCAAGGATTCCATAAGGGTTACCCGCGTCACAGGAAGGAAATGGGATAGCTGAGGATTACCCGCGTGTCGTTAGCATTGCGGGAGAAGTCCGAACGGTACGCAGCGTTGCGCAAGCGGATGTCCAGTGCCTTGAGCGGCCCGCTCTGTACCCGATACTGCAATTCGATATCCAGCTCACGTTCGCGGCCTGAATCGGTGGTCAGCACCTCGGCATCCGTGCCCTTGATGTAGCGGGTCATGAAGGTCATCCCGGGCAGGCCCCACGACGCCAGATCACGGGTATAACGCAGTTGCCATGAACGCTCGCCCTTTTCTGCGAAGTCACCCACCTGCACGAAGTTGACCAGATACGGATCAGTGCCTTCCACGTAGGGGAACGCTGAGTCCCCGCTCATGGCCTGGTATCCCACGCTGAACGCGTTGCCACGCCATTCATAGGTAGCCATTGCGCTGAGCGCGCGATTGTCCACTTGCCCGGCGCGGGCCTGCCCCTGATCGTCGCTGACGAACAGCCGCAGGTCCGACTTGAACCTGCCCTCGCCGACCTTATGAGCACTGGTGAGACCCAGAAAGTGCTGCTGATAGACATCTTCCAGGCGACCGGCCTGATAGGTCAGCTGCATGCCATTCCAACGATAGGCGGCGCCAGCCAACTCAAAGTCGCCGCCATCCAACGCACCGCGGAATCGACGATTCTTGTTGTTCAGGGCCAAGCCCTGCGCGCCGGTAGCATCGCGGTCAGTGACTTGGTCAAAGTGCCCACCGATCAGCTCCAGGCCTCCCCACTCTCTGGACTCGAGCATGCCGCCGCGGAACGTCTGCGGCAGCAAGCGTCCGAAGTTGGACTGTAACGTGGGCAGCTTGGGCATCAAAGTGCCGACCTTAAGCTCGGTTTTTGACACGCGCATTTTTGCGGTCAAGCCAGCTTTGGAATACTCGTCGGCCGCCCTTCCATCATCGTGCACGGGCAGCAGGCCGGTGCCAGTGCGGTCCGGGCTGGAGTCGAGTTTCAGGCCAACCATGGCGATAGCGTCCAGGCCGAAGCCGACGAATCCGGGTGTGTAGCCCGACTGTGCGCGAAGAATAAAGCCCTGCGCCCATTCATCGCGTTTTGATTGGCCGTTACCGTCGCGAAAATCGCGGTTCATGTAAAAATTGCGCAGCTCCAGATCAACCTTGGCATCCTCCACAAAATCCGCCTGCGCAGTGGCGAGCCATGGGCAGGTGGCGACGACCAGGCCCCAGGATGCAGCTGTTTTCTTATTATTCATGAGCAATTCCGGGCCGCACTCGGCCACACCGAGCTCAAACGAGGTCGGCGGACCGGTAGCGGTATCAGTGTCGGGAGGAGTATCAGTGCATCGAGGTCATGTAGTCGCTGGCTTTGCCAGGTATGGTTTGACCCTGAATCTTGCCGAGAAACGCAATCGCCCGGGCCACATCTTCTTCGCTCAGATAAGGGGTTTGCGGGAACGAGTGCTTGTTGGATTTCCACGCCGCTGCATAGACATTGTCTGGCGTGCCTTCGAAACGGGCGCGCACCAGTTTCATCGCTTGCTCAGGGTCTTCGTTGATCAGTTTGGTCGCTTGCGCGAGGCCATCGAGGAACTGCTTGACGATCTGTGGGTTTTCATCGGCCCACTGCTTGCGCGCGCTCAAGGCAATCGATGGATAGCCATCAAGTTCCTTGACCTGTCCGTCGGCCATGTCCAGCAGAGTGAAGCCTTTGTGTTCGATAATCGCGCTGTCCGACGTTGGTGAGGACAGCGCAAAACCATCGATCCGTTCCTGGGAGAACGCAGTCAGAATGGCACTGGCGCTGTTGAGGTAGAGCAAGGTGAAATCTTTCTCCGCCGAAAGGCCGCCTTTTTCACCGAGGAAGCGCACCAGGAAGTCGGCACTGCCACCCGCACCGCTGACGGCAATCTTCAAGCCCTTCATTGCCTTCAAGCGTTCTTCCATAGGCGTTTGTGCAGTCAGGCCAAGCTGGTCGGCTTTTTTCTGGCTGATCACCACGTTACTCGCGTACTGCCCGACCAGGCGGCCAAGCAGGGTCAGATCGGCGCCCTTCAATTTCGCATTGATCGAATTCTGGATAGCGCACGAGCAGAATTCCACAGTGCGACTGGCCAGACCCGAGGTCGCGGCGCCGCCGCCCTTGAACTTGATCAATTCGACATTCATACCCTGTTTTTTGAAATAGCCGCCATCCACCGCCACGAACAGCGGCATGTGGACGAAGCCGTCGGTGCCCAGGGCAACCTTGATGTCCTGCGCATAGGCACCAGCGCTTGCGGCCACCAGCGAAGCAATCAGACCCATCTTTGTAATCAGCGTTTTAATAGACATGCGTACACCTGTATTTTCTTGTGCGTTATGGACAGGTCAAACCGAAGCTTCACGATCACTCAGGTCTTTTTTCCACGGCATCAGGCGGGTTTCCACCGTCCGAACGACCGCTTGCAGCAGCAGTGCCAGGGCGATAATCGCGACCAGCGCGGCAAATACCCCAGCGGTGTCCAATTGGCCAGCGGCATCTTGCAGGAGGTAGCCGAGCCCGCGATTGGACGCCATGATTTCACCGACGATGGCGCCAATCAGGGCATAAGGCACCGAGAGCTTGAGGCCGGTGAATACCCATTGAATGGCCGAGGGGAACACCACTTTGGTGATCAGGTGGTGCTCCTTGGCACCCATCAGGCGCAGGATCTCCAGCTGCTCGCGGTCAACCGCCCGGACGCCGCTGTAGGTGTTGAGGAACACCAGGAAGAACACGATAGTGGCGGTCAGGATGATCTTCATCTCGATGCCGATGCCGAACCACATGATGAACAACGGCGCCAGGGCCACTTTCGGCAGGCTGTAGATCGAGATCAGGATCGGATCGAGGAGCTTGGCCAGCAACTCGTTACGGCCCAGCAGCAGCCCCACCGCGATCCCGACCGTTGCTCCGAGCAGGAAGCCGGCAACGGTTTCCACCACCGTGATTCCACCGTGGGAAAACAACCTGCCACTGATCACCAGTTCGTAGAATTTACCGGCGATCTCGCTCGGTGAACTGACGAAGAACGGATCAATCAATGGCCCCGATGACAGTTGCCAAGTGCCGAAAATCACGATGAAAATCGCCAGGCGTCCAAGGAAAATATTCATGCTCGGTTATCCTTTGCTGCATCGTTCAAAGACGGGGTCATGAAGTCCCACAAGTCGCCGCAGAGCTGGTGGTAACGTGGGTCCTTGCGCAGCTGCAGAATATTGCGCTCCTCCCCCAGCGGGATTTGCACATCCTTGACGATGGTGCCGGGGCGGCCGGCGAAGATCAGGCAGCGGTCGCCGAGGGCGACGGCTTCATCCAGATCGTGGGTGACGAAGATGACGGTCTTGTTCAGCCGACGGCTGAGGCGAATCAGCTCAGTCTGCATACGCATGCGCAGTTGCGCATCCAGCGCCGCAAAGGGCTCATCCATCAGCAGGGTTTCGGGGTCATACGCCAACAGGCGGGCCAAGGCCGCACGTTTACGCATCCCGCCGGAGAGCTGGCTGGGATAGGACTTTTCGAAGCCTTCTAGCCCCACCAGTTGGATCAGCTCCTGAATGCGGACGCGCCGCTCGGCCTTGGGCATGCCCTGGATTTCCAACGGCACGGCAATGTTGCCGACTACATCACGCCAGGGCAGCAGGTGGTCGCTCTGAGTCATGTAGCCGGTACGACCATTGACCCCGCTGACGGTTTGGCCGTTATAGACCACTTGCCCTTCGGTGGGTGCGAACAGCCCCGCGACCATGTTCAGCAAGGTGGACTTGCCGCAGCCTGACGGCCCGACCACGGTGACCACTTCGCCCTTGTTGATCGACAGGTTGATGCTGTGTGAAGCCTGTTTGGACACGCCCTTGACGGTGAAGGATTTGGACACGCCGACAAACTGGATGAGCGCTGAAGCCTGCTCGTCGCGCTCGGCGCCTTTTGGCTGAGTGATGGCTTTCAATGCGACAGGCATGAGGAACCTCCGCTCTGAAAGTGGACATTACCCAGAGGGAGCTGTTGATTCGATGTGCATTTGAATACGTTCATAGCGACCTACTTGTTTTTATGAGTCGTTGATGAAGCTGTCTTGATTATGAAACCGGGGGTGTGAGGGTCAATCCAGCTATTCCACAGAGTGGAACAGGTGACACCTCAGGCCAGCAATGTCAGGCCATCGACCGCCCTCACGCCCTGCCCTTCGGCGAACACGCGCAAGGGATTGATCTCGGCCTCTTGCAGCTTTGTACCCAGGGTGGTCGCCATGTCGGCGAAGGCAAGGATGCACTCGACCAACGCGTTGATATCGGCCTTGGGCGCGCCGCGATAGCCGTCAAGCAGCGCGAACGTCTTTAGCTCCCGGAGCATGGCGTCCGCGTCGTTACGCGTGATCGGTAGCAAGCGCATGCTGGTATCACGCAGCAGTTCGGCGCTGATGCCACCCATGCCTAGCAGCAAGGCAGGGCCCAGTTGCGGGTCGCGGTGAAAGCCCAATATCAGCTCATGACCACCGCTGACCATCTCCTGGATCAGGAAGCGCTCGGGCACGAACCCGGCCTTCTCCGTGACGACACTGCGCATGTCCTCCAATGCCTGGCCAATTCTGTGTTCACTCAAGCCGAGCGCAACGCCACCGACTTCGGTCTTGTGGGTAATGCGCTCGGAGAGCACCTTGAGCACCACCTTCGGACCGAGCGCGCGGGCGGCCTCGATTGCCTCGCCAGCATCCGCGACCGCCTGCTCGCGGGTAACGGGTACGCCGAAACGGGTAAACAGCGCTTTGCTCTGCTGTTCATCAAGGGTTCCGCCGGGCAACTGAGCAACGTCCTCAGCACTCATGTGCTGGCGGCTTGATTGAGCTCGCGGCGTGTCCTGGACAATGCAGGCTTTGGCCTTGAGCGCGAGCAACGCACTCGCACACGCCTCCGGCGCAGTAAAAGCGACACCCTGATTGCTGTTGATGCGCAGCAAGGCTTGCGGTGCATATGGGCTGACATAGGCGATGACGGGCTTGCTGCTGTCGCGCTGACTGTCACGGATGGCGTCAGCCATCAGCGTAGGGCGCGCAACCCCGGAGGAGCCCACCACACTGATGACCGCGTCGTAGTCAGCGCTTTCCAGCAGGATGCGCATGGCCTCTTGCATGATCTGCGGCTGCAGGCCGGCCAGCGTCAGGTCGATGGGGTTGCGATCGAGCACCGCCTGGTCGCCGAGGTCCAGATCACGCAAGCGTGCTGCGGTGGCCTCGCCCGGCGGCGGAGTATCAAAACCATTGGAGCCCAGCGCGTCTGCGATCAACGTGCCGGCGCCGCCGGTAGAGGTCAGGATCGCCACCCGGTTACCTGCCATGGTACGTCGGCTGGCCAGCGCAAACGGCAGGTCGAGCAGATCGGCAAACGTCTGCGCCCGCACGATACCCAGTTGTTTGAAGTACACGTCGTACAGTGCGTCGGCCCCGGCCAGGGCGCCGGTATGGGACGCCGCCGAGCGGGCACCTGCCTCGGAACGCCCGACCTTGAACACCACGATGGGCTTGCCGGCGGCACGGGCCTTGAGCGCCGCGCGGCTGAATTTCTCGGTATCGCGCAGTCCTTCCAGATACAGAGCAATGACTTCGGTGGCATCGTCATCCACCAGATAGTCGACAAAGTCTGCGACGTCCAGGTCGACTTCGTTGCTGGTCGCCACCAGCTTGGAAAAGCCAATACCGGCGGCGGCACCGCGTGACAGGAGCGAGCCCAGAATCCCGCCACTCTGTGAAATCACTGCGATATTGCCCGCTCTTAGCGCCTCCTGATCCAGCGCACCGCTGGCCGATAAGGTGATGCCCTGGGTGAGGTTGATCAGGCCGATGGTGTTTGGCCCCAGGATGCGCATGTTGCCCCGCGCCCGTTGCAAGGCTTCCTGGCGCGCGATGCCTGCTTCGCCCGCTTCGCCATAACCACCGGCAAGCACGATGGCCGCCGGCGTGCCCATGGCCGCCAGTTCGGCAACGGCCTGGTTGGCACGCTCCGGACCGAGCAGGATGATGGCGGCGTCCGGCACCTCTGGCAGTGCGGCGATAGAGGGATAGCAGGTCAATCCATCGATCTCGGTGTAACGCGGGTTGACCGGATACAAGCGACCTTCGAAGCCATGTTTACGCAGGAACGCGATAGGCCTCCCGGACGTTTTTTGTGCATCGCCGGAGGCGCCGATCACCGCGACACTGCGCGGGTTCATCAAGCGGGAGATGTTATCCATGCTCATCCCCTCTTCGCCTTGGCCGCGAGGAACGCTGCCACCGACGCCTGATGCTCGGCCGAGGTGTAGCAGATGCCCTGGGCCTGACTACCCATCGCCAATACCTGGGCCTGAGTCAGTTCGAAGCTGTTGTTGAGGATGGATTTGCTCAATGCCAGCGCAGTCGCAGAGCCTGCGGACAATTCCAGCGCCCAGCGTCGGGTTTCGTCAAGCAGATCGTCGTGGTCGACGACGCGGTCTACCAAGCCGATTGCCAGACCTTCGTCGGGCTCTACGCGGCGACCGGTGTAGATAAGCTCCTTGGCTTTAGGCAGCCCGACACGGCGCGGCAGCAAGTAAAGGCCACCGCCGTCAGGTATCAAGCCACGCGCGATGTAACTCATGGCATAGCTGGCATGCCGCGAGGACACCACGAAATCGCAGCTTAGTGCCAGGTCGCAACCCAGTCCCGTGGCCGCTCCATTGACGGCGGCAAGAGTCGGCTTGGGCAGGTTGAGCAACAGGGAAACCGCATGATGCACGCGCTGCTGGCGCTTCCAGCCGTTATAGGCCATCTCTCCCGCCGGGGCGCTCATGCGTTTTTCCATGCCCTTGATGTCGCCACCCGCGCAGAAGCCTTTACCGGTGCCGGTGATGATGAGGGCACGGATTTGACTGTTCGCGGCAACCTCTTCCAGCAGGTCGATCATGTGGCTGCGCATCTCGTCGCTGATGGCATTGCGAGCCTCGGGGCGATTGAGGGTCAGCACCGCGATGCCTTCATTATCGACGGCCATATGGATCGGCGAAGTAACACTTTGCAACATCGTCATGGGGGATCTCTCTCTTGTTGTTGGCATGGCGGCGGCCCACACTGAAGGGCCTTGCGCTGATCCCGAGTCTATGGAGCTCCCCATGATTGACAATCCCGCAATTCCACTGAGTGGAACACGATGAAAGAGGACGGCGGGTTTGATACGCCCGGTGCCGGCAAGGCGCCGATCAACCGTTCGCTGGAGCGCGGCCTTGAAATTCTGCGAGTCTTTCGCGCGGGCACCGAGTACTTGGGGAATGGCGAAATCAGCGAACGCACAGGTTTGTCCAAGTCCACAATCAGTCGCCTTACCCAGACGCTGATCCACAGCGGCATGCTGGTGTACGACGGGCAGCGCAGTGCTTATCGCCTCGCGCCCGCTACCCTGTGCTTCGCCAATGCCATGTACAACAGCAATTCGCTGGTGCAACTCGCAGCGCCGTTGATGCGCGAAGCGGCCAACGAGTTGAGGGTGAATGTCGGACTGGCCGCTGCCGATCGCGATGAAATGATTTACCTGGAGTCGATCCGTCTGAGTCGCAAGAACACACCGCGCACCGTGCAAACCGGCCAGCGAGTACCCATGGAGTTCACCTCCTTGGGGCGTGCTTACCTGGCGACGATCGGTACGCAGGAGCGGAAAGCGCTGATGGAGCACTTTCGGTCCAGGCGCTGTGATACCAGGTGGAAGGTATTGGAAACGGAGATTGACGAGGCCTGTGAGAGCGTGCAACTGAGAGGGTATTGCGCAGCATCCTGGCAGGCCGAGGTCGTGGCTATTTCAACCCCACTTGGCATCCGCAATTACCACGGCCATATTTTGAATATCAGCGTATCCACCCCGCAGTCGATCGAGGCCGTCGTGACGCAATATGCGGGGCCGCTGCTGACGCTGGCCGACAAAATCCGCATCAGTGTCAATCGCGACTGATTTTGATCCCATCAGGGCCTTCCTGGGAAATGAGTTCAACGGTTGTCAACGCGCAGGAGGATAAGCGAACCAGCAACGCCGCCTGAAGGCGGGGAAGCAGATCCGCAAAGAGCCACTGACAGTCCGGCCATGGAGGTACACTGGAGTCCAGTGGACGCCACCTCGACAGCTGTTAGAAATCGCCGTTGGCGATCACTCGTACACCCCAAGTCACTGGGGGCAAAAATGGGGGCATAATTAGCTTTTTATGACCTGAAACAACCGCCCTAGAGCCCAGTCAAAATGTTCTTTGGGGATCCGGATAGTCTTTGAATGCTCCGACTCTGTCGGCTACGCAACCAAAGCCTTTACGCTTACTGCCATGCATGCGCTGCACCAGGTCGCTGCCGGCCTGGTAAACGCCTCCCCAATGGCACTGGCCCAACCTCGCTCCCGTCCTGCTCGGCAGCTGTAGACTCAGCACCCCACATCCCTCCAAGGTATGGATTTCCGCGGCACTGACTCCAGCGCAAGTGTCGAACGGGGCATCACAGCCGTTATCGTTTTCGACAAAAGTAGCTGAATCGTTATCAAATTTTAGTGAGCGTTAGCGTTTTCGCGATTATCGAATTATTGTTTTCGCGTACTATCCCCTTCTCGCTATCATTTTTTAGCTCTCGTTAGGGATTCGACAATGCTAGTAGGCTTCAAGGCACTCGCCGACCGCTACGCTATCGCTCTTGCACAACCCCTGAGGGTCGAATCGGTGATCGGTACGACTCGGATGAGCCGTGAGAGCAACGGACATGTCGAGAACAAGTTCCCCGCCAGCTACCTGCCGGCGGACAGTTTCGCGGGGCATTTTGAATTCGGGCTTAAATACGAAGAAATTCACCTCGAGTTTTTCGCCCGTCTGTTCGCGGCTGCTGGCCCAGAGTCCATCCAAGCCTGGTGCAGGCAGGCCCCCTTTGGCCAATATGCCCGTCGCACCGGATTCCTTTACGAGTGGTTAACCGGGCAGCTTCTGGATGTGCCAGATGTGACCAATGGCGGCTATGTCGATGCAGTGTCATCGCAGCAGTACCTGACCCGCATTGAGCCACTGCGGATACGGCGCTGGCGGATCAACGATAATCTGCCCGGCGTGCCAACGTTCTGCCCCTTGGTCCGCCGTACCGATGCAGTACAGCAAGCGCTGCAATTTGATCTGGATGCCGCACTGCGCGAGCTCAACCAAACCTTTGGCGCGGACATCCTGATGCGCACCGCCAGTTGGCTGACGTTCAAGGAGTCGCGTGCGAGCTTTCTGATCGAGAAGGAGGCAGACCAAGCCGGCAGGATCCAGCGGTTTGCCCAAGTGATCGCCAAGTACTGTGGCCATATCAAGGATCCGTTGAACAACGAGAGCCTACACAAATTGCAAGCCGGTATTTTGGGTCATGAGTCCCTCGGTTTGGGCCTGCGACACTCGCCGGTCTTCGTAGGACAGGCGACCATACGCGAAGACATCGTGCACTACATCGCGCCGCAATTTGAGGTGCTGGGGCAACTGCTCGATGGCCTAAAAGCATTCGAGCTGGCAACACGGGGCGCCGAGCCGCTGGCCCGGGCAGCTGCAATCGCCTTCGCCTTTGTATATATCCACCCCATGCGGGACGGCAATGGGCGGATCCATCGCTTCCTGATCAACGACACCCTGATCCGCGATAAGGCAGTGCCGGATGGCGTGATTCTGCCGGTGTCGGCCACCATCACCAGCTCGATCGATTTTCGGGCGCGTTACGATCGTACGCTGGAGGTATTTTCGCGGCCATTCATGCAACGCTACGCAGCGTCCTATCGGTTTGGCGAACTCGTCGCCTACGAGGACGGCACCTCGAGCAACCTGGTCTTCGACGACTATGACGACGCGCAATTTGCCTGGCGCTATCCCGATTTAACCGAACATGTTCTGTACACGGCACAGGTCGTGGCGCATACGGTCCGTACCGAGATGGCCGACGAGGCCCGAGTGCTGGTCATTTTCCAGCGCGCCCAGGAACGACTCAAAGAGGTGCTGGAAATGCCGGATCAGGACGCAAACCGCATCATTCGCTCTCTCAAGGAAAATGGCTGGCAAGTATCTGGCAAATTGAAGAAAGCGTATCCGCAGCTGGACGACGCTCACCGGGCGGAACGTGTTGTGGAAGCCGTGCGGTCCGCATTCGAAGAACGGGACGTGGGAAGCAGCGAAGAGTGATCTTCAACCTGACGGTTCTATCACAACGCTTGGTTCTATGACCGAAAGCGGATGATCCGGTGTTACAAGTGTCGAAGCAGGACTCACAAGCCGCGACGCCCGCATTGCTAGTGCACGCGGCTGTAAATCTTCACCTCCCTGGGCGAGCTGGGGGTGGCGTCGTGCTTCAACCAAAAAGCTAAACGCCGATGAGGTTTCCCGAGCAGCGTCATCCCAGCCTGGGATTGGTGACTATAAAGGGCCCATTAATGAGCCCTGCTCATGATGGCATCCTGAATACAGGAGTTATCAGCCGAAGCGTGGTGCCATAGGCTCAACGAATGAACACTTCGACTCCCGGTGTTACCTCATCCCTTGCCTTGGCAAATGGAGCGTTGCACCAGGCATCTGCTTGAGGAGCATCCGGTTTCCCGATTGCTGACGATTGCCAGGAGAAAACCTCATGAAGTTTGATACACCTGCGACGACTAACCCAATCGATCAATTGCATGTGATCGGCCAACCCAAGGATCGGGTTGAAGGCAAACTGAAAACAACCGGCACGGCGACTTATGCGTACGAACAACAGGCCGCCGCCAGTCACCCCGCATACGGTTACATCGTGGGTGCGTCAATCGGCAAAGGCAGGATTTCCTCCATTGATTCGAGCGAAGCACGCAAGGCCAGCGGCGTCATCGCCATTGTGACCTACGAGAATGCAGGTCAACTGGACAGGGGTGAGTTTTATGTTGATCGTGCACTCGCCGGTCCTCAGGTTGATCATTATCACCAGGCAGTGGCAATCGTCGTGGCAGAGACCTTCGAGCAAGCCCGGTCAGCTTCGTCGTTGCTGCGCATCTCCTATGTCAGGGAGCCGGGTGCCTACGAGCTGGCAGCGCAGCGAGCGTCAGCCACGACACCTGAACCAGGTGCCTTTGGCCCTCCTCCACACACGGCGACTGGAGATTTCGAAGGTGCGTTCAAAAAGGCTGCATTCACACTCGACGGGCAATACACCACCCCGGACCATGCCCACGCGATGATGGAGCCCCACGCCACCATCGCTCAGTGGCAGGGAGACAAACTGACCCTCTGGACGTCGATTCAGCAAATGAACTGGGGTGTCAGAGACCTGGCCAAAACACTTGGCATTCCCAAAACCAATATTCACCTGATCTCGCCCTACATCGGCGGCGGTTTTGGCGGAAAAGGGACCATCCTGTGCGATGCGGTATTGGCCTCACTCGCAGCGCGCGAGGCCGGGCGCCCAGTCAAAGTGGCCTTACCTCGACCACTCATGTTCAACAATCTGACCCATCGCCCAGCGACCATTCAAAGAATACGCCTCGGCGCAAATCCTGACGGCACGCTCACTGCCATTGGGCACGAGAGCTGGTCGGGAAACTTGCGCGGAGGTCGCACTGAAGCTGCTACTGCATCGACCCGCACCCTGTACGCGGGCGCAAATCGGATGACTCGCTTGTACCTGGCGCAACTCGACCTGGCAGAAGGCAGTGCCATGCGAGCGCCCGGTGAAGCGCCTGGGATGATGGCGCTGGAAATTGCCATGGACGAGATGGCCGAGAAACTGGGCATGGATCCCGTAGAGTTTCGTGTCCTCAACGACACCCAGGTAGATCCGGAAAACCCGGCGCGCCCTTTCTCCCAACGTCAGTTGGTGGAGTGCCTGAAAACCGGAGCTGATCGTTTCGGCTGGGCTCGACGCACCCCCCATCCCGCCACAGAGTTGCAAGACGGCTGGTGGATCGGCATCGGCATGGCATCCGCCATTCGGGGCGCTCCGACGACCAAATCCGCTGCTCGGGTTCGACTTGATCGTAAAGGCATAGTCACGGTCGAGACTGACATGACAGACATTGGCACTGGTTCCTACACCATCATTGCCCAGACGGCTGCTGAAATGATGGGTGTCGATATGGATAGTGTGAAAGTCAACCTGGGGGACTCGTGGTTTCCGGAATCCTCAGGCTCAGGTGGCCAGTGGGGCGCTGCTTCATCAACAGCGGGTGTCTATGCCGCTTGTGTGAAGCTCAGAGAAGCCATTGCTGCGAAATTGGGAGTGGACCCGGCAAAAGCCGAATTTGTCGGTGGCCATGTCCGTGAAGGCGATAAACACCTGCCGCTGACACAGGCGACTATGAACGGCGAGTTGCTGGCCGAAGACGCCATGGAGTTCGGCGACCTGGCGAAACAGTATGCGCAGCAAACCTTTGGTGCACACTTCGTCGAGGTTGGCGTCAACGCTGCGACAGGTGAGATCCGCATTCGCCGTCAGTTGGCGGTGTGCGCAGCCGGCAGAATCCTCAATCCCAAAACTGCTCGGAGTCAGATTATCGGCGGTATGACCATGGGTGCGGGAGCTGCGCTGATGGAGGAGATGGTCGTTGATCATCGCCTGGGGTATTTCGTCAATCACGATCTGGCAGGCTACGAGGTGCCGGTGCACGCCGATATCCCCCACCAAGAGGTCGTTTTCCTCGATGAAGTCGATCCCTATGCAACGCCGCTGAAAGCCAAAGGTGTCGGAGAACTCGGTATCTCCGGCGCAGCTGCAGCGATTGCCAATGCCGTTTACAACGCAACGGGCATTCGTGTTCGTGACTACCCCATTACCCTCGACAAACTCATTGATCATCTACCCGTGCCCAACTGACGGCCTCCATGCTTGAGGAAAACCGTTTAGCCCGCTCCTCGGTTGATGTACCGAGGAGCGGGACTCGGCAATGCTGCTGACAAGCAAGGCCAACCTGCGCGCGTGCCAGTTGGATGTCAGGCAGGCGGTGCCGCCGAGCAAGACCAAGGGCTTGATGTTCCTGTTTCGCGACGCCACGCTCAAAGCCAAAGCGGCCAATGCCTTGGTCGACCCTGACGAAGTGCGTATCATCCCGTATTACCCACTCAGCATTTTCTGATGCATCGCAGGTCGCGTCGCTGGCTGACCGAGCTTCTGCTGCAGAAGAACCTTCGGACCGTCAGCCGGTCGGGACTGCACGTTTTCAATACGCCACGGGCTCTCCAAGATGGAAAATGACGACTTCAGCGTAGGCATCATCATGCTTGACACCCATTTCCCGCGTCTTGTCGGCGACATAGGCAATCGCTTGTCCTTCCCCTACCCCGTTCATTTCGAGACAGCCCAGGCAGCAACCGCGGCGAGCGTGGTAACTCGTGGCGAGATCGCCAAACCGGTAATTGACGGCTTCATCGAGGCGGCGAATCTATTGGTGAACAAGGGGGCCAAATTGATTAGCACTTCCTGTGGGTTCGCCTGTGCCATTCATGAACAACTGCAGCAAGCTATCAGCGTCCCCCTTGTGTCATCGGCGCTTAATATGACCCCAGCCCTCGTGCAGCATTTGGACGAGGGGCAAACGTTACTCACAATCACCTTTGATGGCACGGTTCTGAATCAGCAGCACTTCGGTCAGTTCTGGTCGCCTCGGGTCGTTATTCAAGGCATCGAAACAGGCAAGGAATTGCATGACGTCATCAAACGTGACAAGCCGTCGCTGGACTTTCACAAAGCAAAGGATGATGTGCTGCAAGCCGTGCAGACTGGCCTGCTAAAACACCCCCACTCCAAAGCCATACTTCTGGAATGCACCAACCTGCCTCCCTATCGCGGATATATCGAAGACCGCTTTAATTTGCCGGTTTACGATATCTTCTCTGCGCTGGATGCTGCACGTAGCGGTACGTTGCGGTTGTGACGCGTAACCCCGGGCCGATGCAATCTGCAACGCCGTGCGAACAGCTTCAATGAGCGGCGACGGAAAACTGAACAACAATAACGAGCCGATGGGTGATCCCCGGACAAGGCTGGGTAACAAAGACCATTTGCAAAACGACAGCCTTAATATCTGCCAACCAAAATCAGGTCATTCATTTAACGAGGCTTTGAAATGATGCAGTTTTCCACTCCGATCAAAAAAATCCTGTGCGTAGCAACTGTAGCGTTGAGCGCATTCTTGACGCTTCCCACAGTAGCTTCGGCAGCAGATCAGGAAACGTCCTTGGCGCGTATCGAGCGAACCAAGGTCCTGAGAATCGGAGCCGTCGCAGGCGCCGTGCCGTATTTCAGCAAAAGCTTGAGCACTGGCGAGTGGTCGGGTTTCGGGCCTGATTTTGCCCAACGCCTGGCCAAGGCACTGAATGCCAAAGTCGAGATCGTCGAAACCACGTGGGGCAATGCGGTGTTGGACCTGCAGAGCAACAAGATCGATGTCATGTTCGGTATGGCAGCGACACCTGCGCGTCGGGAAATGGCCAATTTTTCCGATCCACTTTTCAACAACACCTACACCACTGTATGCCGCAAGGGGTATCCGGACAAAACCTGGGCCGAGCTCAATTCCCCTGACGTGAGAATAGCCGTGGACCTTGGCTCATCCCATGACAACTTCGCTACCTCAGAACTTCCTAAGGCAAATGTGTCTCGACTGGACAGCTCAGGCTCGGCATCAATGGCACTTCAGTCGGGTCGAGTCGACTGCCAGATCCTGGTCGTGTTACTCGCCCAACCCCTTTTGCAAAAAATGCCGACATTGGGTGAGATCCATGTGCCAACGCCAGTGCTCTCCGCGCCTGTCACCATTGGTATGCAGAAAGAGCAGGACTCCGGGTTACGGGATGCGGTAAATGCATGGCTTAAAAAAGAACAGCAATCAGGCGAAGTTAAACAGATCATCTTCGAAAACATGGAAAAACTTGCAGGTATCAAGCGAGATTCGTTTCCCAAAAACGTAGAGTTTTAAAACACTCGACGAAAGAGCGTTAGCGGGTGGCGCCCGTCATTTTAAGGCGGGCGCTCTAATCTGAATCCGCTGAAATGCGCTATCTGATAGTCCCCTCAACCGCTTTTGGTTTGTACCAAAGACATCCCGCCACGGCTGAATATTCGAAGTCAGTCGGTAAAAGCGGCTAATCGAATTGCCCACCGCTTCCCGTGCGTGCTTGATATCGCTCGAAGGTGACGTACCGACACGTCGGGATCTTCGCGCCTGAACGGCGCGACACTTTCATAGCCGACCCGCTGCAGATCAGCCCTTAAACGTCTTGTTCCAGACTTCGAGCATCGATGACTGATGCTCAATGATGTACCCGTAGTCAGGTTTAAGCATCCGCTCACGTTCGGCCTCAGTGAAGTTAATCTGCTTGTTCAACTCTTCAGGAAGCACCGCGTTGCTGACTGTTGGTACGTAACCCATACGCTCGGCAAAGGCCAATTGTGCCCGGGGGTCGAGTACGGCATTCAGGTAATTGAGTGCATTGTCTTTGTTACGGGAGTTCTTCGGCACGCCGATGCCGTAGATATTAGGGAAACCACCTTCTTTTGGCACGACATGAGCCAGTGGCATGCCTGCTTTGCGCCACATATAGCCGCGAGCCAGAGAGATTACCGTGATCCAGATATCTTCGGACTTGAGCGCAGCAGCAACTGCTTCGGTGGACGGCAGGATTTTCACGTCCAGGGAGCGCAACTCTTCCAGCTTGCCTTTGGCTGGCCCGAAATCCGACATGGAGCCGCCGCCGGCCAATGCTGCGATGGCAGTGTTGGTATTGAAGAGGAAGTCAGAGAGGCCGATCTTGCCACGATATTTTGGATCCCATAGGTCGGCAAACGACTGTGGCGGGACTTTTATCTTGTCGGTGTTGTAGACAATGACATGAGCCGAATAAATGTGCGGAACGGAGAAGTCCTGCTTGAGGAATGGCAGCACATTGACCAGATTGGGCACGGTGCTGACATCGATCTTCTCCAGTGCATTGCGCTGGGCAACGGCCTGCATGTCGAAGTCGGCCAGGCAGCAGACGTCCATTGAGCCGCGTCGCGACTGGCGCTCGGCGAGGATTTTGGTACGACGTTCAGTGGGCGAGCCAATGCTCTGGATCACTTCGATGCCTTGTGGCTGTAGCAGGACGTCGACGCCCTGGCGCAACAGGTCGCCGTAATCACCCCCCCAGGTCCCCACCACCACCGGAGCGTGCGAAGCGCTCAGGGCAAAACGAGGCAGAGCGAGCACCGCAGCGCCGCCCATGGCTGCGCCTAAAAGATTACGTCGGGAAATATCAAACATAGCGGCTCCAGATTCATCAAGGTCCGAGGACCTGTTCTATTGGGTAGTTGAAAGCGATGCGCTGTTGAGCGATTGCAGATTGAGTAATGCAGGAATCTCGGCTGCGGCCATCGACACGAGACTCATGGCCAACTCGATCTTTTGTTCGGTGTAGAAAGCCTGCTCATGCAGCAGGTTGACCTGCCCCACTGACACTCCCTCGATGACGATGGGAAGATTCACCAGACAGGCGCACCCCATGGCGAAGATCTTTTCATGGTCCGGGTAGTCGCGGATCAGCGCCTTGCGATCAATCGCCACATAGGGCTGACCGGTCTCACGCACGCGGGCCATGATGGGCCCCTGCTGGAAGGATTTGCGGCCAGTCGCTGGAAAGACCGCCGGGTTGCTGCTGAAAACCCGCTCGGCCTCAGGCGTGGAAGGATCGTAAATAAGCACCGTCATGTAGCGATGCCCGACCCAGTGCGCCAGTTTCTGCTCCAGGCGTTTCAGGGCTGCGGGCAAAGCGTCGGCAATCGGCAAGGCCATCACTCAGGCCCCCATCGTCTTGACGTAGTTACGGTGAATAAGCCAGTTCGACAACGTCGCAAGGATCAGGGTGCTGACGATCAGGACCAGGGCCATCGCCGCACCGAACGGCCAGTTGGAGGCCTTGGAGATCTGGTCATACAGGGAAGGCGCCATCATGGTCAGACCGGTACCGCCGAGCAATACCGGCGTGGCATAGGCGTTCATGCACAGGATGAAAACCAGCATGGTGCCTGCTGCAACGCCCGGCGCAGCGATGGGCAACACGATGCGCCGCAGCGTTGTGGCGAACGTCGCACCCAGATTCTGCGCAGCCTCCTCTACGGAAAAATCGATGCCTTCCAGCACGCTTTGCAAGGTCAGGATCATGTAGGGCATGACCACCGCCGTGGTGCCGATGATTACCGCCAGAGGCGTGTACATGAACTTGATGGGTTCGGACGTGATACCCAGCCACATCAGGGTGGCATTGACCACACCGACGTTGCCGAGGATCACCATCCAACCGGCCGCCCGCACTACGTTGCCGACCATCAGCGGAAAAACCAGCAGCACAATGAACAGGCTCTTGAAACGGCTTTGGGTCTTGGCCAGGAAGTACGCCACCGGGAAACCCAGCACCAGCGCCAGTACGGTGCAGATAGCCGCTACGCCCAGGGTTGTCATGAAGACTTTGCGGTAATAGGCATCACCGAAGAACTTTGCGTAGTTCTCCAGGGTGAAGGTTTCCACCATCAAATCCACGGGATCGAAATGATTGAAGCTGTAGCCGAGCATCAGGAACAGCGGAACTACGATGATGCCCAGCACCACGATGGACGCCGGGAATGCAATGCTCGCGCCGGTCAACTGCGGAGAGTTACTCATGTTATTCGCCCTTAGTCCGCAAACAGAACGCAATCACTGGCGCGGAAAGATGCCACCAGCGGAGTGCCTGGCGAAATTGCCGTGCTGCTTGATGAGGCGTTGTTGGCGAGATGGAAATTCAGCGCGTCACCGCCAGGCAGGCGCAGCCTGATGTCGATCAGGGATCCCAGGTACGCCGATGACTCGACCACGCCAGTGAGCACGTTTTCGTTCCCCAGGGTCGACCCCACCGTGATGCGCTCGGGGCGAATACCGACCCGGCGGACGGGCTGGGTGCTTTGCACCTGAATCATCGTTCCGGCATCGCTGACGAACTGGCCAGCACCGCTCAATTGGCCTTTGAAGAAACTCATGCGTCCCAGGAAGTCGGCCACAAAGTGGTTTGCCGGCGAGTCATACAGCTCCTTGGGAGTGCCTACTTGCTGGACCCGGCCGTTGTACATAATTGCCATGCGGTCGGAAATAGCGAGCGCCTCTTCCTGATCGTGAGTCACGAAAACCGTTGTCAGCCCCAGATCCTGTTGCAGGGTGCGGATTTCTTCACGCACTTCAATCCGCAGCTTGGCATCCAGGTTCGACAGCGGTTCATCAAGCAAAAACACTTTGGGCTGAATGGCCAGCGCCCGTGCAATCGCCACTCGCTGTTGCTGACCGCCGGAGAGCTGTCGGGGATAACGGTCGCGGAACGAGGTCATGCGTACCATGTCCAGGGCACTGGCTATACGGCTGTCGCGTTCCTTGCCGGAAACATCGTGCATTTCCAGGCCAAAGGACACGTTCTGAGCCACCGTCATATGCGGGAACAGTGCATAGCGCTGGAAGACCATGCCGGTATTGCGCTTGTGCACCGGAAGATTGGTGACGTCGGTTTCACCAATATGAATGCTGCCTTCGGTGGGCTCGATAAAGCCGGCGATCATGCGCAACGTGGTGGTTTTCCCGCACCCGCTTGGTCCCAGGAATGCGACCAGCTCGCCGTCCGCGATTTCCAGAGAAAAATCTTCTAGAGCGACGGCATCGCCGAACTGCTTTTTCAACTGATAGATAGAGACCTTGGACATCGAGCTACACCACTTGACTGAGTTTTACGAAACGGTCGGTCACCAACATGATGACGCCCAGCAACAGAATCTGAACCGCCGACACCGCAGCAATCGTCGGGTCCAGGTTGAATTCCAGGTATTGCATGATGGCGATAGGCAGAGTGGTTTTACCCGGCCCCACCAGCGCCAATGAAAGCTCCAGGTTCTCGAACGAGACGATGAAGGAGAACAGCGATGCAGCCACGATGGATGGACGCAGCATCGGCAGCGTGATCCGGCGAAAGGCGGTCCAGCTGGACGCGCCAAGATTACGCGCGGCCTCTTCGATGGAGGGGTCAAGGCCAGACATCCCGGTGGACACCAGCCTCACCGTCCAGGGAATGGTCAGGCAGATGTGGGCCATTACCAATCCCCCGAAGGTGCCGACGATATCGGTGTCCAGAGCGTTTTCGGCCCGCATGTAGAACAGATAAATGGCGATGCCAGCGACGATACCGGGGATCAGCAATGGCGAAAGCAACAAGGTATTGGCCAGTTTGCTGCCGAAGAAGCCGTACTTGACGATCCCCAATGCCGCCGCCAGTCCCAGCAATACTCCGGAAATAGCCGCGACCACTGCCACTTGCAGGCTCAGCACCAGACCATCCATGAATGAGGGGTTCTGCCAGGCGCTCTCATACCATTTCAAGGTGTAGCCCGAGGGTGGGAAATGCGGAATCGCATCGACGAAAAAGCTCATCCACACCACAAAAATCAGCGGGCTCAGCATGAAGAAGTACATCAACACCACGAACGTCCGGTGAAACACCGATGCCAGTCGCACCTTGCGACGTACTTTCGTAGCGGTCCGGGCGGTAGAAGATGAAGCGGCAACACTGGACATGACGATGTCCCTCACTATGACTAATTCGTAGGCCAGTCAGCTTCACCACCAGCAGGTGGCGTGATCAAGGATAAGGTCGGATGCCGGAGCGCCATCTTCAGCTGCTCATGACCTGAAGATCGGTCGGGCATGCTGGTAGCCAGCAGAATGGGGACATGTGAACGCATGGCTAAACTCCTGCGCGGAAGCCTTTTGGTTTTTATCGTTGGCAGCGTTCGAGCAAAGGTCTTCATCAAGAAGATCCTGGCCCGCAATCACGGGCCATCGGGAGCAGGTCCCAAATAGTTATGGGTCGAGCATGGCCTTTGGGAAAACCTGTGTAAAGTGCGTAATTTCTTGCTATACATGCGAAAAACGCATATCCGGGAATGACAATGCTTAACACTAAAGGTCTTGAAGCGCTGCGCGCTTTCGTTGAAACCGGCTCGGTGACGCAAGCCTCCGTGCGCCTGAATCGCACCCAGCCCCAGGTCGGCAGGCTGCTGGCAAATCTTGAGGATGAAGTGGGTTTCACGCTGTTCCATCGCAGCAAGAAACGCCTCAGCCTGACGCCGGATGGCTGGAGTTTCTATCGCCAGGTGGAACGCCATCTCGCCAGCCAGGAATCCTTGCAGAAGCTGGCTGGCAGGCTCAAAGCCCGACAGAACCACCATGTCAGGGTGCTGACGGCTCCGCACTTGTCGAACGCCATCGTCAACGATGCATTGGCGATCATGGCCGAGCGCTCGGAGCAGTTTTCTGCAAGTGTTGACTCAAGAGTACGCCTGGATATCGAAACCTGGGTCGGCCAGGAAAACTTTGACCTGGGGATCACGGTACTGCCGTTGGATAATCCGCTGCTGGAAGTTGAGCCGTTCATTAGCGTTAACGTCGTCGCGGCCATGCACCCCGACAATCCGCTGGCCCACAAGTCGGTGGTGACTGCTGCAGATCTGTCCGGCGCTTCACTGATCGCCCTGCATCCACGGTCAGTGGTCCGACAGTCCCTGAGCCTGCTGATTGCGAACCTGGATCCACCACCGCTGGTTCGTTTTGAAACCACCAACGGCATTCTCGCCTGCCAGCTGGCGGCACGTGGTCTGGGGGTCGCTATCTCGGACCCATTCATCGCCACCTCTAGCGAAGTGCCGCTGGTTTTACGACCTTTCGAGCCATCCATCACTCTGGATTACGGTTTCATCTTTCCCATCTGGCAGGAGCGCAGCAAGGCGGTGGATGAGTTGGCACAGCTCATCCGGGAACATGCACAGCAAAGGATCGCGGCCATCGAAGCCGGGTATCCCTGAACCTTGAACATGCGCCTAACGCATATATCCATTCAAATAACGAACTTTACGCACTAGTCAAAACCTCGCACTCTCCGTAGCCATAACCCCTGACCCCGTAGTGGAGCGTCGTAATGTCTGATGCAGATCATGGCAGCCCTGCCTGGCGGCTGACACCTAGCCAATACCTGGCAGAACGTGAACAAAACTTCGAAAAACCCGGCGTCCCGGTCTCGCAGTACATCCCGATGCGGGACGGCTGCAAAATCGCGCTGGATATCTTCCTGCCGCAGGCTAAGGCAGGGAAACGCGCCGGTGAGAAATTTCCGACCATCATCGTGTTCACGCCCTACTACCGACGCTTCAAGCTGGCCGACGGTTCGACTCAGGAGAACAGCCCGAATACCTACAAGTACCGTGACCAGTTCGTGCCTTATGGCTATGCGGTGGTGGTCGTCGATGTCCGGGGTACCGGTGCCAGCTACGGCAGCCGCGACAGCTTCCGCTCCCCTGCGGAACGTGCCGACTCTGTAGAGGTAGTGGACTGGGTCATTGCCCAGCCATGGTCAAACGGCCGCATCGGTGCCACGGGGGTTTCGTACCTTGGCGCTGCTGCGGACTTCCTGGCAAGCACTGGTCACCCAGCTGTCAAAGCCATCGCTCCGCTGTTTTCGGTGTGGGACACCTACGCCGACAATTATTATCCCGGCGGCATTCAGGTCAAATCCCTGACCCGTCTGTACGACGACATCATGATCGGCCTTGACCACGACCGTCGCGATGTCCTGCAGCAATTCTCCTATTTCAATCACCCCGACTTCCAGGGGCCGCAGCCGGTCGATGACGACGTCGATGGCGCGCACTGCGCGCAAGCAATCCAGGAGCACCTGGCAAACTTCCGGCAAACCGACTTCATGGCTGAATTCCGCTTCAGCGATGACAGCCTGCCTTACGACGCGACCTTTACCCCCGCCACCTTCAGCCCTCATGCGTACAGCGCTGGTGTGCCCAGCGAAGTAGCAATCTATTCGGTATCGGGCTGGATGGACGGGGCTGGCTACATGAACGGCGCAATCTCCCGCTTCCTGACCCTCAAGGACAACCCGCATCACTTGCTGCTGGGCCCGTGGGATCATGGCGCACGTATCAATGTCTCGCCGTGGCGTCTGGATGAGACCGCGCAGTTCGGCTTGATGCCGGAATTGCTGCGCTTCTTTGACCACTACCTCGATCAGCGTCAGACCGGGCTGGAACTGGAATCGCCGATCCATTACTTCAGCATGCACGATGAAAACTGGTGCGCAGCCGAGCAATGGCCACCGACCGAGAAGGTTACGACGCTCTACCTGTGCAAGGCCCATGAGCTGTCCCCGGAGTCTGACCAACAACAGGGTTGCGATTCGTTCAAGGTCGACTTCCGCCATGGCAGTGGTCAAGGCACGCGCTACGAGCGAATCGCCGGCGTCGACAGCCGAACCTACTACCCGGACTGGCAAGGCAGAACCGAACAGTTGCTGAGCTATACCTCCAGCGCCTTGCCAGCAAATCTGCAACTCAGCGGTCATGCGATTGCCGATTTCTGGTTCGAATGCGATCAACCGGACGCGGCAGTATTTGTCTACCTCACCGAGATTGAAGCCGACGGCAGCGAACGCTATGTCACCGAAGGCCTCATCCGGGCACTGCTGCGCGAAGAAACCCAGCCGCCATCGACTTACCAGACAACCTGGCCTTATCGCAGTCTGGCGCGCAAAGACGCACAGGTGATGCACCCCGGCAAGGCCGAACGGATTCGTCTGGCATTGTTGCCGACCGCCTGGGGTTTCAAGGCTGGGAGCAGGATCCGCATCTCTTTTGCCGGTGCGGACGCCGATCATTGCGGTCAGATCCCTCACGGAACGCCGCCGCGTTTCAACATTTTGAGAGGTGCTGAACACCCGTCACAGGTCGTATTGCCTACCCTTGGTTAGCCCTCAACAAATGGCCCCGGTATGAATACCGGGGCCAACGGGCGGTCGACACTGATTACAGTGTGAGAATCATATTCAACGGTTTGTGCGGATAACCCCGCTTGGTTGCTGATCATCGATTCGGGATCAGATTTCCAGGGATAACACCGCGACCCACCGAGGTATCACCGCCCTCACGCTTGACTGGCAGCACATCGGCGATAAGGCCATCGCACGGCAAGCATTCGCAGCGTCAGGACGGCTGTGTCGGTGTGATGGCCTCTTGGGAGATGTCAGCTTTGATCTTGAACCAGAGGGCGTACATCGCGGGCAGGAACACCAAGGTCAGCACGGTACCGGCAAACGTACCTCCGATCAGGGTATAGGCCAGGGTTCCCCAGAACACCGAATGAGTCAGCGGAATGAACGCCAGCATCGCCGCCAGTGCTGTGAGGATGACGGGTCTGGCACGCTGCACAGTGGCTTCGACCACTGCGTCATAAGGGGCCAGACCGGCCTGCTCATTGGCGTGAATCTGACCAATAAGGATCAGTGTGTTACGCATCAGAATCCCCGACAGCGCAATCAGCCCCACCAACGCGTTGATCCCGAAGGGCTGCTGGAACAGCAGAAGTATCGGTACCACGCCAATCAAGCCCAGGGGCGCTGTGGCAAATACCATCATCATGGCCGACATGGAACGCACCTGAATAATGATGGTGAGGAGCGTCAGCGCGATCATGATGGGGAACAGCGGCAATAGAGCCTTGTTCGCTTTACCCGACTCCTCGATCGCGCCTGCCAACTCGATGCGATAACCCTTGGGCAGCTGTTCAATAATCGGTTGCAGTTGCTCCATCACGGCGCTGGAAACATCTGGAGGCTGAAGCCCCTCAGCCACATCACCCCGCACGGTAATGGTTGGCGTTCGGTCTCGACGGCGCAGGATGGGCTCTTCCATTCCAATCCCCACTGTCCCGACCTGAGACAACGACACCCGCTGGCCCTGCGCTCCCGTCAAGGTGAAGGCGTCGATCTTCGAGGGATCCAGACGAGTGTCGCCGGCAGACCGAGCAATAACCTGAACTGAGCGAATATCCTCACGCACTTGGGTCACGGGCGCTCCTGTCAGCAGAAACTGAAGCTGCTGGGCAACATCGGCAGAGGTCAGACCGAATGCCTGCAGGCGATCCTGATTCAATGCCAGGTGAAGTGCCGGAGCACGCTCGCCCATGTCCGTATTGACGGTTCGCATCATGGGGCTGGCTTTCAAGACCTCACGCACTTGCCCGGCGATATCGCGTAGCACGTTGAGGTCCGGCCCCATGACGCGATAGGCCACCGGGTAGGGCGAGTAGGGTCCGAATACCAACTGGGTCGCACGCACCCGTGCTTGAGGTGCCAGCCCATCTGCAACAGCTTGCCTCAGCCGGATTTTGAGCGCCTCACGCTCTTCCTGATTTGCGGTCAGTACAACGATTTTTGCAAAAGACGGATCCGGCAACTCTGGCGCCATGGCCAGATAGAACCGTGGAGCGCCCTGCCCTATGTAGGCGGTGATTATTCGTGCTTCCGGTTGTTTGGCTAACCACGCCTCGACTTCGGATGCCGCTGCATCAGTTTGTTCAATGGACGTGCCATAAGGCATCTGCACCTCGACGAGCACCTCGGGGCGGTCGGATGTCGGGAAAAACTGCTTCTTCACCACGCCCATGCCGAGGATAGCGACAATGAACAAGCCGACCACCGAGATCGCTACAAGCCCCTTGCGGCGAATCACCAGACCCAGCATTCGTCTGAAACGCCTGTAGTTGGACGTCCCGTAAATCGCGGCGTGGCCGCCTTCCGGCACCTTGATCTTCGGTAGCAGTTTGACGCCCAGGTAAGGTGTGAACACCACTGCCACTATCCAGGAGGTGATCAGCGCAATGCCGACAATCCAGAACATGTTCGCGGTGTACTCACCGGCCGTTGATTTGGCGAATCCGTTCGGCATAAAGCCGATAGCAGTGACGAGCGTGCCCGACAACATTGGCGCTGCGGTGTGACTCCAGGCGTAGGCGGAGGCTTTGATGCGGTCATAGCCCTCCTCCATCTTCACCACCATCATTTCAATGGCAATGATCGCATCGTCCACCAGCAGCCCCAGCGCCAGAATCAGTGACCCTAACGTTATGCGGTCGAAGTCTTTACCCGTTGCGGCCATGACAATGAAAACTGCCGCCAGGGTCAGTGGCACCGCCGCGGCGACGACGATGCCGACACGCCAGCCCATGCTGAGAAAACAGACCAGCAGAACCACGCCCAGCGCTGCGAAAAACTTGATCATGAATTCGGTGACGGATGCATCGATATTCACCGACTGATCGGTGACCTTGCTCAATGTCATACCTAGCGGCAGTTGCTCATTGATCGAGATTGTCTGCGCTTGGAGCGCCTTACCTAAATCGAGACCGTTCCAGCCATCGCGCATCACAACACCGAGCAGCAACGCGGGCTCGCCATTGTTGCGCACCATGAACGTGGTGGGGTCCTCGTAGCCGCGCCTGACCTCGGCCACATCGGATAATTTCAGGCTTCTACCCTGAACGGCCAGCGGCGTATCGCGAATCTTCTGCAGATCATCAAACGCACCATCAAGCCGAATGAAAACCTGGGGTCCCTTCGCCTCAACCGAACCGGCTGGCGTCATCATGTTTTGCGCATTCAACGCGCTGAAGATGTCTCGAGCTGAAATACTCAGCGTGGCAAGACGCTCGTATGACAGCTCGACATAAATACGCTCGGACTGCTCACCAATGATATTGACCTTCTTCACGCCCGCCACATGCAGCAGTCGTTGACGCAAGGACTCGGCCTCGCGAACCAGCAACCGTTGGGGCTCGCCCTTGGCCTTGAGCGCAAAAAGGGCAAAGGTGACATCGGCATATTCGTCGTTGACGATCGGGCCAACGACTCCAGGCGGCAAACCCGCCTCTTCATCGCTGAGCTTTTTGCGAGCCTGGTAAAACTCCTCGGGAACAGCAGAAGGTGGCGTGCTATCGAGCAGATAGACGGTGGTGAGCGCTACTCCGGGTCGGGTAAAGGTCTCAGTCCGGTCATACCAACGCAGTTCCTGCATGCGTTTTTCCAGCTTTTCAACCACTTGATCCTGCATCTCCTGAGCCGTCGCACCAGGCCACACCGTTACCACGGTCATTTGTTTGATGGTGAAAGCAGGATCTTCCGCGCGCCCAAGCTTGAAGAAGGCGTATAGCCCGCCCACGGATACCAGCAAGATCAAAAACAGCGTGATCGAACGCTCGCGTACTGCCAGTGCGGACAGGTTGAACCCGCTCATCGACGCACCTCGGCCACGGCTGCCGGGGCGTTGCCCTTCTCCTGAGCTCTGACCTGCTCGCCCTCGCTCAGAAGGTGAGCGCCCAATGCCACAACACGATCATTGATATTGAGATTACCGGTCACACGTGCTGTTTCTGCATCACGCAAGCCCAAAAGCGTTACAGGACGCCAGGTCACTTGCTCAGGCTGCTGATTCACGACCCACACACCCGGACCTTTACCCGCGTCGTAGAGAGAGGCAACAGGCACCTGGAGTTCGCGATCGATGGCAGCTGGCGTACCGCCGATGGCAACCGAGATGGTGGATCCCAGCGTGGCACTGGCAAGTGCGCCCTCCAACACGTAGCGCGCCTCAAATGTGCGGGTCAGCCTGTCAGCCGAATCGGACAGTTGGCGCAGATGCGCCTTGCCCTGTTGCTGGTCCACCCCATAAAGCTGCGCGGTCGCTGCCGATCCCAGCGCCGGGCGTAGCGTTTCAGGTAAGTGAATGACAGCCTCACGTTGCCCGGAGTGGGCAACACGCACCACCACCTGGCCCGCACCTATCACCTGCCCCGGCTCCGCCAGGGTATCCACCACCACGCCGTCGGAATCGGCCAGCAAGGTTGAATAACCGAGGGAGTTTTTCGCGACATCAGCCTGGGCTTTGACCGCATTCAGTTGGGCTTTGGCCGAGTCCGCCGCCGCTTTGATCCCTGCGTAGGCAGAAGCAGAAACAGCACCGACGGACACCAGATTACGGTAGCGCAACTCGTCATCAGTGGCTTGCCGGGAGCGGGCGATTGCCGCGAGTACTTCTTCCTGCTGCGCTCGGGCTGCCAACGTCAGGTCGTTCGCATCAATGCGCATGAGTGGCTGACCACGCTTGACGCTTTGCCCCGTGTCCACAAGGCGCTCAGTCACCTTTCCAGGCACTCGAAAGCCAAGATCACTCTGCACCCGTGCTGCAACCACGCCGGTGTATTCGCGAGTTCCGGGCACAGAAGGCTTGACCAGACTGGTACGCACCAAGGGCGCCTGAAGACGAGGATCAGGTGGCGGCGCTTCGCTGCATGCAGCCAGGGCCAACGGCAATAAACCGACAAAGAGGAAAGAGGAGCGGCGCTGGATCATAAAGACCTCTTGAAAACAGATGCGCCATGCTTATTCAAGTGACCGATTATGTCAATGGTCACAACGCAGCCAAAAAAAGGCCGCCTGTTGATCTAAGTGAGATCAACGGAAACGGCTTTCATTCAAGGAGGCCACGATAAATGAGGAGGTGTGCAGCAGCGCTAAGGCATCAGGCTGCGCAGGATGAGGTTAGAGATGAGCCCGGGGGCCTCTTCAACAACGTCGAGGTTGTACTGCAACAGCAAAGGATTGATATAGGGACGCAAAGCGAGATGGATCGAATCTACCGTCTCATCCAGAGGAGTCTTGCGCTCAAACTCTCCAAGCTCACGCCCTTCTCGCACAATCTGCTGCACGAAATGTTTGATTCGCGCGTCGTAGACCTGGGAACTGGGCCAGCTCTCCAAAGCGGAATACGCTGCTATGTCGTATAGCTTTCGATCATTGAAAAACAGATCAATCCCTTTAATTACGAGGGTCTTGACCAATCTTCGAAGACGCTCGGTAGGCGAGATTCCCTCGGCGTTGATCGCTTCCTCGACCGCCGCAATGATTTGCGCCAGGCAATTGCTACAAATGGCCTCACCAATGGCTTGTTTGGAGTCGAAGAACTTGTAGATGTACGCCTTGGAAAAACCGATCGCTTTCGCGAGGTCGGAGACGGTTGTCTTGCTGTAACCGTACTGACTGAAATGTTCGTTGGCCGCCGCGACAATCTGGTCTCGGATGTCATGTTCGGCGGGACCGCGGCTGCTGCCTGAGGAAACGGATAATGGATTCATGCGAGCAGCTTACCCACCCAATGGACCGTTGACAACTTATGACCAAATCGCAATATGGTCACCCATCGATCACTTTCAAGGTGTCACATGCACCCCCTCCGTTTCGCAGTTCTGCTCAGTTTCGGTATGGTCACGGGGTGCTCGACTCGGATCCAGCCTATAACCGCCCAGACTCGCCAGCCTGGGTTCTCCAGCCGACCCGCTGCGCCGACGTCCGGATTTGATTGTTGCAGAGCGTCGACTTGCGGCGGCGAACGCTCGCATCGGCGAAGCCATTTCCGACTACTACCCGAAGTTTTCCGTAGCCGCGCTCTTAGGCAGCGCTACTTCGGTCTCCGGCGGCAATCTTTTCTCCAACGAGGCCAGCCAGGCATCAGCCATATTGGGATTACGCTGGAGGCTGTTCGACTTTGGCAGAATCAACGCTCAGATATCCCTGGCTAAAGGGCAAGATGCTGAGGCATTAGCGGCTTATCGCCAATCGGTCCTGCGGGCATCCGAGGATGTGGAAACCGCGTTTTCCGCGCTGATCAACCGCGAGCAGCAGTTTGCAGATTTCGCACAGGGTGAGGCTGCTTATACAAAAGCCCGAGACAGGTCGTTCACTGCCTATAAAAAAGGCGTGGTGAGTCTGATCGAAGTGCTCGATGCCGATGAAAAGTTGTTGGCCGTATCGGATAGTAGAGCGCTAGCGCAAACGGAATCGGCCCGAGCTGCGGTGGCGACATTCAAGGCACTGGGTGGCGATTGGCAACACGAGACGCGAGATCCTCGCTTGCTCTCGAGTGCCCAATGACAACTGCAAAATATCCCGCGAAACGCTGCCGTTCACCCGAAACTTCACGTGCAGCTGAAGGCCTTTACAGTCGAGGTTAACGATCTTGAAAAGCAACCTCTCGATAGCAGACCGGCATCAATGCGAAGATCGATACCGATCCGCCATTCGCTTTAAATCAACGTTCGGCAATCAAGAACGCAGGATCTCGTCGATCGCACTCTTTTTCGGGCGCATGGCGCTGTAGACCTGCCAGATAATGAAGGCGAGCGCGAGCCCCAGGAGGTGCAACTGCGCTTGATGAGCCAATGGATTGGAGCACCCAACGCCGAGGATGCGGCGATAGAGCTATGGACCTGCACCACCGATTGAAGCTGTAAGCGCTGACGCGGCTAGTGCATCGGCTTCAAACCGCTTTTAGTAATGGCTTCGCGGCCCTTGTCCGAGCCCATATAGTCCAGTAAAGCCTTGGCTTCGGCTGGATGAGGGCTGTTTTTCAATACGCCGCCCGAATACAGAATCATTTGCTGAGCTTTATCGGGGATCAGCCCAACGATATCGATACCGGGTACCGACATGAGTTCACTCAGTTGTTGGACGCCCAACTGAGCCTCACCACGGGCCACCGCGTTGCCAACCGGTTCGTCGCGCACCGCCTTGCTTTTGAGTTTGAAACTCTGGTCCAAGGCCATGTGCGGGAAAAGCCAGTGGGACAAATATGCGCCGCTGGAGCTACCCGAGTAGGCCACCGAATCGGCATTGATCAAGGTTGTGCGAAACGCTTCCATGCTGTCGATATTCGGTTTCTCGGCACCTTCAAGCACAGCCACGGCGATGAAGGATTTGCCCAGATCGACACGCGAACTCTTGTCGACCTGGCCTTGGGCAATCAATCTGTCCAACGCTACGCCGCCCGTAAGCACTGCGTCCGCTGGTTCATTTCGGTCAAGCCGGTTGGGAATCGCCTGCGGGTTTGCTCCCCTGGGCGGAGCCGCCTGGATCAGCAGCTTCACGCCACTGATTTTTTCGTACTCCGGCGCGATGGCCTGCACCGCTCCCATGACGCCACTGGAGCTGAGTACTGACAGGGTTACCGGCGGGTTCTTGGATGCGTCGTCCGCATAGCTGACGCCCGTGACTAACACCGCACAGGACAACAAAACAGTTTTGAATAAAACGCGCACGACAGGCAGTTCCTCGTATGGAAAAGCTCCACGCTAAAGCAGGCGTTGGCTCCTTCCGTATTAACCCGCATTAAGAAAAATTTAGTTAACGGACAGGCGTGCCGGATCAAGGCGCAGCTGCCGTTAGAATGACGGCCCTTCTCAGCCTGGAGATATGAATGAATCGTGCATTGGTCATCGAAGATGACGACGTCACGGCACAGGCGATCATTGCCGAGCTTCACGCCCACGGGTTCAGCACGCAGTGGGCGGACAACGGACGCGACGGCCTGGCCATGGCAATTGCCGGTGGCCACGAGGTCATCACCCTGGACCGAATGCTCCCTGATTACGATGGGCTGACTATTGTCAGTACGTTACGTCAACTGGCCATTCAAACGCCGGTGCTGATGATCAGCGCCTTATCGGACATCGATGAACGCGTCCGCGGCCTGCGTTCCGGCGGCGATGATTACCTCACCAAGCCGTTCTCAATGGTTGAAATGATCGCGCGTCTGGAAGTCCTCCTTCGCGATCCTGCTTCAGGTAACACGGACCATTGCCTGACCTTTGGCGGCCTGCATATCAGCTTGATAGCGCAGACCGTGACACTCAACGGCGATGCAATCACGCTGCTTCCCACCGAACTCAAGCTGCTGACCTACCTGATGCGTAACGCCGGACAACTGGTGACGCGCACCATGTTGTTCCAGGAAGTCTGGGGTTATCACTTCGATCCCGGCACCAACATCATCGACGTGCATATCGCGCGCTTGCGCAAAAAAATAGAAGGCGATGGCGCACCGGCCATCCAGACGATTCGTGGGTCAGGGTATGTTCTGGTCGAAAAAAACTGAGCGCTGGCGCTCCAGCAATAGCCGTCTGATCGGGTTGTATGCGCTGTTCTTTGTGGCCTGGTGCGCGGTATTTACCGGAGTGCTGTACTGGCAGATTTCAGCCTACCTGGGCACTGTTGCCGAGCGCACGCTGATGCAGCGTGCGCATTATTACCAGAAGGTTGACGACGCCACCTTGTTGGCCGAGCTGGCGGGCAACGATGCGTACTCCGTGCCGGGGATTGACGCCTATGGCCTGTTCGAAGCCGATGGCAGGCACATCACGGGGGATCTGCTCAGACTACGCACCAATCTCCCCGACGACAGCCGTGTCCATTATATGGAGCGTGGTTTGAGCATTGCCCTGCCCAGCGAGCAAACCCGCAGCAGCTATGCGCTCAGGCTGAATCGGCCGGACGGCAGGATCCTCATCCTCGCCAGGGATGGAGGCTCCATCGCGGCAGTCGCGGGCATCATTGGGCAAGCCTTGTTCTGGGGATTATCACTCACGCTAATCCCCGGCCTTGTCGGGTGGCACTTGCTGCGCAGGCGTCCTATCCGCCGTGTCGAGCGATTGCAGCGCAGCACCGAAAGCATCGTATCGGGCAACCTCGGTGAACGCCTGCCGCTTTCGGATCGGCGCGACGAGCTGGACATGCTGGCCAATGCCGTAAACACCATGCTTGAACACATCGAACAACTGATGCTGGAGGTCAAAGGCGTTTGCGACGGCATCGCACATGACCTGCGAACACCGTTGACGCGGCTTCGTGCGCGACTCTATCAATTGCAGAAGGTCCCACTGACACAGGACCACGCCCAGACGCTGGATCTGGCACTGGAAGAGAGTGAGTCCATCATGTCCAGGTTTCAAGGTTTGTTGCGTATCTCGGAACTGGAAGACACTCGGCGCCGCTCGGCTTTCACCAGCTTTGCACCCGAGGCACTGCTACAACAGGCCCACGAATTTTACGAGCCACTGGCCCAGGAGAAAGGGCAGCGGCTGACGCTGCTGCTGACCGGGCCGTGCCCCGCACTGCAGGGCGATGTGTCGCTCCTGTTCGAGGCGTTGGTCAATCTGCTGGATAACGCGATCAAGTTCACTCAGGTGGGGGGCGAAATCCAGCTGAGCTGCGTACCAACGGCGCACGGAGTCACCCTCGAAGTGCTCGATAACGGCCCAGGCATTCCGGTCGGCGAACGCAAGAGTGTCACCCGACGTCTGTATCGCGGCGACGCCACGCGACAACAACCGGGTAACGGACTTGGCCTTTCGCTGGTCGCAGCCATAGCACGCCTGCACGGATTCAGCCTCAGCATAGAAGCCGGTCATCATGGGCCAGGCACAAGGGTCACGCTGGATTGCCCGCTACAGAGAGCGCTGCCCAAGGTTCCTTAAATAAATCTTAATCCCGGTTAATTTGAGGCCCCGGGATCGTTCACCTAGGGTGGCGGACCCTTCGCCGCCCCAAGGCTTCATGTTCGTGAAATATCCGACACTATGGCTCGCTCTGACACTGCTTTGTGCTCCCGGTTTGCCGGCCCTGGCTGCTCCTTCTCCCTCAGGGCCGATGATCCCTTCAGCGCCGCAGCTCAATGCCAAATCCTGGGTACTCATGGATGCCGCCAGCGGTGACATTATTACCAGTCACGACCCTCATGAACGCTTACCGCCCGCCAGTCTTACCAAGCTGATGACGGTCTATGTGGCGACCAATGAGATGCAGGCCGACCGCATCAAAGCAGATGATCTGGTGACGATCAGCGAGAACGCCTGGCGCACGGGTGGCTCGCGCATGTTCCTCGACCCGCGCAGCCAAGTGCCCGTGCAAGACTTGTTGCGAGGCATCGTCATCGGCTCAGGCAATGACGCCAGTGTTGCGCTGGCCGAGCACATCGCGGGCGGTGAAGACACCTTTGCCGACCTGATGAACGCCACTGCAAAAAAGCTTGGCCTGCAAGACACGCACTTCATGAACCCGACCGGGCTGCCGGTGCCCGACCACTATTCGTCGGCTCTGGATATGGCGAACCTGGCCCGGGCGATCATCATTGATGAGTCGGCTTACTACCCGCTATACAAACAGAAGCACTTCACCTGGAACGGCATCCGTCAGCCCAACAGAAACCTGTTGCTGTGGCGGGACAGCTCGGTTGATGGCCTCAAGACCGGCCATACCGAAGAGGCGGGTTACTGCATGGTCACCTCAGCGGTGCGCAACGGCCGCCGCTTGATTACCGCTGTATTCGGCTCCTCCTCAAAAGCCAATCGTGCCAATGACGCGGGTAAGCTGCTGACATACGGGTTCCGCTTCTTCGATACCCAAACCTTTGCAAAAGCTGCCCAGGTGCTGGCAAACCCGATGATCTGGAAAGGCGAAAGCCGGACATTACCGGTTGGGTTACTGGACGACCTTTCGCTGACGCTTCCAAAGAACGTGAACCGCAAAACCGACATTCGCCTGACCATCAATGAGCCGCTGACTGCACCGATTGCCCTGGGCGCAGTGGTCGGCAGCCTGACGCTCTTCGAGGGTGACCAGGAACTCGCGACTCGCCCGTTGATTGCCCTTCAGAGCCAGGCAGCGGGCGGCTGGTGGGCGCGCACCTGGGATACGGTAAAACTCTTCTTCCTGGACCTTTTCGGCGCAACCTCGGGATCGTTGGTGCCTCATGTCAGTGGCGTCGCTGACAGCTTTCAGCGCTCCAGCAACAGTCAGTGACGGCACGCCCCCTGCCCCGCCAGGACTGATACAGCGTTCCGCTCTGTATTGAAAGGCCGGGCTGATGTCCGAGCCGAGTGATGAGCCGGTTTTTTCGGCCGTGTTCATGATCATGGGGAACCATCTATCGGTAGTGGCCTCGGAACAGCGGGCATCAAACGAAATGCACGCAGCGCGTGCCCCAACCAAGGAGGCTCTCATGGGTCAAAATCCTAAGGATGATCTACCCGATAATCCCAAGCCCCTCAGCGAGGATGGCATTCCCGCTCCCAGTGGAGCAGCAAATCTGATCGACACCGATTACGTCATCGGCCAAGACAACATCAAGGGCGACTTTTCTTTCTCGCTCGACATTCATGGCAAGGTTTTCATCATTTCGGCAGCTGCAATATTGCTGTTCGTCATCCTGACATTAGCGCTACAGAATGAAGTCGAACCCCTGTTCAGTTCGATCCGCAACTGGCTGACCAGCCACCTTGCCTGGTTCTTCATGAGCGTGGCCAATGTGTTTGTCGTGCTGTGCCTGGTACTGATTGTCTCGCCGCTGGGCAAGGTTCGCCTGGGCGGTAGAGACGCCAAGCCAGACCACACTTACATTGGTTGGTTTTCAATGCTCTTTGCGGCTGGCATGGGCATCGGCTTGATGTTCTACGGTGTTGCAGAGCCCATGTCGCACTACGCGGCGTCAATGGGCGGTGTCACTCTGGACGCCAACGGCGTTCGCACCGACTGGGCTCCTCTATCGGGCGCTGCGGGCGATATGAAAGTGTCCGCCGACCTGGCAATGGCCTCGACGATTTTCCACTGGGGACTGCACCCTTGGGCGATCTACGCGATTGTTGCCCTGTCCCTCGCGCTGTTCTCTTACAACAAAGGCCTGCCGCTCTCGATACGCTCGATCTTTTATCCATTGCTGGGTGAACGTGTCTGGGGTTGGCCGGGGCATATCATCGACATCCTCGCGGTTTTCGCCACGCTGTTCGGTTTGGCCACATCCCTGGGGATTGGCGCCGAGCAGGCAGCTGCGGGGATTGAGTACTTGTTCGGTATCGAGTCCACGAATCTGAGCAAAGTGGTGCTGATCATTGGCATCACGATGATTGCGCTCTGGTCGGTTCTGTCGGGCCTGGATAAAGGCGTGAAGATGCTGTCGCAGATCAACATGGGGCTGGCGCTGCTCCTGTTGCTGTTCATTATCGTGGTGGGCCCGACCCTGGCTATTTTCACCGGCTTCTTCAAGAACCTGGTGACTTACGCCGAGTACTTGCCGGCCCTTTCCAACCCCTTCGGACGCACCGACACCGAGTTCACCCAAGGCTGGACCGCCTTCTACTGGGCCTGGTGGATCAGCTGGTCGCCCTTTGTCGGGATGTTTATCGCCCGCGTCAGTCGGGGTCGAACCGTGCGAGAGTTTCTGGTCTCGGTGTTGCTTGTGCCTACGGTGGTTTCAGTACTGTGGATGACCACGTTCGGTGGAACAGCGATCGATCAAGCCACTGTCCAGGGGTTTGTCGGGGTCAAGGATGCCGTCCTGGAGCTCAAACTGTTCGCGATGCTGGGGCAATTACCGCTCAAGGAAATCACCTCGTTTCTGGGGATCATCCTGGTCATTGTCTTCTTCATCACGTCCTCGGATTCTGGCTCGCTGGTGATCGACACTATTACCGCCGGTGGCAAGGTCGATGCGCCTGTACCTCAGCGCGTATTTTGGGCCGTGATTGAAGGCGTAATCGCTATCGCCCTGCTGCTCGGGGGCGGTCTGGTGGCGTTGCAGGCGATGGCAGTTTCCACGGGCTTGCCGTTCGCGGTCGTGCTGATGGTGGGCTGCATTTCGCTGGTCAAAGGCTTGATGTCGGAGCCCCGATCGTGATGCGTCGCAGGTAAGTTAAAGAGAACGTGAATTTACTTTACTTGCGAGGTGCATAACTCTGCACAGGAGTTATGCCCTCACAGGATTTCACTGAGGGTCGCATGTTTCAAGAAACCATTGATTTTTTTATTCACTACCAATTCCTGGGTATTACATTAGCCAATTGGGTAATAGCGCTTTTAGCCTCCACCATTAGCTTCTTGTGCGCCAGCGCCGTGATTGAGTTCTTCCTCAAAAAATTCCAGGCAAAATCATCACAACCCAGTGCCCATATAAGCCATATAGCGGTTGAAGTACTGTCCGGCACCAGTAATACGCTGTTGCTACTCGCCTCCATATTGGTAGGCATCGGCATTCTTGACTTGCCTGAGCGCTGGTTGGACAGAGTCAGCAGTCTCTGGTTTGTTGTAGCCGCATTGCAGGTTGGGTTATGGGCCAACCGCGCCATTGCGCTCGCGCTGTCGCGTTACTTCCGGCGCCACGGCGCCAGCCAAACGTTCCAGGGCAGTGCGCTGGCAACACTGAGTCTATGGGGCGCCAAAGTATTGCTATGGGTCATCGTGGTGATGTCCATGCTCTCCAATGTTGGTGTGAACATCACTGCCTTCGTCGCAAGCCTCGGTGTGGGCGGCATCGCCGTTGCACTGGCTGTGCAGAATATATTGGCCGATGTTTTTGCCTCACTCTCTATCGCTGTAGATAAACCTTTTGAAGTGGGCGACTTTATTGTTGTGGGCTCGCTGTCCGGCACCGTAGAACATGTGGGGCTGAAGACAACACGGATAAGGAGTCTGGGCGGCGAACAGATTGTGATGGCCAATGCCGAAATGATCAGTAGCACGATACAGAACTACAAGCGACTTCAAGAGCGTCGCATTGTATTTGAGGTCGCGCTGACCTATGCCTGTTCTCCTGAACAAGCCAGAAAAGTGCCTGAACTGGTTGAAGGCATTATCGGGAATCAGGACAGAGCCCGATTTGATCGTTGTCACTTATGGAACTTTGGTACCAGCGCCCTGGAGTTCGAAACCGTATACATCGTGCTCGACCCAAGTTACAACGTCTACATGGATGTTCAGCAGGAAATCAATCTCGGAATACTTGAGGCATTCACCGAGTTGGGTGTCAGTTTCGCGCACCCGTCACGCACCATTCATGTGGCCTCGGTCCCCAATGGCAGCGCCCTCGCCCCCCGAAGCGAGTACGCCACATAACCAAGCCTTCAAGAAATGCCTGGCGGACGAGGCAGCAGATCAATCCCACAAGCTGCCAATGGGAGTGGTGGGACAGTAGTGATTGGCTATTTGCGCCTGCAATAACTCGGCAGTAGCCAATGCATCGGTGAGGGCGTGGTGGGCATGGTAGGTCGGGAGATTGTAGCGTGCGCGGCTGTCCGCCAGCCTTATCGAGTGCTTCGCACGGCGCAGGAGCCGGTCCAGCCATCCCGGCTTCTGTCTGTGCATTCTTGCTTCCAATTGCATCGTATCGATGACCGGGAACTGTACCCCCTCGCCCAAGTACCGGCGAAACGCCTGATCCAGAAAGCCTCGCTCGATATTTCGGTAGTGAACGACCATTACTTTTCCCGCCATGGCGTCCAACAATGCCTCGACCACTTCCGTTAACGGGGGGGCATGCAAAATATCGCTGTGGGTGATGTGGTGAAAGGTGATCGATTGATCAATGAGCTCTGACGGCGGTTTTATCACCCAATACAACGCCTGGCCACAGCGTATCCGTTGCAAGGTGAACGGTATCAGGCCGATGCTGACAATGCTGTGGGCCTTGGCGTCAAGGCCAGTGGTCTCGACATCCATTGCGAGCAGCTCTACCTGCTCAATAGGTGTCTGCGCGGCAATGGCCCCCGCGGCATAGAATTTTTGCAGGCAAGGATGAACCGCCTTCCGGGCGAGCGCTTGAAATGTGCCTGCCCAGTCCAGGGTTTCGGGTTTGTCAGTGGCTCTGCTCACCCTCATAGGGAGGAACGCCCTTTGCCCTGATAGCGAAACCGCAGAAAATTCTGCGCGTTGCTCAAGACCTGAAACGCCTCTTTGAGGTTGTGCCTTTCACTGGTGGAAAAGTGTTCTGGCTCAATGTAATTGTCCGGCGTGGCCCCTTGTTCAAGTGCATCCGCCTGATGCCGGATGCGGACCATGGACAAGAACTCCAATGCGTAACGTAAGTGCTCTACTGCATCGGGTGGTATAAGCCGGGTTGTGCTGATTGCGTCAAGGCGATCAAAAGAGTTCTGCGCCGTGCTTGCGGCTGCCAGCGCGTGGATACGGATGAGGTCGGTCAGCGGGGCCGTACCTCTGCCCTTTAAATTGATAATCCTCTTCTGCTCGCCATCTGTTTCCACGACAAAGGTGCGGAAGAATCCCAAAGGTGGCGTGCGGTTGAGCGCGATCCGGGCCATGGCGTTGAGAAACCCAGGATGAGCGCTGGATTTGCGCGCACACAATGTCTTCAGCTCCTCAACCAGTTCAAGCTGGCCATAGACGCCGTCCAGATCGAAAAAAATACAGCTGTTAAGTAGCGTGGCGGGATTGGGCTTTTCGATCCATTGCTCAAAGTAGGCACGCCAGACTCGCAATGGCTGCCGCCACTGATCGTTGGTGGCCATTACCCCACCCTTGCAATAGCTGTAACCGCACGCTGCCAGACCATCACTGACGAAAGTCGCCAGATTGTGAAAGTAACCGTCATGCAGAACGGGGTCGAAGCGATCATCGAGGACCAGGGCATTGTCCTGATCGGTCACCAGCAACTGTTCATCTCGAGCCATGGAGCCCAGCACCATGAAGCAGAAAGGCACTGGCGGCGGGCCCAGTTCTTGCTCCGCCAGTTCAATGAGGCGCTGAGTAAAAGCTCGGCCGATCCCGGAAATTGCGCTGCCGATCATGTGCGCCGTTGCACCATCGCGCACCATCCTGATGTACGTCCCACGCAGGTCTCGGAGTAATGAGCGAAGCCCGGCGACTGAGGTCTGATTAGATATTCGGTTGACCAGATACAGGCTGCTCTGCGACTCGTAGCGGATGATATCCGACAGGTTGATCAGCCCCAGGGTACGGCCCTTGTGAACGACCGGCAGGTGATGAATATTACGCCGGAGCATGACCAGCATGGCCTCGAACACCGAATCATCAGCCTGTATTGCTACAGGATCGCGGGACATGATCTCACTGATGGCGGTACAGCCATCGCTTCGCCCCATCGCAACCACACGGGTGCGCAGATCCCGATCAGTCACTATCCCGACCATCTTTGCTGCTTCCTGCTCAGCCGGGGTCATGACCACGACACAAGAAACGCTTTGCTCGGTCATGACTTTAGCGGCGTCATGTACCGAGGTATCACTAGTGACCCAAACCAGAGATCGCGACACCAGAGCCCGACATTTGAGCTGAGTCAGTTCGCTCGCACGCCCCTGTGCCTCGACGGCAGACTTGAGCCTGGAGTGGCCCTCAGCCTCGACAAAATCGGCAAAGGCGTCGTGCTGCGCGCAAAGCTGGGCGAACACATCCGCAGGGATAAAGTAAATCAGGCTGTCTTCCAGGGCTCGGGCCGGAAAGCGCACTTTGTTGCTGCGCAGCAAGCCCGCCTGGCCAAAGATATCGCCCTCAACAAGGCGGTTGTAGAGCTCCCCCGTGCGGCGGTAAACCTCCACCGCCCCACTGCGCACATAGTGCAAATCCTGGATAACCGCTCCGGCTTCGAGAATGTCGCTGCCGGCCTTGAAATAGCTGACTTCTACGCGCTGGGCGATTGCGTCCAGCGATGCCTGCGGCAGCGTATCGAAAGGTGCGAAGCGTTGAAGATGATCGCGAATCTCCAGTAACTCGATTTGCATGGAACCTCAAGGTTGATGTGCAAGGGGAATGAACAGGCCAAGTGTCTAAGCGGTGCGGGTGCTCTGCTGGTGCCCACCAGATCACATGTCAGGGTGATGTTCAACCAGGCCATGCTGTTGTGAGCAGCCCAGCATCAGGATGCGGCGTCATCAATAATTTGCCGGATAGTTGGCAACGGGTCGTTTTGCCAAGGGCAGTTGTGTAATATGCCCCGCTGGGTGTCACCGCAAAACGCGGCAAGGCAGGTTTAACTTAGCGCAGGTCGGGCCGCCGCGCGGGGTTACTGTGCTTATGAACCTGGATCCTTCGCGTCTTGAAAAAGACCAAAACCATCGAGCAACACCCGCTACGCTGGCTTTTCTCGCTCGCTTTTTCGCTGCCGAATCCGCTGGCGGCCTGATTTTGATGGCGGCTGCGCTGGCAGCACTCATCGTCGCGAACTCCTCTTGGTCTGAAGCGTACTTCTCAACCCTGCATATCAAACTCTTTGGTCTATCGATCGAACATTGGGTCAACGATGGGTTGATGGCTATTTTCTTCATGCTGGTCGGCCTGGAGATCAAGCGTGAAATGCTCGTGGGTCAGCTCTCCAGCTGGAGCCAGCGAGCGCTTCCAGGCTTTGCCGCACTGGGGGGAATGCTGTTACCAGCCTTGATCTACATTGCCGTCAACTGGGGAAATCCAGAAACCCTGGGTGGCTGGGCGATTCCCGCGGCAACGGACATCGCCTTTGCCCTGGGGGTTCTGTCGCTACTGGGCAAGCGCGTGCCTATCTCTTTGAAAATCTTTCTGTCCGCCCTGGCGATTCTTGATGACCTTGGCGCAGTGGTAATCATCGCGCTGTTCTACACCAGTGATTTATCCATCAGCATGCTCCTGTCTTCGCTGGCTGTGATTGCTTTTCTGGTCGTCCTCAACCGTTGCGGGGTGAGGAAGCTCTGGCCTTACCTGTTGGCGGGCGGCTTACTGTGGTTCTTCATGCTCCAGTCCGGAATCCACGCAACGCTCGCGGGGGTCATACTCGCACTCTGCATCCCGCTAGGTGATGCAAACGAGGAGCGAAAGTCTCCACTTCTCTACCTGGAGGAAAAGCTACACCCCTGGGTCGCTTTCGCCGTTGTGCCGGTCTTTGGTTTCGCCAATGCCGGGGTGTCGCTTGCAGGTATTTCGCCTGGCAATCTGATTGATCCAGTGCCGCTCGGGGTTGCTCTCGGGCTGTTGCTAGGCAAGCAAGTGGGCGTGTTCGGGTTCTCCGCGCTGGCCATTCGTTCAGGTCTGGCAAAACTGCCGGAAGAATGTGGCTGGCTGCAGCTGTATGGCATAGCACTGCTGTGCGGCATTGGCTTCACCATGAGCCTGTTTATCGGCGCGCTGGCCTTCGCCGGTAGTCCGCTGCTGGTGGATGAGGTCAAGGTTGGCGTATTACTGGGCTCTGTCCTTTCCGCTGTTCTAGGGGTTGCCGTTCTTCTCAGCGCCAAGCCGACTGGCATGCCCTTAAAGATGCATGAGACAAAATAGGCGTGCTGCTACGAAAACTGCGCGGCCTTCATAGACCGCGCCGGGTTTCGCCGGGCAATTATTACCGTATTAGAGAAGGTCAATATCATTCCGAGTGATATTAACCTTTGCCTTATTCGATTCGTGCAATACAAGCCTCGGGAACAGAATCCGCCCATCTAATCAATACTGGCGGATTTCCCGATGGCTCAGACATTCAATCATTTGCGCTTCCCCCTCGCCGCTTTGGCGCTGGTGGTGATAAGCGCCTGCGGCAAAGCGCCTGAGGCGACCATGGCCCCGGCCGCCGCCAAGGTCAGCGTTGCCAAGGTTCTGGAACAGCCCGTCAATGAATGGGATGAATTCACGGGACGCCTGGAAGCACCGGAAACTGTCGAAATCCGCCCACGGGTTTCCGGCCAGATCGACGCTGTTGCCTTCACCGATGGTGCACTGGTCAAGAAAGGTGACCTGCTGTTCCAGATCGACCCTCGCCCTTTCCAGTCGGAAGTTCGTCGCCTGGAAGCCCAGCTTCAACAAGCTCGCGCGACTTCGACCCGCACTGAAAACGAAGCGCAACGTGGTGAACGCCTGCGCACCAACAATGCGATTTCTGCCGAATTGGCAGACTCGCGCACCACCACCGCACAAGAAGCCCGCGCCGGGGTTGCCGCCATTCAAGCGCAACTGGATCTGGCTAAACTCAACCTGAGCTTCACCCGGGTGACGGCCCCCATCAGTGGCCGCGTCAGCCGCGCAGAAATCACCGCAGGCAACATCGTGACCGCCGATGTCACGCCCCTGACCAGTGTGGTTTCTACCGATAAGGTCTACGCCTACTTTGACGCTGACGAACGTGTCTTCCTCAAATACGCCGACCTGGCCCGCAAAGGCCAACGCGGTCAGACCACCCCGGTATATCTGGGCCTGTCCAATGAAGTCGGTAATCCGCATCAGGGGCAAATGAACTTCGTCGACAACCAGGTCAATCCACGTACCGGCACTATTCGTGGCCGCGCTGTGTTCGACAACACCGACGGCAGCTTCACTCCAGGCCTGTATGCACGGGTCAAGCTGGTCGGCAGTGGCGTTTACTCAGCCGTATTGATCAACGACGAAGCGGTCGGCACCGACCTTGGCAAGAAATTCGTTCTGGTCATGGATAAGGACAACAAGCCGGCCTACCGCCCGGTCGAGCTGGGACCAAAAGTGGAAGGCTTGCGCATCGTGCGCAGCGGCCTGAGTAAAGACGACACCATCGTAGTCAAGGGCTTGCAACGAGTGCGCCCAGGTCAGCCGGTCACCCCGGAAGTCACCGAAATGGCCAGCGCCGATACCCTCGCTGCGCTTCTCAAACAACGCCAGGCGCTGGAAGCCAGCAACTTGCCGCAAGTGACGCCTAAAGCACCTGTCAAGGTCGCCGGCATCGCTGTGCCACGCGGTTAAGGGACTCAACTGATGAACTTCTCTCAATTCTTTATCTCGCGTCCGATCTTCGCGGCAGTGCTGTCGCTGATGATCTTGATCGCAGGCTCGATCTCGCTCTTTCAGTTACCGATCAGTGAATACCCTGAAGTCGTGCCTCCCACCGTAGTGGTCCGCGCCAACTTCCCGGGCGCCAACCCGAAAGTCATCGGCGAAACCGTGGCGGCCCCGCTGGAACAAGCCATCACCGGCGTCGAGAACATGCTGTACATGTCCTCGCAATCCACCGCTGACGGCAAGATTACCCTGACCATCACCTTCGCTCTGGGCACTGACCTGGATAACGCACAGGTGCAGGTGCAGAACCGTGTGACGCGCACCGAGCCAAAACTTCCCGAAGAAGTGACGCGTATCGGTATCACCGTCGACAAGGCGTCTCCGGACCTGACCATGGTGGTCCACCTGACGTCGCCGGATAAGCGCTACGACATGTTGTACCTGTCCAACTACGCCATCCTGAATATCAAGGATGAGTTGGCCCGCCTCGGCGGTGTCGGTGATGTGCAGTTGTTCGGCATGGGCGATTATTCCCTGCGGGTCTGGCTGGATCCGAACAAGACCGCATCGCGCAACCTGACCGCCACTGACGTGGTCAACGCCATTCGTGAACAGAACCGTCAGGTGGCTGCCGGCCAGCTCGGTGCGCCGCCCTCCCCGAGCGCCACCAGTTTCCAGATGTCGGTCAACACCCAGGGTCGACTGGTCAACGAGGAGGAATTCGAAAACATCGTGATTCGTGCCGGTGCCGATGGCGAGATCACGCGCCTGCGGGACATCGCGAGGATCGAGCTCGGCTCCAACCAATATGCCTTGCGCTCGCTGCTGGATAACCAGCCGGCCGTAGCGATCCCGATCTTCCAGCGCCCTGGCTCCAACGCCATCGACATCTCCAACGATGTTCGAGCGAAGATGGCCGAATTGAAAAAGGGTTTCCCGGAAGGCATGGATTACGCCATCGCGTATGACCCCACCGTGTTTGTGAGGGGTTCCATCGAGGCAGTGGTTCACACGCTGTTCGAAGCACTGATCCTGGTGGTGCTGGTGGTGATCCTGTTCCTGCAGACCTGGCGCGCATCAATCATTCCGCTGGTGGCTGTTCCGGTGTCGCTGATCGGTACCTTCGCCGTGATGCATCTATTCGGATTCTCGCTCAATGCCCTGTCGCTGTTCGGACTGGTGCTGGCCATCGGTATCGTGGTGGACGACGCCATCGTCGTGGTGGAGAACGTCGAGCGAAACATTGAGCTTGGGCACAACCCGGTGGAAGCCACCAAAATCGCCATGCGTGAAGTGACGGGGCCGATTATTGCCACGGCACTGGTGCTGTGCGCGGTCTTTGTACCTGCGGCTTTCATTTCCGGTCTGACCGGGCAGTTCTACAAGCAGTTCGCCCTGACCATCGCCATATCCACTGTGATTTCGGCGTTCAACTCCCTGACCCTTTCACCGGCATTGTCTGCAGTGTTGCTTCAGGCCCATGACGCGCCCAAGGACCGTTTTTCCCGCTTCCTGGACCGCATCTTTGGTGGCTGGTTGTTCCGGCCGTTCAACCGGGCGTTCGCCCGGGCCAGTAATAGCTACGTAGGTATTGTCGGCCGTGTGATTCGTGGCAGCGGTATTGCTCTGATCCTTTACGCGGGCTTGATGGTGCTGACCTATTTCGGTTTCGCCACCACTCCGACAGGTTTTGTGCCGCCCCAGGACAAACAGTATCTGGTCGCCTTTGCTCAACTGCCGGACGCCGCAAGCCTGGACCGCACCGAAGACGTGATCAAGCGCATGTCGGACATCGCCCTCAAACAGGACGGCGTGGAAGCCGCTATCGCGTTCCCCGGCTTGTCCATCAACGGCTTCACCAACAGCCCTAACGCCGGGATCGTGTTCGTCACCCTCAAGCCTTTCGATCAGCGCAAGGATCCAAGCCAGTCTGCTGGCGCCATTGCCGGTGCGTTGAATGGTAAATACGCTGCGATCCAGGACGCCTACATGGCGATCTTCCCGCCGCCGCCGGTACAAGGGCTGGGCACCATTGGTGGCTTCCGCCTGCAGATCGAGGACCGAGGCAACCTGGGCTACGACGAGCTGTATAAAGAGACGATGAACGTCATTGGCAAGAGCCAGAGCGTGCCAGAACTGGCGGCGCTGTTCACCAGCTACACCGTCAACGTGCCGCAAGTCGATGCAGCCATTGACCGTGAGAAAGCCAAGACCCACGGCGTGGCCATCAGCGACATCTTTGACACCCTGCAGGTTTATCTGGGTTCGCTGTATGCCAACGACTTCAACCGTTTCGGTCGCACTTATCAGGTCAACGTTCAGGCTGAACAACAGTTCCGTCAGGACGCCGACCAGATCGGTCAGTTGAAAGTGCGCAACAACCTGGGCGAGATGATTCCTTTGGCGACCTTCATCAAGGTCAGCGATACCGCAGGCCCGGACCGGGTCATGCACTACAACGGCTTCATCACCGCAGAAATCAACGGCGCAGCTGCGCCAGGCTACAGCTCCGGTCAGGCCCAGGCGGCCATGGAGAAGTTGCTCAAGGATGAACTGCCCAACGGCATGACCTATGAGTGGACGGAAATCACCTATCAGCAAATCCTGTCGGGTAACACGGCACTGCTGGTCTTCCCGCTCTGCGTACTGCTGGCCTTCCTGGTGCTGGCAGCCCAGTACGAAAGCTGGAGTCTGCCGATGGCGGTGATTCTGATTGTGCCGATGACCCTGTTGTCGGCCATCACCGGGGTAATCCTGTCCGGGGGTGACAACAACATCTTCACTCAGATCGGCTTGATTGTTCTCGTGGGCCTGGCGTGCAAGAACGCGATTCTGATCGTCGAGTTTGCCAAGGACAAACAGAGCGAAGGCATGAGCCCCCTCGAAGCGGTTCTGGAAGCGTGCCGTCTGCGTCTGCGGCCGATCCTGATGACCTCCTTCGCCTTCATTATGGGCGTGGTGCCTTTGGTGTTCTCCAGCGGTGCCGGTGCTGAAATGCGCCACGCCATGGGTGTTGCGGTGTTCTCCGGGATGCTCGGTGTGACCTTCTTCGGCCTGTTGCTGACACCCGTGTTCTACGTGCTGATCCGTAACTTTGTTGAACGTCAGCAAACCCGCAAAGCGGCCAAGGCCAAACGCCTGCAAACCCTGAACCCGGAGGCGCATTGATGAAATCGTTGAAGCTGTTCATGCCGAGCCTGCTGGTTCTTGCTCTCGCGGCGTGCGCCGTCGGCCCGGATTACAAAGCACCTGAAACCGCCCCGGCGAAGATTGCCTCGGCAGCCCAGGGCAACTACGACCGCAGCCGCCAGGAAACCATCTGGTGGCAGCAGTTCGATGACCCGACCCTGAACAAGCTGGTTGCCCAGTCCCTGAATGGCAACCGGGAACTGCGCGTCGCCTTCGCTCGATTGAAGGCAGCGCGGGCCATCCGTGACGACGTCAGCAACGACGCCATGCCGGTGATCACAAGCCGGGTCAGCAGTGATCAGGCAAAAGGCCAGCAACCCGGTATCACCGAGCGTCGGGTGCACAGCGAGCGCTATGACCTGGGCCTGGACATGGCCTGGGAACTGGACCTCTTCGGGCGTATTCAGCGCCAACTGGAAGCCAGTGACGCCGATCAGGATGTCGCCGAAGCCAATCTCTATCAGTTGCAAGTGACGCTTACCGCGGAAGTGGTAGATGCCTACGGTCAATTACGCGGCGCGCAGCTGCGCGAAGGCATTGCCCGGGAGAACCTGAAAAACCAGCAGGAATCCCGTGGTGTAACGGCGCAGCTGCGTGATGCCGGGGTCGGCAATGAACTGGATGTGGTGCGCGCTGATGCGCGCCTGGCAGCCGTTGAAGCGTCGGTTCCGCAGTTGCAGGCCGAACAGGTCCGCCAGCGCAATCGTATTGCGACGCTGTTGGGCGAGCGCCCGGAAAACCTCAGCGTCGACCTCAGCCCGGCGAAACTGCCAGCCATCGCCAAGGCACTGGCTATTGGTGACCCGACTCAGGTGCTGCGCCATCGTCCGGATGTGCGTTCTGCCGAACGCCAGCTGGCCTCTTCAACGGCGCGCATTGGCGTGGAAACGGCAGACCTTTTCCCTCGAGTCAGCCTCAGCGGTTTCCTGGGCTTTACCGCAGGGCGCGGGTCGCAGATCGGTTCGTCTGCCGCCAAAGCGTGGGCACTGGGTCCAAGCATTACCTGGGCGGCGTTTGACCTGGGTAGCGTGCGGGCGCGAATTCGGGGTGCCGATGCAGATGCCGAAGGCGCGCTGGCCAACTACGAGCAGCAAGTGCTGCTCGCCCTGGAGGAGTCGGAAAACGCTTTCAGCGATTACGACAAGCGACAGCAGCGCCTGCTGTCACTGATTCGCCAGAGTGAAGCCAGCCGTGCAGCCGCCAATCTGGCTTCGGTCCAGTATCGCGAAGGCACCGCTGATTTCCTGGTGCTGCTGGACGCCGAGCGTGAGCGCCTGGCCGCTGAGGATTCTCAGGCTCAGGCCGAGATCGACCTGTACCACGGCATCGTCGCTATCTATAAGGCAATGGGCGGCGGCTGGCAGCCACAGGCCTGATCAACCTGTTGGTTCGTGTTATCGCCAAGGCCCCGCCACTCCTGAGTCGCGGGGCCTTTTTTCATGCTGCATCTGCTACGGGCGAAGGATTGGCGTTTGACACCGGGCGATCACTCCTCGAAGCTGCAAGCCGTCAAGAAATGGATATCGGTATGTTCAAAATGCCTTTTCAAGGCTCCTTTCTACAGATCAAGCCACGGCGCCGCCGGCAGCTGGGGTTAGGTATCGGGCTGCTGTTGGTCGCAGTGCTCATGGGCGTCATTGCATGGAATAGAAATGCGGCGCCGCCAACCCCTCAGCTACTCAGCCATACCTATGAGCAAGCGCTGGAGCAGGCTCATAACGGACAACCCGGCGCTGCACGGGTGCTGTATCAGCAACTCGCCCGTACAGACCTCTCCGACATCCGTCGCGCAAGTCTGCTTGCCGAACTCGGCAACTATCCAAGCCCCCAGGCGTTGAAATTATTGAGCGCAGACCTGCGCCATGACTCGGCGCTGGTCAAACAAGCGGCCATCGACACCACTCAAATACTGGTCCCGGATGGCAAACGTAGCCTGTTGCTCGGCCCTTTGCTGGACGACCCTGATGTTTCGGTTCGTCGGCATGCAGTCAATGCCTTGCTGGATCTGACCCCTGACGACCTTGGGCTGTACTACGCTGCGTTGCAGGACAATGTCGACGCATGGCAGGCCTTCCTCAAGAATCAGCCACCGTCTGTTGAAAACCAGCTGCAACTGGCAAGGCTGCTGGAACACAGTGGTCACCCGGCAGCAGCCCTGGCGGCAGTGCAGCAGGCAACCCAGCTGGAACCGAAAAATCTGCAAGCAGCCCTCGCCTGGATCGATCTGCTGGACCGACAAGGGCAGACCGAGCGCGCCCGTCAGCTCTTGGGCCAGTTGCTGGAGCTGCATCCTGATTCGTCGCGCCTTCAACACGCTCTGGGCAGATGGCTGCTGGTCCATGATCAGACCGAATACGCATTGCTCGCACTTGCCAAGGCTGTTGAGCTGGAACAGGACAACGTCGGCTATCGCTATGACCTGGCGGTAGCATTGCATGACCTTCAGGAGCTGGAAGCTGCTCAGAAACAACTGGCCGAAATCCTCCAACGCCAGCCTGCCAACCGCCGAGCCCGCGTTTTGTTGATTAGCTACTGGAAGGAAAACGGCCAGTTGCAGAAGGTGCAGATCCTCCAGGCTGAACTGGAGCAACAGAACCCTGACGACCCCGAGCTGCAACAGGGACTTTAGGCACATGATTGGGAAAAATCGCGCAAATTGATCTATGCCTGTCAGCGGCTAATATCAGAAATTACTTACAAACAGTCCTGCCCGCTTAACGAAATCCTGCGCCGCGGCTGGACAATAATTCTGGCCGCGCTCTAGTTAAATGCATCAAAACTATTTTCTAACTCGAAAAAAACGTGCATGATTTACACGCTACTGATTACAACTACCCCTTTCATCGAGGCGAGATAGACAGGAAGCCTTAGTGTTATCAAGGGAGAGCGCGCTTGGATACCCGGGTAGGGAATCGAATGAGCGAATCAGCCAGAAGTTCTTGTCTCATCGCTTTGTGACGCTGGTATCAGCCAATCACCTTCGGAGTATGTTATTTGTCCAGACTTGCCGAGTTTCGTGCAGCAGAAAAAGCCCTTCAGGAACAGCTTGCCCAGCTGGAGTCCCTGAAGAATGACGCTGGCCTGAAAAAGGAGATCGAATTCGAACAGAAACTCCAGGCCCTGATGAGCAGCTATGACAAGGGTTTGCGCGACATCATCGCCATCCTCGACCCTAAAGGCTCGTCGGCACAGCCTCTGACTACAGGGCCTAAGCGCCGCCGTGCCCGCGTCGTCAAGGTTTATCAGAATCCGCACACGGGTGAGTTGATCGAAACCAAAGGTGGTAACCACCGCGGTCTGAAATCCTGGAAAGAGCAGTACGGTGTCGACACCGTAGATTCATGGCTCCGCGCTTGATCCAAGTACGCAGTATAAAAAGCCCCGCATTCCCGGGGCTTTTTATTGCCTGACAATAATCTGACGTCAGCATATAAGAGCTGCGCATAAGCGGCTGATTGTTATTGCATACACATCGTTCAATTTCGTTCAACGCCCTATAAACCGCGAAATGCTGCTGCCCCGCTAGAGACGTTTATACTTTTGAATTAAGCCTTTCCAGCACCGGTCTACTCGCGAAAATAACCGACATTAAAGAAGCGGTCATAACAACCGGCATTGTCATTCTTGTTTGTAAGAATATTCTGATATTTATAAGTACGGGCGTCCCATAATATTTTACGGAAATGTTCACGATTTTTTCACACCCCGTGCGAGAGGATAGAGGCTGCTAAAGGATTAGCGCCCCAATGCCCGCTTCGGCGGGCTTCTTTTTGCCTGAAATTTGTCTGATATCACTCCCCTTCTTTCTGCGAGCGGGCTTGCTCGCGAATAGGCCAGTGCGCCCGATAGATTCCGCTGGATGTGAAAGTGATTCGCGAGCAAGCTCGCTCCCACAGGTTTGGTGCATGATCGGCGAATCGCGTGCTCATTCACCTCTTACCGCCGCAGCCCTAGGGCGGTGTGAGCTTCAGCGTATCGCGAATCCGCAGTGCCTCTTCCTTGTTCTCAGCGTAGCCCTCAGCCGATCCGGCATAAGACAGAGACCAGGCGGTTTGCTTATTGGCAGCAGCCAACAGGGTTTGCGTCATGACATGAACACCGTTTTGCGTGATGGTGCATGTAGTCTCAAGCGCGGGAACCGTATCAAGCGTGGTCTGCCGTATGCGGGTACAAACGCTTTGAAAGCCCGAGCGGGCGAAATTGACCTGCACGGATTTGCGCATTTCCAGCAATACGCCCTCGACATTGACCTCATGACCCGGAGCCAGACTCGACTGCGTCAACTCCATGACCATCACCGGGTTACCGGCCTCATCAAGCTTCGCCGCTCGCTGTCGTGATTGAGACGGCGTCTGTGCCGGCGTCTGCGCGCTGGCCAGCTCTTCTACCTGCCAGCCGCTTGGCCACACGATCACCGCAGCCTGCACCTGACTGCAACCCAGGGCTAGCGCCAGACAAATGCCAAGGAATGAATTTCTGTAGAGCGGGTCAATCATGATGGACATCGCTGAGGCAGGTAGATCGCAAAGTCTGACCGCCCAGCCAGCAACGAACAAGGGGCAATAACGCTTTGTTGGCCGGTGAGTTTGGCATCCCCGGCGTCGCCCCGTATCATTTGGTAAAACCTTTAGACCTCTAGCGGAGATATTCATGAGCCTGCAAGACCTTAACACCTTCCCTGGCGTAACCGCCGGGCCTGAGGCTGCTACCCAACGCTTCGTGTTCAACCACACCATGCTGCGCGTCAAGGACATCACCGCTTCTCTGGATTTCTACACCCGAGTACTGGGCTTCAGCCTGGTCGAGAAACGGGATTTCGCCGAGGCGGAATTCAGCCTGTACTTCCTGGCGCTGGTTGATAAGGCACAGATCCCTGCCGATGACGCCGCACGCACCGAGTGGATGAAATCCATCCCCGGCATTCTCGAGCTGACCCATAACCACGGCACCGAGAAGGACCCGTCGTTCGCTTATCACAACGGCAATACCGATCCTCGTGGCTTTGGTCACATCTGCATCTCAGTGCCAGACGTACACGTCGCCTGTGAGCGTTTTGAGACGCTGGGCGTGGACTTTCAGAAACGCCTGGCCGATGGCCGCATGAACAGCCTGGCCTTCATCAAGGACCCAGACGGCTACTGGGTTGAAATCATTCAGCCGACGCCGCTCTGATAACTTGATCGGTTAAAACTGATACGAAAAAAGGCCTCATGATTTCTCATGAGGCCCTTTTTTTTGAGCTTGCCGGGATCAGGCTGGCGCCGAGGTCCGGATCAAGTGATCAAAGGCACTGAGAGAAGCTTTAGCGCCCTCCCCCAAGGCAATGATGATCTGCTTGTACGGCGTGGTCGTAACGTCACCGGCTGCAAAGATGCCCGGGATTGAAGTTTCGCCGCGGGAATCCACCACGATCTCGCCACGTGGCGACAACTCGATAGTGCCTTTGAGCCAATCGGTGTTAGGCAGCAGACCAATTTGTACGAAGATACCTTCCAGCTCCACGGTGATTTCTTCGCCGTTCACACGATTCTTGTAGCGCAAACCATTAACCTTCTGCTCGTCACCGGTCACTTCGGTAGTCTGGGCATTGGTGATGACGGTTACGTTTGGCAGGCTGGTCAGTTTGCGTTGCAGCACAGCATCGGCGCGCAACTGCACGTCAAACTCCAGCAGCGTGACGTGTGCCACGATGCCCGCCAAGTCAATCGCGGCCTCTACACCCGAGTTACCACCGCCGATAACCGCGACACGCTTGCCTTTGAACAAAGGGCCATCGCAGTGCGGGCAGTACGCAACGCCTTTGTTGCGGTATTGCTGCTCGCCGGGGACATTCATCTCTCTCCAGCGCGCACCGGTGGCGAGAATCACCGCATTGGCCTTGAGGGTCGCACCGCCGGCAAATTTCACTTCATGCAGCTCGCCGTTTTTGCCAGGGATCAGCTGGTCAGCGCGTTGCAGATTCATGATGTCGACTTCGTACTGCTTGACGTGCTCTTCGAGGGCAACGGCCAGTTTTGGGCCTTCGGTGTGCTGCACGGAGATGAAGTTCTCGATGGCCATGGTGTCCAGCACCTGACCGCCAAAGCGTTCAGCGGCGACGCCAGTACGAATGCCTTTACGTGCTGCATACACCGCGGCTGCGGAACCTGCCGGGCCACCGCCGACCACCAGAACGTCAAAAGCGTCCTTGGCATTGAGTTTCTCGGCCTGACGATCACCGGCACCGGTGTCGATCTTGGCAAGAATTTCTTCCAGGCCCATGCGGCCCTGGCCGAACAGCTCACCATTCAGGTAGATACTCGGCACCGACATGATCTGCCGGTCAGTGACTTCCGCCTGGAACAGCGCACCGTCGATAGCGACGTGCTTGATGTTCGGGTTCAGCACTGCCATGAGGTTCAGCGCCTGGACGACATCCGGGCAGTTCTGGCAGGACTGAGAAAAATAGGTTTCGAACTTGAAGTCTCCCTGCAGCGAGCGAACCTGTTCGATTGTGTCTGCACTGGCTTTGGACGGGTAGCCGCCGACTTGCAGCAGGGCCAGCACCAGTGAGGTAAATTCGTGGCCCATCGGGATACCGGCGAAACGCAGGCTGATGTCTTGTCCCGGGCTATTGAGCGAGAACGACGGCGTGCGCACATCGGTACCGCTGTCATTCAAGGTAATGTCTTTTGAAACGCTGATGACGTCGTTGAGGAGCTCCAGCATTTCTTTGGATTTCGCGCCGTCATCAAGGGACGCGACGATCTCGATTGGTCTGGTGACCCGTTCCAGATACGACTTCAACTGGGCTTTAAGATTGGCGTCCAACATGCGGGCGATTTCCTTTTGACTGGTTTTTACTGGAGTAGAAAAAACAACGCCCAGGCGATGGTCGCCCGGGCGTTTTCAGGGGCGAAGCGGTTTACTTGCTCAAGAGCTCGACGCCCCTAGCCAACTCATCGGAGTTAGATCTTGCCAACCAGGTCCAGGGACGGAGCCAGAGTAGCTTCGCCTTCCTGCCATTTGGCTGGGCAAACTTCGCCTGGGTGAGCAGCAACGTACTGAGCGGCCTTGATTTTGCGCAGCAGCTCGGATGCGTCACGACCAACACCACCGTCGTTCAGCTCAACGATTTTGATCTGACCTTCTGGGTTGATCACGAAGGTGCCACGGTCAGCCAGACCAGCTTCTTCGATCAGAACGTCGAAGTTGCGGGAGATCTGCAGGGTTGGGTCGCCGATCATGGTGTACTGGATTTTGCCGATTGCTGGCGAGGTGTTGTGCCATGCAGCGTGAGCGAAGTGGGTGTCGGTCGAAACGCTGTAGATCTCAACGCCCAGCTTCTGGAAAGTGGCGTAGTTGTCGGCCAGGTCTTCCAGCTCGGTTGGGCAGACGAAAGTGAAGTCAGCTGGGTAGAAGAACACGACAGACCACTTGCCTTTAAAGTCAGCTTCAGAAACGTCGACGAACTCGCCGTTTTTGAATGCAGTGGCTTTGAACGGTTTTACCTGGCTGTTGATGATAGGCATCGGTGAATCTCCTGATGGTTTGTGAAGGGTTTGAAATTCGATGGAGTGGAGCTTACGCACAATCGCGGTCATGGGCTCATTGGCAAACCTCATGCCGCTGATTGTTTTTCACTATAAGAGATGTTTATTAATAGAAGAAATCGGAATTGCCGCTGAGTTATCGAGCCCGGTCATGAAGGGCGTGGCTTCGACGTAACGCATGGCCGACTTCATATCCTTCCAGCCAACGTAGCTCATCAGCGATTTGAGGTCCCAGCCATTATGATGCGCCCATGTGGCAAAACCACGACGCAGCGAGTGGCTGGTGTAAGACTGCGCGGCAATACCCGAACGCTCCAGAGCGTTGCGTAACAAGGGGATCACACTGTTGGCATGCAGCGCCTCGTCACCCAGATTGCCCCAGCGGTCGATGCCTCTGAAGACCGGGCCACCCACCAGCGCTGCGCAGTTTATCCATTCGATGTAGGCCTGCACTGGACATAAGCGCTGCAAGGCCGGGGTCTGATAGGTTTTGCCGAGATTGTCGCGATCACTTTTACTGCGCGGCAGATACAGACTGATACCTGATCCCGCCAGCGCTTTGACGTGCTCCACTTGCAGGCGGCAAAGCTCATCGCTGCGAAAGCCTCGCCAGAAACCCAGCAGGATCAATGCCTTATCTCGCCGACAACGCAACACAGTCGCGTGGTCGTGGCGCGACCTCGCTTGCTCGGCCTCATTGCTTAGCCAGTTGATCGCTTGCTCAAGATGTAATAACTGCAGCGGTTCGGCCTGTTTTTCCTGCGCCGGATGTAGCGCACGAATGCCCTTGAGAACCTTGCGCACCACGGGCGCCTTGGTGGGGTCGTTGAAACCCTGGCTGATGTGCCATTGCGCCAACGCCGAGAGCCTCAGCTTCAGCGTGTTGACTGACAGCTCCCCCGCGTACGTCGCCAGGTAGCGGGCGACGCTGTCACTGGTGGCAGGCAGGAACCCTCCCCAGCTCACTTCGAAATGTTCAATGGACGCCCGATAGCTCCGACGGGTGTTATCCCGGGTTGCCGCGTCGATATAGCGTTTTATGTCCTGCATGGCAGCCCTGACGTACTGAAATCGGCATCGCACATCACCAAAATGCGCATCACACGGGATAATACGCCAATATCCCGCGCCAGATTAGTGAAAATAAAATTGATAAATCGATCACTACTGGTATGTAATTACAGGGTACATACCACAGTACGTAATCGTAGGAGATAGCATGGCTCGGGGCGGTATCAATAAAGCAGTGGTGCAAACCGCACGCTTGGCACTGATCGCCCGAGGCGAACACCCAAGCATTGATGCAGTACGCGTCGAAATGGGTAATACCGGTTCCAAAACCACTATCCACCGCTATTTGCGGGAACTTGACGAGAGCGATTTACGAAACGGTTCGCCGGAAACGGACATCGGTGAGGAGCTGACTGAGCTCGTCGCCCGCCTCGCCCAGCGCCTTAATGGCCAGGCTCGGGAGCTGGTGTCGAACGCACAAACGGCGTTTGACCAACAGTGCGCAGCCCTGCAAGACACGCTGAAGGAGACAGAAAAACATCTGGCGGATCGTGAAGCGATGCTCGCCAGTGAAAGCGAGCAACTGCAAAAGCAGGTCGTGGCGCTTGAGGCTACGCGCGAGCAATTGCACAACCAACAATCTCAAAACGCGCGGCTGATCCAGGCCAAGCAAGACCTGGAAACGCGCCTGCAGGACAAGGATGGGCAAATACGCTCGCTGGAAGAAAAGCACGTGCATGCCCGTGACGCGCTGGAGCATTACCGCAGCGCCATCAAGGAACAGCGCGAGCAGGAGCAACGGCGCCACGAGACCCAAGTGCAGCAATTGCAGATGGAATTACGCCAGGCCCAGCAAAGCGCCCTGGGGCGTCAGGAAGAAATCACTCAACTCAATCGCGATAACGAACGGTTGCTGACGGAGAGTCGAAACGCACAGCGAGAGTTGCACAATCAACAGACTCATTTGAGTGCCCTCAGCAATCAAGTCAACAGCACCATGGAGAAATTCCAGCAGTGCGAGGCACGTTGCGCGGTACTGGAAGAGCGTCTGCGTAACGCACAGGAAGAAAGCACTGGATTGAAACAGCGGGCAACTGACGCGGAGCAACAGAATCGGGTTCTGGAGCTGATCCTGATCAAGACTGAATTGGCACTGGAGAATCTTCGTGCCGCTCAGGCAGAAACAGCAACCGTACCGGTGCCGGAGGACCGGAACGAGCCAACTTAAACCAAGCGCCTGAAAAGAAATGCTTTCCCTGTAGGAGTGACCGGGGTGGCGCTCCACCTTGCTCGCGATCGGCTGCGAAGCAGTCGTGAAAAAAGCTGGACTCACCATCGCAGGAAAGTCGTTCCGACTTTATCGCGAGCAAGCTCGCTCCTACAGTGGCCCGTGCTCGCTACGCGACGGAGCGGCATCTGGACGACGCGGATTTTCCAGCATCGTGCGCACCCGCAGAGCCAGCTCATCCACGGTAAAAGGCTTGGTCAGTAGATCCATACCATCTTCAAGGAAGTCACCCAGGTTTTGCGCGTTACGCGCGTAGCCGGTCATGAACAGCACCTTCAATCCAGGCCTGTGCTGTCGGGCCACCTCGGCGAGCTGCCGCCCGTTCAGGCCCGGCAAGCCAACATCGGTGATGAGAAAATCAATGCGTTGCGGACCTTGCAGAAGGGGCAAGGCAGACTTGCTATCACTGGCTTCGAGCACGCAATAATCCAGCTCGCGCAAGGCATCAACTACCAACATCCGCACTGCGCCCTCGTCCTCGACCACCAAGACCTGCTCACCATAACCGGCACGAGGAGCCGACTCGATCGCCAGAACCTGCTCGCTGCGCTCAACATTGTGCAGATGACAGGGCAAAAACAGTTGAACACGTGTGCCGGCCCCTTCACGACTGTCGATCAGCACGTGGCCACCCGTCTGCTTCACAAAGCCATAGACCATGGACAAACCCAGACCTGTGCCTTGACCAATGGGCTTGGTAGTGAAAAACGGATCAAACGCTTTCTCCAGCACCTCACTGGACATACCACTGCCGGAGTCCTCAACACATAGCTGCACATAATCACCGGCCGTGATCGCCCCTTGCTGTGCCCCGATCGTCACGTTTGCACTGGAGACCAACAACGCCCCGCCCTCCGGCATCGCATCCCGGGCGTTGATCACCAGGTTGAGCAGCGCGTTTTCCAACTGATGCTCATCGCTCTGCGCACGACGCAGCTCATCGCTGAGTTGAATATGCAATTCGACACTTTCACCCACGGTGCGCCGCACCAACTCTTCCATGGAACGGACCATGCGATTGACGTCGACTGCGCTGTTGTTGAGTGACTGGCGACGAGCGAAGGCCAACAGCCGATGGGTCAGCGCGGCCGCTCGGTTGGCCGAAGTCATGGCGGCATCGATATAGCGGTCTATCTCTGAGACACGCCCTGCCGCTACTCTGCGCTGAATCAGGTCCAGTGCGCCGAGCACGCCAGTCAGCATGTTATTGAAGTCGTGAGCGATGCCCCCGGTCAGTTGGCCAATGGCATCCATCTTTTGTGCATGTCGCAACGCTTCTTCAGCCTGCTCGCGCTCCGCCATTTCAATCTGCAGCAGCTCATTGGTTGTCGCCAGCTCGCGGGTACGTTCGGCAACCCGGAGCTCAAGGCTTTCATTGAGTTCGCGCAGCGCCTCTTCGGCGCTGACCTGAGCAGTGATGTCGGTATTGGTGCCAAGCCAGTGGGTGATGTGGCCCTGCTCGTCACGAATCGGCAAAGCCCGAGCCAGAAACCAGCTATAACCGCCGTCCTTGCCTCGCAGTGGAAAGGTGTCCTCCCAGATCGAGCCTGTGGCAAAGCAGTGGGAGAGCCGAGCAGACACACGAGCAACATGATCCGGATGATGAACCGAGCGCCAGCCCAGGGCGAGCATGGCCTCCAGAGAGGAGCCGGTGTATTCGTACCAGCGCTCGTTGTACCAGTAAATGCTGCCAGCGGCGTCAGCGGTCCAGGCCAACTGGCTCATGTTGTCCGCCAGCGTCCTGAACTGCCGCTCACTTTCCAGCAAAGCGTCGATATTGCGCATGGGCTGCGGGTCTTGCTCAGCAGTGTTCAATGGCAGTGCTGTCCAGTGATAGTGGCGTCTCATCGCAGTTTTCCTTCCTGGAACATCGTACAGCCCGAGTTTCATCCTGAATCTCGGGGGTCAGCTCAATGCGTAAAATTTAACGGGTTACGGGCGAGCGCATGGTGACGAACTCTTCGGCGAGGGTCGGGTGCACACCAATGGTGTCATCGAAGACGCGCTTGGTCGCCCCGGCTTTCAATGCAATGGCCAGGCTCTGCACGATTTCCCCAGCATCAGGGCCAACCATGTGACAACCCAGGACCACGTCGGTATTGGCGTCGACCACCAACTTCATCAAAGTGCGCTCCTGATTGTCGGTCAGGGTCAATTTCATCGGCCGGAAGCGGCTTTCAAAAATCTGCACCTCGTGACCCGCCTCCCGGGCCTGCTCTTCAGTCAGCCCGACCGTACCGATGTTGGGCAAGCTGAACACGGCGGTGGGGATGTGCCCGTAATCCACCGGACGATAATCTTCCGGTTTGAACAACCGGCGCGCGACGGCCATGCCTTCAGCCAAGGCAACCGGCGTCAGCTGCACGCGGCCGATGACGTCACCAAGGGCCAGGATCGATGGTTCGCTGGTTTGGTAGTTGTCATCCACCTGGACGAAGCCGTCTTTGTTGAGTTTGACGTCAACGGTCTCCAGTCCGAGGTTGTCCAGCATCGGCCTGCGACCTGTGGCGTAAAAGACGCAATCGGCCGTGGCCGTGGAGCCATCCTTGAGGAACACCTGAAGACTGCCATCGCCCTGCTTTTCAATGCGCTCGATATCGGCGTTGAATCGCACGTCCAGGCCGCGCTTGACCAACTCTTCGTGCAGATGCTGACGAATGCTCCCATCGAAGCCACGCAAAAACATTTCGCCGCGATACATCAAGCTGGTCTCAGCACCCAGCCCATGGAAGATCGACGCGAATTCAACCGCGATATAACCACCGCCCACCACAATGACGCGCTTGGGCAGTTGCGGCAGGAAAAACGCCTCATTCGAAGTAATCGCGTGCTCACGACCCGGGATATCAGGCACCTGAGGCCAGCCACCGGTGGCGATCAGGATGTTTTCAGCCGTGTAACGCTGGCCGTTGACTTCAACCTCGTGCGGGCCGGTCAGCCGGGCGTGCCCTTCCAGCAGCGTGACTCCACTGTTGACCAGCAGATTGCGATAGATGTCATTGAGGTGATGGATCTGCCGATCTTTGTTGGCAATCAGCGTTGCCCAGTCGAAATCCGGCGCGCTGACCGACCAGCCGAAGCTCTTGGCTTGTTCGAACTCTTCCGAGTAATGAGCACCGTAAACCAAAAGCTTCTTCGGCACGCAACCGACGTTGACGCAGGTGCCGCCCAGATAGCGGCTTTCCGCAACGGCTACACGAGCACCAAAGCCAGCCGCAAAACGCCCGGCACGCACACCACCGGAACCCGCACCGATTACAAAGAGGTCGAAATCGTAAGCCATTGGAATCTCCTGAACAGGACGACAGCATATCAGCCAGAAACGACAAAGCCACCCGAAGGTGGCCCTGTTGAGCAGCGAACCCGAAACATCCAGGCGACTTAGCTGCCTTTTTTGTAGAAGTGTTCGAAGCAGAAGTTGGTTGCTTCGATGTAGCCTTCAGCGCCACCGCAGTCAAAACGGGTGCCTTTGAATTTATAAGCCAGCACGTTGCCTTCGGCAGCCTGCTTCATCAGTGCGTCGGTGATTTGGATCTCGCCGCCCTTGCCTGGCTCGGTGGCTTCGATTTTCTCGAAGATATCCGGCGTCAGGATGTAACGACCGATGATCGCCAGATTCGATGGAGCATCTTCAGGCTTTGGTTTTTCAACCATATCGGTCACGCGAAACAGGCCAGGCTTGATCTCTTCACCAGCGATAACACCATATTTCTGGGTCTCGCTTGGGTCGACTTCCTGGATGGCGACAATCGAGCAGCCATAGTGTTTATGCAGCTTGACCATCTGAGCCAGGACACCTTCGCCGTCCAGGTTCACACACAGGTCATCGGCCAGAACAACGGCAAACGCCTCGTTACCGATCAATGGACGACCGCTGAGGATCGCGTGGCCAAGGCCTTTCATTTCGGTCTGGCGAGTGTAAGAGAAGCTGCACTCTTCGATCAGACGACGAATGCCAACCAGATATTTCTCTTTGTCGGTGCCCTTGATCTGGTTTTCCAGCTCATAGCTGATGTCGAAGTGATCTTCGAGAGCACGCTTGCCACGACCCGTTACGATGGAGATTTCATTCAAGCCTGCATCAAGTGCTTCTTCCACGCCGTATTGGATCAGTGGCTTGTTGACCACCGGCAGCATCTCTTTGGGCATGGCTTTGGTCGCTGGCAAAAAGCGAGTGCCGTAACCGGCTGCTGGGAACAAGCATTTCTTGATCATAAAGGTCCTTAATAAAGGGCTGTTGGCATTAGCGAGGCAGTCTAATCAGGCGGGGGCTAGCTTACAATGCCCCGCCACTGGCCGTACGATGCCATGGTAGAGAGATCCTTGAGCAGATAGTTCCGCTCAATCGCAGATATTGTGACCATTGGAACACTGCCGGGATCGCCAGTTACCGCGAATATCCAGGCTCTTTGCGAACCTTTTCTAGGGGCGCAATTACTGTCTCTATGCCCATCTTCGCTGAGCGATGCCACGCCATGCAGCGTAGCTGACTGCCCTTAAAGCGTGTAGGAATTATCGCTGTCTACACAGCCGCAAACCGGGGGCGACAGTCCGGGGGCGGCGTTTTATCATGCGCGGCTGAACAACCTTATCCGAGAACAATGCGATGTCAGACGTAAAGACCGTTAACGGCTATTTGATCAACAAGCTTGCCGATGGCCAGTGGTGGGTTTGTGCCGCTAACGCAGAAGCCATTGCCGGGCCGTTCGCCAGCGAAAGTGCCGCTGTGGAAGTTGCAGCAGTTTTGCAGGACCAGCCCAAGGCCGCTCGCCGCCGCTCAGAGAAATGACACCTGAATTAACTTACACGGAATGATGTCGGAACGATGGCATCATTCACCAGTCGAACCGATAACCCTACTCTTTGGCCTCTCTTGCGAAGCGCAAAAAACATGATCCGATTTCTGTCCATTATTGCTGTACTGGGCCTCGCTGGCTGTGCAACCTCTTCCAACACCTATCTCAAGAACGGCAAGCAAGGTCTGAGCATTGACTGTTCAGGCGAAGCGATGTCGTGGGCCAGTTGCTACGAAAAAGCCGATGCCTCTTGCGCAGGCACCGGATATGAAATCGTTGGAACTGATGGAACACCGCAACCCAGGGAGAGCGATAAAACCCTGGGCGTGGATGTCGGCAACTACAAAGGCCGCAGCGTGCTGGTGGTATGTAAATAAGCCCGGCCTATGCCACTTGGTCAGCCGGAGATGCACTCGGTAGCTGCGGTTTGCACATCTTTCGGCCGGATCGGCAGGTTGGACAAGCGCTCATAAACCTTGATCGAGCTGCCGTTGGAGCGGCTTTCGATATCCAGAACAGCGGCCGGGTCTTTGCTGAGTTTCTGCGCCACGATCACCCGAAGTCCGTCGTGATGATCCATCACGACCGGAGGTTTGCGGCTATCGGAAATCTTGCCGACGAAACACGCGGCGTACTCTTTAGGGCTTTTTCCAGACATGACATTCATGGTGGCTGGGGTATGTTCGATATCTGCGACGGTGGCACAACCAGTCATCGCCAGAGCCAAAATCACGACGGCCAATTTCATACAATCCTCCCAATAAAGGTCCTACGACAAGCTTGATGAGGATTAAATCCCCGATAAGGTCGTTTTACCGTGAAAGACTGCAATAAAACGTGAATCGCCGGTAAATGCCGATGCGCGTCATGCTATCGTTTTGATTTTTCGAACAAAGCCTTCTCGTCGGAGACACCCATGAAATTCGTACACCAGCGCGAGCACCTCAACGAAGACGACTTGGTCGTCATCGAGTGTTCTCAGCTCTGCAATATTCGCCTGATGAACGATTCCAACTTCCGCAGCTTCAAGAATGGCGGAAAGCACACCTACCACGGCGGCGCATTCGACCGGTTCCCGGCCAAGATCGCCGCGCCAAGCACCGGATTCTGGAACATCACGATCGACACGTCGGGTCGCAAGATGGATTCCAACGGCGGGCGCAAGACCACCTTTACTCACTCGATTAAAATCGTCCGCCGCTCGACTTCCCGATTGAGCTGACTCAAGGAGCCAATGTGAGCACGCCTGTTCCCCGCACCACCAAATACGCCGTCAGCTATAAACTCAATGGCGAACGCCGCTTCGAGTTCGCTCAATTACAGTCGGCATCTGTCGAAGAAGCAAGGAGCGCCCTGGAAAAAATGCACGGCCAGAGCGGCGACGAAATTACCGACGTCAAAGTCAGCAAAGCCCTGTAAGCGGGCGGTACACCTGCACGTCCATGAAACGAGAAAGCACTACGCCCATTACCCTTGATCTGTTCGACGACGCGCCAACGCAACCGGGCCCGACCGAGCAGATCGGGCCGCGCTCTTACGTCTTGCGCGGCTTCGCCCTGCCCCGGATTGAAACATTGCTTTGCGCTCTGCAGGAAGTGTTGAGCCAGGCGCCCTTTCGCCACATGGTGACTCCAGGCGGGTTTACCATGTCGGCGGCGCTGAGCAGTTGCGGCAGTTATGGCTGGAAGACCGATCGCTCCGGCTACGGTTATTCGCCAACCGACCCCCAGACTGGCCAGCCCTGGCCAGCAATCCCTGCGGTCTTCATGGAGCTCGCCCAAAAGGCAGCCTTGGCCTGCGATTTTCCGGGGTTCCTTCCCGACGCGTGCCTGATCAACTGCTACGTGCCTGGGGCAAAGATGTCCCTGCATCAGGACAAGGATGAAAAGCAGTTGCAGTGGCCGGTGGTTTCGGTGTCGCTGGGTCTGCCCGCGATCTTTCTTTTCGGTGGTTTTCAGCGCAGCGACAAGGCCCAACGTATTTCGCTACTCCACGGCGATGTGGTGGTCTGGGGTGGAGAAGATCGCCTCAGGTTCCATGGAGTGCTGCCTATCAAGCCCGGTTATCAACCTAAACTGGGTGAGCAACGCATCAATTTCACCTTCAGAAAGGCCATGTGATTTCTGAGATATGATCGCCGTCCGTGGGAGCGAGCTTGCTCGCGAATCACGATAACGCGGTGGATCTAAAGCACCGCAGCGTCTGCTTAGCGAGTTTGTCACACTCCGCGATTCGCAGCCTTCGGCAGCTCCTACAGGTTTTGCGTTTGCCAGGCACACCGCGGACCTGTAGGAGTTGTCGGAGGTTACGACGGCGACGAATGCGGTTGGTCTGACACTCCGCGATCGCAACCTTCGGTAGCTACAGGTATCAGAGCGTTTGGCGGTGGCAACGTATTGTTATTGCGCAACATCCGCCTCGGCCCTGGCTCGGGTTTTAACGGGGCACACTACCCGATGCAGGTTGAGCGCAGTGTTGATGATCCCGATATGGCTGAAGGCCTGAGGAAAATTCCCCAACATGCGCTTTTCACGGGGGTCATATTGCTCAGCCAGCAGGCCTAGGTCGTTGCACAAGCCACACAGGCGCTCAAACAAAGCCGCAGCGTCCTCCTCCCGACCCATCAACACATAAACATCCGCCAGCCAGAACGAACAGACCAGAAAGGTCCCTTCACGACCCGCGACGCCGTCCGTACTGCGATCCGTGTCGTAGCGCAACAGCAAGCCGTCCTCGATCAAGCTTCGCTCGATGGCGGCGACAGTGCCGACGAATCGTTTGTCGTCAGCCGGCAGAAACCCCGTCAAGGCGATTTGCAGGAGGCTCGCGTCCAGCGCTTTCTCTCCAAAAGTCTGGGTAAAACTGCCCAGCTCGGCGTCATAGCCATTGCGGCAAACATCGGCATGGATCTCGTCAGCAACCGCCCGATAGTGCCTGGCCAAGGCTCGTTCTTCATCGGTCTGCGCCGTCTGGGCAATGAGCTTGGCATTGCGATCGAAGGCAACCCAGGTCATGACTTTCGAGTGAGTAAAGTGACGCGGCTCTGAACGAATCTCCCAGATACCTCGATCAGGCTGATGCCAGACCTTTTCCAGGAACGGCATGATGACTTTCGAAATCGCAATACTGCGTGGAGGGCGAGGTAAACCGCCTTTGATGGCCTGGATCATCGCATCCGCCACTTCCCCGTACACATCCAGCTGCATTTGCGTGGCTGCGCCATTGCCAATGCGCACCGGACGGGAATCCTCGTACCCTCCTAACCACGGTAATTCGAGTTCTGGCAGTCGGCGCTCGCCACCCAGGCCGTACATGATCTGGATCTGCTCGGGATTGCCAGCCACCGCCCGCATCAACCATTCACGCCAGGCTGCGGCTTCTTCGAAGTAGCCCAGATTCATGAATGCCAGCAGGGTCATGGTCGCGTCGCGCAGCCAACAGTAGCGATAATCCCAGTTGCGCTCACCACCTAACTCCTCTGGCAGAGAAGTGGTTACCGCGGCGACAATGCCACCGGTGGGTTGGTAAGTCATGGCCTTCAGCGTGATCAGCGAGCGCTTGACCTGCTCGGTCCACGGCCCCACGTCGGGGCAGCGATCCGAGAACTCCAGCCAGAAGTACTCGGTCTCTTGCAGCGCCTGCTCGGGATCGATGCCATCTTCGACGGGCTCACTGGATGCCTGATGACTGAGCACGAAGGGTTTGCGCTCCCCAGCGTCGACACGGAAATGACTCGCCGTGTGATGATCCATTGCCTGCAACGTTTCGGGGGTTCGCAACACGAGCATTTCCGGCCCTGCCACTGCCGTCAGCCGGTGACCACCCTTATTTTCGACCCAAGGCACACTGCTGCCGTAGTCGAAGCGAATTGCCAGGTCCATGTCAAAAACCACATGGCCTTCAAGGCCGACCACAATACGCACTACATGGCTGCCATGATTAACAGGCATGAAATCGATCAGCACCGCGCGGCCGGTTTCAGTTTCGAACGACGTCTCGAGAATCAATGTGCCGCTATGGTAGCGCCGTTCTGTTTTGAGAATCGGCAGCATCGGCGCAATCTTCCAGCGACCGTTATCACTGTCGCCCAACAGCGCGGCGAAACACGCCGGCGAGTCGAAGCGCGGGAAACACAACCAATCGAGCGAGCCATCTCGAGAGACCAGCGCGGCGGTCTTGCAGTTGCCGAGCAGTGCATAGTCTTCAATCAACGCAGCCATAGAACTCCCGCCATTGTCGAGTCAAGCCAGTTACCGCGCCGACCGGTTCAGCGTGGCAGGATGTAGCGGTCGATAGCGCTGGCAACACCGTCTTCAAGATTACTACCGGTGACGAAGTTGGCCTGGCTGCGCACAGCCTCTTCAGCCTGCCCCATGGCAATCGACACTCCGGCCTTTTGAAACATGGCGACGTCGTTACCGCCATCGCCTATGGCCGCAGTATTGGCCATCGGGATACCCAACTGTTCAGCCAGCGAGACCAACGCCGTACCCTTATTGGCGTCCAGCGCCGTGACATCCAGGTAGTACGATTGTGAACGCGCAGCGTGGGCCAAACCTGCGATCAACGGATTAAGCCTGCTCTCAAGTTGTTTGAGCAGCTCAAAGTCAGTGCTGGCCGCGACGATCTTGTCGACCCGATCGAGGTAACCTTCAAAGCTCGCGACCTGAACAGGTGCATATCCGAGGGTGTGCCACTCGTGCTCTACGTAGTCACCGTCAGGATCGGTCAACAGCCACTGATCATCGGCGAATACCCAGGTCGCAACGTCGTGTTCGGCAAACAGTTCAAGGGTCGTCCGGGCAGCCGCTTGATCAATGCGATGGGCGACCAACAGGCTGCCGTCAGCATTGACGATATTGCCGCCATTGAACCCCACGGTTGGCAGATCTATCCCCAAGGCTTCGATCTGTTGACGCATGGCGCGTGGAGGCCTGCTGCTAGCCACTGTGAAATGAACCCCGGCGGCCCGCAAGCGGGCAACTGCGTCAATGTTGGCCTGGCTAAGGCTGTGATCGGGACGCAGCAGCGTGCCGTCGATATCGGAAAGCAGAAGCTGAACCTTCGGATCCTCAACCATTGATATCCCGCCATTCCCGACCATCACGGGCCATCAAGTCATCAGCAGCGAGAGGACCGTCTTCGCCCGCTGGATACAGCTCAACCTGCGGGTGTTTGTGCCATGCGTCCAGAAATGGCTGCACTGCCTTCCAGCCGTTTTCGATGTTGTCCGCGCGCTGAAACAGCGTCTGGTCGCCCGTCAGGCAATCGTAAATCAGGGTTTCATAACCGGTGGAAGGCTGCATTTCGAAAAACTCGTTGTATTCGAAACCCAGCTCAATGTCTTCCATGTGCAGGTTCGGTCCCGGACGCTTGGCGTAAAGATCGAACCACATACCCTCATTAGGCTGGATCTGGATACGCAGGAAGTTGGGCTTTAGCTGGTCAACTTCGGTATCACGAAACTGCGCGTAAGGCGCAGGTTTGAAGGAAATGGCGATTTCCGTACTGCGGGTACTCATGCGCTTGCCGGTGCGCAAGTAAAACGGAACACCCACCCAGCGCCAGTTGTCGATCATGACCTTGAGGGCGACGTAGGTTTCCGTGGTGCTCTCCGGATCGACCTTGTTTTCCTGACGGTAGCCGGTGATGTCAGTACCTTCTCTGTTGCCCTTCGAATACTGACCACGCACCGAATTGGCCAAAGCCTCGAGCTCGGACCACGGGCGGATCGCGCCGACTACTTTGGCTTTTTCGCCGCGAACCGCGTCGGCACCGAATGCGGCCGGCGGCTCCATGGCCACCATTGCCAGTAGCTGGAACAGGTGATTCGGCACCATATCCCGCAGCGCACCGGTGTTTTCGTAAAAACTCCCACGGGTTTCGACGCCAACGGTTTCCGCTGCCGTGATCTGCACGTGATCGATGTAATGGTTATTCCAGAACGACTCGAACAACGCATTGGAAAACCGGCTGACCAGAATATTCTGGACGGTTTCCTTGCCCAGATAATGGTCGATCCGGTAGATCTGCTTCTCGGACATGACCTTGAGCAAACAGGCGTTGAGCTCCACGGCGCTGGCGTAATCGGAACCAAACGGTTTCTCGATCACCACGCGCCGAAACTGATCCTCGGCTTCAGCCAGCAGCCCGGAAGTCCCGAGCCGCGTCGCGACCTCACTAAAGAACCGCGGGGCCGTCGCAAGATAGAACACTGCATTCTCGCTGCCGGTGCTTTTGATCTTCTCAGCGATGTCGGCATAGGTGGAATCATCGAGAAAATCCCCCTGCACATAGCTGATGCGGCTCGCGAGACTGGCCCAGAGCTTTGGATCCAGAGGCTCCTCGCCCCCGGACGCCACTTTGCTCGCCGCTTCCTGGCGGATGAAATCCTCGAGCTTTTTAGCAAAGTCAGCGTCGCTGATTGCATTGTGATCAACACCGACGATGTGCAGACCTTCGTCAACCAGACCGTCCCGGGTCAGGTTATAAAGCGCCGGCATTAGCAGACGCTTGACCAGGTCTCCATGCGCGCCAAACAGGAACAGCGTAGTAGGCGGCGCGACTTCAGGCTTCGGCACCCTGTTGCTCTGGGTCAACCCCATTACTTGGGGCCCTCCTTGTGGCCACCAAAGCCGAAGCGCATGGCAGAGAGCATCTTGTCGGCATATGAACTTTTCTGCCGCGAGCGGAAACGCGCAAACAACGCGCTGGACAGCACTGGTACTGGCACCGCTTGCTCCATCGCCGCCTCAATCGTCCAGCGTCCTTCGCCGCTGTCGGCAACAGCGCCCGAGTAAGCATCTAGTTGCGGGTCGGTGGCGAGGGCGTCTGCCGTCAGATCCAGCAACCAGGACGATACAACGCTGCCACGACGCCACACTTCGGCGATATCAGCCATATTCAAATCGAAGCGCTGCTCAGGTGGCAGGTTTTCCGAGTTCTTCTGCTTGAGAATATCGAAGCCCTCGGCGAAGGCCTGCATCATGCCGTACTCGATCCCGTTGTGGATCATCTTCACAAAGTGGCCCGAACCGGCCGGGCCGGCGTGAATGTAACCACGCTCCGCACGATCATCCGTGGAGCTACGACCTTTGGTGCGCTCTACAGAGCCGTAGCCTGGAGCGAGGGTTTCGAAGAGTGGATCAAGACGCTGCACTACTTCGGCTTCACCGCCAATCATCATGCAATAACCACGCTCCAGCCCCCAGACACCACCCGAGGTGCCGACATCCACGTAATGCAGGCCTTTTTCGGAAAGCGCCTTGGCACGGCGCACGTCGTCTTTATAAAAAGTGTTACCACCGTCGATGATGACGTCATCGGCATCCAGCAGACCAGCCAGAACATTGATGGTCTCTTCCGTTGGATCCCCAGCCGGCAACATGACCCACACGGCACGAGGCTTGTCCATTGCGGCGACCAGCGCCGGGAGATCTGCAACGGCGGTCGAGCCTTCTTTGGCAAGCGCACTGCAGGAGGCTTCATCGCGATCATAAACAACCGTGGTGTGACCGTTGAGCATCAGTCGCCGTGCGATGTTGCCGCCCATACGGCCCAGTCCGATGATTCCAAGTTGCATGTGCAGATGCTCCGTAATTGTAAAAAAGTGTCTCATTTTATAGCTCAGCCACAACCCGGGCCAAGCCTGAGGTTTGATCGGTGTGGTGCCCGCCTTTATTAGGGCAGGGTCCGGGCACCGATAAAGCAGGTTCCAGCCCGCATCTACAAGCGCTTTGCCCCGATCGAGAAACGTTCCGGACAATTAAAAATAAAAAAGTTCCTTTTTTTTGCAAAAGAAATCAGAATCGGCGCCGATAGAGAGGTAAGCAGAGGCGATTCGAACATCGATAGTCATTTGCCATGGACCTTTCAGGTTTGAATCCGCCATTTGCGAGGTGAGCAATGGGCACTGTACTTCCAGCTACCGCACCACAAACCCTTTATGTCACTGTCCGTCGTGACGAACTGCGCCAGCTTAAAGAAGAGCGCGAACAATTGCAGAAAAAGGTCGCTCATCTCAGTCTCATGTTGCAGCAGTCGCAATTGAGCGGATCCAGCGCCACTGCCCTACGGGCCTGATCCTGCACCGCATGTTGCAGCCCTGCAACATGCCATCCGGAAGACAGTAATTGAAAAGGGCAAGCCCGTCTGACTGGCTTGCCTTCACGCAGTACTCCCTTACTACCCTACGCCCTGCTCCTGCCTGTTCCTGAAAGCTCCGACCCGACGCATCTTGTAATGTTCCTCGTCACTCCGGGCGGCGCTCGCTCGCCTGAGAGAAAGCATCAGTCAGTCACAGAGGCCCGAGCTGCATCTGCAGACCAGGCCAAGTGATTCAAAGCGTTTTCTGCCAGAACATCGCCTTGCCCATGGCTGGGTCGAGCTCGTAGCCTGCGAAACCAAGCTTGCGATAGGCATTCTGCGCGACTGTATTGCCCTCCAGCACTTCCAGAGTCATTTTGCAGCAGCCCCGCTGACGCGCGATTTCCTCGACTTTGGCCAGCATCTTCTGGCTGATCCCCAGGCCGCGATATTGAGCGACGACTGCAACGTCGTGGATGTTGACCAAAGGCCGACACAAGAAGGTTGAAAATCCTTCGAAGCAATTCACCAGCCCGACAGGCTCGCCGGAGATGAATGCGAGCACGCTGAACGCGTGAGGCCGCTTGGCCAACTCGATTGCCAGTTGCTGCTGCGTGTCGAGAGAGATCGACTGGCCGCCGCCCATTGTGTCTTCGGCGTAGTGGTTCAGCACAAAGCCAATTGCCTCGGCGTGTACCGGATTCGTGTAACTCGCCTGCAGCACCAAAACCTCTGGGGTATCCATTTCATCCTCGTGCGGTCATCAAGCCGGAGATGGCTGCCCTGTGGCATGCCGGGCCGTGGATTCTATCGTGCTCCACCAAAAAATGTTCCATGACCTTTGTAGGAAAAATCCTCTCGCGCACCCTGATAGAACGACAAGCGCACCGAGAAAAGGCATTTGTGGAAACGGTGGCTGATAAGTGACTCACACTCACTCCTGCGCAGCACCCCTCCATTGGTCTGCCACCCAGATTGTCAAACAATCCGACGAATGGCGTAGGGCGAATTACCCAGGTTAAAGAGCGCTCTAAAAAAGCGCAGCCACCATTCCGATAGCCGATTCCATCGAAATGGTGGAGTGATGATTGTTCCTCCGACCCGCATTCCAGACATTTCCCACAAAAAAAGTCGAAACTTCTACAACAGCCACAGGTCAGGTGAATAGAGCGCCTATGCTGTTGGTCAGCCCTGCAATTTGAGCGCTGCCACCCTGTCCAGCGATTGCGCAAACGGTAAATGGGTACTGATCTTGCGTAGTACATTTGTGCCTGGCCATAGGACATGGCCAATAACAATTCGAGTGCAGTACTTACACTGTATTAAATGGGAGAAAACGATGATTAGCGCCGCTGTCAAAACCCAGAAGGGAGAGAGTTTTAATCAGCCGGCCAGCGAGCTGACTCATCTGCCGGTCTTCGCTACGACGAGCGTTCCACTGCTGCAACTGCCTGTTTCACAGCCAACCATCGTGCCGACCAACAAACGCAAAGTTTTGTTCGTCACCTCGGAACTGGCTGACCTGGTCAAAACCGGGGGTTTGGGCGATGTGTCTGCTGCGCTGCCGCGAGCCATGCGTCACCTGCACGATGTCCGCGTGCTGATACCCGGCTATCCACAGGTCCTCAATAGCGGTAACCCGATTCACGTGATCAGCCAACTGGGTGGCTACGCCGCTTTGCCGCCTTGCAAGATTGGTCGTATGGACATGAAAGACGGCCTGGTCATTTATGTACTGATCTGCCCTGAGCTTTACGAGCGCGAAGGCACTCCTTACGCCGACAACAATGGTCGCGACTGGTCGGACAACCACATCCGCTTCGCCCGCCTTGGACTGGCCGCGGCCGACTTCGCCGCTGGTGCAGTGAAGACTCAATGGTGCCCTGAGCTGGTTCACGCTCACGACTGGCCAGCTGGTTTGGCGCCCGCCTACATGAAATGGCGCGGTCAGACTACTCCGACCATCTTCACCATCCACAACCTGGCTTATCAGGGCACAGTCAGTACCGGTTCGAGCGTCGAGCTGGGCATCCCCAATGAAGCGTTGGGCGCTGACGGCATGGAATTCTACGGCAAGCTGTCGTTCATCAAGGCTGGCATGGCTTACGCGAGCCACATCACGACCGTCAGCGCGACCTACGCCAAGGAAATCACGACCCCTGAATTTGGTTGCGGGCTCGAAGGCTTTTTGCAAAGCAAGGCCAATCGGGGCCAGCTGAGCGGCATTCCCAACGGCATTGATGCCAGCTGGGACGCGGCCACCGACGAACACTTGATTTGCCACTTCGCCCCGAATGAATGGCAACGCAAGGAAATCAACGCCGACCACGTTCGTGAGCTGTTCGAGCTTGAGCCATCGACTGGCCCGCTGTTTGCCGTGGTTTCCCGCCTGGTCTACCAAAAAGGTCTGGATCTGACCATTGGTGTGGCCGAGCACATCGTCAGTCAGGGTGGCCAGATTGCGATCATCGGACGCGGCGAGCCGGAAGAAGAAGATGCAATGCGTGAATTGGCGTTGCGCTTCCCGGGTCAGATCGGCGTACGCATTGGCTTCAACGAAACCGATGCCCGGCGCATGTTTGCCGGCAGCGACTTCCTGCTGATGCCTTCTCGCTATGAGCCATGCGGCCTGAGTCAGATGTACGCCCAGCGCTTCGGTTCTCTTCCAGTGGCACGCAACACCGGCGGCCTGGCCGACACCATTGAAGATGGCGTAACAGGCTTCCTGTTCGATGAGTCAACCGTCGAAAGCTATAAAGAAGCATTGAACCGTGCCTTTAAAGTGTTCTCCAACCCTTCACTACTCAATGCCATGCGCTGTCGCGCCATGGCGGCACCTTTCAATTGGCATCAAGCGGTAGAGCCCTACGCAGAGCTCTATCAGGATCTGTTGAAAAAGAACGTGGGTGCTTCACTTCACTACTGATTAAGGGGTCAACGGATGCCTCTGCGTACGGATGAGAACTGGCGCCACGGCGCCGTTCTGCTGGATTCTGGACACACTCGGTTCGCCCTCTGGGCGCCGGATGCCTACTACGTAAGTATTGAAATCGAGGGTGGCCAGTCTCTGGCCATGCTCCCGCAAAACGAAGGATGGTTCATACTTGAGACCCGCTGCCCGGCGGGTACTCGTTACCGTTACAGCATCGATGGGGAAATTGAAGTCCCCGACCCCGCCTCTCGCGCTCAAGCGTCCGACGTCCATGGTTACAGCGTGGTGGTCGACCCCCTCGCCTACGAATGGCAAAACACCGCATGGCAGGGACGTCCCTGGCAAGAAGCGGTGATTTACGAACTGCATGTTGGAGCTCTGGGTGGTTATGCCGGCGTAGAAGCGCATCTCCAGCGCCTCTCAGAGCTGGGGGTAACGGCCATCGAGTTGATGCCCATCGCGCAATTCCCCGGCGAGCGCAACTGGGGTTACGACGGGGTCCTGCCTTATGCCCCACAGTCGTCCTATGGCACCCCGGAACAGCTCAAGCACCTGATCGACACGGCCCATGGTTTTGGCCTCGCGGTCATTCTGGACGTGGTTTACAACCATTTCGGCCCGGACGGCAATTATCTAGGGCGCTACGCCAAAGGATTCTTCCGCAGCGATGTGAAGACCCCATGGGGCGACGCCATTGATTTCCGCCGGCGTGAAGTGCGCGATTTCTTCATCGACAATGCCTTGATGTGGCTGCTGGAGTACCGCTTCGACGGGCTGCGTCTGGATGCCGTGCATGCCATCAACGATTCGACCTTCCTGAAGGAGTTCGCGGACAAGGTACATCAGCACATCGACGCACCCCGCCACGTCTGGCTCAACCTGGAGAACGAGTTCAATCAGGCCAGTCTCCTGGAGCAAGGCTTCGATGCGCAGTGGAATGATGACGGACATAACACCCTGCACGTGCTGCTGACCGGCGAGACCGACGCCTACTATTCCGACTTTGCCCATCAGGCGACCAACAAGCTGGCGACCTTGCTCAGCCAAGGCTTTGTCTATCAGGGCGAAAGTACCCGGCATGGGCACAATCGCGGCGAACCAAGCGGCCACTTGCCGCCTAGCGCCTTTGTCCTGTTCCTGCAAAACCACGATCAGATCGGTAATCGGGCCTATGGCGAGCGCCTGCCTCAGCTGTGTTATGGACCGGCGCTACGCGCAGCAACAGCACTGCTGCTGCTGTCGCCCATGATTCCGCTAATGTTCATGGGTGATGAGTGGGCGGCCAGCGAACCTTTTCTGTTTTTCACCGACCATCACGGGGAGCTGGCCGATGCGGTGCGTGAAGGGCGACGTGCAGAGTTCGCCGACTTCGCCGCTTTCGCGGATGAAGAGAAGCGTGAGCACATCCCTGACCCCAATGACGTGGCAACGTTCGAAGCATCCAAGCCTGCCTTTGATGCAGCACTGCTTGAGACCGATATAGGCGCCGATCACCAGAGCTGGCTGGCGCTCTACCGCCAGCTGCTGACCTTGCGGCACAGCCAGATCGTGCCCCGCCTGCCAGGCGCGCAGGCGCTGGGTGCCGAGGTGCTGAGCGAAGGCGCGGTAATGGCACGCTGGCGCATGGGCGACGGCACAGTCCTGCGCATTGATCTGAACCTGACTGAGCATGCGGTTAGCGCGCCTGAATGGAGTGCCGGCAGCGTTGTTTTCGAAACCCTGCCCAATGCGGCAGAACTTTCCCGTCGAGGCGTCCTCAATCCTTACACGGCCATTGTCAGCCTGATAGCAACCGATGTTCTGGAGGAACAGGATGAGCAATGATCAACTGGAGCATCTGGCGACCGAGGCAGGTCTCTCGGTCGACTGGATCGACGCCAATGGTCGACCGCAACGGGTCAGCCCCGAAGTGTTGAGCAACGTGCTGGAAAGTCTTGGCTATCCAGCGCAGACAAACGAACAGATTGACGCCAGTTTGCAAAAACTGAAGCAGGCTCACCATCAGCCGACGCCACCGCCTCTGCTGACGGTAGATCATGGGAGTAACCTTGATCTGAGCGCCTGGTTCGAACCCGGCACACCGTTCGTTCTGCACTTGGAAGATGGCGCGACAATCGATGCCAATCTGACCGCTACAGGCGCCCTGCCCGCATTGGCTCCGGTGGGCTATCAGCAGCTGAATATCGCCGGACAACACCTGACTATCGCCGTGGCGCCGGACAGCTGCTATAGCGTGGGCATGGCCACCGATACTGAAGTACCTCGGACCTGGGGCCTGACCGTTCAGCTGTATGGTCTGCGGCGCGAAGGCGATGGTGGCTTTGGTGACACTCAGGCACTGGAAAGTTTTGCTCGTACCGCTGGCGAACGTGGAGCTGATGCGCTGGCGATCAGCCCGGTCCATGCAATGTTTGCCAACGATCCGCACCGCTATAGCCCGTATTCACCTTCCAGCCGCCTGTTTCTGAACAGTCTGTATTGCTCGCCGGGCACGATCCTTGGCGAACGCGCCTTGCGTCTGGCCATTGAAGAATCCGGGTTGAGCGAGGAGCTCAAGCGTCTCGAAGAGCTGCCGCTCATTGACTGGCCCGCCGCTTCCAACGCCAAGTGGAAAATCCTGCACAAGCTTTACGATGCCTTCAGTGGCAGCGCTCATCCTTTGCACGAAGACTTCAACAGCTTCCGCCATTGCGGCGGCGAAGCGCTGGAAAATCACTGTCGCTTCGAAGCCATTCGCGGCGAATGCGCCAAGCTGGGCATGAGTGACAACTGGCACGAATGGCCGCCCGAATTCAAAGATCCGCGCAGCGAAGAGATTGCACGCTTTGCCGCCAATCACGGCCCGCAAATCAGCTTTCATGCCTTCGCCCAGTGGCTCATGGCTCGCGGCCTTGAGCGCGCCCAGGTGGCCGCTCGCAGCGGTGGCATGCGCATTGGGTTGATTGCCGACCTCGCCGTGGGTGCCGACGGCGCTGGCAGCCAGGCCTGGAGTCGGCAGGATGAGCTGCTGTCGGCCCTGACCGTCGGCGCGCCACCTGACATCCTCAATCGCGCCGGACAAAGCTGGGGGATTTCCGCGTTTTCACCGGAAGGTCTGAAGCGTAACGGGTTCCGCGCATTTATCGAAATGCTGCGGGCCAATTTTGCCCATGCCGGTGGCTTGCGTATCGATCACATCATGGGCTTGCAGCGCCTGTGGGTGGTACCGCTGGGCGCTCCTGCCAGCGACGGTGCCTACCTGAACTATCCGCTGGACGACATGCTCAGGTTGCTGAGCCTCGAATCGTGGCGGCACAAGGCAATTGTGCTGGGTGAAGACCTGGGCACGGTGCCGGAAGGCCTGCACGAGAAATTATCCGCGAGGGCCATTCTGGGGATGCGCGTGCTGTTGTTCGAACAAAACAATGCGCATTTCAAGCCCATCCTGGACTGGTCGGATGAGGCGCTGGCCATCACCAGCACCCATGACCTGCCGACACTCGCCGGCTGGCTGGCTGAAAACGACATCGACTGGAATCTGCGTCTGGGTCTGGTGGATGAGGAGCAGGCGCAAAGCTGGCGCGTCGATCGCAAACGCGAGCGTGACGGCTTGCGCCTTGCGCTGAGCCAGAACTCTGACAATTTCAGCGATCATCGCGCTGAGTCCGAGCAGATGATCGATGCCAGCGTGCGCTACCTCGGACACACCCGCGCTCCGCTGGTGTTATTGCCCATGGAAGACGCAATGGGCCTTTCCGAGCAGTTCAATCTCCCAGGGACTACAGATAGCCATCCAAACTGGCGGCGGCGCCTTCCGGCGTTCAGCGCCTCACTGATGGAAGACGAAACCGTTGCACGCCGCGTGGAATTGCTTTCCCAGGCGCGCCTGCAAGCTGCCGAGCGTGATCAATGACTCAACTTCAACCATTGCGCGCGACACAGCGCCTGCAATTTCATAAAGACTTTACCCTCGATGACGCCGTGCCCCTGGTGCCCTACTTCGCCAGCCTGGGCATCAGCCATCTTTATGCCTCACCGCTGCTAAAGGCTCGCGCCGGGTCGATGCACGGCTACGATGTGGTCGACCCGCGAATCATCAACCCTGAACTTGGGGGCGAACCTGCGCTCAAGCGGCTGGTAAGCGCGTTGCGTGAGCACGGCATGGGGCTGATTCTGGACATCGTGTCCAACCACATGGCGGTGGGTGGTGCTGACAATCCGTGGTGGCTGGATCTGCTGGAATGGGGGCGCCGCAGCCCCTATGCGGATTTTTTCGATATTCAGTGGAATTCCCCGGACCCGCTGCTCGAAGGCCAATTGTTACTGCCGTTTTTGAGTACTGACTACGGCACCGTGTTGCAGGCCGGAGAAATTCCCCTGCGTTTCGACGCCGAGCACGGCATGTTCTACATCGAGCACTACCAGCATCACTTCCCGATCAACCCCGGGACTTACGGGCCGTTGCTGGAATCCGAAGACAACCCGCTACTGGACGAACTGAGCAAGCGCTTCGCCGCTCTGGATCAATTCCCCCAAGCCTATGAGCGCGCCCGTCAGGCCCGCGCCGAGCTGGCGGAATTGGCCAAGGATCCGCAAATCGTCGGGGCTATCGAGCAAGCCATGCAGCGCTTCGACTCTACCGGGCCCGAAGGTTTCCAGCGTTTGCACGGCTTGCTGGAACGCCAGCACTATCGCCTGGCAAGCTGGCGCACTGCTGGCGATGACATCAACTGGCGGCGGTTTTTCGATATCAATGAGTTGGGTGGTTTGCGCGTCGAGCGGCCCAACGTCTTCGAAGCGACCCATGGCAAGATCTTCGAACTGATCGCTCAGGGCATGGTTGATGGATTACGGATCGACCACATTGACGGCCTTGCCAACCCTCGAGGCTACTGCCGCAAGTTGCGCCGTCGGGTGAATGGCCTGTTGGCCGCGCGTCCTGCGGGCACCGAACTTGAGCATCTGCCGATTTTCGTCGAGAAAATTCTTGGCCCAGACGAGCAGCTGGCCAAAGACTGGGGCGTGGACGGCACCACTGGCTATGAGTTCATGAACCAAGTCTCGTTGCTGCAGCATGATCCAAAGGGTCAGGCGCCGCTGGGTGAACTATGGAGCCGCTTGAGCGAGCGCACCGCAGACTTTGATCAGGAAGTACTCGAAGCCCGTGACCTGGTGCTGCATGGCACCCTGGCAGGAGACTTCGAAAACGTCGCCCAGTCGTTGCTGCAGGTTGCGCGCAGTGACCTGATGAGCCGCGACCTGACGTTGGGGGCCATACGTCGCGCCCTTTTGGCTCTGGTGGTCAATTTCCCGATTTATCGGACTTACATCAGCGTGTGCGGGCGTTCGGCGGAAGATGAGCGATTCTTCCAGCAGGCCATGCAGGGTGCGCGCAATACCTTGAGTGAAGCAGACTGGCCGGTGCTGGATTATCTGCAGCGCTGGCTGGGGGGCGAGTCGTGGCGGCAACTGCCGCGCGGGCGCAAGCGTAAGCTGTACAAAAATGCCTGCGTGCGCTTCCAGCAACTGACCTCTCCGGTTGCGGCCAAGTCGGTGGAAGACACCTCGTTCTACCGCAGCGCGGTATTGCTCTCGCGCAATGACGTGGGCTTTCATCCGCAGCATTTCAGTGCACCACCCCAGGCCTTTCACGATGCCTGCCTGGCGCGCCACGAATCTTTCCCGGATAACTTGCTGACCACGGCCACTCACGACCACAAGCGCGGTGAAGACACCCGTACGCGCCTCGCGGTCCTTAGCGAGTGCGCAGGCTGGTACGCCGAACAGGTGGAGCGCTGGCGTCAGCTGGCTATGCCGCTCAAAGGCGAAAACGAGCCAACGATCAGCGCTGGCGACGAGCTCATGCTGTATCAAGCGATGCTGGGCAGCTGGCCACTGGACCTTGATGGCGAAGACGCGCTGAACACCTATGCTGAGCGTTTGACCAAATGGCAGGAAAAAGCCCTGCGTGAAGCCAAACTGCACAGCAGCTGGAGCGCCGCCAACGAGCCCTATGAGCGCGGATGCCGTGAGTTTCTCCAGAGCATCCTGCTGAGCACGGAAGGCACCGCATTGCGCCAGTCGCTGGGTGCTACCGCTAACCGTATCGCGACTGCCGGAGCGTTGAACAGCCTGGCGCAAACCTTGCTTCGCATGACTGCGCCGGGTGTCCCGGATCTCTACCAGGGCACCGAGTACTGGGATTTCACCCTGGTGGATCCGGACAACCGTCGACCTGTGGACTACGCAACTCGGGCACAGGCACTGAAGCAGGGGTCTGAATCTGAGGAGCTCCTGCGCAACTGGCAGGACGGGCGCATCAAGCAGGCGTTGATCCACAGGGTGCTCAACCTGCGGGCCGAGCACTGCGAGTTGTTCAGTCGGGGGGAGTATGTGCCGCTGCAAGTGGTGGGCAGTCACGCGGATCAAGTGCTGGCCTTTGCTCGGGTCTCTGAGCAGGAACGGGCCATCGTCATCGTGCCACGCCTGTTCAATGAACTATTAGGCACGGCGCAAACTCCATTGATCAATGCGACAAGTTGGGGTGATACACGGGTGGTCTTACCGTTCGCTGATTCAAATCGAAGTTGGAAGGGACTTTTTTCAGACGCTGTAGTCACAACTGACAAGGAGATGCTGCTCAGCGCAGCTCTCGAAGGATTTTCAGTAAATCTGCTTATTCAAACTATGTAATACCTGGGAGTGTCGAGATGAGTGCCGACGAAAAGCGGATCCGTGAGTTCGCGTATCAGATATGGGAATCGGAAGGCCAACCCTCCGGCCAGGATGAGCGTCATTGGGAGATGGCTCGCAAACTGGCTGAGGCCGAAGCACTGGCCCCGGACAAGTCCACCGCCCGCAAGGCGGCCAAGCCCAAGTTGCCTAAAGTGGATGGCGCGGCTGAACCCAAGCCATCCACTGCAAAAGCTGGTAAACCGGCGGCGCCTGCCAGCAAGCCGGCAGCCAAGCCAGCGACCAAGGCAGCCGTAAAACCCAAACCTGCCGCTGCGGCGACACAAGCTGAGCAGCCGGCTAAAGCAGCACCTAAGAAACCAGCGGCGAAAAAGCCCGGCAAGCCATCGGCGCCTTGAATCAGTCAAGGTGACGTTCCGGACCGCAGTGACCGCCGACTCAGGGTCGTGATCTGCGGTCATTCAACCGTTCAGTTTCCTATTATTTGTTGAAGCCGCCCCGCTTCGACTGCGGTTTCGGCCGCCCCGAAAAACATCAGACGTCAGGAATGCATAATGAGCACGCAGTCTAAAACCACCAAAGACAGTGCCAAAGCCCCCAAGGCCAAGGCCGAACAAGCAGAGCCGACTGTTTCGCGCATTCGTGAAGGTCTCCCCTTTCCGTTGGGTGCCAACTGGGACGGCCTCGGCGTAAACTTCGCGCTGTTCTCAGCCAACGCCACGAAGGTAGAACTTTGCCTGTTCGATTCGACTGGCGAAGTGGAACTCGAGCGTATCGAACTCCCGGAATACACCGACGAAATCTTCCACGGTTATTTGCCCGACGCCCACCCAGGGCTGATTTACGGCTACCGTGTATACGGCCCTTACGATCCGCAGAACGGCCACCGCTTCAACCACAACAAATTGCTGATCGACCCCTACGCCAAGCAATTGGTCGGCGAACTCAAATGGTCGGAAGCGCTGTTCGGTTACACCATCGGCCATGAAGACGGCGACCTGAGCTTCGACGAACGCGACAGCGCGCCGTTTGTGCCCAAGAGCAAGGTCATTGACGAGGCTTATACCTGGGGTCGCGATCAGCGGGTCGGGGTGCCGTGGGACAAAACCATTCTGTACGAAACCCACACCCGTGGTTTCACCATGCGGCATCCGTCCGTACCGGACGAGCTCAAGGGTACGTTCTCCGGCCTGATGGTCGCTGACGTGATTGATCACATCCGCAAGCTGGGTGTGACTTCCGTTGAACTGCTGCCGATTCATGCCTTCGTCAACGACCAGCACTTGCTGCAGAAAGGCATGACCAACTATTGGGGCTACAACAGCATCGCCTTTTTTGCCCCGGACCCACGCTATCTGGCGCATGGCAAGATTGCCGAGTTCAAGGAAATGGTCGCGCACATGCACCATGCCGGCCTCGAAGTCATTCTTGACGTGGTTTACAACCACACCGCTGAAGGCAACGAGCTGGGCCCTACCCTGTCCATGCGCGGTATCGACAACGCCTCGTATTACCGCTTGATGCCCGATGACAAGCGCTTCTACATCAACGACTCCGGCACCGGTAACACGCTGGATCTGAGCCACCCGTGTGTCCTGCAGATGGTCACCGACTCGCTTCGTTATTGGGCCTCTGAGATGCACGTCGACGGCTTCCGCTTCGACCTGGCAACCATCCTTGGCCGCTATCACGACGGTTTTGACGAACGTCATAGCTTCCTGGTCGCCTGCCGTCAGGACCCGGTGCTGCGCCAGGTCAAACTGATCGCCGAGCCTTGGGACTGCGGCCCGGGCGGCTATCAGGTGGGTGGCTTCCCGCCGGGCTGGATGGAATGGAACGACAAGTTCCGGGACACCGTCCGCGCATTCTGGAAAGGTGACGAAGGCCAACTGGCAGACTTCGCCGGGCGCATGACAGCCTCCGGCAACATGTTCAACCAGCGTGGCCGCCGTCCTCAGGCGTCGGTGAATTTCATCACTGCCCATGACGGTTTCACGTTGCATGACCTCGTGTCGTACAACGACAAGCACAACGAAGCCAACGACGAAAATAACCAGGACGGCAGTAACAACAACCTGTCCTGGAACCACGGCGTCGAAGGCCCGACAGAAGATCCGGAAATCAATGCGCTGCGCTTGCGCCAGATGCGCAACTTCTTCGCGACGTTGCTGCTGGCACAGGGCACGCCGATGGTGGTGGCCGGTGACGAGTTCGCCCGCACCCAGCATGGCAACAACAATGCCTACTGCCAGGACAGCGAAATCGGCTGGGTCAATTGGGATCTGGACGAAGACGGCAAGGCCTTGCTCAAGTTCGTCAAGCGTGTGATCAAGCTGCGTCAGTCTTACCCGATCCTGCGTCGTAGCCGCTTCCTGGTGGGCGATTACAACGAAGAAATCGGCGTCAAGGACGTGACCTGGCTTTCGCCGGACGGCAGTGAGATGGGTATCGAGCAATGGGAAGACGCCAATGCGCGCTGCCTGGGCATGCTCATGGACGGTCGCGCGCAGGAAACCGGTATTCGCCGGCCCGGCTCTGATGCGACGCTGTTGCTGGCGGTCAACTCGCACCATGACGGGGTGAATTTCACCCTCCCACAAGTGCCGGAAGGCGCGCACTGGACCTGCCTGATCGACACCAATCAGCCAGACATGAAAGCGAAAGAGCAGTTTGGCTTTGGCGAGCACTACACCATCACCGCACGCTCGCTGCTGCTGTTCGAACTGCAGCACGACGAGCAGCCATGAGCCTGGCGCTGAGCGAGTTCCTCGACTGGCGCAAGCACGGCTATGCCGATACGCGAGCGTTAGGCGAGTGCCTGCAGGCGCTGGTTGACGAAGGGCTGGATCAGTTGCCGATGCCCGCCAGCGGTCAGACTCTGGATCGCTGGCGCAGTCTGGCTTGTGTTGCAGGCCACGATCTGGGCCTGTGCAAGTTGTATGAAGGCCACACTGACGCACTGGCGATCATGCAGGAACTGGGTTTCCAAGAGTTCGGCTCGGTTCCTGCCGAGCCCGGCAGCACTTGGGGCGTGTGGGCAGCTGAACCGCCGCAGGCCAGAGTCAAGGTCAGTGGCACTGGCCCTTCAGTGCAGCTCGACGGGCGCAAAGCCTGGTGCTCAGGTGCTGCGGTGCTCAGCCATAGCCTGATCACTGCCTGGGATGACGAGGGCCAACAGCAGTTGGTCGCCGTCGACCTCGGGCAGCCTGGGGTGACCATCACCCAGGACGGCTGGCGCGCGGTGGGCATGGGCGCAACGGGCAGCGTTGAAGTTCAATTCAAAGCGGCTCGGGGCGTGGCTGTAGGGGCACCCGGCGCTTACATCGAGCGGCCAGGTTTCTGGCAAGGTGGCATCGGCATTGCGGCTTGCTGGTATGGAGCGTCACGGGCCATCGCCTCCAGGCTGTTGCAGCACGTGATCAAACAGGACGAACCCCACGCCCAGGCTCATCTGGGCGCGGTCGACACGGAGCTACACGGCGCACTGAGCGTTTTGCGTCATGCGGCGAGTTGTATCGATCAAACCGCTGAAGACAACACCGAACACACTTCCGGACACGCAAACAACCACGGCAACATCGAACTCCTCGCCCGGCGCACTCGGGCCGCTATTGAGTCCTGCGCCGAGCGGATCATCACCCACGTTGGCCACGCGCTAGGCGCAGGGCCTTATTGCAAGGACGCGCACTTTGCCCGACTGGCTGCCGATTTGCCGGTATTTTTGCGTCAAAGCCATGCCGAGCGGGATCTGGCGGCGCTAGGACGGCTGACCGCAGCGCAGGCGCCCACTCCCCCCTCCAGGACATGGACGTTATGACGGAAAACCCGATCACCGGCAGCGGCACATCGCTGCACGAATGGAACACCTCGAAGAAACTTGCCCAGCTGCCGGTCATCAGTGCCGACATGCTGGTGCCGATCAATTCCCGGGCGGTAATCATCGCGCCCCATCCTGATGACGAAGTCCTCGGCTGCGGCGGCCTGATGCGTCAACTCGCGCAGCTGGATCGGCCTTTGAAGCTGATCTCGGTTACCGATGGCAGCGCCAGTCACCCCGGCTCCGGCCTTTGGCCTGCGGAGCGCTTGAGCGCGGTTCGTCCCCAGGAAAGCGCCGAGGCATTGCGCCGCCTGGATCTACCCATGCACAGCCTGCAATGGATCCGCGGTGGCTTCAGTGACACCAGCGTGGCAGAGCAGGAAGACGAGCTGGTGGAGTATCTGCAACGGTATCTGCGCCCCACCGACGTGGTCTTCGCCACCTGGTCCATGGACGGCCACGCGGATCATGAAGCCGTAGGTCGCGCCAGTGCCCGTGCTGCAGAAGCAGTCGGTGCGCCTTTCCATGAAGTGCCGATCTGGGCCTGGCACTGGGCATCGCCGGAAGATGAACGGTTGCCGTGGGACAGGGCCCGCAAGGTGCTGCTGGATCCGGTCACCATCGCCCGAAAACGTCATGCGGTCCACGCCTTCGCCAGTCAACTGGAGGGCGACCCGCTCATCGGGCTGCCCCCGGTCCTATCGGCCTCGGCCCTGGAGCGCCTGCTGCAACCTTTTGAAGTGGTGTACGTGTGAGCGTCGCCGACAGCTATTTCGACGAGCTCTTCCAGGCCAGCGATGACCCATGGGCTTTCAAGCAACGCTGGTATGAACGCCGCAAGCGCGCGTTAACCCTCGCGGCATTGCCCCGGGAACGCTATGCGGCCATTTTCGAACCCGGATGCGCCAACGGCGAACTCAGCGCAGATCTTGCTACACGCTGCGACCGGTTGTTGGCCTGTGACACCTGTCTGCCCGCCGTGGAGCTGGCCCGTAAGCGTTTAAGTACTTTCAGCCATGCGCAAGTGATACAGGCGCGTCTACCACAACAATGGCCCGCTGAACGCTTTGAGCTGATCGTGCTCAGTGAGCTGGGCTATTACCTGGACGAAGCCGATCTGAATCTCTGGATTGATCGCGCCCTTTCTTCACTGACTGACGATGGGCAACTCCTGGCCTGCCACTGGCGACCCGCCATCGAAGGCTGCCCGCTGAACGCGGAACAGGTTCACCAAATCCTTCAGCAACGGCTGCAGATGCCCCGACTGTTCAGCCACGAGGAACCCGATTTCTTACTCGATATCTGGAGCCGCGATAGCGAATCCGTGGCGGAAAAGGAGCTTCTACGATGATTGGCGTGCTCATCCCGGTCCATAACGAAGAACAGCTGTTAGCTGAATGCCTGAAGACGGTGCTTGATGCCGGCCGGCATCCGGCACTCGCCGGTGAGCAGGTCCTGACCCTGGTGGTGCTGGACAGCTGCACTGACGCTTCAGCGGCTATCGCCCAGCAATACGCCGTCGCGACCCTTGATGTCGCTGTGCGAAACGTAGGCCAGGCGCGTGCGGCGGGAGCATCGCTGCTCTTGGAGCACGGGGCCCGCTGGATCGCCTGCACCGACGGCGACAGCACAGTAGCTCCGGATTGGCTGGTGGAGCAGTTGGCCCTGGACGCCGATGCGGTCTGCGGGACTGTGACGCCGGGCCAGTGGAACGAAGAGATTCCGCTGGAGGCGCAGATCCGCTATCAACAGAGCTATCAGCATCGAGACGGACATCGGCATATCCACGGGGCGAATCTGGGCGTTAGCGCAGCAGCCTATACATTGGCTGGGGGATTCCCACCCCTGGCGTGCCATGAAGATGTTCACCTCATTCGGCAGTTGGAACTGAGCGGCGCGCGTATTGCCTGGAGCTGCCGCCCGCGAGTCACCACCAGTACCCGACTCCAAGCTCGGGCCTGCGGTGGTTTCGCTGACTACCTGAGAGCGCTGGCTGACTGAAAGCCTACTGCTGATGGGCCGTTTGCAAGCCGGTGTTGCCTAACTCCGGCATCCCCAGAGCATCCTCGAAAAAACGCACGGCCTCGGCACTCAGATTGCGATGGATGTCTTCGCGATCCACACCTTCGCGATCATTGCAGACCATCGGCGCCGTCGCTCGTTGCTCGTCGCTGCAGGGCGCCATGAACACGAAATGCCCTGCCCCGGCGAGCAATTTGTACTCCGGTGTCTGCGGCAGTTTGCGAGCCAGGGCTTCGGCATTCTTGTCAACGGCGAGCAGCTCGTCTCCGTCACCGCTGTACAGCAGCACCGGCACATGCACGCCCGACAGCGTGGTGCGTCCGAACATCAAGGTCAGCGGCGCCATCAGCATCAAGGCCCCAACCCGTGGATCGGCCTGGGCATGCAAATCATCCCGGTCTAGCAACAATTCGCCCTGAGTCTTGCACGCGTCGCGATCCAGCGGATGCGCGACACAGTAGGTCTTCAGACGCTGCAGGTCAGGCTCGGCGCCCGCCAGAATCAACGCGGTTTCTCCACCAGCCGAATAGCCAATCACTCCGACCTGGTCGGCGCTCAAATACGGAGACAAACGGGGATCAAGCAGCGCTGCGCTGATGGCTTCGGATATCTGCAGCGGCCGGCCGTAGAGATTACTGAGGCTGCCCAAACGGCTGTGATCCTGGGTGTTATCGCCGGGATGCACAACCGCTACGACCACGAAGCCTTGGCGTGCCAGGGACGTCGCCAGATCATGCAGCGCCAAGGGTGTGCCGGTATTGCCGTGGGACAGCAGTATCAGCGGGAAACGCCCCATGGCGATGGCCGCATCAGGGCTGGCTTCAATCCAGTAGTCCTGGACCTTGCTGGTGTGTTCTTCGTCGGTAGAGGGGTAAAACGCCAGAGCATGCATCGGCTGAGAATCCAGCGGATCAGGAAACGTCAGCTGGTGATAGCCGACACTCCAGTGTTCATCAGCGCTTGCGTGCACCGAAACCATGCTGCCAAGCAGGGAAAACATCAGTAATGCACAAAGACGTACCATCACAAGGCCCAACCTTTGTAATCCGAAATGACCCATCCAGACGCCTCTGCGGCAGCTGAACCCGAGCTTCATGCTCTGGCGCGACCTCACGCAGTACTGGCGTACAGAGATAAGAGTCACGATTTACGGATTAGTGCATAGGGCGGGCCAGATGTTTTGTGAATCGGTATCAACACCGCAAAACCACGACGTGGGACCGGCTTCAGTCGGGAAGCCTGCGTTTCAGTCTATGGAGATGGTAGGCGGTACTGGCCTCTTCCCGGCTAAAGCCGGTCCCACGAAACTGCGCGTCATCGTTCTTCGCGGGCAAGCCCGGCTCCCACAGGTGTCACCGGGCCGCTTGTAGCTTGCCGATCGTAGCTGCCTCAGGCCGCGAACAGTTCTTCAGCAATTTGCTTGTGTGCCGCAGTCATTGCATTGGCGCGCGGTTCGTCGCCATAGGCCAGGCCGTGGGCAAATACGAATTTCAGGTTGGTCACGCCGATGAAACCGAACAGCACTTTCAAAAAGTCCTCATGGCCTACGCTGGTGGGCTGGCCGACATGCAGACCACCGGCGGTGGACACGATGATCACCTGCTTGTCGCCACACAGCCCTTCTGGACCGTTTTCGGTGTAACGGAAGGTGCGACCGGCGACTGTGATCCGGTCAATCCAGGCCTTGAGCTGGCTTGGAATAGTGAAGTTGTACATCGGTGCACCAATGACCACGACATCTGCCTCGAGAAATTCCTGCAACGTTGCTTCATTGCTGGCAACTTCCTGCTGTTGAGCAGCGTCACGACCTTCTTCGGGAGTGCCGGCAGCAGCCAGGGTACCTGCGGAAAAGTGAGTCAGTGCTTCACTGGCCAAGTCGCGATAAATCACCTGAGTAGTAGCTTCAACGGCGCTGAACGCTTCTACGACACTGCGGCTCAACTGGCGCGAAGCAGAGTGGTCGGCAAGGATGCTGGAATCGATATGCAAGAGTTTCATGAGGGGCTTCCAAGTAGTGAGTCGCCAGCGGGCGGCAAGTGGCGATCATCCTACCTTTGAAACCAATAGCTGATTAGTCGCCATAAATGCGATAGTTCGTCCCACACACAGGACAATCGAGCATCTCATGCAAGATCTCAATGATCTCTACTACTTCGCCAAGGTTGTCGAATCCGGAGGATTCGCAGCGGCGGGCCGGATACTGGGCGTCCCCAAATCGCGGCTGTCGCGCCGGATTGCCGAGCTGGAAGCCAGACTCGGCACGAGCCTGCTGCAACGCACCACTCGCAAGCTGGCCCTGACCGCAGTGGGCGAACGCTACCTCAGCCATTGCCAGGCAATGCTGCTGGAAGCCGAAATGGCCGACGAAGCGGTCGCCACTTTGACCGCCGAACCCCGTGGCAGGCTGCGGGTTTCTTGCCCGGTGGGCATGATTCACTGGAACCTGTCGGCAGTGGTCAACCAGTTCCTCAGCAGCCATCCGCTGGTGCAACTGGAGCTGCTTCTGGTTAACCGCCGGGTGGATCTGCTCAACGAAGGCATCGACGTTGCGTTGCGCGTTCGGGATATCGGTGATGAAGATCCCAACCTCATCGTTCGTCAGCTATCGCCTGCCCGCGCCATCCTGGCTGCCTCCCCCACCCTGATTGCCGGCCGTAGCGTGGTCCACCCCCGCGACCTTGCCGCCCTGCCCGTGCTGGGCGCCGTCGAGGCTGATCGCAAAGTTCACTTTCAACTCCGGCACGCTGACGGCGAGCAGTGTGATCTGGCCCTGGAGCCGCGGCTGGTGGTCGATGACTTCCCGATTCGCAAGAATGCCGCAATCGAAGGGTTGGGCTTCACGCTCCTGCCGATGATGAATTGCTACAAGGAGCTGGAAAGCGGACAACTTATCCAGCTATTGCCCGACTGGTCACTGCCCGGCGGTAATCTGCAAGCGGCATATACCCAAAGGCGTGGAATGCTGCCTGCGGTGCGGGCATGGATTGAGCATGTCAGTGCAGCATTCGGCGCGGAGCCTGGTTGCCGTTGAGCCCCTTAAATCCTGGAACTGAATCGAGGAACGCAATGTTTGCCGAACAAGTCGCGCAATTCTGCCTGCAACTGCCGGGCGCCCGAGAGGACTATAAATGGGGCGGCATGCGAGTATTTTCCGTGGCCGAGAAGAAGATGTTCGCGGTGCTGGATCTGGCGGGCAAGGGCTTGTCATTCAAAGTCGCGCCGGAGTTGTTCCTGGGCTACGTCGACCGCCCCGGCGTTCGCCCTGCGCCCTATCTGGCCAGAGCCTACTGGATCAGCGTGGCGGTACCCTACGCCCTGAGTGACGACGAACTTCGGGATTTGCTGACCCGTTCCCACCAATTGGTGGTCGGCAAACTGCCGAAGAAACAACAGATCGGGTTGAAGTTGTAGAGGATGGATGTGCCGGCACTGTGTGGGAGCGGTGCTTGCCCGCGATAAGGACACCGCAGATTTCAGTTAGATAGCGTAAAACCTATCGCGGGCAAGCACCGCTCCCACAGGAGTCGAACCCAGCGAGCTCAATAAAAATGCCGGGCCAGGTAATTACCGCCCAACAGCAGCCGATCAACCCAGTACGCCTGATGCAGCAGCACGATCAGCCAGAACACCAGTTGAAAGGACACTTTGCGGGTCTTATGGCGGAACAATTGCTGCGCAATCAGCGCACCCGGCCACCCACCCAGCAGCTCCACCGCGTGCAGAACCTTTTCGGGAGTGCGCCAGCCGTCGGCTCTGGCCTGACGCTTGTCGCGCCAGTACAGAAACACCGCCAATACACTCATGGCCACATAGATCGCCAGTGGCAACCAGACCCCATTGATTGCCAACGCCCCTGCACCAATGATCGGCAGCGCGCAGAGCGTCAGCAGCACCAACAGTTTGAGGCGCACGAAGCGCCCCGCCGAGGTTTTGCCCGAGACCTCTTTTTCAGTTCGAATCTGCTGAGCCATGCGTTTAGCCGCTCACCGACGTCCAGTCGATCCAGCCGAACTGCCAGGTGGCGAGAATCAGCAGACCGAACGCGATCCGATACCAGGCGAATACCGCATAACTGTGGGTGGCGATGAACCGAAGCAAACCACGCACCGCGATCATGGCGAACACGAACGAAGTAACGAAGCCAATGGCAAACACGGGGAAATCTGCGGGCTGGAACAGGTGGTGATACTTGTAGCCCGAATACACCGCAGCCCCGACCATGGTGGGCATGGCCAGGAAGAATGAAAACTCGGTGGCCGTCTTGCGCGACAAGCCGAACAGCAAGCCGCCGATGATCGTCGAGCCGGAACGCGACGTTCCCGGGATCATCGCCAGGCACTGGGCACAACCGACTTTCAGTGCATCGACCCAGGTCATGTCATCGACGCTTTCAGCATGGACCGTGTGCTCCCGGCGCTCGGCCCACAGCATGATGATGCCGCCGACGACCAGCGCCGTCGCCACAGTGATGGGGTTGAACAGGTATTCGTGAATCCAGTCTGCAAACAGCACGCCCAACACCACGGCGGGCAGAAACGCGATCAACAGGTTGGCGGTAAAGCGCTGCGCCTGACGCTGCTTTGGCAAACCGACCACTACGTCGAAGATCTTGCGTCGGAATTCCCAGACCACCGCGAGAATCGCGCCCAACTGGATAATGATGTTGAAGGCCATCGCCCGTTCGCCGCCAAAATTGATCAAGTCCGCGACGATAATCTGGTGTCCGGTGCTGGAGATCGGCAGAAACTCCGTAAGCCCCTCGACAATCCCGAGAATCAGTGCCTGAGCGGCCGTCCAAAGATCCATCATTCCCCCAAATGTGGCCCACTCCAAGCAGGCCTGTAAGTCGTATTGTTTTCAACCGGTGTGAATATACCCGGCCGACGGTGAACAGCAGCTGAATACGCTGGCCGCCGGCTGTGCAGTTCCGGGCGCGGCGATCCTAACAGACATACAGAGCGCAAGCTCCCACTGAACCTTGACGCTGCAGCGTTGACGCCGACATTCATCCACAGCGCAGCGCCTCCAAGAGTGCGCGCATGCATCGAAGGCAGTAATCCGCTTACAATCCACGCCGTTTTCTACCCCCATCCAAGGAGCGGCAACAATGAAGGTTCTGGTGCTGGCTGGCCCTGAGTCCAGTGGCAAAAGCTGGCTGGCCGCGGAGATACAAAACCGTTTCGGCGGCAGGCTGGTGGGCGAGTACGTTCGTGATTTCATTGAGCAGCATCAGCGGGACACTAGTTACGCTGACATCCCTGCCATCGCCCAGGGCCAGCTCGACAGCGAAGATGCCGCCCGCGCTACCGCCCCCGAGCTTTTGATTCTCGACACTCACCTGCTGAGCAATATGCTCTGGAGTCTGACGTTATTTGGAGATTGTCCGGGATGGGTCGAGCAGGCATTACTGGCGCGGCATTACGATTTGCATCTGCTCCTTGCCCCGGAAGGCGTGGAGTGGATTGGCGACGGCCAGCGTTGCCAGCCGGAGCTGGCTTTGCGCCAACGTTTCTTTGCAGACAGCCTGCACTGGCTTGAGCAACACCGGCAGATCCACCAGGTCATTGGTGGCGACTGGGCACAGCGTCGCGAGCAGGCGTTTAGTGCCGTGCATCATCTGCTGGGCAAGGACTGACGCTCAACGAATCTGATGTTTGTGCAGTAGCCGGTAAAACGTCGGCCGTGAAACACCCAACACTTTTGCGGCGACACTCAGGTTGTCGCTGTGGCGGGTCAGCACGTCACACAAGGCCTGACGCTCGGCACGGGACTTGTAGTCGTCCAGCGTGCCCATGCTGCTGATGATGTCGTCCTCGCCCAACAATCCAAGGTCCGCAGCTTCAATCTGCCGCCCCTCGGCAAGCACCAGGCCGCGCCGCACCCGATTGGCCAGCTCGCGCACATTCCCAGGCCAGTCATGCTTGCCCATGGCAACCAGCGCATCCTGACTGAAGTTGCGCACCCTTCTGCCGGTTTCCTGACTGTAGAAATGAGCGAAGTGATTGGCCAGCAACGCCAGATCCCCATGGCGCTCGCGCAAGGGTGCGGTTCCGACCTGCAGAACATTCAAGCGGTAATAGAGATCTTCCCGGAAGCTTTTCTTACGGATCGCTGCCTCCAGATCGACATGGGTGGCCGCCAGCACCCGCACGTCGATCGGAATGGCTTCGCGCCCGCCTATGCGCTCGATTTGCTTGTCCTGAAGGAAGCGCAGCAGGTTGGCTTGCACCTCCATGGGCAGATCGCCAATCTCATCCAGAAACAAGGTTCCACCGTTAGCGGCCTCGATCCGCCCAATCTTCAGCTCATTGGCGCCCTCGAAAGCGCCCGGCTCGTAGCCAAACAGCTCGGTGTGCAGCAGATGTTCGGCGGTGGCACTGCAATTAATCGCCACGAAAGGCTTGTGGCGGCGTTGCGACTGCATGTGCAGGGTACGCGCCACCAACTCCTTGCCAGTGCCAGGCTCGCCGCGAATCAAGACAGGCGACTCAGTAGGTGCCAATTTGCTCAGCAGCCGACGCAACTCGCGGATAGGTCGGCTTTCGCCGAGCATCTCGTGTTCCGGGCCGGACACATAGCCAGCGCCCTGGCTGCGCATCCGTGCCATGCCAAACGCGCGTCCCAACGTGACCTGCATCCGCGCGACATCGAATGGCAGGGTGTGAAAATCAAAGAACCACTCACAGACGAAATCGCCGATTTTCTCCCGGCGCAAGTCATCAGGACTTAACACCGCGATCCATTCGGTATGGCTGCGGGCGATCAAATCCTTGACAACTTCCGGGTGCTCGAAATGGTACGGCATGAGGCGAATCAGGCCGACATCGCAGCTGCGCCCGACGGCGCTTTCGAGCGTGCTGATATCCACATCCCATGATGATGCGCGCAGAACGGGGATGAGCTGATGGCAATCGTCACACGGATCAACAATCAACAAGCGTCGCGGTGGTGGTGCCGATTCATGCATAAGAAGTCCCTGGCGCCATGACTTAGGAATTAAGCGGAGAAAACTATTGATAAACAGTTAGTTGGCGGTCACGACTTGAACATTAGCAAGTTTTTGACGGGCGCTTGTACCGATTAACTATATGGTCCAGATCCAAATAGTATTAGGCGAATAAACGAAGTGTTTGTCTTGGGAGAGCAGCCCTGCTGCGCCCTTCCCCAAGAACAAGACGCCTGCCTGGAGCCAGCGAAATACGCGGGATGTGTAAAAAAATCGAAAATTAATGTCCGCCTGTGTGACTTCAACTGGGGGGTACGTCATCAACACAAGTATCCAGCCGAACGGTAAGCCCAACCGCCGGCGCTCACTATTGATATGGGCACTTTGAGGAACACACCATGAACGCCCCATTGCGCTTCAACGATGCACTCCTGATCGCTGGACACGCTTTTGAACCTTTCCAATGCGTCGCCTGGGCACCACAAGATGGTAATGGCGAGCTGAGCCTGACGGTGATCGACCGCACCAGCACACGTATCGGCCGTCAGCAGATTGCCCGCAGCATCTATTCAGACCCAGCCCAACTGGCTAGCGCACTGGAACAAGCCCGCGCCGAAATCAGCAACGAAGGCCACCGCCTTGAGCCGTGGACCATGCCAGCCTGATTTAGCATTGCGGCGTGTCTGTTTTACTGCAGTACACAAAGTCATGGCGGACTGGAGTCCGTGGGAGCGCTGCTCGCCCGCGATGGAGTCAACGCGACCTGAAGTCATACCGCGTCCAGATTCATCGCGGGCAAGCACCGCTCCCACAAATCGGCAACACCACAACCTACGACGGCCGCAAACCGTCGATATGCTGATACTCCAGCCCCAGGCTTGCCGCCATCTGCTCGGCTTTGCGCAAGCGGATCGGCCCACTCTCAATATCGATCAGCAATCCTGGGCAATTAAACGGGCGACCTGAAGGCAAAACCTTCACCCGGCCATCGGTCATGACCAATACACGCTGCCGTTCAGCCGGATGTGTTCTCATGCGCTGCTCAAGCCATTCGCCGGCCTGTTCGAAGGCTGCGAACAGGGGCGTGCCACCCCCCGCACCCAACTCGTCCAGCCACGGCATTAATGCTCTGGGAGCCTTGAGCCCCTGATATTGCCAGCGGGGTGCGTTGCCGTTGGCGGTCAACAGCGCCAGGCGAATACGTCGCCGATAAGCATCATCGAATACTTGCGCCAACAACCCCTTAGCCCGGCTCAGCGCCTGATGGCGCTTGGTAGAAGCGGATGCATCGACAATCACCAGCCACAGTTCGTTGGCCTGCTGACTGCGGGGCTGGCGGATCAGATCAGTGCGGGATTTCGGCCGGCCGCGCAGCAAAGTAGGCACCCAGGCAATAGCACCAGCGGCACCGACGCTCAAAGCGCCGGTTTTACCACCTGGCAGCCCGCCGGACCGGGGTCTGGCATCCGCCCCCGATACAGCACGAGGGCGGATGCCTAGGGCTTTTTTGGCCAGCTGGGTAATTCACGACGGGCACCTGTCGTCATGGGCTGCGCAGGCAACTGACCCCAACTGCCCTGCCCCTGATCTTTCTCTGGCTCGTTTTGTGGCGCAGATTGTGGTGGTTGCTCTTGCGGGGCGGGCTCGTTCCGAGGCGGCGTGGTGTCACGGCGCCTGTGGCGCAAGGCAAATTCAGCCACCGCGTCGATATCCTGCTCGGTGATCGCCATTACACCGCGCCAGGCAGCATGGGCGCGAGCCGCCCTGAGCCAGACCAGATCGGCGCGCATGCCATCTACTCCTGCCGCAAAGCAACGTTCAGTGATGATGTCGAGGGAGGCATCATCCAGCGCAATGCTGCCCAACAACTGTCGGGCTCGTTCACAGCGCTGTTTCAAAGCGTCTTGCTCAGCCTGCCATTGATCGCAGAACGCCTGCGGATCAGCATCGAACTCCAGACGACGACGAATGATCTGTCCGCGCTGAACCGGCAACGTCTGCCCGCTCAGCGCCAGATTCAGACCAAAACGGTCCAGCAGTTGCGGGCGCAATTCACCTTCTTCCGGGTTCATGGTGCCAATCAGCACGAAACGCGCCGCATGCCGGTGGGAGATACCATCGCGTTCCACCAGATTGACGCCACTGGCGGCGACGTCCAGCAGCAGATCAACCAGGTGATCAGCCAGCAAATTGACTTCATCGACATACAAAACGCCGCCATCGGCCTTAGCCAATACGCCGGGTGAAAACTGTGCGCGACCTTCGCCCAGTGCGGCATCCAGATCCAGGGTGCCCACCAGACGCTCTTCCGTCGCGCCCAGCGGCAAGGTGACGAACTGTCCGCTGGCCAAAAGGTCAGCCAGGCTTCGGGCCAGGGTGGATTTAGCCATGCCGCGAGGACCTTCAATGAGCACACCACCGATTTTCGGATCGATCGCGGTCAGGCACAGAGCCAGTTTCAGGTCATCAGCGGCAACCACGGCCGCCAGCGGGAAATGAGGGGGATCGGGCAATGTCGTCATCAGTTCTCTTCTATATCCAGCAACAGGCCTTCCAGCGCGTCGCGGTATTCACCCGGTTGCTGCCAGAGGCCACGTTGCTGCGCTTCGAGCATCCGTTCGGTCATGTCTCGTAGTGCATCAGGGTTGTGCTGCTGGATGAAATCCCGGGTCGAGGGATCCAGTAAGTAAGCGTCTGCCAGCAGCGCGTATTGGTGATCGTCGATCAACTCGGTAGTGGCATCGAAGGCAAACAGGAAGTCCACCGTCGCCGCCATTTCGAATGCGCCTTTGTAGCCATGACGCTTGACCCCGTCGATCCATTTTGGATTGGCCGCACGGGAGCGAATCACCCGGTTCAGCTCTTCCTTGAGGGTGCGAATCTTCGGCAAATCAGGCTGGCTGTGATCGCCGTGATAACTCGCGGTTTTCTGGCCGCTGAGGCTTTCAGCGGCGGCGAGCATGCCGCCCTGGAATTGGTAATAGTCATTGGAGTCGAGCAGATCGTGCTCGCGGTTATCCTGGTTCTGCACCACCGCCTGGACTTGAGACAAGCGCTTGGCAAAACGCTCGCGGGCTGGCGTACCTTCGTCCCCAGCGCCATAGGCGTAGCCGCCCCAATTCAGATAAACCTCAGCCAGATCCTCACGGTTTTGCCACAAGCGAGCGTCGATTGCACCCTGCACGCCCGCCCCGTAAGCGCCGGGCTTGGCACCGAAAATACGCCAACCGGCTTGCCTAGAGGCCTGGTCAGCATCGATGCCCTGACCTTGCAGCACAGCACGCTCTTCCCGCACTTTGGCCGCCAGAGGGTTCAGGTCATCCGGTTCGTCCAGGGCAGCTACGGCTTGTACGGCAGCATCGAACAGACGAATCAGGTTGGCGAAGGCATCGCGGAAGAAGCCCGAAACCCGCAGGGTGACATCCACTCGCGGCCGGTCGAGCAGGCTCAACGGCAGAATTTCGAAATCATCCACCCGCTGACTGCCGGTGGCCCACACCGGCCGCACGCCCATCAAAGCCATCGCCTGGGCGATATCGTCGCCACCGGTGCGCATGGTCGCAGTGCCCCATACCGACAAGCCGAGTTGACGTAAATGATCACCATGATCCTGTAAGTGCCTCTCCAGCAACAGATTTGCCGATTGAAAGCCGATGCGCCAAGCCGTGGTGGTCGGTAAGTTGCGCACATCAACCGAGAAGAAGTTACGCCCCGTGGGCAGCACGTCCAGCCTGCCGCGACTCGGTGCACCGCTAGGTCCGGCAGGCACGAAGCGGCCGCTTAACGCATCCAGCAGCCCCTGAATCTCGGCGGGGCCGCAGGCTTCAAGACGGGGCGCGACGACCTCACGCAAACTCTCAACTATCTGCTTCAACTCACTGTTATCAAACGGTAATACGTAAGAATCAACGGTAATAATTTGCTCGATCATCTGGCTGGCATACAGCTCCAGCCGCTCCCGCGCGTCTCCCGCCGTTCTCCACTGATCAGCACTGATTTCCAGCAATGCCTGGGGCTTGGGCCCCGTCCAGGACTCGCCGAGCTCGCAATCCAAAGGATCGAAACCGAGCTCGAATGCCTTGCTCAACGCACGTAACAGGCTCGACTGAGCACCACGTCCATCGCCGCGAGGAATCCGCAACAAAGCCAACAGCGTATCGATGCGCAGGCGCCCGGCGGGTGACTCCCCGAAGATGTGCAGGCCGTCGCGGATCTGCGACTCTTTCAAGTCACAGAGGTAGGTATCCAGCCGGGGTAGCCAGACGGCGGCGTTGTCATCCTTGAGCTCTCCGACTTTGAGAGAGCTGTCGAGCCCCAGCTCCTGATCGATATGGGTTTCACGAACCAGTTTGAGAATGTCCCGCTGCAGCTCAAGGGCGCGGCGCGGGTCCAGCAACTGCGCTTCATAATACTCGTCAGCCAGCAGTTCCAGGTCACGCAATGGCCCGTAGGTTTCAGCACGGGTCAACGGTGGCATCAGGTGGTCGATGATCACCGCCTGAGTGCGCCGCTTGGCCTGTGCACCCTCGCCCGGATCGTTGACGATGAACGGATAGATGTTGGGCATCGCGCCAAGAATCGCATCCGGCCAGCAAGTTTCCGAGAGCCCAACGCCCTTGCCCGGCAACCACTCAAGGTTGCCATGCTTGCCCACATGCACCACCGCGTGTGCGCCGTAGGTCTTGCGGAGCCAGAAGTAGAACGCCAGGTAGCCATGGGGCGGAACCAGATCCGGGTCGTGGTAGACCGCGCTGGCGTCGACCTGATAACCCCGCGCAGGCTGAATGCCGACGAAGGTCAAACCGAAACGCAGTCCGGCGATCATCATCCGACCGCTGCGAAACATTGGATCAGCGTGCGGCGCGCCCCAACGGGCAATGACTGCATCCCGATTGGCGACGGGCAATTGCTCGAACGCCGCGGTGTACTCGTCCAGCGCCATGCTTTGCGCGCAAGGGCGCAGATCAATGCTGTCCAGATCATTGGTCACGCCGCCCAGCAATTGATGGATGAGCGCGGTACCGGTGTCCGGCAAATCAGCCACCGGGTAGCCGGTGCTTTGCATGGCCCGCAGAATGTTCAGGGCAGCCGCCGGGGTATCCAGACCGACGCCGTTGCCAATCCGACCGTCCCGGGTCGGGTAGTTGGCCAGAATCAAGGCGACGTGCTTGTCGGCATTCGCCAGGCGGCTGAGCAGAACCCAGCGCCGCGCCAGCTCGGCAACAAAATCCATGCGCTCAGGCTGAGCCCGATAGCAGACCACATCCGATTGGCTTCGCTCGCTTCGCCAGGCCAGGTCCTTGAAGCTGATGGGCCGACTGATAATGCGGCCGTCCAGTTCGGGCAAGGCAATGTGCATCGCCAGATCCCGCGCGCCCAAGCCCTGCTCGCTGGCGCGCCAGCCGGGCTCGTTATCCTGGGCGCAAATCGCTTGAATAACCGGGATATTGCGCCGAAATGGCCGCAAGTGCGGGGCTTCCGGGCTGGATAGGGCGAAGCCGGTGGTATTGATAATCAGCTCACAGCCGACGTCATCCAGCCATTCCTCGACCACCCGCAAACAACCAGCCTCCTTGAGACTGGCCACGGCAATTGGCAAAGGATTCAAACCCTGAGCCAGCAGTCGATCACAGAAAACATCCATGAACGCGGTGTTTGCGGCCTGCAAATGCGAGCGATAAAACAACAGCGCCACGACCGGCTGGTCTGCGCACCACTGTGCTTGCCAGACAGCGGGATCACTACTGACCCCTTGCGGGTGATAAACAGCAGTTCGCGGCAAAGGCTGCGGCTCGGCCCATGGATAGGCGCGCCCGAGCATGCGACTGGCCAGGCACCGATAGAAATCCAGCGCGTTGTGCATCCCGCCTTGTCGCAGGAACTGCCAGAGTCGATGACAGTCCTCGGCGGGCGCGGTACTGCGCTCGTCCAGCTCAGGGTCCGGGTTATCACAGCCGGGAACCATGATGATCTGCACCCCACGGGCGGCCAGCTCGCCGAGACGCTCCACGCCATAACGCCAGTAACCTATCCCGCCATGCAGGGAGATGAAGATCACTTTTGCGTGTTGCAGCACATCCTCGACATACAGGTCTACCGAGGCATGGTTCTGTACCTGCATCGGGTTTGCCAGACGCAGACTCGGGTAGTCATCAGGGAGTTGCTGCGCCGCTTCGGCCAGTAGTGCCAGGCTTGAATCGCCACTGCAGAGAATCACCAGCTCGGCGGGCGTCTGCCCAAGGTCGGCAATGTTGTCGTCCAGGACAAATCCACCGGGCTGGGTTCTCAGTAAATGCATGGGTCAGCCAGCAAGCGCAGCGCGCAATTGAGCTTCAAGGGCGGCGGCGTCCAGTTTCTGGCCAATCAACACCAGATTGGTCGACCGCTCTTCCTGGGCGCCCCAGGCACGGTCGAAATGCTTGTCGAAACGCGTACCGACGCCTTGGATCAGCAGGCGCATAGGCTTGCCCGGAATCGCCGCGAAACCTTTGACTCGCAGAATGCCGTGTTGCACCACCAACTGAGTCAATGCGTCAAGCAGCAGACTTTCATCAGCTTGCGGCAGTTTGATCGAGATGGAATCGAAAGCGTCATGATCGTGGTCATCATGGTCATCGCCTTCATGATGATCGTGGTGAGTCTTGCGGCCGTCGATGTGCTGCTCAGACTCCGCGCCAAGGCCCAACAGGACATTGATCGGCAGACGACCGCTGCTGGCTTCGATGACTTTGACTGCTGGCGGCAGCTCTTCTGACACCTCGGCGCGCACAGCGGCCAGGCCTGCGGCGTCGATCATGTCGGCCTTGTTCAGGATCACCAGATCAGCACTGGCCAGTTGGTCGGCAAACAGCTCATGCAGTGGCGATTCATGATCCAGGTTCGGGTCGAGCTTGCGTTGCGCGTCAACCTGATCGGGGAATGCAGCGAACGTACCCGCGAGCACTGCAGGGCTATCGACGACGGTAATCACCGCGTCAACGGTGCAGGCGTTGCGGATTTCCGGCCACTGAAAAGCCTGAACCAAGGGTTTAGGCAGTGCCAGCCCCGAAGTTTCAATGAGGATATGATCCAGATCGCCACGGCGGGCGACCAGTTCGCGCATCACCGGGAAGAACTCTTCCTGAACCGTGCAGCACAGGCAGCCGTTGGCCAGCTCGTAGACGCGGCCGACCGCTTCTTCTTCGCTGCAACCAATGGTGCACTGTTTGAGGATTTCGCCATCGATACCCAGCTCGCCAAACTCGTTGACGATCACGGCGATGCGTCGGCCTTCGGCGTTATCGAGCATGTGACGCAGCAAGGTGGTTTTGCCCGAGCCGAGAAAGCCGGTGACGATGGTGACGGGAAGCTTGGCCAGTGTTTTCATCGGATGCCCTTTGGCAATGCGGCGGGCAAACGGGACGAAAGCCCTGAGCAATGGCGCAGGGATCGATTCGCCACCGGATCACCCCGCCCGGTTGTAGTGAGAATTCGTCGGGCGAAAGGCCCGGATCGAGGCAGGTCTCCTGGCTTGCGGCGCTCCCGCGTCTATCTTGGGAGCCATCGTTGCGCCTTCCCGCGCTTGGCAGTGGCTGTGCAACGATCATGACCGGTACAGTTGCGGGGGCAGCCGCGGCACTACCGCGTTCCCTTCTTAGCTCCTTGCCGCATGGAACAGGCGGCCGGAGAACCTCGAACCCGCAAGGCTACGCAGTGGCCGCTGGCAGGTCAATCAACTGATTGACGTTCGGCACGGCACCATGCTCTCCTACGCATCTTGTTACGGGTGCCCTTCACAGGGTGAAACGGGAAACCGGTGCGTTCAAGCCTCAAGCTTGTGCAAGTCCGGCGCTGCCCCCGCAACGGTAAGCGAGTGAAGAGTCACAGCCACTGTGCCGATCAACGGCATGGGAAGGCGACTCTTGCAGGTCGAACGTTCTGCGTTCCGCCCCTCGCAAGCCCGGAGACCGGCCCGACATACAGTTATAACTAACCCCGCGGTGGGCGGGCGCTGTTGACCCTGCTGACTTTCGTCAGCGGGCTACTCATGCGCCTGCCCACTTGCCGACAGTCAAGAGGGAAATGCCATGTCGATCAGCGCCACAACCCGGTCCGCCAGCACCACAGCCACTCAGAGCCAACGCCTGACCGCTGCCATCAGCGCTGCAATTCTTGGCGCGTGCCTGGTGTACTTCGCCGGTTTCTCACACATCGACGCGGTCCACAACGCTGCCCACGATACCCGTCACAGCTCTGCCTTTCCTTGCCACTGAAAACTTAGAGCCGAGACTAACGCCATGTTCAAGCGAATCGCTCAAACGGCAGGCTTCACCGGTCTGCTCGCGGCATTGCTGCTGACCCTGCTGCAAAGTTTTTGGGTTGCGCCCTTGATTCTGCAAGCCGAAAGCTACGAAAACGCCCCTGTTGCACAGGTGCATGAGCATGTTCACGCAGAGGCCGCTCCCGCTGGCCACGTACATAACGAAGAAGCCTGGTCCCCTGAAGATGGCTGGCAACGCATCCTGTCCACTACAGGCGGCAACCTGGTGGTAGCGGTCGGTTTTGCCCTGATGCTTGCGGCGCTTTACACCTTGCGTGCGCCGGGCAAAACCTCCCAGGGCGTGCTTTGGGGCTTGGCGGGTTTTGCCGTCTTTACCCTTGCACCGACCCTCGGCCTGCCACCGGAGTTACCGGGTACCGCCGCTGCCGACCTGACACAACGGCAGATCTGGTGGGTGGGCACCGCCGCCTCCACCGCTGTCGCCCTGGCGTTAATCGTGTTTGGCCAGCACTGGCTGCTCAAAGTGCTGGGTGTGGCCATTCTGGTTGTGCCTCATGTGATTGGTGCGCCACAACCAGAAGTCCACGAGAGCCTTGCTCCTGAGGCGCTGGAGTCGCAGTTCAAGATTGCCTCACTGCTGACCAATGCGCTGTTCTGGATCGCCATGGGCGTGATCAGCGCATGGTTGTTCCGTCGCCATAATCCTGACCTTGATCAGGCCTGATATTGGTCATGCCTGAAGCCGCCGGGCCGACGCTTGTGATCGGCGTCGGCTGTCAGCGAGGTTGCTCTGCAGGCGAGTTGCTGGAATTGATCGAGCACAGTCTGCACGGCACTAACCTATGTCTGTCTGACGTCAGCGCCCTCGCTTCCATCGACCTCAAAGCTCGCGAGCCGGGGCTGTTGCAACTGGCCGCACAGCTTGACCTGCCATTGAAGTGTTTCAGTGCTACACAGCTGGCAGTGTACGAAACGCAGCTCAGCCATCGCTCTCCAGTCGCCTTCCAGCACAGCGGTTGTTATGGCGTGGCGGAAAGCGCTGCCCTGGCGTTGGCCACCGAGTCAGGCCCTGCACAATTACGAATCACCCGGCAAAAAAGCGCCCGGGCAACTTTCGCCTTGGCCATCAGCCTTTCGTTTGACCGATAATCCCTGCCCTTACCCTCAATCGATTGCGGAGCACCATGACGGTCTATTTCATTGGCGCAGGCCCCGGCGACCCCGAACTGATCACGGTCAAAGGCCAACGTCTGATCCGGACTTGCCCGGTGATCATCTATGCCGGCTCACTGGTGCCAGCGGCGGTGCTTGAGGGGCATCAGGCGGTTCAAGTCAGCAACAGCGCGGAACTACACCTGGAGCAGATCATCACCTTGATGAAATCCGCTCATGAACACGGCCAGGATGTGGCGCGCGTACATTCCGGGGATCCGAGCCTGTATGGGGCTATCGGTGAACAGATTCGCCACTTGCGTGAGCTGGGCATCCCGTTCGAAATCATCCCTGGCGTGACCGCTACCGCAGCCTGCGCTGCGCTGCTGGAAACCGAGCTGACCCTGCCGGATATCTCCCAAAGCGTGATCCTGACCCGCTACGCAGACAGGACTTCAATGCCGGAAGGCGAATCCCTGGCGGAACTGGCCCAGCATAAAGCCACCATGGCGATCCACCTGGGGGTGAACAACCTGGCGAAGATCGTCGCCGAATTGACTCCGCACTATGGCGCCGACTGCCCGATTGCGGTGGTGCATCGCGCCAGCTGGCCGGATCAGGATTGGGTATCAGGGACCCTGGCGGATATTGAAGCCAAAGTCGCTGAGAAAGGATTTCGCCGGACTGCGCTGATTCTGGTTGGGCGAGTGCTGGCCAGTGATGCGTTTAGTGAGTCTTCCCTGTATCGCGCGGGCCATGCGCACCTCTACAGACAGTAGCTCCACCTGTTGGAGCGAGGCTTGCCCGCGAAACGGTCAACGCGGTGCAACAGGAAATCCGTGTTTTCGTTCTTCGCGGGCAAGCCTCGCTCCAACAGGTTCACCGTGAATTTCGCTTACCCCACCCACAAAAAACCCCGAACAAGTCGGGGTTTTTGATCCAGAAAAGACAGCCGCTTAGTAATAAGCATGCTCTTTCTGGGTGTGGTCGGTAACGTCACGCACGCCAGTCAACTCGGGGATGCGCTCGAGCAAGGTGCGCTCGATGCCTTCGCGCAAGGTCACGTCAGCCTGACCGCAACCCTGGCAACCACCGCCGAACTGCAACACCGCGATGTTCTGCGCATCTTCCTCGATCACATCGATCAAGGTGACCTGGCCGCCGTGACTGGCAAGGCCCGGGTTGATTTCGGTTTGCAGGTAGTAATTGATCCGCTCGTTGATCGGGCTGTCAGCGTTGACCATCGGAACTTTGGCGTTTGGCGCCTTGATGGTCAACTGGCCGCCCATGCGATCAGTGGCGTAATCGACAACGGCATCATCCAGAAAGGCTTCGCTGAACCCATCGATCCAGGCCGTGAAACTTTTCAGGCCGATGGCCTTGTCGTCCGGCTTTTCTTCGCCCGGCTTGCAATAGGCAATGCAGGTTTCAGCGTACTGGGTGCCAGGTTGGGTAATAAACACGCGGATGCCGATCCCCGGGGCATTCTGCTTTTCCAGCAGATCGGCCAAGTAGTCGTGGGCAGCATCGGTAATAGTGATAGCGGTCATGAAAATTCCTCGCAGACGTGCGGGCAGTTTACGCCAATCGAATGCATCCTACAAAGTCCTAGTATTTTTGTCAGGAAAGAACCTTGGGAGCGTTTCCAGCGCGACGGTTGTCCAGCCAAGCCTTCATTCGGCGATACAGGCTCTTCTCGATCCACTCGTAACTGCACCATGCGCCCAAGCCAATGACCGGCACGCAAATGGCAAACACCAGATACGGGTTGAGGTTGTAATGCTGAGAAGCGAGCCAGCCACCGTACAACACCAGTACATGCAGCAAGTACACCGAGTAAGAGCAATCACCCAATACCTTGAGTACTCGGTTGCCCCTGAACAACGGCTCCATGGCGATACACGACAACACGATCAAAGCGCTCGGCAACCCCCAGGTGAGTAACCGTTGCTGGTCTGCTGAAAGGTGGTAGATCACAGTCAGGCCGCAGGCAACGCCCAACAACGGCAACCATAGCCCCTCCTTGATCCAGCCTCGGCGATAGATAATGCCGATGCCGATACCCAGCAGAAACTCATAAATGATGTCATTGCCGTAGAAGCGACTGATTAGCCCCGAGCGGGCCAGCACTTCGCAGACTGCAAACAGCGCCGCAGCTACGATCAACGGACGATGGCGCTGCTTGAACAGGAATACCGTGGAAAACAGCAGGTAGAAGAACATCTCATAGTTGAGCGTCCAGCCTACGTTCAGGGTCGGATACAAGCCGTAACCGCCGGGGTTTTCCGCCGGGATGAAAAACAGCGACAGCATGAAGGTCTGCCAATTGATCACCTGATGCGGCAACAACGGCGCGGCAACCAGCAGCAACAGCCCCATGGCGGCGGTGTAGAACCAGTAAGCCGGGACAATCCGAATGATGCGATTGAGCATGAAGCGCCCGGCGGGCATTTCGCTGTTCTGGGTAGACAGAAAGATCACCAGACCACTGATGACAAAGAAAATATCGACGCCCACCGCGCCCTTGGTTACGAAGAAATCACCAATGGGCCCACTGGCGTGAAAGTTGAAAAAAATCTGCATGAAGTGATGACACACCACGACCCACGCGGCGAGTGCCCGCAGGGCTTGAACCGAAATCAACATCAGAAACCTCTTGGCCTTTGAACAACCATTCAGGGCGACCATGGGACCGCTTGCATCCTGAACACTCAGGGCGTCGGACCGCGATTATCCAAAAAAGATCGTCAGTTTCTGTTGTTTTCCGGTCAACGGTAGATGGCCGCAGGCCATGTCTGGCGTGGCTTGCGCGTCTTAATTGGTCCAGAAGCTGTGGGAGCAAGCTTGCTTGGGAAGAGGCCAAAACATCACCGCCTATTCTTATGGGATAGACCGCCTTCGCGAGCAAGCTCGCTCCCACAGAATCGAGCTCATCCACACATCTGTGGGAGCAAGCTTGCTTGCGAAGAGGCCAGAACATTCCCGCCCATTCTTTGGAGATAGACCGCCTTCGCGAGCAAGCTCGCTCCCACCGATCACCGCTTCCACAGATGAACGTCCGGCCCAACAAATCTAAAGATTCTCGTACCGATTCATATCCAGCACCCCTGCCTCCAACGGCGTCGTCTCCTGGATGTAGCGCTCCAGGTCATGAAAGTAGGTCCAGAACAGAGGGTGGCTGCGGCGTATACCCCAGCGTTCGACGATCTTCTCAAACTCCGCCTGGTGCCTTGTTTGCTGCAACGCCTGGACGAAGGCTGGGATATCGCTGGATGGAACGTTGAACATGAAATTCGGGTAGCTACCCAACACTCCCGGGTAAATCGTCAGGGTGTCGAGGCCCGGCTGATACCGATAAGACTCGCCCAACAGAAACGCCACATTGGAGTGGGCACGGTTGCGCAGCACGCTGTACATCATCCGCTTGCCGCTGCCGTCCTGGATGCGCAGCATGCTGTTTTCCGGCAGATAATCGATCACCTTCAACCCCGCCGCCGGGCGCGACACCAGTTGGCTCAGCGATTGCTCAACCTGCGCAAAATTGTCGCTTATACCGGCACGGGAGCAGTAAGCCCCACGGCACCGGTTGATCGGATCCGGCGCAGCATTCAGCGTGCCGGCACGCTCGACGAGCTTGAGTGCGAAGTCACGCTTGGGGTCATTTTCGTCCAGCTTCACGCCGCTGGCAGTGTCGTCGTCGATGCGCTGGTAATCCAGCCACATCTTCAGCTTGCCGCCTTTCTGGTACCAGTCGCTCAACAGATCGTCGCGCTTGTCTGCCGGCATCAGACGCAGAAAGTTCACCTCGGCACCGTTGCGGATCAGGTCGAAATACAGCCGCGTCTGCACCTGGTGGGAGATGTTGCCGTACACATCGAAGTTCACCGCCAATTGGTAATACGTGCGTTCCAGCAAGGGAAAATCAAACAGCCACAGGGTTTGCGGCACTTCCCCGATCAAGCCCTTGTTGACCGACGCGCTGTCAAAGTGACGAAAGACAGTCAGCAGCGCGTTGTCATTGCCGGCCCATAACGTTGCCCAGCCGGGAGGCGGCAGCTCGGCGTAGGCATCACGACGCAAGTCCTCGTATTCATTGCGCTTGTCCCGATAACTGCGCCACAGGCTCAGTACGCTGCCAACATCATCGTTCTGCCCTGGCATTGCCAACAAAGGCGTTGCTGCTGCGCGATATTTGCCATCGAACACGTAGAGATCATGGGCGGGCTCCTGGAACAGCACCCAGAACTGATCGCGAATCACGTCCGTCGCAATCTGCCCGCGGCATACCGGCCCGCGGATGAACGTACGCACGAAATACTCAGCGTTATCCAGCATGAATTGATAGCGCGCCACCGCCGGGATGGCCTGGAAGGTCTCGAACGGATTTGCCTGCCGTCCCGGCCCGTAGCCCGGCAGCGCGTCCACATGCCATTGGTTGTCGTAGAACAGTTGTTTGACCCGGGCCATTTTCTGCGGGCCCAGACCATAAGTGATTTGTGTCTTGTGCACGATCACGCCTTTGACAGGCATAAGCCGATAATAGAAGTTGCTGCCCGGATCGTCGTCGGGTCTGCGGGTCGCGATCAGGTCAATCGGTTGGCCGCCTGGCGTACGCGAACGCACCCACTGGAAAAAATGGCCCGGTTCGCCGTCGACGAAATAGATATGAGCCAGGAACAGATGCTCGTACAACCAGCGTCCCACCAGCGCCTGGCGGGAACCGGGCCGATTGAGCAGCGTCTCCCACTCGGCAATCTGCGCTGTTTCGCTGACAGAAGACTGTTGCGCAGCCTCATCTATTGGGGCGCCAGCAGCAAACCAGCGCTGCAGGGTCTGGTATTGCGCGTCGCTCAGACCGGCCACGGCCAGCGGCATGCCTTCTTTGGGGTGTGCCTGGGCATAGGCATCGAATTCACCCGGTTGTGCGCAGAGATTTTCACGACCGATGCCCAAGGAGATGTCATCGGGGATTTTCGCGTTAGGCGTCAGAGGCGCATTGCGCCCCAACTCGATCATGCGGCTCATGAGGGCGGCCTGGCTGCCCTGAGCATCCAGTACCGAGTTAAAGCCTTTGTCTGCCCAAGCTCGCGGGCCACTGGCATCGTAAAACAACCGCGTCGGGGTTTGGGCGACGCTGCGTTCACCGTCGTAAACGGGAATTTTGCTAGCCCCGCGAGCCACGCCCTCCCCGGCACCCAGATTCAGCTGGCAAGGGGCGTCATTGCAGGCGTGACAGGCCACGCACTTTTCCGTGAGGATCGGCTGGATGTCCCGAACGTATGAAATATTCGGCTGCGCAGCCAGTTCATCCGCCTGGAGCTGTGATACGCCAGTCACCAACAGCACAGCGATGCTTATAAAGAAGCGATACGGCATATCCAGCGTCCAGAGGGTCTACTGAAGAGAATGAAAAAGCGCCGTAATTCTACAGATCAAAATGCCATCCAACATGAGCGATATTCATGGCAAAGCGTAATCAACACTAAAAGCGTTCGGGTTTGTTATCATTTCGGCCTTTCTGTATCGACCTTTTCCAGGTAGCCCTATGTCTGATCGCAGCGCCCGTCTCCATGCTCTCCAGCAAGCTCTCCAACAGCGGATCCTGATCCTCGATGGCGGCATGGGCACCATGATCCAGAGCTATCGCCTCGAAGAAGAAGATTATCGCGGCAAGCGCTTCGCCGACTGGCCCAGCGACGTCAAGGGCAACAATGACCTGTTGATCCTGACCCGGCCCGACGTGATTGGCGCCATCGAGAAAGCCTATCTGGATGCGGGCGCCGATATTCTGGAAACCAACACCTTCAACGCCACCCAGGTTTCCCAGGCCGATTACGGCATGGAAGAGATCGTCTACGAGTTGAACGTAGAAGGCGCCCGATTGGCGCGCAAGGTCGCTGACGCCAAAACCCTGGAAACCCCCGACAAGCCGCGGTTCGTCGCGGGCGTCCTGGGTCCGACCAGCCGCACCTGCTCGCTGTCGCCTGACGTCAACAATCCTGGCTATCGCAACGTCACGTTCGACGAGCTCGTGGAGAACTACACCGAAGCCACCCGCGGCCTGATCGAAGGCGGCGCCGACCTGATTCTGATCGAGACCATCTTCGACACCCTCAACGCCAAGGCAGCGATCTTTGCCGTACAGGGCGTGTTCGAGGAAATCGGCTTCGAATTGCCGATCATGATTTCCGGGACCATCACTGACGCCTCCGGCCGCACCCTGTCCGGCCAGACCACTGAAGCGTTCTGGAACTCCATCAGCCACGCCAAGCCAATCTCCGTTGGCCTGAACTGCGCCCTGGGCGCCAGCGATCTGCGTCCGTACCTGCAGGAGCTGTCGAACAAAGCCAGCACCTATGTGTCCGCCCACCCTAACGCAGGCCTGCCTAACGAATTTGGTGAATACGACGAGCTGCCGAGCCAGACCGCCAAAATCATCGAGGAGTTTGCCCAGAGCGGCTTCCTCAATATCGTTGGCGGCTGCTGCGGTACCACGCCAGGTCACATCAAGGCGATTGCCGAAGCCGTGGCCGGTTATGCCCCGCGTCAGATCCCGGACATCCCGAAAGCCTGTCGTCTTTCCGGTCTTGAGCCGTTCACCATCGACCGCCAATCGCTGTTCGTCAACGTCGGCGAACGCACCAACATCACTGGTTCCGCCCGTTTTGCCCGCCTGATCCGTGAAGATAATTACACCGAAGCCCTGGAAGTCGCCCTGCAGCAGGTCGAAGCCGGTGCCCAGGTGATCGACATCAACATGGACGAAGGCATGCTGGACTCGAAGAAGGCCATGGTGACCTTCCTCAACCTGATCGCGGGCGAGCCGGACATCTCCCGGGTGCCGATCATGATCGACTCTTCCAAATGGGAAGTGATCGAGGCAGGCCTCAAGTGCATTCAGGGCAAGGGCATCGTCAACTCCATCAGCATGAAGGAAGGCGTCGAGCAGTTCATTCATCACGCCAGACTCTGCAAACGCTATGGCGCTGCTGTCGTAGTGATGGCCTTCGATGAAGCCGGTCAGGCCGATACCGAAGCGCGTAAGAAAGAGATCTGCAAACGCTCCTACGACATTCTGGTCAACGAAGTGGGCTTCCCGCCGGAAGACATCATCTTCGACCCGAACATCTTTGCCATCGCCACAGGGATCGAAGAGCACAACAACTACGCCGTCGACTTCATCAACGCCTGCGCCTACATCCGCGATGAGCTGCCCTATGCGCTGACCTCCGGTGGCGTGTCCAACGTGTCGTTCTCGTTCCGTGGCAACAACCCGGTGCGTGAAGCGATCCACTCGGTGTTCCTGCTCCATGCGATCCGCAACGGCCTGACCATGGGTATCGTCAACGCCGGGCAACTGGAAATCTACGACCAGATCCCAGCCGAATTGCGCGACTGCGTCGAAGACGTGGTGCTCAACCGCAACCCGGAAGGCACCGACGCTTTGCTGGCCATTGCCGACAAGTTCAAAGGCGATGGCAGCGTAAAAGAAGCAGAAACCGAAGAATGGCGTGGCTGGCCGGTGAACAAGCGTCTGGAGCACGCGCTGGTCAAAGGCATTACCACGCACATCGTGGAAGACACCGAGGAATCCCGGCAGTCCTTCGCACGTCCGATCGAAGTGATCGAAGGCCCGCTGATGTCCGGCATGAACATCGTCGGCGACCTGTTCGGTTCGGGGAAAATGTTCCTGCCTCAGGTGGTCAAGTCGGCACGCGTGATGAAGCAGGCGGTAGCCCACCTGATCCCGTTCATCGAGCTGGAAAAAGGCGACAAACCCGAGGCCAAGGGCAAGATCCTCATGGCCACGGTCAAGGGCGACGTGCACGACATCGGCAAGAACATTGTTGGAGTGGTGCTGGGTTGCAACGGCTATGACATCGTTGACCTCGGCGTGATGGTGCCTGCGGAGAAAATCCTGCAGGTCGCTAAAGAACAGAAATGCGACATCATCGGTTTGTCCGGCCTGATCACCCCGTCTCTGGATGAAATGGTCCATGTTGCCCGGGAAATGCAGCGTCAGGACTTTCACCTGCCCCTGATGATTGGCGGCGCGACGACTTCCAAGGCGCACACCGCCGTGAAGATCGAGCCCAAGTACAGCAACGATGCGGTGATCTACGTAACCGATGCCTCCCGCGCCGTGGGCGTGGCGACGCAACTGCTGTCCAAAGAGCTGAAACCTGCGTTCATCGAGAAAACCCGGCTGGAATACATAGAAGTCCGTGAGCGCACCTCGGCCCGCAGCGCACGCACCGAGCGCTTGAGCTACGGCGCGGCAGTCGCCAAGAAGCCGCAGTTCGACTGGACCGGCTACACCCCGGTCAAGCCAACGTTTACCGGCGCCAAGGTGCTGGAAAACATCGACCTGGACGTGCTGGCCGAATACATCGACTGGACACCGTTTTTCATCTCCTGGGATCTGGCCGGCAAATACCCGCGCATCCTGACTGACGAAGTGGTTGGTGAAGCGGCCACCTCGTTGTTCGCCGACGCTCAACAGTTGCTGCGCAAACTGATCGACGAAAAGCTGATCAGTGCCCGTGCGGTATTCGGTTTCTGGCCTGCCAATCAGGTCGACAACGATGACCTGGAAGTCTACGGCGACCACGGCCAGCCGCTGGCGAAGCTGCATCACCTGCGCCAGCAGATCATCAAGACCGACGGCAAACCGAACTTCTCCCTGGCCGACTTTGTTGCGCCCAAGGACAGCGGCGTGACGGACTATGTGGGTGGTTTCATCACCACGGCCGGCATTGGCGCGGAGGAAGTGTCCAAGGCCTATCAGGACGCTGGCGACGATTACAACGCGATCATGGTCAAGGCTCTGGCTGACCGTCTGGCCGAAGCTTGCGCCGAATGGCTGCACCAGCAGGTACGTAAAGAGTATTGGGGTTACGCCAAGGATGAACAGCTGGGCAACGACGAGCTGATCAAAGAGCAATACGTCGGCATCCGCCCTGCTCCCGGATATCCGGCCTGCCCGGACCACACCGAAAAAGGCACCCTGTTTGAATTGCTCGACCCAATGCCTAATGGCGAGCCTGGCAAAAGCGGCGTGTTCCTCACCGAGCACTACGCCATGTTCCCGGCAGCGGCCGTCAGCGGCTGGTACTTCGCCCACCCACAGGCGCAATACTTTGCCGTGGGCAAGGTCGACAAGGATCAGGTCGAAAGCTATACCGCCCGCAAAGGCCAGGACCTGAGCGTCACCGAGCGCTGGCTGGCGCCGAATCTGGGGTATGACGAATAACCGGTAGCCCGGAGCTGCAAGCTGCAAGCTGCAAGCTGCAAGCTGCAAGTCAGATTGCAGCTTGATGGTAGCGATTTAACCTTGTGGGAGCGGTGCTTGCCCGCGATTGGGTTGGGCTCGGTTGGGCATCTGATCGAGTCGTCCTTATCGCGGGCAAGCACCGCTCCCACAGGTTTCAACTGACTTCTAATAAACCGCCTAACCCCGCAGCATCTCCTTGGGCACATACTTGCCAATCTCAAACTTGCCAATCGCCGCCCGGTGCACTTCATCCGGGCCGTCGGCCAGGCGCAGGGTGCGTTGCATGGCGTACATGTAGGCCAACGGGAAATCGTTTGAAACCCCCGCCCCACCGTGAATCTGAATGGCTCGGTCAATCACCCGCAGTGCCACGTTGGGCGCAACGACCTTGATCTGGGCGATTTCGCTTTTCGCGACCTTGTTGCCCACCGTGTCCATCATGTAAGCCGCCTTGAGGGTGAGCAGTCGGGCCATGTCGATTTCCATCCGCGAGTCGGCAATCTTGTCGACATTCCCACCCAAGCGCGCCAATGGCCGGCCGAATGCCACACGACTGACGGCCCGCTTGCACATCAGTTCAAGGGCACGCTCGGCCATGCCGATTGAGCGCATGCAGTGGTGAATTCGGCCAGGGCCAAGCCGGCCCTGGGCAATCTCAAACCCACGGCCCTCACCCAGCAGCACATTTTCGTAAGGCACCCGCACATTTTCAAAAAGCACTTCGGCGTGCCCGTGGGGAGCGTCGTCATAGCCAAATACCGGGACCGGACGGACGATCTTCACGCCTGGGGTATCAGTGGGCACCAGAATCATCGAATGCTGCTGATGGCGCGGCCCATCGGGATTGCTCAAGCCCATGAAGATCAGAATCTTGCAGCGCGGGTCGCAAGCCCCGGACGTCCACCATTTGCGGCCATTGATCACCCACTCATCACCCTGGCGCTCGGCTCGAGCGGCCATATTAGTCGCATCGGATGACGCCACGTCGGGCTCGGTCATGGCAAACGCCGAGCGTATGTCGCCGCGCAGCAAGGGTTCCAGCCATAACTGTTTCTGTTCGTCATTGGCATAGCGCACCAGAACTTCCATGTTGCCGGTGTCCGGTGCTGAACAGTTGAACGGCTCGGGGCCGAGCAGCGAACGGCCCATGATTTCCGCCAGCGGGGCGTACTCCAGATTGGTCAGGCCGGCTCCCAGCTCTGACTCTGGCAAAAACAGGTTCCACAGCCCCTCGGCTTTGGCTTTCGCCTTGAGCTCTTCCATGATCGCCGTCGGCTGCCAGCGATCGCCCTCCGCCACCTGACGCTCGAACACCGGCTCGGCAGGATAAACGTAGTTATCCATGAACGCCGTCACACGTTCGCGCAGTTCTTGAACCTTCGCAGAGTAAGCAAAATCCATGTGAGGCTACCTTCTGAATGAGGTTTATCAGGTCATGACGAGGATGCTAGGCCGGCAGGCAACATTTATCTAATCTATTCTCGGCGTGTATAAACATTCATAACCGATATATGATCGGCCTACGCTCCGGCATGAGAGCGACAAAACAAAAACAGTAAGGAGGCGCACGACATGAACCTGAGCAAGGTGGATCTCAACCTATTCATTGTCTTCGACGCGATTTATACCGAAGCCAACCTCACCCGCGCAGGCCAGATTGTGGGCATTACTCAGCCCGCCGTATCCAATGCCCTGGCGCGGCTTCGCGAAACCTTCAACGACCCGCTTTTCGTCCGCACAGCCCAAGGCATGGTGCCCACCCCCATGGCCCAAAACATCATTGGCCCGGTGCGCAATGCGTTGTCACTGTTACGGGTTTCGGTTCAGGAAAGCCGCATCTTCAACCCGCTGCAGGCCAACAAGAACTACCGGATCAGCATGACCGACCTGACCGAGGCGGTGATTCTGCCGCCGCTATTCCAACGCCTGAAGCGTCTTGCCCCCAACGTCACCATCGAAAGCTTTCTATCCAAGCGCCGTGAAACTACCAAAGAACTGGCTGCCGGCCGTCTGGACTTCGCTGTGGATGCGCCCCTCAATACCGATCCGCAGGTGCGGCACGTCAAACTCATGGAAGACAAATACGTCTGTGCCATGCGCAAGGGCCACCCGCTGGCTAGCAGAGAGGCCATCAAACTCGATGATTACCTGTCTATGACCCACATCCATATATCCAGCCGTCGCAGCGGTCTGGGCTACGTGGATCTGGCTCTCGGAAAAATGGGCATTCAGCGCAAGATCGCGCTGCGCTCCCAGCATTACCTGATGGCGTCGCAGGTGCTGCAACAGACCGACATGGTCATGACCGTCCCGGAACGCTTCGCCAAACGTCATGACCTGCGGTACTTCCCCTTGCCCGTGCATGATGTGCCTTCAGTGGAAACTCATCTTTATTGGCACGAAAGCACCGATCAGGACCCGGCCAATCGCTGGATGCGCGAGCAGATGATTGAGCTGTGTCAGCAGGTGACGGCTCATGAGTCCAAGCTTGAAGTCGCTTGATTGTTCGTCTGGAGCTCACGAGCAACGCGAGGCAGCGATGGCGTCCTTGCCTGATACACCGCCATCGCGGCCTCGCACTGCTCGCGCGCTCCTACAAGGTCAAAGCTGACCATTGCTTGACGTTTACGTAAAGGACGCATTAGTTTGAGCCCTTCGCTTCTCCGCCGAGCCTGCCTATGAGCACCCAGACCTACAGCATTTCCGATCTCGCTCGCGAGTTGGACATCACCACCCGCACCATCCGCTTTTACGAAGAGCAAGGCATGCTGAGCCCCGAACGCCGGGGCCTTGAGCGTATTTATTCGGCCAGAGACAAGGTCACGCTCAAGCTGATCCTGCGCGGCAAGCGCATCGGCTTTTCTCTTGCTGAATGTCGCGAGCTTATTGAGCTCTACGAGCCAAGTGGCGGTAATCACAAGCAGTTACACACGATGCTGGGCAAGATTGGTGAGCGCCGCGCGCAACTTGAGGAACAACTGCTGGATATCAGACAAATGCAGATCGAGCTCGACACCGCAGAAGAGCGCTGCAAGCTTGAACTCAACAAGAACAATGAAAACCACCTGGTTACAGACTAATCCTCGAGGCTATCTAGGTTGGAGCCTGACATGCAGTTACCCCAGAAAGTACGCCTGGTTGAAGTCGGGCCCCGTGACGGCCTGCAGAACGAAGCACAATTGATCAGCATCGCCGACAAAGTGCAGTTGGTAGACGAGCTGACTGCCAGCGGGTTGAGTCATATCGAAGTCGGAAGCTTCGTGTCACCCAAATGGGTGCCGCAAATGGCCGGTTCGTCGGAGGTCTTCGCTCAGATCCAGCGTGAGCAAGGCGTCACCTACGCCGCGTTGACGCCCAATCTGCGTGGTTTCGAGGACGCCCTTGCTGCCGGGGTCAAAGAGGTTGCCGTGTTCGCCGCCGCCTCGGAGGCGTTCTCGCAGCGCAACATCAACTGTTCCATCAGCGAAAGCCTGGAGCGCTTCGCGCCGATCATGGAGGCCGCACGCCTGTATGGGATCAAGGTGCGGGGCTATGTTTCCTGCGTGCTGGGTTGTCCTTATGAGGGTGAAATCGCTCCGCAGCAGGTGGCTGGCGTGTCCCGCGAGCTTATCGATATGGGCTGCTACGAAGTTTCCCTGGGCGACACCATTGGCACTGGTACACCAGGCGCGACGCGGACATTGTTGAATGTCGTCGCCGGTCAAATTCCCCGGGGCAAACTCGCGGGGCATTTTCACGATACCTACGGGCAGGCGCTGGCCAACATCTATGCGAGCCTGCTCGAAGGCATTGAAGTGTTCGACAGCTCGGTCGCGGGGCTGGGCGGTTGTCCCTATGCCAAGGGTGCCAGTGGCAACGTCGCCAGCGAAGACGTGCTGTATATGCTGCAAGGACTGGGGATTGAAACGGGTGTGGATCTTGACCGGCTGATAACCTCAGGCCAGCGGATTTCTTCGGTACTGGGGCGGGCAAATGGCTCGAGGGTGGCGAAGGCGCGGTTGAGCCGCTAGAAAATCCGAGGGTGCGACATGTTGTCACAGAGTGTTACCCTACCCCGGCACGCAGGGAAAAAGCGGGTAACACGGAAACAAATGCTAACGAATGACCATCTTTCGCATAGCGCCGCTTTCCCCAAGCCCTTGATTTTATGGGCTTTGTCAAAACTGGCACGGCTCCTGCTATATCTCAGGTATAACAAAAACAAAAATATGCAGTAATCCAATAAAAACAACATGTACGGCTCTGACATAACAAGAACAACACTGACAGAGGCGCAGCTAACAGATTTTTTTGGAGTGGATAGCTTTTCGGAGGGCCTTGAAAGAGATCCTCGCAACCAGGCAGAGAATAATAAAACTACCTTCAGGTAGCGCCAATCGGGTTGGATCACTGCTTTGAAAGCAGGATAAAAGCGGCATCAGCGCTCAAAAAAATACGTTTGCTCTTGATCCCGAATGGGGATCGCTCGAAAACAGCGACAAGGGTACGGCCACCAAAAACAACAATAGGTCGCCCAATAATAAAAAAGAGCATGCAGTAATTTAGAGGGGAGCTCAGGCTCCCCTTTCTGCTGTCTGGGGTTTGGGTTTGGGAGTCGTGTGGCATCAGCCAGATTGTCGGCGCTGCTGATATCTGGTTTCGCCCTGGCGGTCGACCCCCTTTGTTTCGGCAAAGGGGGGAAACCATTTGTCGCTGACGTACGGCCCCTGGTTCCCAGGGGTTCCTTCGCTCCGGCACCGTGGTGCGGGCACGCGCCGAAGGGCCATCCTTGGCCCAGCGGCGCTCGCTCGGCATCCATGCCGAGCGACCCACACCACGGCACCTCCACTCAGCCTCCCGACGCTCGTTTCGCGGCGCCTGCAGTTTCTGTGCATGGCTGGCGAAAGAAAAAGCGAAAGCACGTCAAAAGCTAAAAGCTCTACATTGCAGCTTTGGGTTGTCTCGCTCATCTCATATCAATCAGACCACCGCCTTCTTGATTGACATCTCTGTATCTACAGGCTTACGTTAACGTAAAGGTCATAGCGACTCATCCAAAAATAATCAGGAACGCTAACCATGAGTTATCCCAGTCTGAACTTCGCTCTGGGCGAAACCATCGATATTTTGCGTGATCAGGTGCAGTCGTTCGTTGCGGCTGAGATAGCGCCTCGTGCCGCGCAAATCGATAAGGACAATCTGTTCCCTGCTGATCTGTGGCGCAAGTTCGGCGACATGGGTCTGCTGGGCATCACTGTCAGCGAAGAATACGGCGGCGCCGGTCTGGGCTACCTGGCTCATGTGGTTGCCATGGAGGAGATCAGCCGGGGGTCGGCCTCGGTGGCTTTGTCTTACGGTGCCCACTCGAACCTGTGTGTGAACCAGATCAATCGCAATGGTAACGCCGCGCAGAAAGAGCGGTACCTGCCGCGTCTGATCAGTGGCGAGCACGTCGGTGCGCTGGCCATGAGCGAGCCCAATGCCGGCTCTGATGTGGTGTCCATGAAGCTTCGCGCCGAGAAACGCGGCGACCGGTTCATTCTCAATGGCAGCAAGACCTGGATCACCAATGGTCCCGACGCCAACACCTATGTGATCTATGCCAAGACCGACCTGCAAAAGGCCGCCCACGGCATCAGCGCGTTCATCGTCGAGCGTGACTGGAAGGGATTTTCCCGGGGTAACAAGTTCGACAAACTCGGCATGCGCGGCTCCAACACCTGCGAGCTGTTTTTCGATGATGTGGAAGTCCCGGAAGAAAACCTGCTGGGTGCTCTGGATGGCGGTGTGAAGGTGCTGATGAGCGGTCTGGATTACGAACGCGTAGTACTTTCCGGTGGCCCGACCGGGATCATGCAGGCCTGCATGGATGTTGTGGTTCCGTACATCCACGACCGCAAACAGTTCGGCCAGAGCATCGGTGAGTTTCAGCTCATTCAGGGCAAAGTCGCTGACATGTACACCCAACTCAATGCCAGCCGCGCCTACCTCTATGCCGTCGCGCAAGCCTGCGAGCGCGGGGAAACTACGCGCAAAGACGCAGCCGGCGTGATCCTCTACAGCGCCGAACGCGCCACCCAGATGGCCCTTGAAACCATCCAGATCCTGGGCGGCAACGGCTATATCAATGAATTCCCCGCTGGCCGATTGCTGCGCGACGCCAAACTCTACGAAATTGGCGCAGGCACCAGCGAAATACGGCGAATGCTGATTGGGCGTGAGTTGTTCAATGAGTCGAAATAAGAGCAGCTGCGAGCAACAAGCTTCAAGCGCCAAGCCCAGTCATCTTGCGGCTTGCAGCTTATAGCTTGCAGCTACCACGGAGTAACCATGACCATTCTCCACACCCGTATCAACCCCCGCTCCGCCGAGTTCGCTGCCAATAGCGCAAACCTTCTGCAGCAGGTCAACGCCCTGCGCGACTTGCTGGGCAACGTCCAGCAAGGCGGCGGACCCAAGGCTCAGGAACGGCATACCTCCCGAGGCAAACTGCTGCCCCGTGAACGAATCAATCGCTTACTTGATTGCGGCTCGCCCTTTCTGGAAGTCGGTCAGCTCGCCGCCCTGGGGGTTTATGACGAGGACGTTCCAGCCGCCGGCATTATTGCCGGGATCGGCCGAGTCGAAGGCGTCGAATGCATGATCATCGCCAACGATGCGACGGTCAAAGGCGGTTCCTACTACCCTCTCACTGTCAAAAAACACCTGCGTGCACAAACCATCGCGCAACAGAATCGCCTGCCGTGTATTTATCTGGTGGATTCCGGCGGCGCCAACCTGCCGCGTCAGGATGAAGTGTTTCCCGATCGCGAGCACTTCGGGCGGATCTTTTTCAATCAGGCGAATATGAGCGCCTTGGGCATCCCGCAGATTGCTGTGGTGATGGGCTCCTGCACGGCGGGCGGCGCTTATGTGCCAGCGATGGCCGACGAAGCGATCATGGTCCGCCAGCAAGCAACGATCTTTCTGGCCGGCCCGCCATTGGTCAAGGCTGCGACCGGCGAAGTGGTGAGTGCCGAGGATCTGGGCGGCGCCGATGTGCACTGCCGCACGTCAGGCGTCGCCGATCACTATGCGGACAACGACGAACATGCCCTGGAGCTTGCGCGACGCAGCATCGCCAATCTCAACTGGCGCAAGCTGGGCGAGCTCAACAGTGTCGAGCCAATCTCCCCGCTGTACGCCGCCGAGGAGTTGTATGGCGTGATCCCCACCGACGCCAAGCAGCCCTTCGATATTCGGGAAGTGATTGCGCGGCTAGTGGATGGCTCGGTGTTTGACGAGTTCAAGGCATTGTTTGGCACCACGCTGGTGTGTGGTTTCGCCCGGCTGCACGGCTATCCCGTCGCAATCCTGGCCAATAACGGCATCCTGTTTGCCGAGTCGGCGCAGAAAGGCGCGCACTTCATCGAGCTGGCCTGCCAACGGGGCATCCCGCTGATTTTCTTGCAGAACATCACCGGCTTCATGGTGGGTCAGAAATACGAAGCGGGTGGCATCGCCAAGCACGGGGCCAAGCTGGTAACCGCCGTGGCATGCGCCAAGGTCCCGAAATTCACGGTAATCATTGGCGGCAGTTTTGGTGCCGGCAATTACGGCATGTGCGGCCGCGCCTATGACCCGCGCTTTCTATGGATGTGGCCCAACGCGCGAATTGGCGTCATGGGTGGTGAACAAGCGGCGGGTGTGCTGGTGCAGGTCAAACGCGAACAAGCCGAACGCAGCGGCCAGGCCTTCAGTGCAGAACAAGAAGCACACATCAAGCAGCCGATCCTCGACCAATACGAACATCAAGGCCACCCGTACTACTCCAGCGCCCGCTTGTGGGACGACGGCGTCATCGACCCGGCGCAGACCCGGGACATCCTGGCCCTCGCGCTGAGCGCTTCTTTGAATGCCCCCATCGAGCCGACCACCTTCGGCCTGTTCCGCATGTAAATCACCGCCTGTAAAGCAGCGCCTGTAACCCGGGAAACGATCATGACTGACTTGCATAGCGTACAACTGCTTCACGACCCTCGGGGCTTCGCCACGTTATGGCTCAACCGCCCGGAGAAAAACAACGCTTTCGATGGGCAGATGATCGGCGAGCTGATCATGGCACTGGATCAGGTCCAGGCCGATACCAGCCTGCGTTTTCTGCTACTTCGCGGCCGTGGCAAACACTTCAGTGCCGGTGCGGATCTGGCCTGGATGCAGCAGTGCGCCGATCTGGACTACGACAGTAATCTCGATGACGCCAGAGAGCTGGCCGAGCTGATGTACCGCCTCGCCAACCTCCAAATTCCGACCCTGGCCGTGGTCCAGGGCGCGGCGTTTGGCGGCGCGCTTGGGCTGATCAGCTGTTGTGACATGGCGATCGCCAGCGAGGACGCGCAGTTCTGCCTGTCGGAAGTCCGCATCGGCCTGGCACCTGCTGTGATCAGCCCGTTTGTGGTGCAGGCCATTGGCGAACGGGCCGCCCGCCGCTATGCCCTGACTGCCGAACGTTTCAACGGCATTCGGGCGCAGGAGATCGGCCTGCTTGCGCAGTGCTATCCACCGACTGAGCTGGACCTGCACGTCGGGCACTGGACCGACAATCTCCTGCTCAACAGCCCCCAGGCGATGCGCATCAGCAAGGCGCTGCTGCGGGAAGTGGGCACCGGGGTATTGACCCCTGAGCTGCGCCAGCACTGCGAAAACACCATTGCCCGCATTCGTGTCAGCCCTGAAGGCCAGGAAGGCCTGCGCGCCTTCCTGAGCAAACGTGCCCCGGCATGGAAGCCCGATACCACCCAGGAGCCTCGCCGATGATCTCGCCCATTCTCAACACCCTGCTGATCGCCAATCGTGGCGAGATCGCCTGCCGCATCATGCGCACCGCGAAAAACCTTGGTTTGACCACCGTCGCGGTACACAGCGCCATTGATAAGGACGCCCGCCATAGCCGGGAAGCGGATATCCGCGTCGATCTGGGTGGCAGCAAGGCAGCCGACAGTTATCTGCGGATCGACAAGCTGATCGCGGCGGCGCACGCCAGCGGTGCTCAGGCGATACATCCCGGTTACGGCTTCCTGTCGGAAAACCCTGACTTCGCCCGAGCGGTGGAAGACGCGGGTTTGATCTTCCTCGGTCCGCCCGCCTCGGCCATTGACGCCATGGGCAGCAAATCCGCCGCCAAGGCACTCATGGAACAGGCTGGAGTGCCGCTGGTGCCGGGTTATCACGGCCAGGCTCAGGACGCAGCGACCTTTCTCGCGGCGGCCGAACGCATTGGCTACCCGGTACTGCTCAAAGCCACGGCCGGTGGCGGTGGCAAGGGCATGAAAGTAGTGGAGTGCGCTGCCGACATGGCTGACGCACTGGCCTCGGCCCAACGTGAAGCCGCCTCCTCATTCGGCAACTCGCAGATGCTGGTGGAGAAATACCTGCTCAAGCCACGACACGTGGAAATCCAGGTATTCGCTGATCAGCACGGGCACTGCATTTATCTCAACGAGCGCGATTGCTCGATTCAGCGCCGTCATCAAAAGGTGGTGGAAGAGGCCCCCGCTCCAGGCCTCAGTCCGCAACTGCGCGGGGCCATGGGTGAGGCTGCGGTGCGGGCGGCGCAGAGCATCGGCTATGTGGGCGCTGGCACCGTGGAATTTCTGCTGGATTCCCGAGGTGATTTCTTTTTCATGGAGATGAACACTCGCCTCCAGGTCGAGCACCCGGTGACCGAAGCCATTACCGGTCTGGACTTGGTGGAATGGCAGCTACGCGTCGCTCAGGGCGAAGTACTGCCGTTGACCCAGGCACAGGTGCCCCTGCGCGGCCACGCCATTGAAGTGCGGTTGTACGCTGAAGATCCGGATCACGAATTCTTGCCCGCGACCGGCACGCTTGAGGTTTATCGCGAGAGTGCCAGCGGTACCGGGCGTCGTGTAGACAGCGGTGTGGCGCAAGGCGACCAGGTCTCGCCGTTCTACGACCCAATGCTCGGCAAGCTCATCGCCTGGGGCGAAACCCGCGAGCAGGCCCGCTTGCGACTGTTGGCAATGCTCGACGAATTCGTGGTGGGCGGCGTGAAAACCAATCTGCCGTTCCTGCGACGCATCATCGACCACCCAGCATTTGCCGCCGCCGAACTGGACACTGACTTTATCCCCCGATATCGGGAGCAATTGCTGCCGATGCCTGCCCAACTGTCTGCCGAGTTCTGGCGGGCTGCCGGTGCGGCATTTGTCGGGAGCGATCCCGGCGTTGTCCGCCACCACGATCCGTACTCGCCCTGGGCGGCCATGACGGGCCTGCGCATCGGGCTGCCGAACGAAATTGGCCTGCACCTTGCCTGCGCAGGTCAACAACAGGTCGTCCACCTGGGCAATCACAGCGCTCCAGCCAACCTGCCGCTGGCCGTCCGTGAGGGCGATGTGCTGTATCTGAAATGGGCCGGTGATTTACACGCCATCACTCGCTACGACCCCATCGCAGCAGCAGATGCCAGCCACAATCCCCAGGGCGGGCTCACCGCGCCCATGAACGGCAGCATTGTTAGAGTATTGGTAGAGGTTGGGCAAAACGTCGAAGCCGGTGCGCAGTTAGTGGTCCTGGAAGCCATGAAAATGGAGCACAGCGTCAGGGCGAACAAAGCCGGGGTCATTACCGCAGTGCACTGTCGTGAGGGCGAGATGGTCAGCGAGGGGATGGCACTGGTGGAACTCGAATCACCAAGTGATTAGCAAAGAAGCGTATGACGACGCCCACCACTTGTTCAGTGGGCTGCTAAATCCTTGCCAGCCAAAGAGCTCGCTTTCGAGGCTTTGGCTGGCTGATTAGCACTCCCGACGCTCTACGGTGCATCTTCAAAACTCGCGGTTCTACTCGGCGCTGACAAAGTTCGCCAGACACTTGGCTACAATCGGGGGCCCATCATCGACGGTGCGAACGTGGAACCAGTTGCCTACCGGTAGTAGGCCAATGGGTGCGACTTCAAGTGTCATTCCGTAATACGGCAGCGTATGTTGCTCTCCCCATAATGGGCTGTCCGTAGCAGGCGATTCAGGTGATTGCCCGGAGTTCGCCATTTGAATACGGGTCCCTGCCTGTCCAGTAATTAAGAGGCGTGGCGGGTGCTGTGCGGACGAGATTATCGGAATGATCGAGCCGCAAGGGTAGAGAGACCCGGAAACGTCCAATGCATAGAATCCGTTAATCCTAAACCTCTCTCCGATAACAACGTTTATGGAGAACGGCGGGGACTCTACTGGTTCCACGGGTGGGTCAATTGTGTAGGCTAAGGCGGTGAAAACGTGCTGACCTTTTTCGAGGATTAATCTTCCGCAAATCCATATTCCATCTGCACCCGTTTGGCAAGAGAGGGTCCTGCCCGCCGTGTCATCGACTCTAATACTTGTGCCAGGGTCTGCCGTGCCTACTATGTCGATTGCCGGGACGTCCAAAACGCCTCCATCGTAGATAGACCTGCTGGCGGTGCGCAGCTCCGTAATCAGAGGAGGCGTAAGCTGTTGCCTGCCGATCATCTGCCCTATTTCGTCTTGTGCGGGTGGAACTTTGCTCTGATTAGGCATGATAAAACTCCTGTAGCGGAACTGATCCAAACTGCTGCTATTACGACAATTATCAACAAAAATTCTTACCGACCCGACTCAATCAAACTCACCCTTTTACATTAGACCCAATGACTCCGGCCATCTCGGAAACCTATATTGATTTGCAATAATCTGAGTAGCTGATATCGCGCGATTCAAGGCCTCTTTCGGCGGCAAGCTTTTAGTCAACGCGAGACAACTTTCAGCGTTACTTAAAACTTAAGCTCTGTACCAAAAACATTATCGTAAACACGGCGCCGCAAAACCAACGAGACCATCTTCCCAGAAGTTATGGCCCGCTTACCGACGGGCCTGCCGATGCGGCGGTTATCCTTCTGCCAGCCGGATATGCATCTGATGAAGTTTCGCTTTTAACCCTCGAACGACGATCTAAAACAACCCCAACTGCCCACCGATCAAGGTACTGAAATCATCATCCACAAACGGCAGGATCGCCTCGGCAATGGGCTGTAGCTGGCGAGTCACGTAGTGGTCGTAGTCGATGGCCGTGTGCTGCTTTTCCAGCGGCTCAGGTCCGGCCAGGGTAATCACGTAGCTGATCCAGCCGCCGTTCTGATACTGCCTGGGCCGCCCAAGACTCTGGTTGTGTTCGTCCGCAAGCCGCGCGGCGCGGACATGGGGTGGCACGTTGCGCTCGTAATCATCCAGCCTGCGCCTTAGTCGCTTGCGGTAGATCAGCAGGTCATCCAGTTCACCCGCCAGGGTCCGGCGCACATAATCGCGCACATAATCCTGATAGGGCCGTCGATTGAAGATCCGCGAGTACAGCTCCTGTTGAAACTCTCGAGCCAGGGGCGACCAATCGGTACGGACTGTCTCCAGACCTTTGTAGATCATCTCCTCGGAACCGTCGGCCCGCCTGACCAGCCCGGCGTAGCGCTTTTTGCTACCCTCCTCCGCGCCACGAATGGTGGGCATCAGAAAACGCCTGAAATGGGTCTCGAACTGCAGTTCCAGCGCGCTGCTCAGGCCGTACTCTTCCTGCAAGTGCCCTTGCCACCATTGATTGACCTGCTCCACCAGTGAACGGCCGATGCGAGCGGCATCCTCCTCGCTGTGCAGGCTTTTGAGCCAGACGAAGGTGGAGTCGGTGTCGCCATAGATCACCGTATAACCTTGCGCCTCGATCAACTGCCGGGTGCTGCGCATGATCTCGTGGCCACGCAGGGTGATTGAGGACGCCAGGCGGGTATCGAAGAAACGGCAGCCGCTGGAGCCCAGCACGCCGTAGAACGCATTCATGATGATTTTCAGGGCTTGAGACAGCGGCTGGTTGTGTTCGCGCTTGGCCGTTTCCCGGCCTTGCCAGACCCGCTCGACAATTGCCGGCAGGCAATGGCGGGTTCTGGAGAACCGCGCCCCCCGAAAACCAGGCACTGAGTCTTCATCCGAAGGATGGCGCAGGCCCTCGACCAAGCCCACCGGGTCAATCAAAAAGGTCCGGATAATCGACGGGTACAGGCTTTTGTAATCCAGCACCAACACCGACTCATAAAGCCCCGGTTGCGAATCCATGACAAAACCACCGGGGCTGGCTTCAGGCATGCGCTCGCCCAGATTAGGGGCGACAAAGCCCTGACGATGCATCAGCGGAATGTATAAATGGCAAAACGCAGCCACTGAACCGCCACTGCGATCTGCCGGCAAGCCGGTCACCGTCGCCCGCTCAAGGAGGAAGGTCAGCAGCTCGGTTTTGGCGAAGATCCGCGTCACCAGTTCGCAATCCTTGAGGTTGTAGCGCGCCAGGGCGGGCTTGTCCTCGGCGAACATGCGATTGATCTCGTCCATGCGCTGGTAGGGGGTATCAATGGCTTTGCCTTCGCCGAGCAGTGTCTGGGCGACATTCTCCAGGCTGAATGACGGAAAGCTCCAGGTGGCGGAACGCAATCCCTCGATACCATCAATGATCAGGCGCCCGCTCGCGTCGGCAAAGAAGTGATTATTGCGCGAACCATGCTCGCGCCAGCCCATGGTTTCACCGCCGCGGCCCAGGCGCAAAGGCACTTGCAGCCGCTGCGCATGCTCATGCAGGACCCGCAAGTCGAACTGCACGACATTCCAGCCAATGATTGCATCCGGGTCGTGGCGCTCCAGCCACTGATTCAAACGCTCCAGCAACAGCTTGCGGGTTTCGCAATACTCCAGCTGAAAATCCACCAGGCTGTCATCGCCGTTGGCCGGGCCTAGCATGTAAACCTGCCGCTCGCCACAACCTTCCAGCGCGATGGAGTACAGCTCACCTTTCTCAGTGGTTTCGATATCCAGCGACACCAGCCGCAAGTTGGGCCGATAACTGTCGGCGGGCCTGATTTGCGCATTGCACAAGGTGCCAGCAGCGTCGGCAACACCACTGAATTGCACAGGCGCCGTAATGAAACGCTCCATGAGATAGCGTTCCGGCGGGCGAATGTCGGCCTCATAGACGTCAACGCCACCCTTGCGCAGCGCTTTTTCAAGATTCATCAATTGCCGATGCTGCTGGCAGTAAACCCCAAGTACCGGCCGGTGGCGGAAGTCGCAAAGGCTCAGTTCCCGCAGTTCGACTCCGGACTCGTTGCGCAGCACAGCTTCGGCCCGGGCCCGCTGCTCCGCCGGAATAAAGGCCACTGAGGGTTGTACAGGCAAGCGAATGTGCCGAGGACCGTTATCGGTCGCCAGCCAGAATTCGACTTCGGTGCCGACCGGCGTATCACGCCAATGCCGACTCAGGATAAAGCCCTGCTGCACATCCACCACCACAAACCTCAAAACCGGATTTCAGAGGGGGATTCTACGTGGCATTAGCCTCCGCGCGCAGGTTGTGGGGATCACAGCGGCGATATAGTCTGCTGTGCACCGCCAATACACCTCAATCTGCACCTTCAAAGGACGCAACATGTCAGCAGACGCTCGCTTCAACCTGATCGCCACGCAGTTGGGTTACAGCTTTGAAGGCGAAATAAAGATTGGCGGGAATTATGTTCCGTTGGTTCGCAATGGCAATGAAATCTATATCAGTGGGCAGATACCGAGGGTCGGCGATGCCATCGTCGTCACCGGCCGCGCCGGCGCTGACGCCAGCCTGGCGCAAGGCCGTCTGGCGGCGAAGATCTGCGCAATGCGTGCCTTGGCCTTGCTTCAGCGCAGCGTCGGTTCACTGGATGAAATCAAGCGGCTGCTGCGCATGAACCTGTACGTGCAGTGTGCAGCAGACTTCACCCAGCAAAGCGAAGTGGCCGACGGGGCTTCGGAGGTGCTGTTTTTCGTGCTGGGCGAGGCTGGCGCGCATACTCGAAGCTCGATTGGCGTCTATCAATTGCCCAAGAACGCCACGGTCGAGCTGGACCTGATCGCCGTCGTTTAAGTGTCATCGCAATCAGCAAAGGTGGATCAGAACATGAACACTATCGAACGGCTGCACCCCCGACATGCGGCAAGCTATCGCGCGCTGATGCTGGAGGCTTACCGCGTGCACCCGGATGCTTTCACATCATCAGCAAGGGAAAGGACTGCGCTGCCGCTGTCCTGGTGGGAAGCCAGACTGGACGATAAAGAGGATGCTCCGGAAGTGGTCCTGGCCATCACCGATCAGCAGGCAATCCTCGGGGTGGTCGGGCTGGGGTTCAACAGCCGGGATAAAGCCCGGCACAAAGTTTCACTGTTTGGCATGTACGTCCCCCACGCCCATCAGCACAAAGGCTTTGGTCGGCAGTTGCTGGATGCTGCCCTGCTCCAGGCGAGCCTTCGGCCTCACGCGTCACTGATCCAGCTCACTGTCAGTGAACACAACGCAGCAGCCTTGCGCCTTTACGAGCAGTGCGGGTTTAAAGCGTTTGGATTGGAGCCAATGGCGGTGGCCCTGGATGACGGATTCGTTTCCAAAGTCCATATGTGGCGGCCGCTTCTCAACGCCCGATAACGAACTGCTGCTGCTTTGCGCTCCTGGCCTCGCCATGAGGCCGGGTTGGTTCCTTCGGTTTTGCTGAACATATGCGAGAAGTGCGCCTGATCGCAAAATCCGCACTCGGCGCTGATTTGCGTAAGCGTCAACGGTGAGTTTCGGATCAAGTCCTTGGCCTGATCAATGCGCTGCTGACGGATCCAGTCCTGTGGTGAGAGGCCCATGCTGCGCTTGAACGCCCGTGAAAAATGGCTGCGGGTCAATGCACAGGATTGTGCCAGCATTGGCACCGAGATCTTCTTGCCCAGGTCAGCCCTGATCATTTGCTTGACCATTTCCAGCCGCCAGGCAGCCAGACCGCCGATCACAGTCGGATGAGCACCGATTTTGAGCATATCGCTGGCTGGCTGATCGTGGCATTCAGCCTGCTCGCCGAGTGGTTTATCCATGGCCCTGAACCTTGCGAAATTCCATGACTCATCTTCGCAGGCATCACTTTGCAGGCAACCCTCGCAGGGGGATCAGAACGGCCAATCCGATGCGCAATAGCGACAAGTCGCCGCACAATGCGCCGAAAACACGATCAGCCGAATTGCTGGCGATATTGGACGGGGGTGAGTCCCAGCCTGTCAGTGAACAGCGAGCGCATGTAGCGCACACTGCCAAAACCGCTGCGATGGGCCACGGTCTTGAGCGGCAGTGCACTGGTTTCAAGCAGGTGGCGGGCGCGGTCCAGACGAGCGTTCTGGATAAACTCCATGGGCGTCATGCTCACTTCACGACTGAATACCCGAGCGAAATGCCGTGGACTCATTGCCGCCATGGTGGCCATGCGCTCGATGCTGAACTCCTCTTCCAGATGCTCAAGCAGGTAATTCTGCACCCGGGTAATCGGCGTTTCCTGAGTCGCGACGGTAGCGATCAAGGGACTGAACTGTGCCTGACCACCCTGGCGTTTCATCACCACCAGCAGCACTTTGGCGACATCAAGCGCCACTTTGCGGCCATGATCCAGCTCGACGATGGACAGCGCCAGGTCAATTCCGGCGGTGACGCCACCGGAGGTCACCAGTTGACGATCCTTGATGTAAATCTGATCGGTCGTAACCTGCGCCTGGGGGAAGCCGTTGATCAGACGATCGGTGTAATGCCAGTGGGTCGTAACCCGGTGACCATCGAGCAAACCGGCCTTGCCCAGAATGAAGGCACCCGTACAGATGGAGCCGTAGAGGCCAGGCCCCTGTGCAATCGCCTGAAGCCAGGACCACAGCGACGGGTGCTCGTCGTTATACGACCCCGGACCGCCGGGTACCAGCACCACGTCATGGTCCTTGCTGGCGGTTGCCACACACCTGTCGGGATGCACGGATACGCCATTTGAAGCGCGAATCGGGGTGGGCTGGGTACCAATGGTCGTTAGTTGATAGTGCTTGCCAGCGTCGAGAAAGCGATTGGCGATGGAAAATACCTCCATCGGCCCGGCCATATCGAGCAGGAGGAAATCGGGAAACAGGATGATTGCTACGGTTTTCATGGTATTCGCATCGCCAGAATCGGTGTCAAAGCGGTCACAGTCATGGCTCGCCAGGCTCATGACCGAATGGATTGTACCGACTTGTGCGATGCGACCGCAGACTTGAACTGTAGGAGATGCCGAGGGCTGCGAATCGTGTGAATTGCACCAACTCCATTGTGGGAGCGAATTCAGTCGCGAAAGCGCAGGACCGTCCAGACGTCATTGCCCGATCCGTCCTGTTCGCGAATGAATTGGCTGCCACAGTTAAGTATTTACTTAACTACGGTATGTCGCCCGCCTCAATCCTCCAGCGCTTTCGGAGCACCCTTGACCGCTTTGCTACCTTTCTCGGCCTTGCCCGGCTTCGCCTCGGGTTCCGGGGTCACCGGTGCCGCAGGCGCAGCCGCGGTTTTCTCCTGCGCAGGCAACTGATCAACCGCGCTGAACAATTCCTTGACCCCTATCGGGCCGAGTTGGTCGAGCTTCTTCTCGCCGTCTTTGCCGACCAGTATGACCTTGGTGCCGGTGCTCGCCCCCAACTTCAACTCGCGGATCAGCGCCATCGTGGCTTGAGCGTCAAGGCTCTTGCCGTCGCGCTGGCCGATGGTGTTGATCACCGTGTAAAGCACCATATTGCGTTCTTCAAAACCTTTCTTGTTATCCGGTTCTTTAAGCGCTTTCTGCAGGTTGACCAAGGTCGGATCCACGGTGCTGGGTGCGATGACGATCAACGGCCTGGCTTTGCCGCGGTCCTGATTCAGCGGGCTGTCACTGTCGGCCGCAAACAGTGGGCTTGCGGCAGCCAGCAAAGTGGCGATGGTCAATGACCGGATAAACATAAAGGGCTCCTTCAAACGTGTTCGAGTTTTCGACGCCGTGTTCAGTGTTTTGTTCTAACTGGTATAGCTCAATACCAGAGCGCTCGTTAACGCGCGGTCGACACCAGCTTCAACCCCACGATGCCAGCCAGAATCAACAAGAAACACATGATTCGTAACAGGCTGCGGTCTTCACCAAGAACCAGCATCCCGTAGATCGCCGTACCCACGGCACCAATGCCGACCCAGACCGCATAAGCGGTACCCACTGGAATCGTGCGGGTGGCCAGGGACAGCAGGTACATGCTCAAGCAGATGAAAAGTCCGCAGAACAGGCTGGGCAACAAGCGGGTGAAGCCGTCGGTGCGGGGCATGACGGCTGCATAAATGATTTCACAGGCTCCCGCGAACAACAGAAACATCCAACCCATCAAGCATCCTTAACGTCGCGTGCAACCCAATGTGCTTTACAAAATAGCGGCGCTAGTGCGATGGATGCAAGGACGCTGGCCACTTGAGTGGCAATTTCCTACAAACAAAGACTGTATATCCATCCACATAAAACTTGCTGAAAGTGGCCAGGCCCCGCATGCTGTGCCCCATCAAAATCGATCCCGACGGTAACCATGCGGCTGTTTCTGTGTGAAAAACCCTCCCAGGCAAAAGACATCGCTGCGGTCCTTGGCGCCAACCGGCGTGGCGATGGCTGCTGGCTTGGGCCGAATGTCACCGTGACCTGGTGCATTGGGCATTTGCTGGAAACCGCTCCACCGGATACCTACGACGCCCGCTATAAGCGCTGGGTGCTCGAAGATCTGCCGATCATCCCGCAAAAATGGAAGATGCTGGTCAAGCCCCGCACGGCGAGCCAGTTCAAGGTCGTGAAGCGCTTGCTCGGTGAAGCCTCTGAGCTGGTGATCGCCACGGACGCCGACCGTGAAGGCGAGATGATTGCCCGTGAGCTGGTGGATCACTGTCGTTATCGCGGACCGGTTCAGCGCCTCTGGCTGTCAGCCCTGGACGAAGCCTCGATTCGCAAGGCTTTGGGCACCCTGAAACCGGGTGCAGAAACCTTCAGCCTTTATCACTCGGCACTGGGCAGATCCCGCGCAGACTGGCTGATCGGCATGAATATGAGCCGCCTGTTCACCCTCCTTGGTCGGCAGTCGGGCTATCAGGGGGTGCTGCCGGTTGGCCGCGTGCAAACCCCTACCTTGCGACTGGTGGTGGACCGTGACCGCAGCATTGCCGACTTTGTCCCGGTGGCATTTTGGGCCATTGACGTCCAACTGCTCCACGATGGCCAACCCTTCATCGCGCAGTGGCGGGCAGACCCAGATGTCTGTGACGATCAGGATCGCTGCCTGAATCAGGCAAGCGCACAACAGGCGGCGCAAGCCATCAGTCACGCCGGCAGCGCAAGACTGATCAAACTGCGCACCGAAAGGGTTCGCGAGGTGGCGCCGCTGCCTTTCGACCTGGGCACCCTGCAGGAAATCTGCTCGAAAAAGCTCGGCCTCGGTGCACAGGAAACACTGGATATCGCTCAGGCGCTGTATGAAACCCACAAGGTCATTACCTACCCGCGCAGTGACTGTGGTTACCTGCCTACCAGCCAGCACGGCGACGCCACTTCTATTATTGCCAGCCTGGGGCGGGCCGACCCGGCCTTGAGTGAACTGCTCAGGCATCTTGACCCAACTCGCCGCTCCCGAGCCTGGAACGACGCCAAAGTCAGCGCCCACCACGGCATCATCCCCACCGGAGCAGGCAAGGCCGTCGATCAGTTGACGGGCAAGCCACGGGCGGTCTACACCTTGATCCGGGCGCGTTATCTGGCCCAGTTTCTGCCCAATCATGAATTTGATCGAACCCAGGCCGACTTTGACTGCGCCGGGGAAAATCTCCGGGCGGTGGGCAAGCAAATCGTCGAGCCGGGCTGGAAGCGCGCCTTACCCGAAGCGCTGGCACCGGCAAAAGGCCGCGAAGCCCCTGCCCCGCAGCCATTGCCAACGCTGCAGCAAGGCTGCGAGTGCAAGGTCGGCAATGTGACCCTCAAAGACCTGTGGACCCAGCCGCCAAAACCCTACACCGAAGGCGACCTGATCAAGGCGATGAAGAACGTCGCGAAACTGGTCCAGGACCCGGTGCTCAAACAGAAACTCAAAGACACCACAGGCATCGGCACCGAGGCCACTCGCGCCGGCATCATTCAGGGTTTGCTGGATCGCGGTTACCTGACCAAGAACGGCAAGGCCCTGGCGGCGACGGCGGCGGCCTTCAGCCTGATCGACGCGGTGCCCCGAGCGATTGCCGATCCTGGCACCACTGCCATCTGGGAGCAGGCCCTGGATATGGTGCAAAGCGGTGAGATGAGTCTCGAGGAGTTCGTCGCCAAACAGGCCGCATGGATGAGCAGACAGGTCAGCCGCTGCGCGGGTCTGCGCCTGACCATCAGCGGTCCGGCCAGCCCGGCCGCGAGCGCCCCCTGGAAGAAGCAACGCAAGACAAGCAAACGAAAAACCGCTGGCACCCCAGGCAAGACCCGGCGTACAACGAAGGCTGCAAGCAAACTTTGATCGGGAGTAGTTTGATCGGGAGTAGGATGCAGCTGTAACCAGCCAATACCGCGCAGTTGACGCTGAATTGAATCACCGGTTGAATGGCCCGCTCGGTCCATTCAGCCGTTTGTCAAAACCCGAACATGGAGGATATCGAGTCGAAGGCTTTTGTCGGTGTGTTCTGCATCGTGGTGCTGGCTAACGCCCCCCGATGCTGTTGCCGCGACGCTTGCCCTGCACGACCGCTGTGGCTTTATTCACGGTGGCTCAGGGTTTCAATATCAAATGCGTCAGCGCCCGTTTGGCCTGCGCGCATTTTTCAAGGAATTCAGAATGTCTCAACGCCAAGTCATCAATGCTTCGGTCAGCCCGAAGGGTAGCCTCGAAACACTTTCCCAACGCGAAGTACAGCAGCTCAGCGCAGCTGGCTCAGGCAGCATTTACTCGCTTTTCCGCCAGTGCGCGTTGGCGATCCTCAACACCGGCGCCCACGTGGACAACGCCAAAACCATTCTTGAGGCTTATAAAAGCTTTGAAGTGCGCATTCATCAGCAGGATCGCGGCGTTCGCCTCGAGCTGCTCAACGCTCCTGCCGATGCGTTTGTCGATGGAGAGATGATTGCCAGTACCCGTGAGATGCTGTTCAGCGCATTGCGCGACATCGTCTACACCGAGAGCGAGCTGGACAGCCAGCGCATTGACCTGGAGAGCTCGCAGGGCATCACCGACTACGTCTTCCACCTGTTGCGCAACGCACGTACCTTGCGTCCAGGCCTGGAGCCAAAGATGGTGGTGTGCTGGGGTGGCCACTCGATCAACACCGAAGAATACAAATACACCAAGAAAGTCGGTCATGAACTGGGCTTGCGCAGCCTGGACATCTGCACCGGTTGCGGCCCTGGCGTCATGAAGGGTCCGATGAAAGGCGCGACCATTGCCCACGCAAAGCAGCGCATCAATGCCGGACGCTACCTGGGCCTGACCGAGCCCGGGATCATTGCAGCCGAAGCGCCTAACCCCATCGTCAATGAGCTGGTGATTCTGCCCGACATTGAGAAACGCCTTGAAGCGTTCGTGCGGGTCGGTCACGGCATCATCATTTTCCCGGGGGGTGCGGGCACAGCGGAGGAGTTCCTGTACCTGCTGGGCATCCTCATGCATCCGGACAACCACGACCTGCCTTTCCCGGTCATTCTCACCGGACCGAAGAGCGCGGCCCCGTATCTGCAACAGCTGCACGCCTTTGTCGGCGCGACATTGGGCGAAGCCGCTCACAAGCATTACAAGATCATCATTGATGACCCGACAGAAGTGGCTCGGGAAATGACCGCCGGGCTCAAGACCGTCAAACAGTTCCGCCGCGAGCGCAACGACGCATTTCATTTCAACTGGCTGCTCAAGATCGACGAAGGCTTCCAGCGCCCCTTCGATCCCACCCACGAGAACATGTCAGGCCTGCAGCTGAGCCGTTCATTGCCGCCTCACCAGTTGGCAGCCAATCTGCGCCGGGCGTTTTCCGGCATCGTTGCTGGCAACGTTAAAGACAAAGGCATCCGCCTGATAGAAGAACACGGTCCTTACGAAATCCACGGCGATACTGAAATCATGCAGCCTCTGGACCGACTGCTGCATGCCTTCGTTGAACAGCACCGCATGAAACTGCCCGGTGGCGCGGCTTATGTGCCGTGTTATCGAGTGGTGAAATAACCAACAGATCCTTGCGCGGCGTCGCTGACACCCCGCAATCGCCGGGAAACAGAACCTGTGGGAGCGAGCTTGCTCGCGAAGAACGATGGCGCGGTATGTCTGTTTAACCGCGTCGCCTTTATCGCGAGCAAGCTCGGCTCCCACAGGAATCTGGTCGTCTGTAGGAGCGAGCTTGCTCGCGATGGCGCCGGTCCATCACAGGAATCTTGCTGGACAGACATAGAGCCTCCCCCAGGAAACCATCCGATTCCCGAGCAAGGTCAGACCGGCACAGCTCTGGCTTTACCGGGTATCAGCCCTGTCGACGAACCAGCCCACCCAATCCCAGTACACGACGCCAGCGTCCGGCAAACCCCCATGACAATCGCGTCCACATCCGTCTCATCAATAGTCAGCGGCGGCAGGAGGCGAATCGTCTTGCCCCGGGTGACGTTGATCAATAACCCTTGATCCTGCGCGGCGCGAAGTGCGAGATCGGGCAACGGACGAGTCAGTTCGATGCCGATCATCAAGCCTTTGCCACGGATCGCCAGCACGTCCGGATGCTCGCTGAGTCTGGCCCGCAAACCGGCCAAAAGACGCTCACCCTGTAGCCGTGCGTTCTCAAGCAAATCCTGTTCTTCAATGATGTCGATGACGGTGCAACCCACCCGACAGGCCAGCGGATTACCTCCAAAAGTACTGCCGTGGCTGCCCGGCGTGAACAATTCGGCGGCCTTGCCACGGGCCAGACAAGCACCGATGGGCACACCATTGCCCAGGCCTTTGGCGAGCGTCATGACATCCGGCACGATGCCCTCATGCTGAAAAGCGAACCATTGGCCGGTCCGGCCCATGCCCGTCTGGATCTCATCGAGCATCAACAACCAGCCGCGCCGACTGCAACGCTCGCGTACCGCCTGTAAATATCCAGGGGGTGCAAGCTGTACACCGCTCTCGCCCTGAATCGGCTCCATCAGTACCGCCGTGATCCGATGGCCGTAGGTCCGACACGCCGCGTCCAGCGCAGGCAGGTCACCAAACGGCACTTTCAGGAAATCCCCAGGCAATGAGTTAAAGCCTAGCCGTACCGCTGGGCCATCGCTCGCCGATAAAGTCCCCAGAGTGCGTCCATGGAATGCGTTTTCCATGACCACCACCAACGGCTTTTCAACCCCTCTGTGCCAAGCGTAGAGCCGGGCGATTTTCAGGGCCGTCTCGTTGGCTTCAGCACCGGAGTTATTGAAAAAAGCCCGCTCCATTCCCGACAACCCGGTCAATCTGTTTGCCAGTCGCGCCTGCCATTCGATGGTGTACAAATTCGAGGTATGCATCAGCAGCCCGGCCTGATCACTGATCGCCGCTACGACTTTGGGGTGGGAGTGGCCGACGTTGGTGACGGCGACCCCGGCCACCGCATCGAGATATTCACGCCCTGCACTGTCCCACAGTCGCGCCCCAAGCCCCCGGGTAAAACACAGTGGCAGCGGTTTGTAAGTGTCCATCAGGCAATTGGCGGTCATGGTTTGAAACTCCAGCATGAGGCGTTGTTTTTTCCAGTATCGTTAGCAACCTGGGCTGGATAAACGGCCAATTCCTTCATTCATTTAAAAGTCAGGCTTGATAATGGACTTACTCCAGGCAATGTCGGTGTTCGTAAAAGTGGTGGAAACCGGGAGCATGACCGCCGCAGCGCTGGAGTGCGGCCTGTCCACCACCATGGTGGGTAACCATTTGCGCGGGCTGGAGCAGCGATTGGGCGTGAGCTTGCTCAAGCGCACCACACGGCGCCAGGGGCTGACGGAATTCGGCGCCACGTACTATCAGCGTTGCGTGGACGTCCTGGCGCTGGTGGCGGACTCTGAACAGTTGGCAGCGCAGTCTCAGGACACGCCCCAAGGCACTTTGCGAATCACCGCGCCGTTCACATTTGGCTCGGAGAGCCTGGCGCCCGCGCTGAGTGAATTCATTCGCCGCTATCCGAAGATCAAACTGGACATCGTGTGGAGCAATGAGCGGATGGACCTGATCGGTCAGGGCTTCGACGCGGCTATTCGTCTCGGCGTATTGCCTACCTCAAGCCTCATCGCCCGGCCGCTGGTGGATTACACCCTTACCCTTTGCGCTGCACCGGACTATCTGAAACGCAGAGGAACGCCCGTTGAACCGATGGATCTGCAAAACCATGACTGCCTGGCGTTTGCCTATCCGGCGGGCGATGACTGGAGTGCAGCGGAGAAGCACTGGCGCCTGACCGGCTGCAACGGTGAGGTTCTGGTCCCGGTCAGCGGCCCGATCACCATGAATACATCGGCTGGCTTGCACAAAGCTGCCCGAGCCGGCGCCGGCATAGTGATGATGCCCGACGCACTGGTGCGAGAAGACCTTGACGACGGCCGACTGATAGCGCTGCTGCCTGACTACAAATTGCCCAGCCGGCCAATGAGCTTGCTGTACGCGCAAGATCGTTACCGATCGCCGAAATTGCGCAGCTTTGTAGACTTTGCAATGGAGCTTTGGGGTAGGCCGCTTTAGGTTCGGACAGCGGATTTTCCTTAGGAGTGCTCCCGTCGTCCGTACGCCGCGCTGTTGCGCCGCAAGCAGTCCCCTGTAGGAGCGAGCTTGCTCGCGATGGCGTCCGGTCAGACTCTGATTTATCGCCGGACATAACGCCATCGCGAGCAAGCTCACTCCTACAGAGGATCGACTCATAAACACCCTGTTGCCAGATCCCCTACCGCGCAGCATCACCCCAGCGGTACTCATGGGTGACGTCATCCAGCTGTTTCTTGAGCGACTCATCCAGCACCACATCCGCCGCAGCAAGGGTGTCATCCAGTTGCTCTGGACGGCTGGCACCAATGATCGCCGACGTTACCACCGGGTTAGCCAGGACCCAGGCCACCGAGGTCGTGGTCATGGACTGACCCGCTTCGCCGATCAGCGTCTTGAGCTGCGCAATACTGTGAAACTCGCGCTCGTGCCAATAGCGCTTCTGGTACATCTCCCCCGCCTCGCCCACGCTTGCCGTAAAGCGTCCCTCGCTAGGGGTTTGCTCCAGCGTATGCTTGCCAGTGAGCAAACCACCCGCCAGTGGGTTGTAGGGCATCACAGCCAACCCCTCTTCTTTCGCCAGCGGCAGCAACTCCCGCTCAATCTGTCGGAATAGCAGGTTATAGCGCGGCTGGATGGAGACAAACCGCGCCAGCCTCAACGTGTCCGCGCGACCCAGCATCCGAGCCATGCGATAGGCGAGAAAATTGGAAACGCCGATGTACCGTGCCTTGCCGTGCTTGACGATGATGTCCAAGGCTTCAAGTGTTTCATCGAGCGGGGTGAGCGGATCGTCCAGGTGCAGCTGATACAAGTCAACGTAATCAGTGTTCAGACGCTTGAGAGACGCCTCGATCGCATCCAGCAAATGTTTGCGCGAATTACCTTGATTCCACGCTGCCGGGCCCATCACGCCGCTGGCCTTGGTGGCCAGAATGAACTGGTCGCGCTTGCCCTTGAGCCAGCCGCCGACGATTTCTTCTGTACGCCCAACCGCATCGAGCTTCGCGCCCAAGGGATAAACGTCAGCCGTATCGATGAAGTTGACGCCAGCATCGGCGGCCCGATCAATGATGCGGTGCGATACCTGCTCGTCGGTTTGCAAGCCAAAGGTCATGGTGCCCAGGCACAGCCGGGAAACGCTGAGTCCAGTGTTGCCAAATTGCCGATATTGCATGGTGCTTCTCCTGTTGCGCAAAGAGGTTCGAAATACCCATGGTCGAAGACACCGGAGATACCGAGGCGCCCGCTAGGATGGCGACACCGCCAATAAAAAATAATTCCATAAATCTGGATTCGTAAATGACATCTACCCCTGCGCCAGCTTTAGGCCAACCTCAATCGAATTACCTTAATAAACAGTTACTTGGATCACTAAAACCCTAAGTCATAAAACTGACGCCAAGAGTTAAATCAATACTTCACTCAAGTGACAGAGGCCTGGCGTCATATTTGTGACTAAAGTCTCACTCGGCCAGGCAGATAACCGGGTATTCGCAAAAGCCCTTCAAGCTGTTCAAGGACCGAACCATGACGCCGAGTCAACACGGTAGCTCTTCTGCCCAAAGCCGCCAGGCAATTTTCCTCTGGTTTCCCTTGGCGCCTGCTGTCGCCGGATGTGCGGCACTTGTTCTATCTGCGCCCACTCAGCTGAACATCGGCTTGAGTGCAGCGGTTCTCGCCGTGGGCGTCGCGAGCGGATTGTTTGCTGCGGCCGCGCAGAACCGCAAGTTGCAGGCCATCGCTCAAGCCGCCGGACTGCATCAACAGCAAATTGCTGATGACACCTCCCTGCAATCCCACGCGCAAATCAATGAAGTGCTGATGGGCGCGATGCCGATCTGGGCCAAACAGGTGGAAAGCTCGCGCCAGCAGACCGAAACCGCCATTGTTTCCCTGACCGGGCGATTCACCGGCATCTCCTCACGACTGCAAGAAACTGTACATGCATCCCAGCAAGCGGCCGGTGATCTGGCAGGCCAAAGTACCGGGGGCGCGTTGCAGGTGCTGGCCCAGAGCGACCATGATCTGGTGCAAGTCATAAATTCCCTCAAGGCTACCCAGACCAGTCGCGATGAAACCCTGGCCCAGGTTCGCAACCTCACCGCCTACACCGGAGAGCTGCGCTCCATGGCGGCCGATGTCGCCGCCATTGCCGCACAGACCAACCTGCTCGCCCTGAACGCTGCCATCGAAGCCGCCCGTGCTGGCGAAGCCGGTCGGGGGTTTGCAGTCGTGGCGGATGCAGTGCGCAGCCTGTCCAGCAAATCCAGCGAAACCGGCCAGCAGATGTCCGCCAAGGTCGACATCATCAACAGCGCCATCAGCCAACTGGTACAGGCGGCTTCCAGCGGCGCGGATCAGGATCAGGACTCAGTGGCTGCCTCAGAAAGCAGCATCGAGCGCGTCCTGGAAAGCTTCAAAAGTGTCACCGGACGCCTTGCTGAATCAGCCGAGATGCTTCAGCAGGAAAGTTTCGGCATACGCGACGAGATGACGGAAGTGTTGGTGAGCCTGCAATTTCAGGATCGGGTCAGCCAGATCCTGACCCACGTGCGCGACAACATCGACGACTTGCATGCACACCTTCAGCAAGCCACGCAGATGCCCGATCAGACCGTGCCCATTGATGCGCGCAGCTGGCTGGCACGAATGGAAGCGACCTACGCCACGGATGAGCAACGCCACAGCCATCATGGCGGCGCCGGCGCACAACAGAAATCCCAGGAAATAACCTTCTTTTAGGAGCCCCTCATGGCTAAAAGTGTATTGGTTGTCGACGACTCCAGCAGCGTCCGGCAAGTGGTTGGTATCGCCCTTAAAAGCGCCGGTTATGACGTTATCGAAGCCTGCGACGGCAAGGATGCTCTGGGCAAACTCAACGGCCAGAAAGTCCACCTGATCATCAGCGACGTGAACATGCCGAACATGGACGGCATCACTTTCGTCAAGGAGGTCAAGAAGCTGCCCAGCTATAAATTCACGCCGATCATCATGCTGACCACCGAATCCCAGGAATCGAAAAAAATGGAAGGTCAGGCCGCAGGTGCGAAAGCCTGGGTGGTCAAGCCATTCCAGCCTGCGCAGATGCTGGCGGCCGTGTCCAAACTGATTTTGCCCTGATTGCTGAACACACGGAGGTTGCGATGCCGCTGGTATACGAAACTCTCAATGATGCGGCGCACGTGACCATTGACGGCGAGCTGACTATCTACACCGCCTCGGAACTGTCCGCTGAGTTATTACCCCGGCTGGGCGCAACGCCGCAGATGCAGATCGACCTGTCGCAAATCACCGAAATGGACGGTGCCGGCCTGCAACTGCTGATCATGGTCACTCGTGAAGCCTCCAGGGCCGGAACGGCGCTGACCTTGACCGGCCATAGCAAAGCCGTACTGGAAACCCTGCAACTGAGCGGTCTGGGCACAGCGCTCTGACACCTGAAACAGCCACAAAGGAAGTGAGCGTGAGCATCAATCTCGATCAGGCATTACAGACGTTCATCGTCGAAGCACGCGAGCTGTTGCAGGCGATGGAAGAGTCGTTGCTGCAATTGGAAAGCGAACCTGGTGACGATGACGCCATTGGCGCAATCTTCCGTGCCGCGCACACCATCAAAGGCTCGGCCGGCCTGTTTGGGCTGGATCCGATCGTCAGCTTCACCCACATCGTCGAAGACGTCCTGGACCGTTTGCGCGACGGCAGCGTCAGCGTTGACGCCGGCCTGATCGCGGTGCTGCTCAAGTCCGGCGACCACATGCTCGAACTGATTGAGGTGGTCGCCAGCCAGGGTGCACAACTGCAGGCGCCAGCGCTGGCACGGGAAGCCGAGCTTCGCCAAACCTTGCAGGCTTACCAGGGACCCTCGCAGTCAGAAACCCTGGAGCCAGAAGTACTTCCTGACATCGAGGCTGCAGGTGCAGATACCCAGGCGGTGCTCTGGCATATCTCTCTGCGTTTTTCCAAAGACGTGTTCCGTAATGGCATGGACCCATTGTCGTTCCTGCGCTTCCTGAACACCCTGGGCGAGATCGTCGCGGTACACACCCTGACTGACAACCTGCCGACTGTCGAAGCCTGGGACGCCGAATCCTGCTACCTGGGTTTCGAAATCGATTTCCACTCCAGTGCAAGCCACGCAGCGATCAATGAAGTCTTCGATTTTGTCCGCGAAGACTGCCAGATCGAAATTGTTCAGACCGGCACACATCAGGCTGCGGATATGCTGCCAGATTCCGGCACCGAGCTTGTTTACCAGGCGTCGAACAATATCGAGCAAGGCACAGCCATGGTTGCCGTGGGCGAACTGCTGGACGACCAACGCTCGCAACCCCGGGTGCCGGCGCCGCTGTCCAACGAAAAACAGAGCGCCAACGAAAAACAGCTCTCCACCGACAAGCCCGCTGAAAGCAAAAGCAAAGACGGCCGTTACGTGCGGGTCAACGCCGACAAGCTCGACGAGCTGATCAATCTGGTGGGCGAGCTGGTCATTGCCAGTGCCGGCGCCACCCTGCTCGCCCGTACCTGCGATAACGATCCCCTGCAGGAATCGACTTCCACCGTTTCCGGGTTGGTCGAGGAAATCCTTGATGGCGCTCTGCGTCTGCGGATGATCCCCATCGGCGATACCTTCAACCGATTCCGTCGGGTGGTTCGCGATGTCAGCCAGGAACTGGGCAAAGACATCGACCTGATCATCAGCGGCGCCGAAACCGAGCTGGACAAAACGGTGGTGGAGAAAATCGGCGATCCGCTCATGCACCTGCTGCGCAACGCCATGGATCACGGCATTGAAAGCGCTGCCGAGCGACTCGCCGCCGGTAAACCTGCCAAAGGTCACCTGCACCTCAACGCCTACCATGACTCGGGCAGCATCGTGCTGGAAATCGCTGACGACGGCGCAGGACTCAATCGCGACCGGATTCTCGAGAAAGCCCAGGAGCGCGGCCTGATTGCACCCGGCGCCAGCCTCACGGATCAGGAAATCTACAACCTGATATTCGAAGCCGGTTTCTCCACCGCCCAGGCTGTGACCAACCTGTCCGGGCGTGGCGTTGGCATGGACGTTGTCAAACGCAATATCACCCTGCTACGGGGCACGGTCGACCTGGACAGCAAGCCCGGCCAGGGCACTGTTATCCGCATCCGCCTGCCCCTGACCCTGGCCATCATCAATGGATTTCTGGTGGGTATCGGTCAGTCCACCTACGTCATTCCGCTGGATATGGTTCAAGAGTGCATCGAACTCAGCGAAGACGATCGGCAGGTCAGCCGCGAGCAAGGTTATCTGGACCTCAGGGGCGAAGTGCTGCCGCTGGTGTACCTGCGTGACCATTTCCAGCACGAAGGTCCGGCTGCCCGACGCCAGAACGTGGTGGTCGTGCGTTATGCCGAGCACAAGGCCGGACTGGTGGTGGATGACCTGCTCGGGGAATTCCAGACCGTGATCAAACCCTTGGGCAAGCTGTTCGGCGCACTGCGCGGCATCAGTGGCTCAACCATTCTGGGCAGTGGCGCTGTGGCGCTGATTCTCGACATCCCGGCACTGCTCAGCCAGATCGTACAACTCGAAACACGCTACACCGCCCAACCCACCCAACTGCCTGCAACTGCCCGTTGATGCATCTGCTTTTCCATGGAGGTAACACCCGATGAAATGGTTTTACGATCTGAAGATCGCCACGAAATTGATCGCGTCATTTCTCACGGTGCTCGCCCTCACCGCAGTCATGGGCGTGTTTTCCATCATTCAGCTGGGTGCCGTGAATGACACCGCCAGCGAAATTCGCGACAACTGGATGCCGTCCATGCGCGCGGCATCGGGCATGCGTTTCTACGCAGCCAACTATCGGATCAAGGAAAACCGTCATGTGGCGGCCGCGCTGATTGAAGACAAAAACGCCATCGCTCAAGAAGCCCTTGCCGAGCGCAAGCAGTTCGAAACCCGTCTGGATAACTACGAGAAGCTGCTGACCAACGATGAAGATCGCAGGCTCTTTGCAGTGACGAAAAATGACTGGGCCAGCTACCTGACGGTCAGCAAAGACCTGCAGGCGCTGTCGAACCAGAATCGTGAAGAAGAAGCCCGGACCATGCTGGCTGGCGAATCCAAGCGTCAGTTCGATCTGGTGACCGGTGACCTGCAAAAGCTGGTAGAGCTCAATGATGCTGGCGCTGAAGCTGCTAGCGTGCGTGGCGACATGCTCTACGACAACGCCCGAATCTCCATCATTGGCGTTTTGATCGCCGCATTGGTGATTGGCCTGGGCCTGGCGCTGTTCATCTCGCGGATCATTTCCCGACCGCTGAAACAAGCCGCTGCGGCCGCCGAACAACTGGCCGAAGGCAACCTGAACGTCCACATCGAACCGGGCTCGAAAGACGAAACCGGCATGGTCATCAACGCCATGCAGAACATGGTCGGCAAGCTCTCGCACATCATCGGTGAAGTGCGTAACGCCGCCGACAATCTGGCCAGCGCGTCCGAAGAAGTCAGCGCCACGGCTCAGTCCATGAGCCAGGCGACCAGCGAGCAAGCCGCCAGCGTCGAAGAAACCAGCGCCTCCATCGAACAGATGAGCGCCAGCATCAACCAGAACACCGAGAACGCCAAGGTCACCGACGGCATGGCCAGCAAGGCCGCCAAAGAAGCCACTGACGGTGGTGAATCGGTGCAGCAGACCGTGGTAGCGATGAAGAAAATCGCCCAGCGGATCAGCATCATTGACGACATTGCCTACCAGACCAACCTGCTGGCGCTAAACGCGGCCATCGAAGCGGCCCGGGCCGGCGAACACGGCAAAGGTTTTGCGGTCGTTGCCGCCGAAGTACGCAAGCTCGCCGAACGCAGCCAGGTGGCGGCGCAGGAAATTGGCGAACTGTCGTCCAGCAGCGTCGAGATGGCCGAGAAAGCCGGCAACCTGCTGAGCGAAATGGTGCCATCCATCAACAAGACCTCGGATCTGGTCCAGGAAATCAGCGCTGCCTCTGAAGAACAGGCCGCAGGCGTCGCGCAGATCAACACGGCGATGACTCAGCTCAACTCGGTCACCCAGCAAAATGCTTCGAGCAGCGAAGAATTGGCCGCCACTGCCGAAGAAATGAGCAGCCAGGCCGAGCAGCTTCAGCAGGCGATGAGCTTCTTCACCCTGGACGGCCCGGTGAAAGCGGCCAGCCAGCCAGCTCGCTCCAGCACTCCGCCCGGTGCCGCAGGCCGCAAGCCGTCGCGCCCGGCCGCGCCAGCGCCGCAGAAATCTTTCGCGTACAACATGGCCAGCGCCCCGGATGAATCCGAGTTCACTCGATTCTGAGTGGATTCACCCACCGGTTTGCCTTGAAGGAGAAAGACATGGGCGCAATCAGCAGCACACGACAGATCGCGACGGTCGTCGAGGAGCAAGAGCAGTACCTGACGTTCATGCTCGGCACCGAGATGTTCGCCATCGGGATTCTGGGCATCAAGGAAATCATCGAGTACGGCAACCTGACCGTGGTGCCGATGATGCCGGCGTTCGTGCGCGGGGTGATCAACCTGCGCGGTGCGGTGGTGCCGGTGGTGGATTTGTCAGCGCGCTTCGGTCGTCCCAACTCCGGGATTACCCGCCGCAGTTGCGTGGTGATCATTGAAGCCAATGCCGCAGACGGCCAGGCCCAGGATATTGGGCTGCTGGTGGATACCGTGTCGGCGGTGATGGACATCCCCGCCTCGCAAATCGAACCACCGCCCAGCTTCGGAGCCAAGATCCGTGCCGATTTCATCAGCGGCATGGCCAAGGTCGATGGCAAGTTCGTCATCGTCCTTGAGGTCGATCAGGTGCTGTCCATCGACGAAATGTCGCGGCTGGCCGAAGTCGACCAGATCGCGGCCGTTGAAGCCGAACCACGCTGAGCAGGGACGGACCGAAATCGTGAATGGAACAGCGCTAAACGACCGGGAGTTCGGCCAATTCCAGTCCTGGCTGTACGGGGCTGCAGGTATCAACCTGTCTCCTGCGAAGAAGGCACTGGTGGCGGGCCGCCTGTTCAAACGCCTCAAGCACTACGAGCTGGAGAGCTATGGCGAGTACTTCAAGCTGATCATGAGCGGCCAGCGCGAGGGCGAACTGCAGGTCGCTCTGGACTTGCTCACTACCAACGAAACCTATTTTTTCCGCGAGCCCAGGCATTTTGACTTTCTGCGCCAACAGGTACTGCCCAACGCAACTCCAGGCAAGACCTTCCGGGTCTGGAGTGCCGCCAGTTCGTCAGGAGAGGAACCCTACAGCCTGGCAATGACCCTCGCGGAAAGCCTGGGCACCACGCCTTGGGAAATCATAGGTTCGGATATCAGCAGCCAGGTGTTGGCCAAGGCCCGCGCCGGCCACTACCCCATGGCACGCGCTACCAACCTGCCGCAACCGCTGCTGCACAAATATTGCCTCAAGGGCATCGGTAATCAGGCCGGCACCTTTCTGGTGGACAGGAGTTTGCGCAGCCGGGTCAACTTCATCCAGGTCAACCTCAATGAAGCCCTGCCGGACCTCGGCGACTTCGACGTGATCTTCCTGCGTAACGTGATGATCTATTTTGATCAGGAGACCAAGATCAAGGTGGTTGCCCGTTTGCTGCCGCGCCTCAAGTCAGGCGGGTACTTCATTGTCAGCCATTCCGAGAGCCTCAACGGTGTCAGCGATGCGGTGAAACTGGTCGCGCCTTCGATTTATCGCAAGCCATGAACATCCAGTCAGACGAAATCTTTTTGGCTCCCGGCGACTTCTGCTTCGCGACCAGCCCCACGCGTATCCGCACGATCCTCGGTTCCTGCGTCGGCATCACCTTGTGGCATCCAGCGCGCAAGATCGGCGCCATGTGCCATTTCATGTTGCCCAGCCGAACCCACCGATGCGGCGTGCTCAATGGCAAATACGGGGACGAAGCCATCGAGATGTTCATCGAGCAGGCCCGCGCCCACCGAACGGCACCGGAGGACTATGAACTCAAGCTGTTCGGAGGTGGCGAAATGTTCCCCGATCACAAGCGCAGCGTGCATTTCAGTGATGTTGCGCGAATGAACATCCGCGCGGCGCTGGAACTTGCCGACAGCCATGATCTGGACTTGATTGCCCAGGACATGGGCAGCACCGGCTATCGCAATGTCATTTTTGACCTCTGCAACGGACATGTATGGGTCAGGCACCAACCAATCAGGACAAGCTCAGAACATGGCGACGAAAAAAATAAGCGTACTGCTAGTCGATGATTCGGCGGTGGTGCGTCAGGTTCTGTTGGCGATCCTCAACGACACGCCGGACATCCATGTCATGGGCGCAGCGTCCGACCCCATCTTTGCCATGGACAAGCTGGCCAAAGAGTGGCCGGACGTGATCGTGCTGGATGTCGAGATGCCGCGCATGGACGGGATCACCTTCCTGAAAAAAATCATGAGCGAGCGCCCTACTCCCGTGGTGATCTGCTCGTCCCTGACTCAGAAAGGCGCCGAGACCAGCTTGCAGGCGATGTCCGCCGGAGCGGTTGAAGTGATCACCAAACCCACGACAGGGCTGAAAAACTTCCTGCTGGAATCAGCTGCGGAGCTGGTGTCTGCGATCCGTGCCGCAGCCAATGCCAACGTGCGCAACCTGGGCAAGCGCCACGCCGCACCCGTGCTGACCCCCGCCACAAGGTTGAGCGCTGACGCTGTGCTGCCCGCCGCCCAAGGCCAGGCGATGGCTCAGACCACCGAGCGCATCGTCGCCATCGGCACTTCCACCGGTGGCACCCAGGCGCTGGAAGCCGTGTTGACCGCCCTGCCCCGGGTTTGCCCGGGCATGGTCATCGTTCAGCACATGCCGGAGAAATTCACCGCTTCGTTCGCCGAGCGCCTCAATAGCCTGAGCCAGATCGAAGTCCGCGAAGCGAAAAACAATGACCGCATCCTGCCAGGACTGGCTTTGATCGCGCCTGGCGGCAAGCACATGATGGTCACCCGCAGCGGCGCCTTTTATCACGTGCAAGTCATTGACGGCCCGCTGGTCAATCGCCATCGGCCATCGGTGGATGTGCTGTTCCGCTCTGTAGCCCGGTTTGCCGGCAAGAACGCCACCGGGATCATCATGACCGGCATGGGGGACGATGGCGCGCGGGGACTCAAGGAAATGCTCGATGCCGGCGCATCCACTGTTGCCCAGGACGAGGCGTCGTGCGTGGTCTTCGGCATGCCCAAGGAAGCCATCAAACTCAACGCCGCCCAGCGCATCCTGCCGCTGCATGACATGCATCAGGCTATTCTGCACAGATAGCGTTTTCTATTGCCTGGATGTCGTTTTGCCGCTTGCCCCGGGAATTGCGGTCTAAGATGCTACTGGCTTGGCTTAAACGACAACAAGCAGGCCGCCCAACGCCGCCTGGGGTCGTATCGGGAGAACAACAAATGAAAACCGTCGCACAATTGCTCAAGCTCAAGGCGCAGCACCACCAACAGGTCCACACCATCGCTCCCGGTCAAATGGTGCTCGATGCTCTCAGGCTTATGGCCGAGAAGAATATCGGTGCCTTGCCGGTGGTCGACAACGGCAAGCTGGTGGGTGTGGTCAGTGAACGGGACTACGCCCGCAAAATGATTCTGATGGGCCGCTCATCCGTGGGCACCCCGGTCAGCGCGATCATGAGCAACAAGGTGATCACCGTCACCTCGTCCCAGAGCGTCGAAACCTGCATGGGCATCATGACCGACAGCCACCTGCGTCATTTGCCGGTGGTGGAAGACGGGCACCTGTTGGGCCTGCTGTCCATTGGTGACCTTGTGAAAGAAGCCATCGCCGAACAGGCCAACGTGATCGAACAGCTGGAGCAGTACATTCGCGGGGATTGAGTGCTGTGGAATGGCGAATACCGCGCGTGCCCGTGTGAATGCGGTCCCTTGTGCGGTGCTTGCCCGCGATAAGGGCGACGCGGTTTGTCAGGCACACCGCGTTATCGTTCTTCGCGAGCAAGCGCGCTCCTACGGATCACCAAAACCTGTTGGAGCGAGGCTTGCCCGCGATAAGGGCGACGCGGTTTGTCAGGCACACCGCGTTATCGTTCTTCGCGGGCAAGCGCGCTCCTACGGATCACCAAAACCTGTTGGAGCGAGGCTTGCCCGCGATAAGGGCGACGCGGTTTGTCAGGCACACCGCGTTATCGTTCTTCGCGGGCAAGCCCGGCTCCAACAGACAACCGTGAACCCCTGTGTGCGGTGTTTGCCCGCGATAAGGCTGGACGCGATTTCCCGACAATCCGAGTTGACCTTATCGCGGGCAAGCACCGCTCCCACAGGTCTTGCTCCACTCTGGACCCTGCTCTAACCTGTCGCCTCGCCCCTCGGTTTAGAGCCCCAAATGACAACCCACCTGGACACCGTATTCGAACGCCACGGCACCGACAGCAAGAAGTGGAGCCTGTACCCCGCCGATGTGCTGCCGATGTGGGTGGCAGACATGGACTTTCCGGTGGCTCAACCCATCATTGAAGCCCTGCAAACACGCCTGCAACACCCATTGTTGGGTTACGGCGTGGCCCAGGACAACCTGCGCCAGACGGTGGTCGATTACCTTTGGCAGCGCTACGCATGGCGGGTTTTGCCTGAGGAACTGGTGTTCCTGCCCGGCGTGGAGCCCGGCTTCAATATGGCGCTCAACGCGCTGGTTGCCGAACATGCGCCGGTGGTGCTGCAAATGCCCAACTACGCACCTTTGGCGCATGCGCCGAGTCATCGGCAGCAGCCGAGTATCGAACTCCCGTTCAAAGCTGATAGCAATGGTGAATACCTTACCGATATGGCGGCACTGAATACCCATTTGGCGGGTGCCGGGGCGTTTCTCCTGAGTAATCCGCATAACCCGCTGGGCAAGGTGTTCAGTGGCGAAGAGCTGCATATGATCGGCCAGGCGTGCGTTGACCACGATGTGCTGATCATTTCCGATGAGATTCACGCCGACATCCTGTTCGACGGCCGTCGCCATATCCCCATCGCGTCCCTCAGCCCGCAAATCTCCAGCCGCACCGTAACCTTGATGTCGGCCAGCAAGGCTTACAACATTGCCGGCCTCAAGACCGCGTTTGCAGTGATTCAGGACCCGCAATTGCGCAAGCGTTTCAACGCCGGACGCCTGGGTCTGGTAGACAGCGTCAACGTACTGGGCCTGGAAGCGACCCGCGCCGCCTACAGCGAATGCGCCGACTGGCTACGCGAGGTCAACGCCTACCTGCAGGCCAATCGCGACTACCTGGCCGAGGCCGTAAGTACCCGCTTGCCTGGAGTAGTCATGCATCTGCCGCAAAGCACTTACCTGGCCTGGCTGGATTGCTCGGCACTGGGGCTGGAAAACCCGCACCAATTTTTCCTCGACAGCGCTAAGGTCGGCCTGAGCGCTGGCCGTGAATTCGGCCCGGACTGTCAGCAATTCGTTCGCCTGAATTTCGGCTGCCCCCGCGCCCTGCTGGAAGAAGGGATTGCGCGGATGGAGCGGAGTTTGAAAGCCCGGTAAGCCAACACCTGTAGGAGCTGCCGAAGGCTGCGAATAGCGGTGCGTCAGGTGTAATGCTTCGCAGCCTAAGGCAGCACCTACAGAAAACACACAGCAAAAAGCCCGGCTGACCGGGCTTGGGTTGCTCTACAAAAACCTGCAATCAATAGCGCTGATACTGCGAACCGAACTCTTTGCGGTTTTCCGCGACTACCACGGGTTTCTTGGCTTCGACTTGCGCACGATCGAACGTCATGTTGCCAGGACCTGCAACGCGCATTTGTTCGGCGCTAGTGCTGGTGGAAGTAGCGGCGACCTGGGTGGGTGAGTTGCTGGCAAAAGCGCCGGTAGCGGTCAGTAAGGAAAGGGCAAAACCCAAAGCGATAGTGCGTTTCATGATGTGGCTCCAAAGGTTGTTTCGAAGTGATGGGGCCAATCTAGAGTCACCAGCGCTTTATGAGAAACCAACTGTGCAGATACTGATTATCAGCCCCGCTGATGCTGGAGCGCGAAGCGTCTAGTCCGCGCTTGCCCAGCATCAGCAGGCCTTTGATCACTCTGGCTTGCGCAACAATACCCGCGTAACCCGACGCTCTTCGACGTCCGTCACGGTCATGTCCCAGCCGTCCCATTGCAGCGAGTCACCCTTGCGCGGCAGGCGATCCAGCAGGCTCATGACCAGCCCGGCCAGTGTCTGGTAATCCTCCGTGGCATGCGCCTGGAAGCCGATCCGTTCACGCACCTGGCTGAGGTTAAGGGCACCGGAGACCACGAAACCGCCCTGCTCGGGCACGATGTCCGGACCCTCGATTTCACTGGCATCCGGCAGCTCGCCAGCAATGGATTCAAGGATGTCGGTCATGGTCAACAGGCCGATGAAGTCACCGAATTCGTTGATCACAAAGGCAATGTGCGTCGATTCCTTGCGCATCTGTTCCAGCGCATTGAGGATCGTAAAGCTTTCCAGCAGGTTGATCGCCTTGCGCGCCATGAACTCCAGGTTCGGCTCGTTACCGGCCAGCAGCTCTTTCAGCAACTCCTTCTTGTGCACAAAACCCAACGGCTCGTCGATCCGGCCTTCACGAATCAGTGGCAGGCGTGAGTAGGACGAATGCATCAGCTTGATACGCACGGTTTCCGGGTCATCCGCCAGGTCGATATGGTCGACTTCGGCTCTGGGCGTCATCGCTGAACGGATTGGGCGCTCGGCCAGTTGCAGAACACCACTGATCATCACCCGCTCGCGGCGATCGAATACTGCTGCGGTTTGCTCGCCTTCGAGCATGTCGGCAATTTCCTCACCCACTTCGTCAGCATCCAGCTTGCGACCGCCCAACAGACGCAACACCGCATGGGCTGTGCGCTCACGCATGGGCTTCATGCCATGCAGGGATTTCTTGCGACGCTTGCGAGCGATCTGGTTGAACAGTTCGATGAGGATCGAGAAACCAATCGCCGCATACAGATAGCCCTTCGGAATATGAAAGCCCAGGCCTTCTGCGGTCAGGCTGAAGCCGATCATCATCAAGAAGCCCAGACACAGCATGATCACAGTGGGGTGAGCGTTGACGAAGCGCGTCAGCGGCTTGCTGGCGATGATCATCAAGCCGATGGAAATCATCACGGCAATCATCATCACCGCCAGATGCTCAACCATGCCCACGGCGGTAATTACCGCGTCCAGGGAAAACACCGCATCGAGGACCACAATCTGCGCGACGATGGGCCAGAACCTGGCGTACGTCGAGTTGCTGGCGCGCTCGCTGACGTGGCCTTCCAGCCGCTCGTGCAATTCCATAGTGGCCTTGAACAACAGGAACACGCCACCAAACAGCATGATCAGGTCTCGCCCCGAGAAGCTGTGCTCGAAGACCTCGAACAACGGCGCGGTCAGCGTAACCATCCAGGAAATACTCGCCAGCAGGCCCAGACGCATGATCAGCGCCAAAGACAGGCCGATGACCCGAGCCTTGTCGCGCTGCTCAGGTGGGAGTTTGTCCGCCAGAATCGCGATGAACACCAGGTTATCGATACCCAGAACCAGTTCCAGGACGATCAGGGTGAGCAGGCCAAGCCATGCCGTGGGATCAGCAATCCATTCCATACAGTTATTGAGTCTCTCGAAGACAGGTTTTGACGGACGCAGCGACGTTGCGCGCGATCCGGTGAGGCGCACGAGGCGAAGGGTATACAAGGGCAATCAGGGGAAATGATCCGCGGACAACCAGATCGGCAGCGGGATCGAAACTCAATTCAACGGGGGGATGACCAGAGCAATGGGGAGGCTCCTGAGCGGTGTTCATATGATCCTGACAGTGATAACGGACAGTGATCCTACAACGCAAGAGTCACTTTCCTACGCATTAAAAGTATTACAAAGATTGACATCAATTTGCCTACGCCTCGCTTGTCTGTCGCCAGCGAGAACTCGTGACGAGTTTGAAATTGGGTTGAACTTCCAGATCAGATACGTGCCCCTTCTATACGTGCCGGGCACACCGCCGGGCGATTCTGGAGGCTTATCTCATGCCAGATGCACAGGGCAAAGTTCGTTACGCAGTCGTCGCCGGAGGCTGGATTTCCCAAGGGGCGTTTATGCCGGGTGTTGATCAGACCGACAACTCGGTCATGACTGCACTGGTTACCGGTGATCCAGTGAAGGCCGACAAGCTGGCTGAACTGTACGACTTGAAAAGCTACCACTACGACGAATTCGACACCCTGCTCAAGTCCGGCGAAATCGATGCTATTTACCTGGCCACGCCGAACTTCAGGCATCGCGAATTCGCCGTACCCGCCCTTGAAGCCGGTATTCACGTGCTGCTGGAAAAGCCTATGGCGACCAGCGAAGAGGACTGCCTGGCAATCACCGAAGCTGCCGAGCGATCCGGCGCCAAGCTGATGATTGCCTACCGCCTGCACTTCGAGCCGGGCACCGTGGAAATGATCAGCCGCATCCGGGCCGGTGATATCGGTGAGCCGCGCCTGTTTACCGCCACTTTCGCGCAAACCACTGACCCCAAAAACCATCGCATGCAAAGTGGTTTTTGGGCGGGACCTGCGGCGGACATGGGGCCCTACCCGATCAATGCGGTACGCAGCCTGTTTGACGCCGAGCCGTTGGAAGTCCATGCCGTAGGTGTTCATACCCCTGGCCGTGAAATCAACACGCCGGATACCGTTTCGGTCACGTTGCGTTTTTCAGAAGAACGTCTCGCGCAATTCACCGTCAGCTATAGCCTGCCGGGGACGCAGCGCTATCAGGTAATTGGTACCAAAGGCGAGTTTGAAGCCTCCCCAGCTTTCGGTTTTGGTGAAGGCGTGGCGATCAGCTATCGAGCGATCATCGACAAAAAAACCAAAGAACACACGCATCCGGTAGTCGATCAATTCGGCGGAGAAACTCAGTATTTTTCCGATTGCATCCTTCAGGACCGCGAGCCTGAGCCAGATGGCGATGAAGGCTGGCGTGACGTACGGGTACTGGCGGCTATCGAGCGCAGCCTGGCGACCGGTCAGACTCAGAAACTTGAGCCATTGCCGACTCGCCCTGGCATCAGCGTCGAACAGGCCCGCCGCCTGCCGCTGGCTAAAGTGCCGCAATACATCAATACCGATGAGCCCAATGAGTGAATAGCGACGCTACTGCTCGCTCAACCCCGGTAGGAGCGCGCTTGCCCGCGATTGCGTCAGATCAGGCAACACATTTTTCGCTGACACACCGCATCGCGGGCAAGCGCGCTCCTACAGATAACAGCATTCCAATTCAGGTAGTTGATTCATGTTTGATGAGGGTATTCGGAGGTGTGAGGGCGACGAACGCGGTTCATAGGGCGCACCGCTGCTTGCAGCGGACACACATGCCAATCGCTAAAGTTTCCATAGCTCCGGCCGCTACAAAGTAGATACAAATACATTAAGGCCAGCATGGAAGCGCTATGAACTCGATATCGTTAGTCACTGCCAATACGCCAATCATCGTCAGCCCTGCCACCCCGGTAGTCGCGCTAAACGATGACAAAACGCCGGTCACACAGTCCAGTTCACCTGCGGCCGTGGTCATGCTTGGCCAGGACGTGAAGATCCCCAACTCCACCACGTACACTTCCCTGGGTGCGCTGAACAACCCTAATCCGGTGTACACCCTGGAGCAGAATGTCAGCAACGAGTTAGCCAAAACCCTCACTGGCAATATGCCAAGCGCTTCGAACGCCGGCCGATTCCAGGGCCTGGGCGCAGCGTTGTTACAGCAATTGGCTGAGGACGGCTCCAGCAAGATCTCCCAGTCGGTGGTCAGATCCGCCACTGGCGACGTACAGAACGCAGCCGCTCTTGAATTGGCTCAGACGCAGCTGCACGACAGGGCCGAAAACAGAATCACCCTGACCCTCAAGTTGCAAAGCGGCGCGACCGTGACGCTGAACCTCACCAACACCAAAGACGGCCTTGGCGTGCAGGCAGATGTCAGCGGCGGCAAGCTGAGCGACAGCGAGCGTGAAGCGCTGGGTGCCTTGGCCGACTCCTTTCAGAGCGCGGTTGACGGTCTCACCGCCGAGAAACCACGCCTGAACCTGGGCACTCTTGCCAATCTCGACCCCGATATCTTCACTTCCGTTGACCTGAGCGCCCGTTTGAAACTGGGTGAAGATCAGTACCAGACGCTCAGCTTCAAGGCCGATGATAAGAACAAGTCGGTCGAGATGAGCGGCCCAACCGGCAATGTCCAGTTGAGCGTCAAAAACAACAACGCCATCCTCGGCAACGCTCAACAGCAAGCTAAAGCGGTGCAGAGTTATCTTCAGCAGTTCGACGCCGCGCAAAAACGTGGCGAGGGTGACGAAGACCTGATGGCGCTGTTCAAGGACGCATTTTCTTCGTTGCAGAGCACCACCAAGAGCCTGACGACTCCTAGCACGGGTAGCGTCAGCCTCAATCAGGTGGATCAAGCGATGTTGACCGGTCTTGCCGACTTCAGTGCATCGCTCACCCAGACCTCGAGCAGCCCCAACCCGATGCGCCCGAGCGAGATCGACAAATTCTCCTACAAGGCGTCCCAGAGCACCGAGACTAAGGGAACTACCGCCGCCAACCGCTCAGTTGAGCAGAAGCAAACCACGAGCCTGAATGCGGCCTACCACAAGAGCCTTTACCCAGGCGTGGCGCTGGCATTAGGGACGGATCCTGAGACGCAGAATTATAAGTACTACCTGATCGAAGACGAGGCCAGCAGCACGACCCGTGTCGCCTACGACAAAGGCGCATTGGTAGAAGCCAGTTCGGTGCAGTCCGCTCGCCAGTCCACCACCGTGCAAACCTACGAGCTGGGCAAACTGGTCGATACCGTGACGACCCCAAGCGAAATTACCCATTCGCGCAACTTGATGGCCATGATCGATGCCGCGCTGCGTAACGACCGCAACTCCCGGCTGACCACCGGCAAGTCAACGCTGGAAGATGATCTGAAGCCGGTGCATGACAAGGTGCTGCTGCAATCCAATCCCGGTTCGATCGCCAGCTGATCGACGTCAGGCATCGCGAAACAGATCGTGGGCATCCAGTAGTCGGTAGGCTATTTCCGGATTTTTCTCCAGGCCGCGTCGAATGGCGGCCGGGATCGACTGACGGGTCTTGCGACACAGACCTGGTTGCTCGGCGATCTCAATGGCAATACCGCGCATGGTCCGCACTTCGTTGAAGCCTGGCGCCACTTCCAAGTGGATACCAAGCTGCTCCAACAGCCGTTGTTGCAGCCGCTCCAGATCCGCCAGGCTTTGCAGATTTTCCAGTCGTTCCAGCAGGCGTTTCTCCTCCTGACGGGTCAGGGCCAGAATCCGCCGCGCGGCCTCGTTATCGCCTTCCAGCACTTGCTCGCGTCCGCAATTGCAGGCGCCGGGAGGACACGGTTGACGGATCGGGAATGAGACTTTCATGCCGCGCAGCATAGCGAGCCTCGAATGGTTTGCACATCCGGGACGTGATGGTTGGCGGTGGTTTTTGTCCTGAGTGCAAAAACGACGGCTGTCGATTGCTCGGCAGCCGTCGTCTGACCCTCGGTATTCAACCGTCGAGGTTTACAACGCGGCCTGCGGGCTGCGCCCCAATACCCGGGTGTATTCCGCCTTGGCCGTCTGCTCGGCAAACTCACCCGACCATTTCGACACCACCACCGTGGCCACACTGTTGCCGATGGTGTTACAGGTCGCAATGGCCATGGACATGAATCGATAGACCCCGAACAACAGCGCCAGGCCTTCTGCAGGCAATACGCCAATGGCGGTGACTGTCGCCGCGAAGACGACGAAGCTGCCACCGGAAACCGCTGCCGCGCCTTTGGAGGTCACCAGCATGATGGCGATGATCCCCAGCTGTTGTTCCCAGCTCAGCGGAACACCATAGGCGTTGGCGATGAACAATACGCACATCGACATGTAAATCGAAGTGCCGTCCAGGTTGAAGGCATAGCCGGTAGGCAACACCAGGCCAACGCTTTGTTTGGAGCAACCAAATTTCTCCAGCTTTTGCAGCAGGCGTGGCAAGGCACTTTCAGATGACGCAGTGCCAAGCACGATGAAAATCTCATCCTTGATGTACCTCAGAAAACGCCACAGGCTGAACCCGGCAATCCGGCACACAATGCCCAGCACCACGAAAATGAAGAAGGCAATGCCCACGTAGAACATCAGCACGAGGTTAGCCAGCGACATCAGCACGGCTGTACCGTTGCTGCCCACCGCGTAAGCCACCGAACCGAAGGCACCCAGTGGCGCAAACTTCATGATCAGGTTGATGAACTCGAAGAAGCATTCGGAGATCCGGCTCAGGCCATCCTCGATCACTTCCCGACGCTCTGGTTTGAGCGCCAGTAAGGCAAAACCGAACAACACGGAAATCACCAGCACCTGCAAGAGTTGCCCGCCTGCAAAGGCCCCGACAAAGTTATCCGGGAAAATGCCGTAGATGAAATCCATGGTCGTGGTCGGACCGTGGCCCTTGGCCACTGCAGCACTCGCCGCCGCAGCTGTAGCACTGCTGGGATGTGCGTCGTGCATGCCGGAGCCAATCTGCAGCAGATTGCCCCAGATCAGGCCGATGGCCAGCGCCAGGGTCGAGACCACCTCAAAATAGATCAACGCCCGTAAGCCGACCTTGCCGACCCGCTTGATATCACCCGCCGAAGCGATGCCATGCACCACGGTAAAAAACACCAGTGGAGCAACAGCCGTCTTGATGAGCTTGAGAAAGATGTCGCCGAGAATCTTGAATTGCGCCGCCAGCTCCGGGGCCAGAAAGCCGAAAGCTATACCCAGAAACATGGCAGCAACGACCTGAAACGTCAGGTCCTTGTAGAGCGGTTTTTTGCTTGGGGTGGACATGTCTGCAATCTCGTTGTTGTTATTGGCGAGTAATGGGCAGCGGGGTTGATCGTGAGTGAACCCCATCCTGATTCAGCGTTTGACGGACCCCTCTCGAGCCAGCGCGATGTCCACCATCCGCGGCGCCAGGCCAAGATAGTTGGCTGGATCGGTCAGGCGTTTGAGTTCTTCGATGTCCAGTTGCGCAGTGGCTTCACCCTGAGCCAGTAAGGCGTCCAACAGGCTGGTGCCTTGATCGTTGGCCATGCGGCAGGCGGCATACACCACGTCATGCGCAACCTGTCGGCCAAGAGCGGGTGCCAGGCCCATCATCACCGCCTCAGCGACGATCAGACCCTGAGTCATATCGAGGTTTTTACGCATGCGTTCGGTGCGCACTTCAAGACCGGCCAGCATGAATTTGGCCTGGCCCAGAGACGCCGCGCTCAGGGCGAAGGCTTCCGGAATCGCGATCCATTCAGCCTGCCATGGGCCGGTCGAGCGCTCGAAATCCTGGATCATCGCATCCAGCATGAGGCCGGCGTGCTGGCGAACACCCTTGGCAGCGGCATACATCAACTCGCAGGAGATCGGGTTGCGCTTCTGCGGCATCGTGCTGCTGGCGCCGCGACCTTTGACGAAGGGTTCGTACACTTCGCCCAGCTCGCTGGTCATCATCATCATGACGTCCAGTGCGATCTTGCCCAGCGAACCGGTGACCAGGCCGAGGAAGTTCAGCGTCTCTGCCAGCCCGTCGCGGGCGACATGCCAGGTAGCCTGAGGCACGCCCAGACCCAGCTCGGCCATCAACGCCTCCTGAACCTCCAGCCCCTTATCGCCCAAAGAAGCCAATGTACCCGCAGCCCCTGCGAACTGCCCGACTTCAACCCGTGGGCGCAGCTCTACAAGACGTTCTGCATGGCGATCAAACATGCTCAGCCACACAGCGCATTTGTAGCCGAACGTAATAGGCAGCGCGTGTTGCAGATGTGTCCGGCCAGCCATCGGCGTATCGCGATAACGCTGCGCCAGCTCGGCCAGCAAGCCGCGAACCGCTCGAATATCACGTTCGACGATGGCCAATGCAGCGCGGACTTGCAGGACCACGGCAGTGTCCATGATGTCCTGGGTGGTAGCGCCCCAATGCACATAGCGCCCGGCGTCGCCGCAGACCTTCGACAACTGCTCGACCAGCGGCAGGATCGGGTAACCGACGATTTCGGTTTCATGCTGCATCAAGGCAAGGTCCAGGGATTCGTAAGTGGACAGCGCAGCGATCTGCTCAGCGGCTTGCGCCGGAATCACCCCGCAACGGGCCTCGGCTCGGGCCAGCGCCACTTCAACTTCGATGTAGCGTTCAATCAGGGCCTTATCGGAAAACACGCCGCGCATTTCGGCGGTGCCGAACATGTCACGAAACAGAGCGGAGTCGAAAACGGTACTGGACATGAAAAAGATCCTATTATGTTGTTATTGACCGTACATATTATATATGTCCGTACATAATTGTTACGCCCACGCTGATACACTGTCAACACTGTTGAAAACCAGGACTGACCAAAGGCATGAACCAGACGCGCTATGCGGTTGTTGCAAAGGATTTGATCGAGGGGATTTCCAGCGGCCGCTACCCGCTCGGCTCGCTGCTTCCTACCGAATTCGAGCTGTGCGAGCTCTATGACGTCAGCCGTCACACCGTGCGGGCGGCAATCACGCAGCTGCAGAATCAGGGTCTGGTTTCGCGTCGCAAAAGGGTTGGCACCCGGGTCGAGGCCGTCACGCCCAGAGGCGGCTACTCACAATCATTGGCCAGCGTGGCTGACCTCGCGCATCTGGCAGAGACCCAAATCAGAAGCATTCAGAATATCCAGCACTTCGTCGCGGACATCGCGCAGGCTCGCCGCCTTGGTCTGGAACCGGGCGAACATTATTTCTGTGTTTCCAGCATTCGAGTGGACCAAAACAACCCGCGTGCGCCGCTGTGCTGGACGGATGTTTACGCGCAAGACACTTATCGCGCGGTCATCGAGCTGGCAGAACAGCACCCGGACGAATTGATCGCGGCCCTCATCGAGCAACACTTTGGTCTGCACATCGATGTAGTGGATCAACAGGTTCGTGCGGTGTTGCTGACCCCGGAAATAGCCAAAAGCCTGAACGCGGAAAATGGCTCGCCCGGACTCAAAATCATCCGCCATTACCGGGACGACTCCGGCGCCTTAATGGTGGTGTCGGAAACCATCCATCCTGACGACCGCTTCACTCTGGTGACGCAGCTCAAGCGGGAAAAAATTTCCCGGGAGTAAAGTCGGATGGTCGCAGTGTGATCTAGCTCCCAACGCGCATCAGGCATGAAATCACCATCTGAACTGAAATATTCGTTCTGGAGGAGTGAGCTCGCGATGACGGTTTATCTGACGACACAAATTTGCCTGATCTGACGCCATCGCGAGCAAGCTCACTCCTACAGGTCCACGCATGCTGAGCGACTACTCTGCACATTGAAGCTCGCTCTTTTTGTTTGCCAAATGTATCCAGCAAGTCCCAAAACCCGCTCGGATCTGCCGGTATACGCAGCGTGTCGCTGCATTAGTGAAATGGCTTCATCGGTGTATTGCACGTCTCGCGCATAGTCCCCAGCGGCATAGCCCGTTACCTTCAACCTCCTGTTTTACACACATTGAGCGGACCACGATCCGGGGCCACGTTGTGCAAACTTTTCAACCCGGCACAGGGTCGTAACCTTGAGCCATCAAAAGCCAGACAGCCCGGACCAGGCTGACCATCCAGGGGCGCACAGAACGCCCGGCGCAGGCGAACCATCGCTGCCATGCATTCATAGGAAATAACCATGACCGACCGTGACCTGTTGAAGCTGACCCGAAGAAAATTCCTGATCCTGGGCGCTGTCACCGCCAGCAGCGTGGCACTCCCCCCTTTCATTTCCGCGCTGGCGTCGGCCGCCAACATCGCCCGCCCCGTCACCAACCCGGTGTCCATGGAGGTTAACGGCGTCCCTCGGCAGATGAACCTCGACACCCGAACAACCTTGCTTGACGCTCTACGCGAGCATTTGCAGTTGACTGGCACCAAGAAAGGCTGCGACCACGGGCAATGCGGAGCCTGCACAGTCATCGTCAATGGCCGACGGGTCAATTCCTGCCTGACACTGGCGGTGATGCAACAGGGGTCGAAAATCACCACGGTCGAAGGCCTGGGCACCCCCGACAAGCTGCACGCCATGCAAGCCGCCTTTATCAAACACGACGGCTATCAGTGCGGCTATTGCACCCCCGGGCAGATTTGCTCGGCAGTGGCGGTACTCGATGAGATCCGTCAGGGCATTCCCAGCCATGTCAGCCCGAACCTGACAGATCGCCCGCAACTGATTGCCCGAGAATTCCAGGAACGCATGAGCGGCAACATCTGCCGTTGCGGTGCGTACTCGAACATCATTCAGGCCATCAGTGAAGTCGCGGAGGCCACGGCATGAGACCTTTCAGCTATGTACGCGCAACCTCTCCCGCCGACGCAGCTCATCAGGCAGCACAGGTTGAAGGCGCCCGTTTTATTGCGGGCGGGACCAACCTGTTGGATTTGATGAAGCTGGAGATCGAGACGCCGTTGCACTTGATCGACGTCAACGACCTGGCGCTGGGCCGCATCGAGGCAACCCCCGAAGGTGGGCTGAGAATAGGCGCGCTGGTGCGCAATACCGATCTGGCCGCTAACAGCCGTGTCCGCAAAGACTACGGAGTGTTGTCCCGAGCGCTACTGGCGGGGGCATCCGGCCAGTTGCGCAACGCTGCCACGACGGCGGGCAATCTGCTGCAACGGACACGCTGCCCCTATTTTTATGACACCAACCAGGCCTGCAACAAACGTCAACCAGGCAGTGGCTGCGCGGCCATTGGCGGCGTGACCCGCCAGCTGGGCATCATCGGCGTAAGCAGTGCATGCATTGCCACGCACCCAAGTGATATGGCCGTTGCCATGCGGGTTCTGGATGCGCAGGTAGAAACCATTCGTCCGGACGGCACGACCCGGGTGATCCCGATAGCCGACTTCCATCGGTTGCCCGGTAACACGCCGAATATCGAAACGGCCCTGGGCGCCAATGAGCTGATTACTGCTGTGACCCTGCCAGCGCCTTTGGGTGGAACGCACATTTATCAAAAAGTCCGGGACCGGGCGTCTTACGCATTCGCGCTGATCTCCGTCGCTGCAGTCATTCAGGAAAACGGCACTGGCCGGGTTGCCTTAGGCGGTGTGGCACATCGGCCGTGGCGTATCGAGGAGGCTGAAAAACTCATGCCCGATGGCGCTAAAGCGGTAACGACCAGGCTATTGGCGGGTGCCACACCGACCCACGAAAACGAGTTCAAAGTGACGCTTGTCGAACGCACTCTGGCTTCGGTCATGTCTCAGGCGAGGGCTGCCTCATGAAATTCGATACCCCTGCCACAACCAATCCAATTGACCAGCTCAAAGTCGTCGGCAAGCCCACTACCCGCATCGATGGCCCGCTGAAAACCACAGGTCAGGCGCCCTATGCCTATGAGCATCATCAGTTGGTGCCCAATCAGGCTTACGGTTACGTGGTGACCTCGGCCATTGCCAAAGGCCGGATCAGTTCGATGAATCTGGAAGAAGCCAACGCTGCACCGGGCGTGCTGGGGATTGTTACCGCCGCCAATGCCGGCAAGCTTGGCCAAGGCAAATACAACACTGCCCGTCTGCTGGGCGGCCCGGAAATCCAGCATTACCATCAGGCCATTGCGCTGGTGGTGGCGCAGACCTTCGAAGAAGCGAGAGCCGCCGCACAGTTGGTGCGCGTTGAATATCAGCGCGGCAATGGTCATTACGATCTGGCAGCTGACCGCAACGCAGCGAAAAAACCCGAGGGTGAAGCTGCGGATACTGCGCGTGGGGATTTTTCTGCGGCCTTCAATGCGGCGCCGGTCAAACTCGATGCGACGTACACCACGCCTGACCAGTCTCATGCCGCCATGGAGCCACACACCTCCATGGCAACCTGGGAGGGTGAAAATCTGACGCTGTGGACGTCCAATCAGATGATCGCCTGGAGTGTCGGCGATATCGCCACGACTCTCGGGATGCCCAAGGAAAATGTGCGCCTGGTCTCGCCCTACATTGGCGGTGGCTTCGGCGGCAAATTGTTTATCCGCTCCGACGCGATCCTCGCCGCGCTCGGTTCGAAGTTGTGCGGCAGGCCGGTGAAGGTCGCCCTCGCCCGCCCACAGATCATCAACAACACCACCCATCGCCCGGCAACCATACAACGCATCCGCATCGGCACCCGTCAGGACGGCACAATCACTGCTATCGGCCACGAAGGCTGGTCCGGCGATCTGCCGGGCGGCAGCGTGGAAAATGCGGTGCAGCCTACTCAGTTTCTCTATGCCGGGGACAACCGCATGACCGCCATGCGGCTGGCGACACTCGACCTGCCGGAAGGCAATGCCATGCGTGCCCCGGGGGAAACGCCGGGATTGATGGCGCTGGAAATCGCCATGGATGAAATGGCGGAAAAGCTCGATCTCGATCCGGTTAAATTCCGAATTATCAACGACACTCAAGTGGATCCCGGCAACCCGCAGCGCCCGTTTTCCCAGCGTAATCTGATCCAGTGCCTGGAAACCGGAGCCGAGCGTTTCGGCTGGGCCAAGCGCAACCCCCGGCCCGGCATGCAGCGCGACGGTCGCTGGCTGATCGGCATGGGCGTCGGCTGCGCCTATCGCAACAATCTCCTGCTTAAATCCGGCGCCCGGGTGCGTCTGAACAGCGCCGGTAAAGTCACGGTGGAAACCGACATGACCGACATCGGCACCGGCAGCTACACCATCATTGCGCAGACCGCCGCGGAAATGATGGGGGTCACTCTGGACAACGTGGTGGTGCGCCTGGGCGATTCGGACTTCCCGGTGTCGGCGGGTTCCGGAGGTCAGTTCGGGGCCAACTGCTCCACGGCGGGCGTCTATGCCGCCTGCGTGAAATTGCGCGAGGCCGTCGCTCAGCGTCTCGGCTATCAGGCCGACGATGCGGTGTTTGCCGACGGGAAGGTGCAGTTTGCAGGACGCAGCGTTCCTCTGGGGCAAGCGGCGCGCAACGGTGAGCTGGTGGCCGAGGACTCCATCGAGTTCGCCGACCTAGCCAAGAAGTACCAGCAATCGACTTTCGGCGCGCATTTCGTCGAAGTGGCGGTTGACATGGCCACCGGCGAAACCCGGGTCAGACGCATGCTGGCGGTGTGTGCGGCAGGCCGTATCCTCAACCCCATTTCCGCGCGCAGTCAGGTGATCGGCGCCATGACCATGGGTGTGGGTGCAGCGCTGATGGAGGAACTGGCGGTGGACAAGCGTCTTGGCTTCTTCGTCAACCACGACCTGGCCGGTTACGAAGTGCCCGTGCACGCCGACATCCCGGAGCAGGAAGTGATCTTCCTGGACGAAACCGACCCGGTGTCGTCACCGATGAAAGCCAAAGGGGTTGGGGAACTCGGGTTGTGTGGGGTCAGTGCGGCAATCGCCAACGCCATCTACAACGCTACCGGTGCCAGGGTCCGGGAATACCCGATCACCCTGGACAAGGTATTGAAGTCGTTGCTGGAGATGATCTGAGACCCCGACCTGGAGGAGCTCGCTGAACGCTGCGAACATCGGAGTGTCAGACGCACCGCCATCGCTGGGCTCGTAACCTCGGTGAGCTCCTACAAGTCCCGGGATATTAGATGTACCCCGCACTCCTATAGGAGTGAGCTTGCTCGCGATGGCGTCAGGTCAGACGACATACTCCTCGAATGACAGACCGAATCGCGAGCAAGCTCACTCCTACAGATCAGGTGTTGTTGCAGATACCGCTCGGTCCTGTACGAGCTGCAGAAGGCTGCGAATTGCCTTATAAAAAAAGCCACCCCTCAACGGAGTTGAACCGGGGTGACCTTGATAACCGTTTCAATGCGGCGGCAGTTACAACCCCTTCGCCACTCCATACTCTTGCTCGCTGACCTGCTCCAGCCACTGCACCACCTTGCCATCGAGTTGCTCTGCGATGGCTACGTGGCTCATGCCCGTAGTTGCAGTTGCGCCGTGCCAGTGTCTGACGCCTGGCGGGATCCACACGGTGTCGCCGGGCCGGATGATTTGCGCTGTTTTACCGGCTTCCTGCACCAGACCCGTGCCCGCCGTGACGATCAATGTCTGGCCCAGAGGGTGGGTATGCCATGCCGTGCGAGCGCCAGGCTCGAAGGTCACCGTTGCGCCGCTGACTCTGGCCGGTTCAGTGCCTTTGAAACGCGCATCAATACGCACCGAACCCGTGAAATAGTCAGCTGACCCCTTCATTGAGGGCTGCGAACCGTTATCAGTGACCGTCAATGGAACAACGTTCTGCGCATTAGCCTCAACTGCGAGCAGTGAGAGTGACAGCGCTGTGGCTGCAAGCATCTTCATGGGGCACCTCGATATTTGAAGGATTAATGGAGGGATCGGTGGGATAACGCAGCGCATCCACCACCAACGAAAAGGCCATCGAAGCATGGCGCCGGTTCGGGTAATAAAGGTGGTAGCCGCTACACATCTGGCTCCAGTCATCAAGCACCTGGATCAGCGTCCCCTGGTCAATGAGGGCTGCGACCTGATCTTCTGGCAGGTAAGCGAGCCCAAGACCAGACTTCACCGCATCGAGCCTCAACGCGAGATTGCTGAATGTCAGTTGCCCCTGAACGCGGATTTTGACTTCACGTCCGTCTTTCTCGAAGTCCCAGGCAAACAGTTCTCCATGGGTGGGAAAACGAATATTGATGCAGTTATGGTTCAGCAAATCCTGGGGGGTTTCAGGCTTCGGGTGTCGGGCAAAGTAAGACGGTGCACCAACCACCACCCAACGCAGGTCCGGGCTGATACGCACGGCGATCATGTCCTTGGCGACCCTGTCACCGAGCCTCACACCCATGTCATAGCGCTCGGCAACGATGTTGGTCATGCCGGAGTCAACGTTGATTTCGACGTTGATGCCCGGATACTGCGGCAGAAGCTTGTTGAGTGCCGGTCCCAGAATCGCGATGGCCGGGTGCTCGCTGACGGAAATGCGGATGGTCCCCATAGGCTTCTCCCGCTCTTCCGTCAGGACTGCCAGCTCGGCAGTGATTTCATCGAATCGTGGCCTGACGGTTGATAGCAAGCGCTCACCTGCCTCGGTGGGCGAGACGCTTCGGGTGGTGCGGGTCAATAAGCGCAGGCCCAGACGCGCTTCAAGGTTGCGGATGGTATGGCTCAGCGCCGAAGGGCTGACGCCTATTTTTGCCGCAGCCTTGGTAAAGCTGCGATCCGTCGCCACGGCGGCGAAGGCAAAAAGATCATTGAAGTTTTCCTGCTGCATTCTTGATCCATCGTGGGGGAGCTGCTGGATGTTGTACGAACGCGCATGTGAGCTGTTTGCTGCGGTATTCATTCGCGGAAGGTGGAACTTAACCAGCGGGTCCGGGCATGACTAGTTGGCCTTGCCTGATAAGCCTCATGAGCCCAGCTCATCAATCCAGTTATTTCAGGTGCTCCGGGGGAAACCTCTGCCGTCCCGATACATCCTGCAATGATTCACCCTTGCATCGGACTGCACAGACGCACTGGTTTATTGGCAGCCCGAATATTGAATATAAGAAATGATGAGTTGCTGAAAAACAAAGGGTTTTATACAAATACCGGGCGCCAAAGATGAGCAACGGCCCAGTAGCCGACGGCATCAGACCGAACCTCATGGCGCACCTTGCGAGAAGTTTCCATTGGAACGCACCTGCCCTAACCGTTGAATAGACAGTGACGCGCTCAAGAGCCTGAAGGCACGCTTCCGGCTCATATGATTGATGCGTGTTTGAGGTGCCCTATGCGTTCAATCAAGTCCCTGCTTACCGTCGCCGCGATGCTGGCCATGACCCACGCCATGGCCGCTACTCCTGAGGTTGATCCTGCGATCAAACTCCCGGCTGACCTGCAAGCTACCAAGACCCTGAAAATCGCCCTGTTCGCTGCCTTCCCGCCGATGGCTTCCAAAGTGCCGGAGACCGGTGAACTGGTAGGCATTGACGTGGACCTGGCCAACTACGTAGGCAAACGACTGGGCGTGCAGATCAAATGGGAAGACGTGTCTTACGAGTCAGCCATCAATTCACTGATGACCGGCCGGGTCGACATGGCCTTCAGTTTGCTGGATGCCCCTGAAGCGGCAGACCGCCTCGACTACCTGCCCTACCTGACTTCCGGGATGCAGCCTTACACGCTGGTCAGTCATGCACCGATTGCTACAGCGATGGATATCTGCGGTCTGAAGGTCGGCGCCAATCGTCGCAACGCCTTCGAAGCGGCCATGAACAAATGGAGCGAGGCCAATTGCGTCGCCAATGGCAAGCCGCCCATTGAAGTCCACCCCACCGACGGCACGGCCATGGCCCGCCTGGATCTCAAGCAGGGCCGTGTTGATGTCGCCGTGCAGAGCAGTGAATCGATACCGACAACGATGTCGCTGGAAAAAGACACTTACGTCACGATTGGCAAACCGTTGAGCAAGCTGTTTATCGTCGCGGCCTTCCCGAAAAAATCCAGCGAGCTGCGCGATGCTATTTCTCGGGCGCTGCAAGACGCTGTGGCAGATGGCACCTATGCCGCGATTCTCGCCAAGTACCACTTGAGCGAGAACACTGCGGCTAGCAGCATCATCAACCCTGCAGCCGCCAAACCTGCGGTCGCCAAACAGTGAGCCACGCGATGCCTGGCGTTGAACTTCCCTGGGGCCGAATGCACTACGCCGAAGCTGGCCAAGGTATGCCGTTACTGTTGATCTCCGGGCTCAACGGTCTTGCTCAGCCTTGGCAGGGCGTCGTCCCCGAGCTGGCGAAAAACTTCCGGGTGATTACCCATGACCATCGCGGCCTGGGGAGCAGTGATACCTGGCAAGGCGAGTACAGCGTCAATCAGATTGCCGACGACGTACTGGGGCTGATGGATCGCTTGCAGATCGAGCGCGCGCATATCGTTGGCCATTCACTGGGCGGCGCGGTCGCTCAGGCGCTGGCTGCTGATCATCCGCAACGAGTTGCCGGACTGGTGATTTACGCCAGCTGGTGCGGCCCCGACCCTTTCTTCACCCGGGCCATGAACATGCGCCGTGAAATGCTGACCTGCATGGGCGTTGAAGCCTTTGTGCGCACCAGTCCGATCGGCATTTACCCGCCAGACTGGATCGCTCGCAACGACGCAGCGTTGACGGCACGCTTCGCGGCGTCTTGCGCAGCATTCCCGGGCCGCGAAGTCATGTTGCGCCGCATTGACGCCTGCCTGGCCCACGACCGACGGTCCAGCCTGCCGCAGATCAGCGCACCGACCCTGGTGCTGGGCCTGGAGGATGACGCAAGCACACCGGCGCACTGTTCCAGGGAAATCGCTGGACTGATCAGCCAGGCCAAACTTGAAATGCTCCCCTATGGCGGGCACAACGCCCACCTCGTGGTGCCGGAGATCATCCAGAACCGGCTGTTGGAGTTTCTTTTCGGACTGGACGCCTGACTAAAGGCGACTGGTCTACCCCCTTCACTCTCGTGAACTTTGGTTTTCCCCCAGGCAACTGGGGGATTTTTTTATGCACGTTATAAATTCGGTAGGAGCTGCCGAAGATTTGGTGTTGTGTCAGGCATACCTCAGTCCTGTAGGAGTTGTCGGAGGTTACGCCGGCGACGAATGCGGTGTGACTGACACACCCCATTCGCAGCCTGCGGCAATTCCTACAGGGAGGGGGGTGCCTGAAACACCGATGAAAGACACAGAACCTGTAGCTCACGAGCAACGCGAGGCAGCAATAGCGATCTGCCTGAGATGCCGCTCGCAGTGGACATACACCGGTCTTATTCTCAGCCACGCTCATCATCGAACCCGTACAACTGCGCGGGGTTATGGACGAGGATTTTGCGCCGGACCTGCTCATCCGGAGCCCACTCACTGAGCAAATCGAGCATCGCCAGATCATCCGGCAACGGGTCACGCCCAGGGTGCGGCCAGTTGCTCGCCCACAGGCAGCGATCAGGATGGATCTGCACCAGCGCACGGGCCAGCTGGCTGACATCTTCGTAATGAGGTGCGCCAGTTTTCGACGTTTCGTACGGCGCTGAGACCTTGACCCAGACATCGCCGGTATCCAGCAACCGCAACAGGCTTTTGAAGCCCGCATGATCGGTGCCGACCGGTTCCAGAAACTTCCCGGTGTGATCGATACTCAGCGCGCTGGGCAATGCCCGCAGCCGCTGTTCGTAATCTGCCAACAACCGACCATCGACCTGGAGATTGATCACCCAGCCGAGCTCTGCCACGCGTGCCGAAAGCGGCTCCAGCGCATCCCAGTCCAGCGCCCCCCGGGCATTCGGGACCAGCATGAAACGCACGCCACGCACCCCGTTTCGATGCAGCGCGACCAACTGTTCATCCGTGATATCGGGTTTGATCACCGCAATGCCTCGCGCAGCATCCCCTGCCTGAGTCAGCGCATCGAGCAGGCAGCGGATATCAAAGCCATACCCATTGGCCTGGACCAGCACGGCACGCTCAAGGCCCAGGCGTTGCTGGACAGTACGGTAATCATTCCAGCTGGCACGGGCGATTTGCTGGGTCAGCGGGAAGCGCTCCGGCTCATAGATATGCACGTGGCAGTCACAGGCACCGGGGATCAGTTGAGAGGTTGAGTCATTCATGGGACAGCTCCCTTGATGCATGGCTGGGCAGGCCAAAGACCGCTGCTGCCCGGCTGGCATGTTCTAGATTGACAGCGCCCTGAGGTGCCTGCCCCGCCAGCAAGGCCTGAACCTGACGCACCGTGTCCATTGCCTGATGTTCACTAGCCTGCGGGGTCAGCCCGCCGATATGAGGATTGGCGATGATTTTCGGGTGTGCAGCGATTTCCGGGCTGGGCATCTGATCCGCTGCCCGCCCCACATCCAGCGCGCAACCGGCAATCACCGCCTGATCGAGAGCCTCCACCAGGGCCTGCTCATCGACCAGTTCGCCACGGGACGCGTTGATAAAGAAGGCGTGGGGCTGCATATGCCGCAATGCGTTGGCGTCGAACAGATTCTGGGTTTGCGGACCTGCCGGGGCCAGACACACCACATAATCCGAGGCCGACAAGAGTTGTTCGAAACACACCTGCTCGACGCCTGACTCCTGAATGGAAACCAGCGGATCGCTGACCAGAACCTTCATGCTCATCGCCCTCGCCATACCGGCCAGGCGCTTGCCGATGAAACCATAGCCGACAATGCCCACGGTCGAACCGCGCAACTCCCGGCCCATGGCAATTTGCGGCGTGCGCCCTTGCCAGTAATCGGCAGCAGCGCGGCTCAGCCCTCGGCTCAAGTCGATCATCACGCCAATCACCCACTCGGCAACCGAGGTGTCGAAGCCCGGCGTGGCTTGCGTCACCAGCACCCCATGGCGGCTGGCGGCGTCGACGTCGATATTACGAATATCCACGGCCACCCTGCAGAAAGCGGCCAGTTCCGGAAGGCGTTCGAACAACTCGGCAGGCGCTGCGGCATCCCGGCTGGAGACGATGATCTGACAGCCCTGTGCAGCCGTTACCAACTCATCCACAGAAAGCACGTGACGGGCGTTATTCAGTCTGACACTGGCACAACTGCGCAGCAGGGTCAGGGCGCGCTGCCCGTAATAATTTTCCAGGGTCTGCGGCGAATGGGTCAGGAAGATAGTGGTCATGTGCATTCATTCCCTATGCAGATTGGCCGGGCTGGCGACCGACTGACGATCGACCAACACCGGTTGAAAGATGAAATTGACTGGCCGCTGTCCCGGTTGACGAGAGCGATCAACTGCGCGCTGGACCATGGCGTCGGCCATCTCGGTAATCGGCATGGATACCGAGGTCAAGGCCGGATTGGTGAAGGCTGCAATCGACAGGCCGTCCATGCCCACCACTGACACGTCCTCCGGTACCCGCAGTCCGGCTTGATGCAAACCTGCCATCAGGCCAATGGCGAGCATGTCATTGACGGTGACGATCCCGGTGGGCATGGGTTGCATGGCCTTGAGCTGGCTCGCCATGGCAAAGCCCAGGTCGGCGAGTTCCGAGTCACCGAAAGTCTCTACCACCTGCCCCTCGATGACCTGAGCGCTGCCTTGCAAGCCAGCCTGAGTGGCACGCTCCAGAAACCCAGCAATCTTGTTGGCGCGGCTCACGGTCTTGCCGCCGGGTACCAGAAATGCCAGGCGGGTGTGGCCGTAGCTGATCAGATGATCGGCTGCGATATAACCGGCCTTGAAGTTGTCAGGCGACACGTGATCGACCTCCGAACCTTCCACCGGCAAAGTACTGCGGTCGTAACTCACCACCGCCAGTCCTCGGGCCACCGCGCCTTCAAGGTGGCGTTCGTCGTCACGGGACGAGACAACGATCACCGCCTGCACGCCAAATGACAGCAGATCATCGAACATTCGCGCTTCATGCTGCTTGTCGCGATGAGTATTGGCCAGCAGCAGACGGTAGCCATAACGCTGCTGGGCCACTGCTTCGATCTTCAGTGCCAGTTGCCCGTACATCGGGTTGGCCGTGGACGGCACCAACAGACCGAGCATGGGGGTATGCCCGGTCTTGAGCTGACGCGCCGCCCGGTTGGGTCGATAGTTGAGCTGGCCAATGGCGGCTTCCACTCGGGCAAAAGTGTCGGCGCCCAGCTTTTCGGTACGCCCATTGAGTACATTGGAAACCGAGCTGACCGACACGCCCGCCAGGGCTGCTACATCGTGAATCGTTGCCATCTTTACCTAACCCATATTGAAAGTGCGTGGCAGCCACAGGGAAATCGCAGGCACCAGTACCAACAGCACCAGCATCACAGCCAGCACCAGCAAGTATTTGAGCATCCGTCGGGACACGTCTTCGATTTTGGTGCCGGTCATTGCGCAGGTCGCAAACAGGCCAAGGCCAAACGGTGGCGAAAACAACCCCAGCCCCATCGCGATCACCGCCACGGTGCCAAAATGCAGCGGATGTATGCCGACCTGGACTGCAATCGGCACCAACAACGGGCCGAAGATGATCAACGCCGGGGCCCCTTCCAGCACCGCCCCGAAAATCACCATGATGATCACCGATGCAATCAGGAATGCCAGAGGACCAAAGTCGTGGGCCAGCGCCAGCATGAAGTCGGAAATGATCGCCGGGATTTGCAGGATGGTCAGGGCGAACGCCACGCTGGAAGCCGCCGCGATGATGAACAGAATGCCCGCTGCCATGGAGGCCGAACGCACGAAGAGTTTGCCGATGGCCCGGGGCGTCAGCTCGCGAAACGTAATGCCACCCACCAGCAAGGCATAGACCACAGCGAATGCCGAAACCTCGGTTGAAGTCGCGACACCGGAAGTCACGCCCTTGCCAATCATGCCGACCATGATCAAGGCCACCAGCGCCCCGCCGAGCAAGCGAAACAGCGGAGTGCGTTTGGGGAAGGCCTCGTCGGGATCCACCTTGCGGCCAAAGATCACCGCCAGCGTTGCCAGGCCCATGGCGAGAAATGCCGCCGGAACGATACCCGCGAGAAACAAGCCGCCGATGGAAATATTCGCCACGAAACCCATGATGATCATGTTGATGCACGGTGGGATGGTCTCGGCCATCACCCCGGATGCAGCGAGTACCGCAGCCGTTTCGTTGGGGTCCTGGCGGGTGCGCCGAACTGCGGGCACTACAATACCGCCCACTGCCGCGATATCGGCCAGCTTGGAGCCGGAAACACCAGAGAAAAACGCGGTGGCCAGAATCGCGATCAGGTTCATCGAACCCCGGACCCGGCCAAAGATTCTCACCAATAACTCAATCAGTCGCGAGGACATGCCGTTGACTTCCATCACCAGCCCGGCCAGCACAAAGAACGGAATCGCCAGCAGGACAAAGTGATCCATGCCAGCCATCACCTGCTGGGAATAGATCACCAGCGGCAACGAAGGATCGCCCATGAAATACAGCAGCGCACACATGGCGAGCACGAACGCGATGGGCACGCCGACCAGCAAACCGCCGACGAAGCCCAGCAGCAGTAATGTCCAGGGCTGAAGCGCCCAGTCTTCAAGCTGGGTGTTCCACGCCCAGATGGCACAACCCAACGCTATGCAACCGACCAGCGTCAGCCAAGTGGTGCGAGTGGCGCCATGAATGGCATTGGCGACGCCCACCACTGTCATCAGCAGCGCACCGATGAATACGGGCAACACGTTCAGCCACTGCGGCATGCCCATAGGCGTCGATACGTTGGTGGAATCTTCCAGCAGCAGCCAGGAAGAAACCGCCAGACCGGCAGCCGTGCCTGCCACTGCCCAGCCACCGATCTGCAACGCGACCTGCTGCCAGGCGGCGGGTAAAAGCGCGCGGAAGAAATCCACGTGCACATGCTGACGCCGGGCAAGCACCGTCGCACCGCCCAGAAACACCAGCATCACCATCAGCCCGCGAGCCACCTCCTCCGCCCAGTCCACCGGCTGATGGACGAAGTAACGCAGGATCACCGATGCGAATACCACCAGCACATCGACTGCCAGCACCACCGCACATAAACGCTCAATGAAGGTACACAGCATCGCCAGCCATCGGCCGGTGGCAGCCTGGGTGTCAAAACCCCATTCCCTGGTAGGAATCAAGGGACCTACCGCTTCCTGCGGATGCTCCTGTAAATGTTGCTCCGCGGCAGCGATTGCGCTCGTGGAAGTGGTCATGGCAGGCATCTCTTGTTGTTTTTCGAATGCGGCTTTCGCAGGGCAAATCACTAGCGGCGATCACCAGCGCTCATCAGCCCCTGGCCGCATCAATGGCAGCGAGTACCGGAGCAGTGACCGGGTTGGTTTGGGTGAACGGCACCCACAGCTTTTCACGCATCAGTTGACGAGTGTTTTCGCGCTCGGCATCACTCATGGGGAAGAACGTCATCCCGCCCTTGGTCAACGCGGCGATGGCTTCTGCACCTTTGATCTTGGCGGCTTCGCGCTGATGGATGCTGGCGTCTCGGGCTGCCGCCATGAACGCTGGCTGCAAATCCGCAGGGATTTTCGCCAGCCCTCGCTTGCCGATCACAGCAATGCACGGGCTGAACAAATGGTTGGTCTGCCAACTGTTGCGCACCACTTCATCGAGCTTATTGGCCAGCACACTCGCGGCATCGTGCTCGAAGCCTTCGACCACACCGGTTTGCACGGCGGTGTAGACCTCGTTGAACGCAATCGGCGTCGGAATCGCGCCCATCAGCTTGAAAGTTTCGATAAACGCCTGAGTCGGCAGCACGCGCAGTTTGACGTTCTTCAGGGTCGCCAGGTCCTTGATCGGCGGCTTGGTATAGACGCTGCGGGCACTGAAGTGCGAGCCCCAGCCAATCACTGAACAGCCGGTGCGCTCTTGCAGCAGCTTGTTGTAAATCTCACCTACACCGCTGTCCACAGCCTTGGCGACATGGGCATAGCTGTCGAATAGAAAACCCAGGTCCAGCAATGCCAATTCCGGCAAGGCCGTGGCCCAGATCGAACTGCCGGTGACCATCATGTCAATGGAGCCCAGGCGCACTTGCTGAACCACATCCGCCTCCTTCCCTAACTGGCCGTTGGCGAAAAAGTCGATACGGACCTTGTCACCCAGGGACTGTTTCAGATTCTCGGCAAAGCGCTGGTAGAACAGGTAATGCGCAGAGTTCTCGTCGGAAGTCATGGTGGACGACAGCCGCAAAACAGGCGTGGCTGCGTGGCTGAAGGTTGGCAAGGACATGGCAGCAGCGCCGATGGCAGCCGTCTGGACAAAGCGACGTCGGGTCAGATTCATTGTGCTCACTCGATTGTTATTGTTTTGGGCAACGAAGGTAAAACGGTTTACTAAACCGGTTTACGGAGCGTAGACACGGATTCGGAAATGGCAAATAAATTTCTTCAGAATGTGAGTTCCGCTGTGGTGCGATTCTTGCCGCGACGAAGCTGGACACGATTGACCGGTTAGCGGCGGTGCCCTCATCGTCGGAATGCCGCCCAGATCAAGCACCGCTCTTGCTGGGAATGCACCTTCATCGGGCAATGCGCGACAAAATGCCACGGCTAAAATTCAACCAGTTGTCTGACAACTGCTAGGCGGTCATAGCTGCAGCTAGTGATTTGTTCTAAAATGTTGCAACACCGGCAAGCGGACGCGGTTTCGAACATCCACGACGACATTCGTCATTGAATTCGAACCCCGGCGACTTGAACCGATTTATAAAAAGAAAAGCCCGTCATAGACGGGCTTTTTTCGTTTCCGGCTTACCGCAATTTCCAGACGGCCCCCGGTGGGGCGGCCGACTGCCAGTTCATTTACCTTGAGGCTTATCCTATGTTGCGTCTTCTCATGTCCTACCTGTTCCATTGGTTCAAACGTGTTGCATCCAGCGCGGTTTCCCGCAATGGCAGCAGCGACCGCTACACCGAGAACTTCTCCTCACGCGACGACAGCGACAGCGGCCGTTGGACCTTCGTGACGATTTTCATCGTCTTCACCCTGAGCATCTACTCTCTGGCTGGCCTGGGCTACTACGCCAAGGTTCACGTCTGGGACGGCTTCACCGAAGCAGAAAAAACCAGCATGGCCCAAGCCATGGTGGTGGCCAGCCAAAACCTGAACTAACTCAGCCACGCCCTACAAAAGGCATCTTGGTGGCCATGACGGTCATGTTCAGTACGTTGGTGGAGAGCGGCAAGCCTGCCATGTAACGCACTGCATCGGCGACCTCCTTGACGTCCATCATGGGTTCTACGGCAGTCTGGCCGTTGGCCTGACGAACGCCAGTGGTCATGCGCGCGGCCAACTCGGTCAGCGCGTTGCCTATGTCGATCTGGCCACAGGCAATGTTGTATTCGCGACCGTCCAAAGCAAAGGTTTTGGTCAGGCCCAGTACCGCGTGCTTACTCGCGGTATAGGGTGAGCTGAATGGCCTTGGGGTATGTGCGGAAATCGACCCGTTGTTGATGATCCGCCCACCTTGGGGCACCTGCTTGCGCATCAGGCCAAACGCAGCTCGGGCACAGAGGAAGACTCCGGTGACGTTGGTGTTGATCACGTTCAGCCACTTCTCGACATCAAGCTCGTCAACCGGCACCGCCGGGGCACCGACACCCGCGTTGTTGAACAGCACATCCAGGCGGCCATAGTTTTTCTCGATCTCTGTGAACAATGCCTCCACGCTGTGCGGGTCGCGCACGTCCGTGGATACCGCTAGCGCCCTGCCCCCCGCCTGGCGAACAACTGCGGCCAACTCATCCAGCGGTTCCTGGCGACGTCCGGCCAGCACCAGGCTGTAGCCATCTTCAAGCAACCCCAGAGCAACCGCACGACCAATGCCGCTCCCGGCGCCAGTAACAAGTGCGACTTTTGCAGCGGTGGTATCGGTCATCGTGTGGTTTTCCTCTGATCAACCCTGGGATGGTTTTGGCAACGCGTCTAATTTCAGTCCTGCTCGTTCTCGCGATAAACATCGGATCACTGTAGGAGCGAGCTTGCTCGCGATGCGGGGCTACCGTCGATAAATCATCGTCTGACCTGAGGTGATCGCGAGCAAGCTCGCTCCTACAGAAGAACATCACCTCTACCTGGAGAGAGTGCCAGCCACCGTGGCCAAGATCAAACCCGAGGAAAAACCTTGCGCACCCCGCACATTCCTGAGAAAAAGCCGGCTTTGTCTTTTATAGAGAAGCGACCATGGGCAACGAACTGTTGATCACAGACATCCGCACCGGCGACGGCAAGGCAGTGGTCAAGGGCGCACTGATCACCACTCACTACACCGGCACACTTGAAGACGGTACAGTCTTCGACTCTTCCCACGGACGTGGCAAGCCATTCCAGTGCGTCATCGGTAGCGGTCGCGTGATCAAAGGCTGGGATCAGGGCCTGATGGGCATGCAAGTCGGCGGTATCCGCAAGTTGTACGTCCCTGCTCACCTGGCTTATGGCGAACGATCCATGGGGGCGCATATCAAGCCCAACTCGGATCTGCATTTTGAAATCGAACTGCTGGAAGTGTTGACTCGGGATGATTGATGAATTTTTGCCCCTGAGGTCGCAAGTCCACACATTGCTTGTTCCCCCAGAAAAAGCCATGCTCGCGGTGTGACAATCGGCGGTAGTTATAAATCAGTAGCTATAAAAAAAGGAAAAGGTATGGCCCTGAACAAGCCAACTCTGGAACTCAAGCGCCACCTCAAAGGTACGGCCACCAATCTTGAAAGCACTGCCAACGACATTCTCAAGCTTGCCGAGCAAATGGAAGACGTCGATGTGACGGCGATCCTGCAATTGGTCAATCGGCTTTATAGCGATGCGGACCAGCTCAAGGCCTATGCCGACGAGGTGAAATCCAAGCGTATTGTCCGAGCGAAGGCTCTCTAAGTTCTTTCGCGCCTGATCTGAACATACCGAGCACAGCCGATGCTTCCAGCCCCTGTAAAAAGCAGCGCCAGCCCGATGCATTTGCGGATGCAAATGTGGCGAGGCCGCGTCGGGCTGTCTCTGGCGGCATCGCTGTCGGTACTGGCGGGCATGACCGATGCCATCGGCTTCATGGCAACCGGTGATTTCGTCTCGTTCATGAGCGGTAACACCACCCGTCTGGCGGTGGCGATCAGCGACGCGGATATCGGCACCACCGGTCGCCTGCTCCTGGCCATATTCACCTTTGTTGTCGGCAATGCGCTGGGAGTTATCGTCGCCCGACTCGGCGGCAGGCGCGCCCTGCCCTTGCTGATGTGCATCGCAATGCTGCTGTGTGCCGCTGCTGCTTTCCCACTGGACTCGCAGATTTCGACCATCGTCGCAGCCATTCTGGCCATGGGCATGCTCAATGCCGCTGTAGAGCAGGTCAATGGTCTGCCGGTGGGCCTGACTTACGTCACTGGCGCGCTGTCGCGCTTCGGCCGTGGGCTGGGGCGCTGGATGCTGGGCGAGCGCCGTGACGGTTGGCGTGTGCAATTGGTGCCTTGGGTCGGGATGTTCATCGGCGCGATCATCGGCGCCTGGCTGGAGCACCACCTGGGTCTGAACGCGCTGTTGGTCAGTGGCGGATTCGCCGCTCTGCTCGGCCTGGCGACCCTCGCAATACCCTATCGCTGGCAACGACGTTACATGCCGCGCTAAGTCAAAGTGTCATCCGAGCGTCATGTGGGCTGCTTAACATCTGAGGACTTTTCCTACAGGTGAGCGCGCAACATGTCCCCAACCCAAGAAAACCTGGCGCGTCGGATCCATCGTGAACTGCTTGATCATAACGATGAAGAACTTGAACTGGAGCTGGCAGAAGACGAATACAGCCTGGACAAGCTCTTCGAAAGCGACATCCACGGCGATGACGAAAAGCAGGCCCGGCGTTTGTACTTCAGCGAGTTGTTCCGCCTGCAAGGGGAATTGGTCAAGCTACAGAGCTGGGTCGTCAAAACCGGCCACAAAGTAGTGATTCTCTTCGAAGGCCGCGACGCAGCGGGTAAAGGCGGCGTCATCAAGCGCATCACACAGCGGCTGAACCCTCGGGTCTGTCGCGTCGCCGCCCTTCCAGCTCCGAATGATCGCGAGCGGACCCAATGGTATTTCCAGCGCTACGTTTCGCACCTCCCTGCCGCCGGTGAAATCGTGTTGTTCGACCGTAGCTGGTACAACCGCGCTGGAGTCGAAAGGGTCATGGGTTTCTGCGATGACGATCAATACGACGAATTCATCCGCACCGTGCCCGAGTTCGAACGCATGCTGGCTCGCTCAGGCATTCAATTGATCAAATACTGGTTCTCGATTTCGGATCAGGAACAGCACCTGCGATTTCTCAGCCGTATCCACGACCCACTCAAGCAATGGAAGCTTAGCCCAATGGACCTCGAGTCCCGTCGCCGCTGGGAGGACTACACCAAAGCCAAGGAGATCATGCTTGAACGCACCCACATCGCTGAAGCGCCATGGTGGGTGGTCCAGGCAGACGACAAGAAAAAGGCCCGCCTGAATTGCATCCATCACCTGCTCGGTCAGATGCCCTACGAAGAGGTGGAACAACCCGTTATCGAGCTGCCCCAACGTCAGCGGCGCGAAGATTACAGCCGCGTTCCAACACCGAGCGAGTTGATCATTCCGCAGCTTTATTAGCAGCGCCGAACCCGCCTGAACATCTGTTCAGGCGCTTTGCTCAGCCACATTGAGCTTGCGCAACAGGTCACGCTTTTTGCTGCGGTGGGCCTGCATGCGGACCAGCAAATCATCCAGGGTGCCAATAGCCTCGAGAATATGCGGGCCCTTGTTGAGCATCACGCATTCAGCCCGCACGCCCATGGCCGCATCGGTGATTTCAGCACGGGTTGCCGCGCCGGTTTTGGCCAGCGTATCCAGGACCTGAGTGGCCCAGATCACGGGAACATGCGCAGCTTCGCAAATGCATAGAATTTCCTCCTGCAACTCTGCGGTCCGTTCAAAGCCGTTTTCTACCGCCAGATCACCCCGGGCAATCATCACCCCCAAACGTGGGCTCTGCATGCCGGCCAGTAATAACGCGGCAAGGTTTTCAAAGCCGCGCCGGGTTTCGATTTTCAAGACAATGCCCAGGTGCCTGGCTTGCAGCCTGTCCAGGTGCGCCAGCAATGACCTTACGTCCTCGGGACTGTTGACGAAGGATAGCTCCACCGCGTCCGCATGCTGGCTGGCGAACTCCAGCGCTTTCAGGTCTTCTTCAGACAACGCCTCCAGCTTGAGATCGCTGTCCGGTAAATTGATGCCCTTGTCGCTCTTGAGTTTGGCCCCGCCGGGTGCGTGGGTAATACGCACGCAGACAAGGTCTTTCTGCACGGACTGAATACGCCCGCCGATCTTGCCATCGTCGAACCAGATGCTTTCATTAGGGCGTAAATCTTCAAATACCTGGGCCAGGGTGCAACCGATTCGCGCCGGCGTCAGCACTTTGCCTGCCACATCGCGCACGGCAGGATGGCCGCTCTCGGTGTCTTGTGTCAGCAACAGCGCATCGCCTTCGTGCAGGACAATGCTTTGCTCCGGTAGCGGAACAGCCATGACCCGGGCGGACTTTTTCCGTGCCTTGGGCTTTTTCAGGTACAGCTCAATGCCAGGAATGACGTAGGCGGTCTTGCGCAGCTCGGCCCAGCAGCCCTGCTCAGAAAGCTCGATGACCTTCAGCGTACGGCTGGAATCTCGTGCGTCCTTGAATTGCAGCTCATCCCCGGCCTGCAATTGGGCTAGCCATTTGTCCGGCAGCTGCAAAAAATAATCAGCCTCAGGCGCTGCCGTTGGATCGGCTGCGAGCCACACTTTGGCCGGCGTCACCACCCGGCCGAAATCATCCCGCTCGGGACGGATTTTCAGCACCGCTGGACCGGGCTGGATCTGTCCGGTTCGCAGCTTGGGTCCGGCAAGATCCATCATGACCTGGCAGGACTTGCCCAATTTATCGGCAGCCGCACGAGCGTTTTCAATCATTTTCAGCCAGGTATCAGGCTCATCATGAGCGCAGTTGATGCGCTGGCAGTCCATCCCCGCCTGCACCAGCGCACTGACAAGCTCAGGCTCGGTCGCGGCCTCTCGAGGCATGGTCACCATGATCCGAATGCCACGCTCAGGTGCCGGACCGCCGAAGAGCTGGTCGGCATGCTGGATCAGGCGCTGCTCACCGAGCCCTGACAACATAGTCCCGGATATATCCTTCGCCCCTTCTCCTGGCGTCAGGCGCCGCAGCACGTCGATCAGACGGTCCACAGCGGCCAGGCTGTTGGCTTCGCAGCGGCCCAATGAAGAAAGCCCAAGTTCGGCCAATTGACGTTGCAGCGGACGAATGTCGTGGCGGCGCAGTGCAAGATAGCCGAGCAGATTGCGGGCGCTGTCCAGATAATCGGGATGCACCTGCATGCTCTCGATTGGCAGCTGCGCGGCGGCTTCCATCTTGACTCGCAGGAACGACAGGCGACGCAGCGCCGTTCTGATCTGATGATCATCCATCAAGTTCGACTCTACGGCGGTCATGGCAGGCCCTCGCGTTGAATGTGAGATGCAGCATTCAAGGCTAGGCAGCGATTGTGACGATCTGCTTACGCCGGACTCTGAGTGGATGGACGGTGCCACGGGGTTAGCGATACCGCGTCATCGTTAACAACAAGGCGGTGAGTCCGCGCATATACCTCTCACACAAGCCGACGGCTGTTATCATGCGCGCCATCCCTCACTGTCCGGAATCACCCCATGTCCAGCCTCTCTACCACCTCCGCAAGTCGCGGCTGGTCGTTCTGGTGGAAACCCTTGCTGTTTCTTGCCGTTGCCGCCATCGGCTTGTATTACGTCAAATGGTCGCCCTACTACCTCAAGTCATTTGTCGCCGCAGACAGCCACAGTATCGGCGCGTCAATCATCAACGATCAGTTGACCTCCCCCGTCGCCGCCGCGCTGGCTTATGCCCAGGTGTACTTTCTGGCGATCTGGAAAGCTGCAGTGCTGGCGGTGATTCTCGGCTCCCTGCTGCAAGTGCTGATCCCTCGGGACTGGCTGCTTCGACTGTTTGGCCGTGCAGGCCTGGGTTCCACTGTCCGCGGCGGGCTGTTCGCGTTGCCCGGCATGATGTGCAGCTGCTGCGCTGCTCCGGTGGCTGCCGGCTTGCGGCGCCAGCAGGTATCGGTCGGAGCCGCTCTGGCATTCTGGATCGCCAACCCGGTGCTGAACCCGGCAACTCTGGTGTTCATGGGCTTTGTGCTGGGCTGGGAATTCACCGCTCTGCGTCTGGTGGCCGGGCTCATCCTGGTCATCGGTGTATCGTTGATCGCCCAACGCATCGCTCGTCCTGAAGCGGTTCCGGAACAAGCGCTGGAAGCGGCTGCGCAGGCCACTGAGGTCGATCAGCAAGGCTTCCTGAACCGCTGGGCTCGGACACTCTGGCAGCTCTTCTGGAGCACCATTCCGATTTACGTGCTGGCGGTATTGATCCTGGGAGCGGCTCGGGTCTGGCTGTTCCCGCACATCGACATGTCCGTGGGCAACAGCCTGCTCTGGCTGGTGATCCTGGCCGTGGTCGGCACGCTGTTCGTGATTCCGACAGCGGCGGAAATCCCTATCGTGCAAACCATGCTGTCCCTGGGGCTGGGCGTCGGTCCAGGCGTGGCGCTGCTGATGACCTTGCCGAGCATCAGCCTGCCGTCACTGTTGATGCTGCGTAAATCCTTCGACGCCAGAGTGTTGGTGACCGTGGCTCTGCTGACGATGCTGGTGGGCATCGTCAGCGGGTTGCTGGCTATCGTGGTGCTCTGATCAACCCCGGCGGTTGCGGCGATCCTGTAGATACTCCAGGATTGCGCCGTGATCGCCGGCAAACTCGATGCGCGCACCTTTGCTGTCACGCTGGAAGGCGTACATCGGATCGTAGTACTCACCCAGCAGGCCGCTGATCCAGCCGCGATGCAGCTCTACTGAACCAGACTTTTCCTGCTCGATCAGGGCCTCGTCCATCAGTGTCGCCAGACGCTGGTAACGTTCGCCGCCAAGGCGCTTGAGGATGCTCGCCAGGCTTTCGCGCAGACGTTCGGCAAAAACCCCGAAGCCTGTCTCGATGCCTTGCACCTGAATGTACTCAGCGCAGAGGTCAATCACGTAGTCCTTGAGAATTCGCTCGACCCGCGCGTCAAACGTCTCTTCTAGCCAAACCATCGGGTACTGCTGCATGCCGCGAAACAGCTCCAGCGGAATCGCCCGACTGCCCACGACACGGCCTTCATCTTCGAGCACAAACTGATTGATGCCGTTGGCGCGCTTTTTCAGGATGTCGATGGCCAAGGCGTTTTCAAAACTGATCTGCACTGGTTGCGGCGTCGCATGCTTGCCGAAACTGGAGCCGCGATGATTGGCATGGCCTTCCAGATCCAGCGCGTTATTCAGCTGCTTCAAAACCTCGGTCTTGCCCGAGCCGGTCAGGCCGCCGATCAGCACGAAATCGCACTCGGCAACTGCCTGATCGGTGACTTCAATCAGGTAGCTGCGTAGCGCCTTGTAGCCGCCAATGACGCGAGGATATTCAATGCCAGCCTCGCTTTTGAGCCATTGTTGGGTGATCTGCGAGCGCAGGCCGCCGCGAAAACAGTACAGAAGCCCCTGCGGGTGCGCCTTGGCAAATGCCGCCCAGCCTTCGATACGCTGCTGTTTGACTGACCCACTGACCAGTTCGTGGCCCAGCTTGATCGCGGCCTCCTGCCCTTGCTGCTTGTAGCTGGTGCCAACCTGCTCGCGCTCAAGGTCGTTCATCAAAGGCCGGCTGATTGCCAGCGGGAAAGCACCTTTGTGGAATTCAACCGGGGCGCGGACGTCCATCAGGGGCACGTCATTGAGGAAGATATCGCGATAGTCGGCGCTGTTGTCGCGCATCAGAACACCTCTACCGCGAGACGCTGTCGCTCAACGAATTCGCCAATGACCGCCAGCTCAAGACCCAGCTCCTGCGCCAGGGCAAGGAACGTTGGTTGCTCGCCTGGCGCCACGGCAATCAGCAGGCCACCGCTGGTTTGTGGGTCACAGAGCAGCATTTTCTGCGCGTCGCTCAGCGCATTGATGCGCTGGCCGTAGCTATCGAAGTTGCGCAGCGTGCCGCCCGGTACACAGCCTTGTTCGATGTAAAAATCGACACTGGCCAGGCGTGGCACAGCCGCATAATCCAGGCGTGCCGTCAGCTGACTGCCGTCGGCCATTTCCACCAGATGCCCCAATAGCCCGAAGCCGGTGACGTCGGTCATCGCCGTAACCCCGGCCAGCTTGCCGAAGCGACTGCCGGGCTTGTTCAGGGTGCACATCATGTCCCGTGCTACCCCTTGGTCTTCGGCGCGCAGCAGGCCTTTTTTCTCAGCAGTGGTGAGGATGCCGATGCCCAGCGGTTTGGTCAGGTACAGCTTGGAGCCAGCGGTCGCGGTATCGTTGCGCTTCATGAAGCGCTTCTCGACCAGCCCGGTGACCGCGAGACCGAAGATCGGCTCCGGCGCGTCGATCGAATGCCCGCCCGCCAGCGGGATGCCTGCTGCATCACAGACCGCGCGGCCACCGCGAATCACTTCACGGGCAACTTCAGGAGCCAGCACGTTGACCGGCCAGCCCAGAATCGCAATCGCCATCAGCGGATCACCGCCCATGGCGTAGATATCACTGATGGCATTGGTGGCGGCGATACGGCCGAAATCGTAGGGATCATCGACGATGGGCATGAAGAAATCAGTGGTCGACACCACGCCACGTTCGTCATCGATGGCATAGACCGCGGCATCATCCCGTGAGGTGTTGCCGACCCACAGTTTAGGGTCCAGATTCTGCGCGCCACTGCCCGCCAGAATCACTTCCAGGACCTGAGGGGAAATCTTGCAGCCACATCCTGCACCGTGGCTGTATTGGGTCAGACGAATCGGCTCGCTCATGTCACACCTCGCAAATCAAGGCGGCGATCTTAACAGAGCCGCAGCACCAATCGGTCATGGGCGACCGCTGGCAATACCTCGGCAGGGACCGGGCACACGGAAAAATAGATTGGACGCTAACGATTTTCGTCCTTAATCTGCGGGTTCGTTAGCGTGCTATGGGTCGGGTCTGGATGTTTTCTGTTCTTAATGTGTTGCTGCCGATCTTCGCCCTGATCCTGCTCGGTTTTATCTGTCGCCGTACCCATCGCCTGGGGCCGAATGCAGCTTCGGAAATCAACCGCATGGTCGTGTGGCTGTGTCTGCCGGCGTTGCTGTTCAGCGTCACCGCCACGTCCACCTGGGAGCAAATCTGGCACCCAGGCTTCGTCATCGCCTTTACCATGAGCACCTTGGCGGTGTTTGCCGTCACCCTGCTACTGCGCTGGAAGAAAGGTACCAACCTGGCCGATGCGAGCATCGATGCCCTTGGTGGCTCCTATGCCAATACCGGCTACATTGGCATCCCGTTATGCGTAATGGTGTTGGGCCAGGGCGGACTGGAACCGGCATTGATCGCTTCGCTGCTGGTGGTCTGCGTCCTATTCGCCCTGGCGCTGGTTTGCGTTGAAGTCGGTTTGCAGACTGAACGCCAACCCCATCGGATCGCCCTCAAAGTGTTTCTCGCGCTGGCCAAGAACCCCATGGTGGTTTCGCCAATACTCGGCGCGTTATGGGCCAGCAGCGGCGCACCCTTGCCGGGAGCGCTTGAAAAACTCTTGAGCCTGCTGGGTGCCGCGACCAGCCCCTGTGCCTTGATTGCCCTGGGGCTGTTCCTGGCGGAAAAACAGCAGGGGCCAAGGCATGGCACGTCACTGCTGGTGCTGATCAAACTGATTCTGCATCCACTGCTGACCTGGGTATTGGTCTTTCACGTATTCGATGTACCCCTGCTGTGGGCCAATGCCGCGCTGCTGCTCAGCGCCCTGCCCACGGGCACCGGACCGTTCATGCTTGCCGAGTACTACAAGCGCGAAGCCTCGCTGGTGTCCAGCACTATCCTGATTTCGACCCTGGGTTCGCTGGTCACCCTGTCGATTTGCCTGTACTTGATCAGCGGCCAGAGCTGAGGCCTTTGCCCGAAGCGGCGCAAATGCGTTTACCATGTCGCGCCCTTCGGACACTGAACCCTGCGCCATGACCCCAGAAGCACTCGCAATCCTCAATCAGCAGCTACTCGATGCCCTGCAAAACGTCCCGACTGAAACACGTCGCCTGTTTCATGGCCGGGGCCGCGTGTGGCCAGGCCTGGAACATATCACCGCTGACTGGATGCAAGGCGTGCTGCTGGTTTCACTGTTCCGTGAACCGGCGCAGGCAGAGCTTGAGGCGCTGAACTGCCTGCTGCGGGAACTGACGCGCACCCGACAATGGCATGCCAGCCAGGCTCACACGCTGCTGCTGCAACATCGCTATCTGCCAGAAAGCACTACGGAGTGGCTACTGGGCGAGCGCGTCGAGCAGTGGAACATCACCGAAAGCGGTCTGCAGTTCGTCGTCGATCTGGGTAAAAAGCAGAATTGCGGGCTGTTTCTGGACATGCGCTATGGCCGGGACTGGGTGCGAGATCAAGCACAGGGCAAGCGGGTATTGAATCTGTTCGCCTACACCTGCGGCTTCTCGGTGGCAGCGATCGCCGGAGGTGCCGAGCATGTGGTCAACCTGGATATGTCACGTGCGGCGCTGACTCGCGGGCGGGAAAACCATCGTCTCAACCAGCACGATCTGCGCCGGGTGACATTTCTCGATCACGAATTATTCAAGTCTTGGGGCAAGGTCAAGAAGTCTGGTCCCTATGATCTGATCATCATCGATCCCCCGTCCTTCCAGCGCGGCAGCTTCCTGCTCGACAAGGATTACCAGAAGGTCCTGCGACGCATGCCGGATTTGCTCGCCCCTGGAGGTCAGGTGCTGGCATGCATGAACGAGCCGAGCCTGGGTTCTGACTTCCTCATCGACCACACTGCCGTCGAGGCGCCGACGCTGAAGTTCGAATGTCGACTGGATAATCCGCCGGAATTTCCTGATGCGGAAGTTGAAGGTGGGCTAAAGGCGTTGGTATTCAAAGACACTACGTCGACTACCAGGAATTAAATACAAGGCTCACTTATATAGTTAGTTAGCTTTGCAACTTTAATTGATCGCTAAACAGAATCTGTGTCATTGCTGCTGGAGCTCCCAACAACTCTTCTGTCACCGTCACGAACTTTTTTCATCCGCATAATGTTTTTTTTACATCGCGGGGAATACCATGATGTCACGTAGCCACCATTCGACTCACTGAATATCAGGCTAGCGCGTTGTCGAACCAGAGGTATCCCGCCATGAATATAAGAAACATAAAACTAACCACCCGAGCCCTGTTGAGTTTCGGCCTCATTTGCCTGCTATTGATCGGATTGGGTGTCGCCACACTGTTCAAAATGAACAGCATCCATGAGGCGGCCTCCGATCTGAACGACAACTGGATGCCCAGCGTCAGGCAGGCTGGCCGGATAGAAGTCGCGATGCTGCTGTATCGCCTGGATGCCAGACGGTTGGTGATGGACGATGCTCGTCAGAGCGACGCCTCAATCAAAAAAATCAACCAGCTCAAAGCCAACTTGAATAGTGTCATCCAGGATTATGCGCGGTTGGTGTCCGATCCTGCAGAACAACAACTTTTCAACACGGTGCAGGCTGATGCGAACGCTTATCAAAACAAAATCGATGAACTCATCGAGTTAAGTAAAACCCGTACCTACCAGGAAATGGCGCTCTTTATTCAAGACACTACCAAACCTCAGGCGCTGGCTTTACAAGCGGCCATTGAGGCGTTGATTGATATTAATGAGAAAGGCGCAGACCGGTCGGGCTTGACGGCCGATCAGAGTTTCACCAGTGGTCGTAATATCTCAATACTATTCATTGTCATTGCAGTGATTGTCACCGTGTTGGTGGCTGTAACGTTTACCCGCAGCATTACCCGGCCGATTCAGACATTGCTCGTCACCACCCGCAAGATTGCCGACGGCGATCTGCGGGCCGACGTAGAAATAAGCGGTACAGACGAACTGACTGAGTTGCAGACCGCAACGGCGACCATGCTGGCCAGCCTCAAAGGCACCATTCAGCACATTTGCGACTCGTCGGGGCAACTGGCCTCTGCGGCAGAGCAGATGAGCTCGATTACCCGGGAGTCAAATAGCGGCATTCAGCGGCAGAACATGGAGACCGAGCAGGCAGCAACGGCAGTCAACGAGATGACAGCCGCGGTGGAAGAAGTAGCCCGCAACGCAGTGTCGGCCTCGCAATCGACACAAACCTCCGAGCGAGCGGCACATACCGGCCAGGAACGCGTCAGCCAGACAATCGCCTCGCTGGAAAGGCTCAGCGCCACCGTAGAGCGGACCGGTGTGGAGGTAGAAGGCCTGGCTGACCAGGCGCAGCACATCGCCAAGGTACTGGATGTGATTGGTTCGATTGCCGATCAAACCAACCTGCTGGCGTTGAACGCCGCCATTGAGGCAGCCAGGGCCGGCGAACAGGGGCGCGGTTTTGCAGTAGTGGCTGATGAAGTCAGGGCTCTGGCCCATCGAACCCAAACCTCGACCCGGGAAATTGAGCAAATGATCCAGGGCATTCAGAAAGATTCGCACCTGGCCGTACAGTCCATGAAGCAAAGCACCCAAGAGGCCGGTTCCACGCTGCAGATTGCCCATGAAGCCGGTGTAGCACTTGACCAGATAACCACATCCATTTCCGACATCAACGAACGAAACCTGCTGATTGCCACTGCCTCAGAGCAGCAGGCGCAAGTTGCTCGCTCAGTCGATCAGAATCTGGTGAGCATTCGTGACCTCTCTGCACAGAGCGCGTCGGCAGCGGGCCAGACCGCGTTGGCCAGTAGTGAGTTATCGCTACTGGCGGTGGATCTGAACCGCTTGGTTGCCAGGTTTTCAGTCTAGCGAAGCAGGACACGCGAGTGATTGGCCAATCCACCGATCACCCACATTCAGCGATAACAAAAAGCGAGTAACCATCGTGCTGAAACATATCTCTGTGACCGAGCTTCGTCTCGGGATGTACGTACATGAATTCTGTGGCTCAGGGATAGAGCAGTCATTCTGGAAAAACGGCTTCATGCTCACGAACGTGCATGACTTGCAGCGGATTCTCGACACCAAGGTAGCTGAAGTGTGGATCGATGAAAGCCGTGGCATCGGCCTGTCACCGAGCACACCCACGCAGCTCGACCCTGCTCTGCCCCCCATCTTGCAGGCCATGGCCAGTAAACCGATCCCTGACCGAGTCGCCCTCAATCAGGAGATGTCCAGGGCAGTCAAGCTGTGTTCACACGCCAAGGCCGCAGTTGAGAAGATGTTCAGCGACTTGCGAATGGGCCAGGTCATCGAGATGGAACAGGTCAGCGAACTGGTCGGGGAGATTTCCAGTTCGCTATCGCGGCATCCCGATGCCCTCATCAGCCTTGCGCGCCTGAAAACCTGCGATGAATACACGTACATGCATTCGGTAGCGGTTTGCGCGTTGATGATCGCCCTCGCCCGCCAGCTCGGGTTACCTGAGAATCTGGTTCAAGATGCGGGTATCGCCGGCCTGATGCATGACGTAGGCAAGGTCGTGATCCCGCTGACCATCCTCAACAAACCGGGCGCGCTGACCGACGCCGAGTTCACAACCATGCGCAATCACGCCATGGCAGGCGCCAACATGCTGGGGCTGAGCCAACACTTCAGCGCGCGGGTCGTAGACGTCTGCCTGCATCATCATGAAAAAATCGACGGCACAGGCTATCCCCATCGATTGGCGGGAACTCAGATCAGCCTGTTCGCCCGCATGGGTGCAGTGTGTGACGTGTATGACGCCGTGACGTCTGATCGTCCCTACAAATCAGCCTGGGGGCCCGCCGAGGCGATCCATCGCATGGCGCAGTGGCAGGGGCATTTTGATGCGAGGGTCTTTCAGGCATTCGTCAAATGCGTCGGCATTTATCCGGTCGGTGCGCTGGTGCGCTTGCAAAGCGGCGGTATTGGTGTCGTCACCGAGCAACATGAAAAATCGTTGCTGATGCCTAAAGTCAAAGTCTTCTATTGCGTAAACCGCCAGCAGGCCATCCCTCCTACCACGGTCAACCTCGCCGCGCTGGTCGGTATTGATCGGATTGTCAGCCTTGAGTCCGCAGAGGAATGGGGGTTCGGGGATCTGAACGCATCGCACGCGGTTCAGTAACCGCCTGTAGGAGCGAGCTTGCTCGCGATCCAGTGCGCAGCGCTGGCAACGGGCTCGAATTCAAAATCCGCCTGAAGGCCGTCCCGGCCTTATCGCGAGCAAGGTGGAGCGCCACCCCGGTCGCTCCTACAGTTGAAATCTGAGCTGAAATACCCGCCCTGTAGGAGCTGCCGAAGGCTGCGGAAACAATGTGGCAGACACACCGCAATTCGCAGCCTGCGGCAGCTCCTACAGGATTCAGATGATAGTGGGAGGTGCCCAGATCAGAACTTGAACGCCTGGCGGCCAATCAGCAGCCATTTGCCGTCCTGCTTCTGCCAGATCTGGAAGTTCTCGATTTCAGTCGGTACGACCTTCCCGCTGTTTACCGCTTGGGCCGAGAAGTGATTGCGCACCAGGGCGACGTCATCAGACATCGTGATTTTCTGATTGAGCATCTTCAGTTCGTTGAACGCGCTCTTCCCGGTCTCGATGTCCGCGATGAAGGCTTTCTTGTCCTGGATGTTGCCGCTGGAGTGACCATAGGTGAGGTTGTCGGCAGTCAGTGCCTGAAGTTGCGCAATATCTTTGTGCCACATGGCCTGAGTCAGCTTATCAACGGCCTGCTCAACGTCACTTTGATCCGACGCCTGAGCCACGCCCATATAACCACCCAACAAACACGCAAACCCGACTGCCAGCCTGAAACGCTTATTCATGTTTATTCCTTATTGTTGTTAATTAAGTACGGTTAACGTCGCAGACGGCATCTTTTGCAAAGATCAGTTATACGACGTCTCACAACATAGCCTACCTGCTGCATCTATGCGAATTGATTTCTTGGCGCTTGAGTGAGTTGCGACAAAACAAAAAACCCGGCACCGCCATAAAGGCTGTGCCGGGTTTCTTGTCGGGGTTCAAGTGGCCATTGCTGACAACCTGAAGCCGATGCTGCTGACAATAAGGCGTGTTACAGAGCCATATCCTGCGCAGCGTTGCTTGCCGCTGGCTTGGCCGGTTTTGCCGGTGCAGCGCTGGCAGCAGGGTAAGCCGCCGGGTCGAGCACCGGTGGCTTGGTCAGCTGCAGAACCTCAGCAGTGTAATCCCACGACTGCTGAACGCGCTCAGGCGAACCGTTGAGCTTGGTGCCATAGCTCGGAACGATCTGGCGCATTTTTGCTTGCCACTCTGGAGTAGCAACCTTGTCTTTGAACGCCTTCTCAAGCACATCGATCATGATCGGAGGTGCAGTCGAGGCACCTGGGGAGGCGCCCAGCAGGCCAGCGATGGAGCGATCCTGAGAGAAAACAACCTCAGTACCCAGCTTCAACACACCGCCTTTTTCAGCATCGCGCTTGATGATCTGCACGCGCTGACCGGCTTGCCACAAGCGCCAGTCTTCTTTCTTGGCATGCGGGAAGTACTCTTTCAGCGCGTTGAAGCGGTCGTCATCCGACATCATCAACTGGCCTGCCAGGTACTCGATCAGCGGATACTGCTCGATACCCACCTTGGTCATCGGCCACACGTTATGTGTCGTGGTGGTCGACAGCAGGTCAAGGTAAGAGCCTTCCTTGAGGAACTTGGTCGAGAAAGTCGCGAATGGGCCGAACAGGATCATGCGCTTGCCGTCCAGGACACGGGTATCCAGGTGAGGCACGGACATGGGTGGCGCGCCAGTGGAGGCGATACCGTAGGCTTTGGCCATGTGCTGCAGGGCCAGGTCCTGGTTTTCAGTAACCAGGAACGAACCGCCCACCGGGAAACCGCCGTATTCGCGCGCTTCAGGGATGTCTGCTTTCTGCAGCAGCTTCAACGCGCCGCCGCCAGCGCCGACAAACACGAACTTCGCGTCTGTGCCGTGGCTGCTGCCGTCTTTCAGGTTTTTGTATTCGACGTGCCAGCTGCCGTCTTTGTTGCGGGTGATTTCCTGGACTTCGCTCGACAGCTTCAGGTCGAAGTTCGGCTTGGTCTGCAGGTTGGCGACGTACTGGCGAGTGACTTCACCCCAGTTTGCGTCAGTGCCGAGCGGCGACCAGGTAGCGGCGATTTTCTGGCTTGGATCACGGCCTTCCATCATCAGTGGAACCCACTGCTTGATCTGCGCCTGATCTTCGCTATAGAGCATGCCACCGAACAACGGGCTGGTTTTCAGCGCCTCGTAGCGAGCCTTGAGGAACTTGACGTTATCGTCGCCCCACATGAAGCTCATGTGCGGAGTGGAGTTGATGAACGAGTGCGGGTTCTTCAGCACGCCGTTCTTGACCTGCCACGACATGAATTGACGAGTGACCTGGAACTGCTCGTTGATCTCGATTGCTTTGGCAATCTCGATTTTGCCGTCTTTACCCCAAGGGGTGTAGTTCGACTCAGCCAGGGCGGAGTGACCGGTACCGGCGTTGTTCCAGCCGTTGGAGCTTTCTTCGGCAACTTTGTCGAGGCGCTCGACCATTTCCATGGTCCAGGTCGGCTCCAGCTCGTTCAGCCATGTGCCCAAGGTGGCGCTCATGATGCCGCCGCCAATCAGCAACACGTCGACTTTTTTAGCTTCAGCTGCATGCAAAGGCGTAAGTCCCATCGACATCGCCAGGCCCAACAGGGCCGTGTTCACTTTTTTTAACATACTGTGATTTCCAGGATAGAACGTCATCCCCCCATCAGTCTTGATCATAAGCTGCCTTGCTTCTCGTAATGCGACGCGGCATTTCGTGAACTGCGGCAATTGGCAGGACTGGCGGGAAGACATACAAGGCCGACAAATTGTGATCGACCTCACTCTCTTGTCTCTCCTGAGCTGACTTCTTGTTTGCCATTGTTTTCAGCTGCTGAGTGACATCGAAACTCTTGGTACATCGTCGGAATAAACAGCTCCGACAACCTTGTTACAACCAGCACCCAGGTCTTTCACGGAACAACATCTGATACTTGTGGAATCAGAAAATCATGCGAGGTTAAGCACATATGTACACGTGTTTCGGGAACCGCGAACGGTAATTGTAATCGGATACAGGTTGCGGAGCGAACTTTTACCCACAATCAAACGTGCGTTCAGTTATGGGTATCGTTCGAAGCCGGTCTCAGACGGGCGTCAACCAACGCTCTGGCCTGTCGCGTCAATTGATCCAGATGCCGGTCACGCTGTTTCTCGGCTTCTATCATCGGCCGCTTTCCGTGCTGCTGAAGTAAATACGAATGAATTTGCCGAATCTCCAGCGAATTGTAGATCGGCGCAACATCCAGAACAGCGACCAGCCCTTCAGTGCCGTGATCCCAGGTGTTCATCAAGACTTGAGGGCCGCGGGCTGCCAGCACCTGAAAGCCCATGGCTTCGAAGCGCGGCACCGCAGCCGGGCGACAGGCCAGCTCCGCGTGGGGATAACGCTCGGTCATTTCCCTGAGCATGCCCCGCGCCACACCCTGCCGCCGTCGACTGGCCTGCACCGCCATGTAGGCGACCGTACACGCCTGGGGATCATCCTTGACCGGTAAATACAGCAAAAAGCCGATGACTTTGTCGGGCTCATCGGCATCCAGCGCCACGATCAGCTCTGCAGCAATCCCTTTAGCGCCGTCCATGCCCTCGATATAGAGGTGGACTTCAAAGCCGACCCCGTATTGGTAAAGGCTGTAAAGAGGATTACTGGGCGCGATGTTCACCATGCTGATGTCAGTGACGTAATCGACCACCATCTGCATGATCTGGCTCTTGATCAGCTCGGAGGGTGGGGTTTCGAAGCGGGTGACGGTGAACATCGAGATGGCGACTCCAGACTTTAAGACTAGCTCCGGGCAAACGTCATCGGCCCGGCGCGGTCGACATCATACCCTGCGCGTGCAGTCGGGGCGATCTGTAGGACTGGCTTTAGCCGGGAGAACGTCAGTACTTGCGCCGCAGCTCAATCGTCAGGAATACGGCTCTCCCGGCTAAAGCCAGTCCTGCGCGACCCTCATTTGCCTCATCGGCAAAGGCTGCTTTAATCATCCGATTGACCGTAAAAGGAGCGAACAGATGGAGCGTCTCACCGCAAAAGATTTTTCCCCTGAACTGCTTGAGCTGTACGACTACTACGCCCATGGCAAGATCAACCGCCGCCAGTTTCTGGATCGTGCTGCTGCCTTCACGGCATTTGGCCTGACCGCGAGTGCAGTGCTCGCCTCCCTGAGTCCGAACTACGCCCTGGCCCAACAGGTGGAATTCACCGACCCGGACATCGTCGCCGAATACGTCACCTACCCTTCCCCTAAAGGCCACGGCCAAGTGCGCGCCTATCTGGTCCGTCCCGCCAAGGCCAGCGGTAAGTTGCCCGCTGTGGTGGTGGTTCATGAAAATCGCGGGCTCAATCCGTATATCGAGGATGTCGCCCGGCGCGTGGCCAAAGCCGGCTTCATCGCCCTGGCCCCCGACGGCCTGAGCTCCGTCGGCGGTTACCCAGGTAATGATGAAAAGGGTAAGGACCTGCAGCAGACAGTGGATCCGGAAAAGCTCATGAATGACTTTTTCGCTGCCATCGAATGGATGATGAAACACGACGCCAGCACCGGAAAAGTCGGCATTACCGGCTTCTGCTACGGCGGTGGCGTTGCCAATGCCGCAGCCGTGGCTTACCCGGAACTGGCCGCAGCCGTGCCGTTTTATGGTCGTCAAGCCAAGGCCGAAGATGTGCCGAAAATCAAGGCACCGCTGCTGATCCATTACGGAGAACTGGACACCCGCATCAACGAAGGCGCAGCGGCGTACGAGCAGGCATTGAAAGCCGCGGGCAAAACCTACGAGGCGTATGTTTACCCCGGTTGCAACCACGGCTTCCACAATGACTCAACGCCCCGTTACGACGATGCGGCGGCCAGGCTGGCGTGGGACAGGACGTTGGCGTGGTTCAACACGTATCTGGTTTGAGGCAGGTAACCTTGAAGTGAAATGATTCGCTCTGGGAGATACTTTGTTGACCCGCAATTCATCTTTCTGATGGATTGCGCTCCCCGTGGGAGCAAGCTTGCTTGCGAAAGCATTGGTTCAGCTTCAGAGATGGTGGTGACTTTACCGGCCCCTTCGCGAGCAAGGTGGAGCGCCACCCCGGTCGCTCCCACAAGTTCGGTAATAGTCTGTTGAAGCACCTAAGCGTCAGCCCTTCTCAATATCCAACGCCTCGCCAATCGCATAAAAATGCCCGCCGGCTATGTAGTGCAGGCTGCGAAACGCAGGATCGGCATGCTCAAAAAGCCAGTGTCCGTCTTTGAACACTCGAGTATCGGCCCAGGCGCCAACCACTTCGCCGATGAACAGATCGTAGGTGCTCTGGTTGTGAGGCTCGGGGATAAGTCGGCAGGCCAGCCATGCCGAACACCCCGCAACAAAGGGCAATTCAAAGCAAGGCATCGAGAACAGCTCGACGCCAGCGCGTTGCAGCTTGTCGGGTTCATCAGCCAGACTGCGGGTGCCTACCGCGTGGGTCAGTTGCAGTTGCGCGGCAGTCGGCACCTGAATGAGGAACACGCCGCTACGCTCCACCAACGCGCGGGTGGCGGCGATCTTGTCGAGGACCACGGTGAGCTTGGCAGGCATGAAATCCATAGCGCAGGCCCAGGCGGCGGCCATTACGTTGTCGACGCCGTCGTGCCTTGCCGAGACCAGCACCGTCGGGCCGTGATTCAACAGCCGGTACGCCTTGTCCGGATCGACCGGAGCAATAAATTCGTTCACGCGATGCCTCGTTGGTTCAGCATGGATTGCAAACCGCCCCCGGTTCGCTTCATGCGCCATGCTAACCGCTGGTTACAACCTGTAACACCCTTCAAGCCCTTACAACCCCCCATCGGTCATCTTGTACCAGGCAATCGCCGCAGCAACGTAAGCGCGGCGCAGGCCATACAACGGGAAGGTCTTGATGTCGGTCGGAGCAACCGGCAGTGCATTGCGATCGTTGCTGACCACGTAATGGGCCAGCGCCTGCCCCATGCGGGTTTGCAGGCCGACCCCGCGCCCCTGACAACCGATATCGATGAGCAGGCCCGGCGCCGGTTCGTGAATGTGCGGAAAGTAGTCGCGAGTCACCGCTACCCGACCACACCAGCGATAGGCAAACGGCACGCCAATGGTCTGCGGAAACAGTTTGTGTACGGCGTTTTCCAGATGCGACCAATGATCCGTCCGGGAAGGGTCCGGGTCCTGAAACGTACCGCGACCGCCCAGCATTAAGCGGCCGGTATGATCGATGCGGTAGTACAGGAGCAGATTGCGCGCATCCGACGAGACATGGCCTTCGGGCAGGATAGTGCGGCGCACCGCCTCGGGCAGTGGCTCGGTGGCAACCTGGAAGGAGTTGGCGTCGATGATGGTCTTGCGCAAGTCTGGCCACAGATCGTCGGTGTAACCGTTGGTGCACAACACCACTCGCTCTGCGCTGATCTGACAGCCCTGTGCCGTTTTGACCTGCCATTTGCCAGCTCCAGCCTTGAGGCTGGCCACCGGCGAATGGGTGTAGATTCTAACCCCTGCCGCCAGCGCCGCCCGAGCCAGACCTCGCACGTAACTCAAAGGCTGAATGCCACCGCCACGAGGGTCGAGCCAGCCGCCGTGATACTTTTCGGTGCCCAGCAATCGAGCGGTCTCGGCACGATCGAGGAACCTCGCTGCAACCCCTTGCCCGTTCCAGTCCCGCACCCGACGCTCGGCCAGTTTCAGCGCAGCCGGCGTATGGGAACCCTGAATCCAGCCGTTGCGCACACGGGGCACATCCATCTGATGCTTGTCGATCAGATTGAACACCGCATCGACGGTGCCAGCGGCGAAGTCAATCAAGGGCTGGGCTTTATCGGCACCCAGTTTGCTGATCAGCTCACTGGGATCGTATTTAAGCCCCGGAATCACCTGGCCGCCATTGCGCCCCGAACCGCCGAAGCCGACTTCCCTGGCTTCCAGCACGGCGACACGAACCCCTTGCTCGGCCAGATGCAGCGCGGTACTCAAACCACAGAACCCGGCACCGACGATCACTACGTCTGCCTGCTCATCCTGCGCCAGTGCCTCGGTCAAGGGGGCATCGACAGCGGTGGCGGCCCATAGCGACGGGCCCAATGGAAAATATTCACGAGTCATGCGTCGGGCCTCGAGGTTACATCGGATGAAGGACGCGACGCAGGAAGTCCTGCGTGCGCAAATGCTGCGGATTGTTCAGTACGTCAGCGGACGGCCCCTGCTCCACTACCACGCCCTGGTCGATGAACAGGACACGATCGGCGACTTCCCGGGCAAACTGCATCTCGTGAGTCACCACCACCATGGTCATGCCGGTCTCGGCCAGACGGCGCATGACGTCCAGCACATCGCCCACCAGCTCCGGGTCAAGGGCTGAAGTGGGCTCGTCGAATAGAATCGCCTTGGGTCGCATCGCCAGGGCCCGGGCGATGGCGATTCGCTGCTGCTGCCCTCCGGACAACTGCGCGGGGAAAGCCTCGGCCTTTTCAGCCAGCCCTACGCTTTCAAGAAGCTCCATGGCGTGTGTGATGGCCTGTTCGCGGTTTTCCTTTTTGACGTACACCGGCCCCTCAATGACGTTTTCCAGCACCGTCCGGTGAGGGAACAGGTTGAAGCGCTGAAAGACCATCGCCACTTCAGTACGAATCGCCTTGATCGTGGCTGACTTACGCTCGACCTTGATGCCGTCGATCTCAATCACACCGCCTTCGTAGCTTTCCAGACCATTGATACAACGCAGGATCGTCGACTTGCCAGAACCGGACGGGCCGACGATGCAGACCACCTCACCCTTGGCCACCGAGGCGTCAATGCCCTTGATCACCTGCAGGCTGCCGTAGGATTTGTGCAGTGAACGAATCTCGATCATTTGCCACCCCGTTTTTCGAAATGACGCACCAACAGAATCAGCGGTACGCACATGATCAGATAAAGCAGCGCCACCAGCGTGAATACCGTGGCGTTCTGGAAGGTCGAGGTCGCGATGAGTTTGCCTTGCAGGGCCAGCTCGGCGACGGTGATGGTCGAGGCCTGCGAGGAATCCTTGAGCATCATGATCATGGTGTTGCCATAAGGCGGGAGCACGATCTTCACCGCTTGCGGCAACACGGCCCGGCGCATCATCAGCCACCAGCCCATGCCCATGGATTGAGCGGCCTCAAGCTGGCCACGATCCACTGCTTCAATACCGGCACGAAAGTTTTCGGCCTGGTAGGCCGAATAGGCGATACCCAGGCCAATGATCCCTGCCTGCAAGGCGCTCATGGTGATCCCGAAATCGGGCATCACGAAGTAGATATAAAACAGCAGCACGATGATCGGGATCCCGCGCAGCAGGTTGATGATCGCCGAACTGATCCAGGCCAGGACGGGCACGCCAGACACCCGCATCGCCGCCCAGACCAACCCGAGCACCGTGGACAGCAGCAACGATCCAACGGTCACCTGAATGGTCCGCCATGCGCCCTGTAACAGGATCGGCAGAAATTGCCAGGATTGGGTGAGAAACTCGGACATTGATCACGACTCGGTGTAGGGGCGAACGGGTTCGCGATGATCGTTGACGATGACCCCGGCGTGCTGGCTCGACAGGCTGCACGCGCGGTCATCGCTCCTGATGGCGGGAATCAGGTTTACAGGCCCCACTTCTTGAGGATGGCATCGATGCTGCCGTCAGCCTTGAGCGCAGCCAGCGCGGCGTTGATCTTGCCCATCAACTCGGTATCGCCCTTACGCCCCGCAATCCCGATGTTGTTGGGCATGGTCGCTTTGTAGCTGCTGACCAGGCGCAAGCTTGGAAAGTGCTTCTGGCTGATCGCGTAGGCAGCGATCGGGTAATCCAGCACCCCCACGTCAATGCGCCCGGCATTGGCGTCGCGCATCAGATCCGCCGTGGTTTCATACAGCTTGACCTCGCTGAACAAGCCGCTTTTTTGCAATGGTTCAACGAAAGCCGTGCCCACCTGAGCACCGACCCGCTTGCCTTTCATCTCGGTAAAACTGGTGTAAGACGTGGTGTCGCTGACCGGAACCACGACGCCTTCGCCATAGCTATAGATCGGCGTCGAGAAATCGACGACCTTCTCACGGGTTGGCGTGATGAACATCGCCGCTGAAATCAGATCCACCCGGTTGGACGTCAGCGAACCGATCAGCGAGGCAAAGGGCATGGCCTCGATCTGCACCTCGAAACCGGCTTTCTCGGATACCGCCTTGACGATATCGACCATCACCCCTTCGACACTGTTGGTCTTGGTATCCAGGAAGGTAAAGGGACTGCCCGTGGGCGTAGAGGCGACCTTCAATACCGTGGCAGCCTGGGCCGCACCGGTGAAAGAAAGGGTCAGCGCGCAGAACAATGTGGCGAGTGCCAATGGACTTTTCATATGCGTTCCTCAAGTGAAAGTAGATGTATCCCCATGAAGCCGGTTTCTGCCTGATGCACAGCCGCAACCCGAGCGGCCGTTTATGGATCGATCTGCGTCACGCCCCACATGACGACGGTTTCGGTGGTTCCCGGATTGCGCCAGCGACGCGGCATGCTGCTGTCATAGCAAAAACTGTCGCCGCCGTTCAGACGTAGCAGTTGATCATTGATGCAGAGCTCCAGCTGGCCCTGAACCACGTAACCGATCTGTTCACCTGGCTGGGTGAAAAACAACTCCGTACCGGTGGAACCACCGGGGGCTATCAGCGCGCGGTACATCTGCATCTGGCCCCGCGCGGCAGGCGGCGTCAGGTTCACCTTCTGGATGCCCTTGTCTGCCAGTTCGATGCGCGGATGGTGCCCGGCGCGTACCACCGACCCTTCGGCATCATGGCTGTGGGGCTGGGAGTTGCGGATCAGGGTTTCCAGTGGCAAGTCCAGTTCGAGGGCCAAGGCGCTCAACGTGCGCAGAGAAATAGAACGCAAGCCGCGCTCGATCTGACTTAACAGGCTCACGGAGATGCCTGATGCGAGAGCGACATGACGCAAGGTCTTATCCAACGATTTACGGCGCTGACGCAGCTGCTCGCCTAACCACAGATCAATCAGCGAATTGATCCGATGGCCCGAGGTAACAGGCACATCCGGATCGGAAACAAGGTTTGGCGTGATCATACGGTTGGGCATAGTCGTGTGTAACTTTCACTTATGTGTAAATTACACAGAGCAAAACGCGGGCCACTTCTATTCAGCGAATCCACCAGACCGCGGCGAGGCCCCTGGCTAAAGGGCTGCGGGTAATGAGTGGGATTAACGGTCAGGACGTGCGAACTCTCTGATGCACAGCGCCGGGGCGTATGCGCCTCGTTGTGGGTCAAAGGGGAACACTGCGGTATACGACGATTGCCCGCAGAAGGAAGACTGCCGAGGCGCCTGATTCGCGGGCAAGCCTCGTTCCAACGGAGTCAGTAGTCGACTGTAGGAGCCGAACTCGCTCGCGATGATGCCGAACGCGATTGGCCTGATATTCGCGGCTTCCGTTTCGTTCGGAATGCGGCCCAGACCAGGCGCCGCGCCCCCAGGTTCGGGTTTGTCTGTGGGAGCGGTGCCTGCCCGCGATGAACGATAAAGCAGCTTGTCTGCCGATCCGGTGCAGCCCAGACCTGGCCACCGCTCTCACAGGCTTGATGGAGTGCCCATCACTCTTGACTGATCACACCTGTCATGGCGGTGAACTGACTCTGTTTGTTCTGGAGCTTGTCGAGCACTTCGGCAGGCGTCGACTCACGAAATACCACCATGTGCCCCACTTCCTTGCCACCCTCGGTGACACGCTCAATATCGTTGATCATCCAGGTTTTCAGCTCATCAACGCTGATGCCCAGCTCTGCCGCAACTTTGAGGTGGAAGCGTTCGGCATCGTACTGATTGAATTGGTCATTGTTCATCGGGTCATCTCCTCAGGTATTGGTGAATCCAGGGGCACGGCCGGCACGTCAGCCCCATGTCTCAAACTTCTATTTGGCAAACTGATACTCGCCACCCTGTTCCAAAGCCTTGCGGTACGCGGGTCTCTCCTGGAACCTCTGCACCCAAGCCAGCACATTCGGATACGGCTGCAACATCTGTTGCGCTTTGGCGAATTCGCCGATGAAACTCATCTGGATGTCTGCGCCACTCAATTCTTCACCCAGCAGGTAGGGCGTCAACCCCAGGGAGTCGTTCAGGTAACCGAGATAATTAGCCAGTTCCGATTCGATGCGAGGATGCAATGGAGCGCCCGCCTCACCCAACCGCCCAACATATAAATTAAGCATCAACGGCAGCATCGCGGAACCTTCAGCGAAGTGCAGCCACTGCACGTACTCGTCGTAGGTAGCGCTGGCGGGATCCGGTTGCAGCTGGCCATCGCCATGACGGCGAATCAGATAGTCGATGATGGCGCCGGACTCGATCAGCACGTGGGGACCGTCTTCGATGACCGGTGATTTGCCCAGCGGATGAATGGCTTTGAGCTCAGGTGGCGCGAGATTGGTTTTCGGGTCCCGCTGGTAACGCTTGATCTCGTAAGGCAGCTCGAGCTCTTCGAGCAGCCACAGAATGCGCTGTGAGCGCGAGTTGTTGAGATGATGGAGGGTGATCATGATTGCTCCGCAGTGCACGAATGAATGTCTATGCAAAGACTGCATCGTTGCTTTGGAGTGCCATGAATCGGCGGGATCTGCAGAAAAAACGGTTCATGACTTACTAAACCCTGTTTCCTCGCTTCCCCCGCCAAATCAGATTGGCATCGTCGAGCTACTTTTCTACATCAATGGCCGGCGACCAATTGACTGGACTGCCTGTCACCCTCTGCAAAGCCATGGGCTCGCGCTCGGGATGCGATGACCAGGCTGATCAGCAGCAATGCCAATAACACCCAGGGAAAAGAACTTACCCCCCATCCACCGAGCAATACGCCACCCATTAATCCACCGCCTGCGATGGCGCTGTTCCAGACCACGACGTTCATGGACAGCGCTACATCGGCGCCCTCACCTGCCGAGTCGGCGAGCGCGGTTTGCAAAAGCGTGGCGGCACCACCAAAGGTCAGACCCCAGATAAAAACCCCGATGTAGATAGCCGAGGCAGAGTTGGCAAACAGACCAAAGAAAACCGAAACCGCTGCGAACGTCGCAAGGCTGGCCAAGACGGTCTTTCTCAGATGACGATCAACCAGCCGTCCCGTGACCCAGATGCCTGCCAGCGCGGCCACCCCAAATGCCAGCAAGACCAGATCAACATCACTCCCTAGCCCGGCTTCGGAAACAAAGGGCGCGATGTAGGTGTAAAGAATGTTGTGAGCCAGCATCCAGGTGAAGACGACCCCCAACACCGAGCGCACGCCAGGTGTGAGAAAGACCTGACGCAATGCCATGCGCTGCGAGGAGGATTGGCCTGGATAGTCCGGCACCTTGATCAGCACCCAGGCGATCAAGACCAGGGTCATCCCGGACATCAACCCAAACGCCATGCGCCAGCCCATGAATCCACCCAGCCAGGTTCCCAAAGGCACTCCCAAAGACAGGGCTATAGGCGTCCCTACCATCGCCACCGCCAGCGCTCGCCCCTGCAATTGGGGGACAACCATGCGCCGTGCATACCCCGCGACGAGACTCCAGGCCAGCCCCGCAGAGACGCCCGCGAAAAACCTCGCGAACAGGGTCAGCCAGTAATTGGAAGACAATGCAGTGATGGAGTTGAAAACCAGAAACCCGACAATCGTCAGCAGTAAGACGGTTCTGCGACGCCAGCTTTGCGTGGCGATGGTCAGCGGAATCGCCGCCAGCAGCGACCCCAACGCGTAAACAGTCACCATCTGCCCCGCCAACGATGCCGATACATCCAGGCCGCTGCTGATCTCGGGCAGCAAACCGGCAGGCAGCGTCTCGGTCACGATGCAGATGAACCCCGTCATCGCCAATGCCAGTAATGCCCCAAGCGGAAGTTTCCCGCCCTGATTCTCGCTCGTAGCCATTGGATCTTTACTCCACTAATATACTGATCGGTACAAATATAGAGAGAAGAGCCCGGGTGGTCAACGACTTATGTATCGACTAGTATTTAAATCAACTTTTCTAGATAAAAGCGGGAGGAGACCCGAGATGGCACAGATGGGGCGTCCGCGCACGTTTGATCGTGAGGCAGCAATCACTCAAGCGATGCATTTGTTTTGGGAGCACGGATACGATTCCACATCCCTCAGCCAGCTCAAGGCAGGCATAGGCGCAGGCATCAGCGCGCCTAGCTTTTATGCAGCTTTTGGCTCGAAGCAGGCTTTGTTCAGCGAGGTCATGGAGCACTACCTCAATACTCATGGTCGAGTCACCGACAGCCTGTTTGATACGACGATGCGGCCCAGGGAGGCGATTGAACTCACCCTTCGCCGCTCAGCGAAAATGCAATGTGAGCCCGACCACCCCAAGGGTTGTCTGGTTTCGTTAGGCCTGATGAGCGCGTGCTCGGACGAAAGCAAGGTCATCTCCGAGCCTCTCGCACGGGCAAGAAACGCGAACCGCGCCGGCCTGGTCGCTTGCGTCGACCGCGCCATTGCCGCAGGCGAGTTGCCCGCAACGGTGAAACCGGAAACCCTCGCCGCCGTGTTCGACAGTTTTATGCTGGGCCTGTCGACGCAGGCGCGCGATGGCGTTTCACATGCGACGCTGGATGCCGCAGTCACTCAAGTGATGGGGCTATGGGATAGCCTGCGGAGTGTTGCGGGCGATCCATGAACCTGAAGAACCGAGGCGCCTGCATTGCGGCAAGCGCGCTCCTGCCGATCAGGCCGGATATCAACCCTTGGCAATCTCCGGCGCGAGGATCCACTCAGCGCTGTCGTTCCACACATCCATGTGGGTGATCTTGCCGTTGCGGACTTCAAAGCGATCCAGGTAACGATTGCCTGAAAAGCTGCGGCCATCCGGCCATTCGCCGTAGAGCGTGCCATTGGAATACACCACGGTGTGGTCGCCGCGATCCATCCAGTCAAAGTTGCCCAGTGCTTTCTTGACCCATGTATAGCGAGCGCCGTTGAACGCGGTAATGTCCTGGGGCGTTGGCATCGCCCGTCCACCGGTGAAAGTGATCTTGACGTCAGGGCTCATGAACGTAGCGGCGCGGACCGGATCAGGGGCCATGGAGGCCTCCAGAAAATTGCTAACAATCTGCACATCTTTATTGATTTCCGACATTGCTGATTCTCCTGACTCAAAGATTATGAATGCGGCCTGTCACGCCTTGACTTGGTGCGACACGCCACATATTGGCGCGTAAACATTCGGTATTTAGGCCGAAGACGGCGGGTTTCAGCCGCCGTGCTGACTGGCATCCTACTTGCTAGCAATAAATATGCAACTGCTAGCAATCAGGAGAATGACCTATGGCCATCCGGCTTCCAAACCTGCAACGTCTGCTGTTCCCCGTGGCTGCTGCAGTCACGCTCAACATCGCCATGTTCGGCAGCGCGCAAGCGGTCGAGCCGATCAAGGTCGGTCTGGTGGCGGCCCTTTCGGGTCAGTCGGCCAAATCCGGTGAAGCACTGACCCGCGGCCTCACCATGGCCATCAATGAGGTCAACGCCAAAGGCGGCGTGCTCGGCCGCCCGCTTGAGCTAGTGCGTCGCGACGACGAAAGCAACCCGTCCAAAGGCATGCTGGCGGCTCGTGAGCTGGTTCAGCGGGAAAAAGTCACCGTCCTGTTTGGCGGCCTGGATACGCCGGTTTCCCTGGCTATCGTGCCACTGGCCAATCAGATGAAAGTACCCTTCATGGGCATCTGGGCAGCAGGCACCAAGATCACCGAGAACGGCGCAGCCGATAACTACGTGTTCCGGGTTTCGGCTGTAGACGAGCTGGTTGACGAAGCGCTGGTGAAATACGGCGTTGATAACGGCATGAAGAAGCCAGGCATGATCCTCATCAACAACCCATGGGGTGAGTCCAACGAAGCAGGCTTTAAACGCGCACTGGAAAAACGCGGCCTGGCGAATGCCGGCGTCGAACGGATTCAGGACAGCGATCTGGACGTGGTACCTCAGCTGACCCGCTTGAAAAACGCCGGCGCTGACACCCTGCTGATGGTCGGCAACGTCGGCCCATCGGCGCAGGTGGTCAAGTCCCTGGATCGGATGGGTTGGGATGTGCCAGTGGTTTCCCACTGGGGTCCGGCCGGGGGTCGTTTCGGTGAATTGGCTGGGCCGAACGCCTCTCGCGTGCACTTCATCCAGACCTACGTGTTTACCGAGCACAACAACGCCAAAGGTGACGCCCTGCTGGCTGCTTTGAAAACCGCCTACCCGCAGATCAAAACCCTGGCTGACGTGACCCCGGCGGTAGGTATCGCCAACGCCTATGACGCTTTACATCTGGCGGCCCTGGCCATCGAAAAAGCCGGCAACACCGAGGGCAAGGCCGTGCGCGACGGCTTTTATGCGATCAGTGATTACGACGGCTTGATCAAGCACTACAAGCAGCCGTTCACCGTGCAGAAACACGACGCGCTAGGCCCGGACGATTATCTGTTCACGCACTTCGTCAACGACCAGATCGTGCCGCTCAAGCCGTAAGCCAAGTCTTTAAGGAGTCATCACCATGTTTACCGCCGCCATTGTCACCGGCCTCGGTCTGGGCAGCATGTACGCGTTACTGGCGCTGGGTTTCCACCTGACCTACGTCGTCTCGCGCACCGTCAACTTTGCCCAGGGCAGCGCCATGATGGTCGCCGCGGTATTGGGTTACACGTTCTGTATCACCTGGGGCTGGTCGCTGTGGCTGGCCTTGCCGCTGACGCTGCTGCTTTGCGCCGTCTACGGCCTGGCGATCGAGCGCTGGCTGGTGCGGCCATTTCACAGCCGCGGCTCACAGGCCTGGCTGATGGCGACGGTGGCAGGCGGGATTCTGGTGGACAACCTGGCGCTGTTTACCTTTGGCAAGGAGCCGCGCCAGTTCGAGAGCAGCCTGGTGAACCTCAATGTTGAACTGTTCGGCAGCAACGTCGGGGCGTTGCAACTGTTGATTCCGCTGGCGGGAGCAGCCATCGCCCTGGCGCTGTATCTGGTGCGGCGCTACACCCGACTGGGCAAGGTACTTGAGGCCTGCGTGCAGAATCCTCGGGCAGCGATGCTGATGGGCATCAACGTCAATCGCGTGGTGGCCATCGCGTTCGCCATCTCCACGGTGTTCGCGGCCATCGCCGGTTTGTTGATTGCGCCGCTGTTCAGCGTCAATGCAGAAATGGGCATGTTGTTCGGCCTTAAAGCCTTCGCAGTGGCGATTCTTGGCGGCATTGCCAGCGCCGGGGGCGTGTTTGCCGCCGGCCTGCTGTTCGGTCTTGCGGAAGCCTTGATCACGTTGTATTTCGGCTCGGCATTTACCCAGATCTTTACCTTCGCGCTGGTCATTCTGGCCCTGGCAATTCGTCCCAATGGCCTGTTCGGCAGCAAGGCACTGGTGAAAGTATGAAAGACATCAAATCCCTGGCGGCTCCGGTTTTCATCGCCCTGCTCGCCGCTTTGTGCGGCGTCATGGCCTTCACGCTGGACAGCTACTCGTTACTGGTTTTCACCCTCTGCGCCCTGGCGGCGGTGGTGGGTGTCGGCCTGAATATCCTGATTGGCCTGAGCGGACAGATTTCCTTCGGCCATATCGCGTTTTACGCCATTGGTGCCTATGTGTCGGCACTCCTGACCATGGCTGGCTGGCCGCTCTGGCTGGCGCTACCGCTGGCTGGGGTGATTGCCGGACTGGTAGGTGCATTGCTGGCGATTCCGGCATTGCGGGTCAGCGGCCCATATCTGGCGATGATCACCATTGCCTTCGCCTTCGTCGTGCATCACAGCCTGATTGAATGGCGGGACGTCACTGGCGGCTCCAACGGCTTGATGGGCATCCCATTGCCAGAGTTTGCCGGTCTTGATCCGGCAATCCTCCTCGCCCTGCTGGCCGGCGCGCTGATGATTGCCGCGCTGCTGTTTTATCAGCGTTTGAGCCACAGCAGCTGGGGCAAAGCCATGCGCGCTGTCAAAGCCTCGGAAATCGCCGCGCGCTCCCTGGGCTTCAACCCGGTGCTGAGCAAGACCCTGGCCTTTGCCTTGTCGGCGTCGTTGACGGGTCTGGCGGGCGGCCTGCTGGCGCCGTTGCTGATGTTCATCAACCCGGAATCCTTCCCCTTTTCGCAGTCGATTCTATTTGTGCTGGCAGTGATCGTCGGCGGCAGCGGCATGCTGTTCGGGCCGCTGATTGGTGCACTGTTGATTGTGCTGGTGCCGGAGCTGCTGTCGGACTTTGCCGAATACCGCCTGCTGATTTTCTCCGTGCTCCTGCTGCTGGTGCTGTGGATTGCACCCAACGGATTACTGGGCGCCCTCGCCCGTCGCTGGATCAAACCGACCCATTTGCTGCCGCCGACCGAGGTCAACCGCGAACGCATCGCCGCCCATCTGCGCAGTCGTGGCCCGTCGTCTGGGCTGCGGGTCACCGACATCGGCATCCGTTTCGGCGGCGTTCAGGCTGCGCAGCATGTGAACCTGCATGCACCTGCCGGCAGCATCACCAGCATCATCGGCCCCAATGGCGCGGGCAAAACCACGGTACTGAACATGATCAGCGGCTTTTACGCGCCAGACAGCGGGCAGATTGATCTGCAACAACCACTGGCTGGCCTGCCTGCCTGGAAAAGCGCCCGTGCCGGGATTGCCCGCACCTATCAGACCACCCTGTTGTTCGGCGAAATGTCGGTGCTGGATAACCTGCTGGTGGCCATGCAAAAAGGCCGTCTGGGTTTGCCATTCAGCCGCTCCACTGCCGAGCAGCGCAGCCTGGCCCTGGACTTGCTCGCCCTGGTCGGTTATCGCGGCGAGGTGCATATCGCGGCCGACGATTTGCCCCACGTGGACCGCCGCCTGGTGGAAATCGCACGGGCACTGGCCACTGCGCCGGCGGTTTTACTCTTGGACGAACCGGCTGCTGGCCTGAGCCGTCGCGATACGGACCAATTGGCCGTGCTGCTGCGGGAACTGGCTGGATTTGGTCTGACAGTGATTCTGGTGGAACACGACATGGCGCTGGTGATGTCGGTGTCCGAGCACCTGCTGGTGCTGGATGCAGGCAAACCCATCGCCTCAGGCCCACCCGCTGAAATACGCCAGAATCAGCAGGTCATCGCCGCGTATCTGGGTGGTACCGATTATCAGGCGACACCGCGCCAACACGCCTGGGACGGCAGCCGCGATGCGCGTCTGTACGTCAAGGATCTGGTCATCGATTACGGCGCTTCAGCGGTGGTGGACAAGGTCAATCTGCTGGTCAATCCCGGTGAGCTGGTGGCGATTCTGGGGGCCAATGGGGCCGGGAAATCGAGCATCCTGCAATGCCTGGCCGGACTGCATCGCGCCACCAGTGGCAGCATCCTGCTGGACAACGAAAGCATCGAACAGGCCAATGCCAGCACCATCGCGGCCAAAGGCCTCGCACTGGTGCCGGAAGGCCGTCAGGTATTCCCTTACCTGAGCGTGCGGGACAACCTGCTGCTGGGCGGCTACTCACGCAGGGAAAGCTTCGATGCCGAGGCCGAAATCGAGGCCATTCTCAAGCGCTTCCCGCGTTTGCGGGATCGTATCGACAACCCGGCGGGCCTGCTTTCCGGCGGCGAGCAGCAGATGGTCGCAGTGGGTCGCGGACTGATGGCCAAACCGAAAATCCTGTTGCTGGATGAACCTTCCCTGGGCTTGTCCCCGGCCATGATCGGCGAACTGTACGACGCTCTCTCGGCCCTGCGCGATGAAGGCGTCACCATCTTGCTGGTGGACCAGATGGCCAATCTCGCCCTGCAAGTCGCTGACCGCGCCTATGTGTTGGAAACCGGCTGCATCGTCAAATCTGCCAGCGCCGCCGAATTGCGTGACGACAAAGAGCTGGCAGCCGCCTATCTCGGCGAGAGCACCACCAGCAGCCACGGAGCCTGCGCATGAACGCTTTGAGCATCATCAATGCCCGCGTCGGCGACGTCGCCAATGCCCGGCTGTATGTGGAAGACGGCCATTTCGTCGCAGCCTTCAGCCCCGACATCACCCAATGGCAGACCCTGGATCTACAGGGCATGTTGCTGATGCCGGGGCTGATCGAAACCCATATCCATCTGGATAAAGCCTGCATCATGCAGCGCTGCCATTTGCAGGAAGGCACTCTGGGCGAAGCAGTGGCTCAGACCCGGGCCGCCAAAGCCGAATTCACTGAGGAAGATGTCTACCAACGCGGGGCTCAGGTGCTGGACAAGGCGATTCTGCAAGGCACCACCCACATGCGCACCCATGTGGAGCTGGATCCGCAGATTGGCCTGATCGGGTTCAACGCGATTCGCCGTCTGCAAGCGGATTACGCCTGGGCGATCAGCCTGGAGATCTGTGTCTTCCCTCAAGAAGGGTTGCTCAACAATCCAGGCACTGAACAGCTGTTGTGTCACGCATTGGAAAACGGCGCGACGGTGCTCGGCGGCTGCCCCTACATGGACAGCGACCCGAACGGGCAAATTCAGCGCTTGTTTGAGCTGGCCGTGCAGTATGACTGCGATCTGGACCTGCATCTGGACTTCGACCTGAACCCGGAAGGCATGACCGTCATGGAAGTGGCGCGCTGCACGCAACTGCATGACTGGGCCGGTCGAGTGACCATCGGCCATGTGACCAAACTGTCGACCTTGCCCAAGGAGCAGTTAACCGTGCTCGGTCTGCACCTGGCCAAGGTCGGGGTGCAGGTGACCTGCCTGCCCAGCACCGATCTGTTTCTAATGGGGCGTGAGTCATTTCACAACAAGCCAAGAGGTCTGGCGCCGCTGGCCCATCTGCATGCCTGCGGTGTGACCTGCTCGGTGTCCACCAACAACATCGGCAACCCGTTTACACCTTATGGGGATGCATCGCTGATTCGTCAGGCTAACCTGTTCGCCAACGTCAGCCAGATGGGCACCGTGCCAGAGTTGCTGCAATGCCTGGCCTGGGTGTCCAGCGAATCGGCGCGCCTGCTGGGGTTGAAGGGTTACGGGCTGTTACCGGGCTGCCGCGCCGACTTCATCGTCTTCGACGCCCCCTCGCCTGCGGCAGTGATCGCCGAGATCAACGCGCCGTTGATGGGGTTCAAGGCGGGTCGGCAGACGTTTAGCCGGCCGGCCGGAAAATTGTTGAAGGCGGACTTTCTGTAGGAGCTGCCGAAGGCTGCGAATAGCGGTGTGTCAGAAAAAATGCTTTCGCAGCCTTCAGCAGCTCTCATCAAACTAAACAGGAGTCAGATGATTTAGGTGATTTTGTGGGAGCGAGCTTGCTCGCGAAGAGGTCAGAATTACCAAGCATCTATCCAAACCTGAATACCGCCTTCGCGAGCAAGCTCGCTCCCACACGCCCACCGTTTGATGCGCGACGGAGCGGCGTCCGGATGAAGGGCGCACTCCTACAGAATACTTCGACCCTCAATCACTGAGCGCCTGCCTGAGGTTGAACTCCTCAGGCGCGGATTCTTCCAGGGCCAGCTGCCCCTCCAGCTCGTCAAGGTGCTCAATCATTACCGCGACAGCGCGTTCGGTATCGCCGTTTTCCAGGGCGGTGATGATCTCCTGATGCTCGTCCGAAGCGCAGGACGGCACGTCATTGCGCTGGTACAGGGCCACGATCAGTGAGCTGCGGACCATCAGGTTGGCGAGGATGTCACTCAACACCGCGTTGCCGCTGATCTCACCCAGCATCAGGTGAAACTCGCTCAGCTCGCGAACGATGGCCCGGCGGTCCGTGTCGTTGGTGGCGTTGCGTTCGTTGTCCATGTGGTTGGCGATGCGCTGGCGTTGCTTGCGCATGATCGCCGGCGTGATGGCCTCGACAATCGCCCGTTCAATGGCCCGACGGGCACTGAAAATATCTCGTGCTTCCCGTGCCGTGGGCTGCGCAACCATCGCGCCGCGATTGGCTTCGATGGTCACCACTTTCTGCATCGCCAGACGCTGCAAGGCGACCTGTACGTGATTACGATTGGCCTGCAGGGTCTCGACAATCTGGGCTTCGATCAATCGAGTGCCGGGCGGCAGGCGATGCTGAGCGATAGCCTTGAACAACGCATCGACGATACGTTGCACCTCAAGCTGTTTGGCGGTGACAGTGCTCAAGCCCATCCATTCCTCTATTGTCCAGAAGGCCTCGTGCCAACGCGCAAGGCTGCGGCGGATGGCGGGCAATCGGCGGCATTATCCGCCAGCAGTCCGAACCCGGCAAATACTCCATGAATGATCAGTTGGCGTGAGCCTGAGCCTGACCCAGCGCCACCCCCTCGCCACGAGAATCGTGCATGGCACAACGCTGATCATCGGCGCTGATGGCGATGATCCCGGCGTGGCCGGTCATGGGGCTGCAGGCCGCAATCATTTCAACGTCGTGCCCCAGCGCAGCGAGCCCTGCAGCGGTGTCGGGGTTGATGTCACCTTCCAGCTTGAGGTTATCGGTGCTGTCGAAAAAGCTGCGGCCCAGCAGAAAGCGTGGCGTTTTCAGAGCTACGTCAATGGGCTGCTCAAAGTCCACCAGCTGGGTTGCCAGGACCATTTGCGTCTGCGGCTGACCATCGCCACCCTGGGTGCCGAAGAACCAGCGTCGGCCGTCATCGGCCAGATAACAGGAAGGGTTGAGGGTGTGCGCCGGCCGCTTGCCTGCTGCCCAGCCGTTGACGTGCCCGGGATCCGCGTTAAACCCGGCGGCGCGGTTCTGCCACAGCACGCCGGTATCGCCAAGGATGCAACCCGAGCCGAAATCGTGAAACAGGCTTTGGATCAGGCAGGCCGTGCGGCCTTGCGCATCAGTCGCGGCCATCCAGATGGTGTCAGCCGGCCGGCCCGGTTCGTTCCAGGGCGCTGCGCGTTGATCGTCGATGGCGTCGGCATAAGCTTGAATTTGCTTCGCCTCCAGCGTCTCGGAGAAATCCCACGGGCTGCTCAGCGGATCGCAAAGCTCGGTATTGCGGCGCAACAGCCCCTGTTTAATGGCTTCGACTAAATAGTGGTAATAAAGCGCACTGCCATTGCCTGCCTCGGCCAGCGGCTTGTGTTGCAGCGCGGCCATGGCCTGCAAGGTGTACAGGCCCTGGCACGGCGGCGCGACATTGTAGAGCCGGCCTTGACGGTAACGCACTGAGAGCGGCGCCATTTCAACGGCCTGTGTGGCGGCCAGGTCAGCCGCGGTCAACCCACAGCCCAATCGGTCAAACGCAGCACCGAAGGCCTCGGCCAACTCGCCGCTGTAGAACTCCTCGACTCCATGTCGGGCCAGGTGCCGCAAGGTATTGGCCAGCTCGGGTTGACGCAGGGTATCGCCCTCCTCCAGCCAGCGGGCTTCGTTTTTGCTGCGATCCTGGGTTTTGCACAGCCGATGCAAGTCCGGTAATTGCTCGATCAGCGGCTGGCGCAGGGTTTGCCAGAACAGCTGGGACCGGGAGACGGTCGCGCCCGCGTCAGCCATGACGGCAGCGTCTTCCAGCAAATCGGCCCAGCCCAGCTTCGAGCCCCATTCATAACGACTGATGTTGGCTACGGTTTGCCAGCTTCTTAGCGCACCTGCCGTGGTGGCAACCGAACCGGGTCCGCGCAAACCGATCTTTCCACCTTCAGGCAAGCGCTGGCCGGCCTGACCGATCCCCACGATGGTGCGGACCTTGCTGTCGTGGAGCATCCATAGGGCATCGCCGCCCAGGCCGGTCATGTGCGGAAACACTGCCGCCAGCATCGCGCTGGCCGCCAGCATCGCATCAATGGCCGTACCACCAGCGTCGAGAATGCGCATGCCTGCGGCGCTGGCTTCGGCATGAGGGGTACAAATCACGGCACGGCTGGAAGTGGCAATCATGATTAAAGGCTCTCTAATTTTGCTAGCTATCAAGATATTTATTGTTAGCAAAGCAAGATATATGCCTTCTCTTCGCCGTTTCTAAAGTTGCGTCGTGGGACCGGCTTCAGCCGGGAAGAGGCAAGTACAACCAATGCATCTGCTGCGCCCGAACCATTGTCTTCCCGGCTGAAGCCGGTCCCACGAGATTCCACAGCGCTTGATAGGTGAAAACCTCGCTGTTTTTTGTTCTTATGGCGCGATTCCACTTCGCCCCGAGCCCCACATGCGCATCGAACCCCTGCCTCCGCTGCAAACCCTTATCGCGTTCGAGGCGACGGTGCGCCATGGCAGCTTCACACGTGCGGCCGCCGAGCTGCACCTGACCCAAAGCGCGATCAGCCGCCAGGTGCAGCAGCTTGAGGAGTTTCTCGGTCGGGCGTTATTTCGCCGTGAGCACAAGCGGATCCACCTGACGGTTGCCGGCCAGGTTTATGCCGAACAGGTGCATCGCGTCCTGGCCCAATGCGCCGAGGCTACCGCTCAGGTCATGACCCACAGCGGCGAACAGGAATTGACCCTGGCCTGTTCAAGCGGTGTCGCAGCCTTGTGGCTGGGGCCTTTGACGGGCCGCTATGCCGATGAATTCCCCACGGTCGATGTGCGCTTGCGAGTCGTGGACGGGCTGGACTCCCTCGTACGTGCCGAGTTTGATCTGGCGGTGTACTTCCTGCGTTCCGGTTCGCCGCCAGGGCTGGACAGCCGATTGCTGTTTGCCGAATCCGTCGCCGCTTATTGCGCGCCGGGCTACCTGCAAGGCCGTGTACTCGAGCCGGAGCAGCTACTCGAGCATCGATTGCTGATGCTCGAAGACGGTCAACGCCAGTGGCTGTCATGGACCGACTGGTTTGCCCGCCAGGGTGTCGATGCCTCAATGATTCGCCAGCGCCTGACGGTCAACAACTACCCGGTCATGGTCGACCTGGCCATCGCCGGACGCGGCATTGTCCTGGGCTGGACGCCGATGATCGATATGCACCTCAGATCCGGCGCCCTGGTGCCCGCCTGTGACGCCCGCGTGGGGGAAATCGGCGGCTATTACCTGCTCAACCCCACCGGCCAGTTCCCCAGCCGGGCGGCGCGTTCGTTCGAGAAATGGCTGGCCCTCCAGAGTGAGATACCTCTGTAGGAGATGCCGCAGGCCACGAAAGCGGTGTATCAGGCCCACCGCCTTCGTCGCCGTCGTAACCTCCGACAACGCCTACTGAACCGGGGCGGATCTGAAAAACCGCATGATCTGTAGGAGCTGCCGCAGGCTGCGAAAGCGGCGAGTCAGACAAACCGCGTTCGTCGCCGTCGTAACCTCCGACAACTCCTACAGAACCGGGGCGGATCTGAAAAACTGCGACCTGTAGGAGCGCGCTTGCCCGCGATGGCGCCCGACCTTTCGATGACGGGTGTCGGCTGAAAACCAATCTCGGGCAAGCGCGCTCCTACGTCCTCTGTGCGCCTGATCCTGCATGTCCCCAGCGCATGCAAATCTGCCAAATTAGCGTTTTGACGCATCCTAGACGCCGAGTATTCTCGAGCCTACAAGGGCATCAGACCCTGACGATGTTTCACCCATGCTTCTCTGCCCAACTCGTGCGCGGGACTATCCCTGCGTTATCTGCATGCAGGAGTTCTACGTGAACGCTATAAAAAACGGTTCAACGCTCACCCACAATCAACAGGCACGTAAAGCCGTAATCGCCACCGTGATCGGCAACGGTCTGGAATGGTTCGACTTCACGGTCTACAGCTTCTTCTCGGTGATCATCGCCAAAGTCTTCTTCCCCACTGACAGCGAACTGACTTCGTACTTGCTGGCACTGGCCACCTTCGGCGTGGGCTTCTTCATGCGTCCGGTGGGCGGCATTGTGCTGGGTATCTACGGCGATAAGCACGGGCGCAAGGCGGCCCTGTCGCTGACCATCCTGTTGATGGCGCTGGGTACACTGATCATCGCCATCACCCCTGGCTATGCGCAGATCGGCCTGATCGCCCCGGTGCTGATTGTGCTGGCTCGCCTGCTGCAGGGTTTTTCGGCTGGCGGCGAAATGGGCAGCGCAACCGCGTTTCTCACTGAACACGCGCCAGACGGCAAGAAAGCCTTCTACTCCAGCTGGATCCAGGCGAGCATCGGCGTCGCCGTACTGCTGGGTTCCGGCCTCGGCGCGTTGTTGTCGTCTTACCTGACCCAGGCGCAGCTGGAAAGCTGGGGCTGGCGTATCCCGTTCATCATCGGCACCTTGATCGGTCCGGTGGGCTTCTATATTCGTAGCCGCATCGACGAAACTCCGGCCTACACCGACGCCAAAACCACTGAATCGCCCTTGCGCGAAGTACTGCGCACCTACCCTCGGCAGACCCTGATCAGCTTCTCGCTGGTGGTGCTGTGGACCGTGTGCACCTACGCCATCCTGTTCTACATCCCATCGTACTCCACCCGGGTGCTGGGCCTGCCAAGCTGGATGGGTTTCAGCGCCGGGATGATGGGTGGCGCAGTGCTGATCGTGGCCACGCCTATCGTCGGCATGCTTGCCGACAAACAGGGGCGTCGCCCTTGGCTGCTGGGTTCGGCAGTGGCGATTTTCTGCGCGGCCTACCCGATGTTTCTTTTCATCAATCAGGTACCCGGCGTCGCCTCGCTACTGATATTCGAACTGGTGATGGGCTTGCTGATCGCCGGCTACATCGGCTCGATTCTGGCGGCGTTCGGTGAGTTGCTGCCGACTCACGTGCTGTCCACCGGTTTGTCCGTAGCCTACAACTTTGCGGTAACCATCTTCGGCGGCTTCGCCACCTTCACCATCACCTGGCTGATCGCCAATACCGGCAGCAACGTCGCGCCAGCCTTCTACATCATGTTTGCGGCGGTCATCAGCGGCTGCGGCGCGTTCTTGTTCCGCGACCGTAATGCCAGCACCAATGCCAGCTTCAAAGGAGCAGCTTTGCAATGAGTACTGAAAACACTTCACGCCTGATTCTGCGTAACGGCCAATTGCTTGATGTGGTCAAAGGCGAGTTACTGGGCGGCCTGGAAGTTGTGGTCGAGGGCGGCCGCATCAGCGCGGTTCGCCCTCAAGGCAGCCTCCAAACCAGCACCGCCGAGGCCGATGCGCAAGTCATTGATCTGGATGGCCGCACCCTGATGCCGGGCCTGATCGACTGTCACGTGCATGTGTTGGCCTCCAACGCCAACCTGGGCATGAACGCCCTGCAACCGAACGCGATCATCATGTACCGCGCCCTGCCGATTCTCGAAGCCATGCTCAACCGTGGCTTTACCACCGTGCGCGACGCAGGCGGTGCGGACTGGGCCCTGGCGCGCTCCATCGCTCTGGGCCTGGTGCCGGGCCCGCGTATCTTCGCGGCCGGTAAAGCGCTCTCGCAAACCGGCGGCCATGGCGACATGCGCGCTCGCGGCGAACTGCTGCTCAGCGAACCTTGCTCATGCTGCTTCCGCGCAGGCGCCATCGCCCGGGTGGTAGACGGCGTGGACAACGTGCGTCTGGCCGTGCGTGAAGAGCTGCAACAAGGTGCCAATCAGATCAAGATCATGGCCTCCGGGGGCGTATCGTCCCCGACTGACCCGATTGCCAACACCCAATACAGCGAAGCTGAAATCCGCGCCATCGTCGACGAAGCCGAAGCCGCCAACACCTATGTGATGGCCCACGCCTACACCGCCCGGGCAATTCGCCGCGCCATCGAGTGCGGGGTGCGGACCATCGAACACGGCAACCTGGTGGATGCCGACACCGCAAAACTGATGGCGGAAAAAGGTGCGTTCGCCGTACCGACCCAGGTCACCTACGAAATGCTCGCCAAGCATGGCGCCGAAGCCGGCTTGCCGCCGGACTCGGTGGCCAAGATCGAGGACGTCCGTCTGGCGGGCCGCAACGCGCTGAAACTGTTCGCCGACGCGGGCGTGGAAATGGGCTACGGCTCGGACTTGCTGGGCGACATGCACCAGTACCAGAGCCACGAACTGCAGATCCGCGCTGAAGTACTCGGCAACCTTGCCGCGCTGCGCAGCGCCACCAGCGTCGCGGCGAAGATCCTGCAACGTGAAGGTCAGCTGGGCTGCATCGCCGAAGGCGCCATCGCCGACCTGCTGGTCGTAGATGGCAACCCACTGGAGAACATCGACTGCCTGGTCGGCCAGGGCGAAAAACTGGCGATGATCATTCAGGAAGGCAGCATCAAGAAGAACACCTTGGTGTAGGCCCCCTGTCGGCTGATATCGAGCCTGAAAAATCCGATGCCAGGACGCTGGCATCGGATTTTTTGTGGCTGATAAACCAGCCCTAAGAAAACATAAGTAACTGTCTGAATTGCAATGCTTTCCTGTAGGAGCTCGCGAGCACCAAGAGGCCGCGATAGCGATCTGCCTGACACTCCACCATCGCGGCCTCGCGGTGCTTTTGCGCTCCTACAGGGGCTGTGTTTGATGCGCGACAGCGCGGCGTCAGGCCGACGGGCACACGCCTATCAAGCAAAAGCAGCCTGCGCCCGTCTCATACTCCACATGGCCAGCAGCGCGATCACCGCAACGATGCCGCTGAACAACTCACCCACATGCCTCAGACCAAACACCGGTACGCTGACGCCCACGGCAATGACTGGCAGAGACATGGACAGGTACAGCAGCACGAATAGCGCCGAGGCCACGGCGGCTTTGTGATGGGCGGGGCTGGCACCTGTGACTGCGCCCATGCCGGCTCGGAATACCATGCCCTGACCGATGCCCGCGGTGAGTCCGGCAATCATCAGCAACAGCATCTGCTCGGTGGCGATGCTCAGGCCGAGGGCCAGCATGCCGACAATCAGACAACTGCAGCCCAGAGTCATGTGCAGTCGTGAGGGTAGCTTTTGCAATAACGCCTGCCCCACCACTGAAGCGGCGAAGAACGACCCCACCACTGCGCCGATGACAATGCCGCTGGTTTGCTCCATGACCTGCCGCATGATCGACGGCACCATGCTGGTAAACAGTCCGGCGACGCTGAACCCGGCCAATCCGGCGATAGCCGCTGGAACGAACAAGGGGCGTACCTGTGCCGGTATCGACGGGCGCATGCCCCTCAGGCGCGGCACTTCAGGACGCTGCACGGTTTCCCGGGCGACTGCCACACCCAACATCGCAATCGCCAGACACCCCAAGTGCAGCCAGAACACCAACTGCAGCGGATGCGGCAAATATTGCGACGTGAGCCCCGCCAGCAAGGGGCCCAGGCCAAGGCCAAACATATTGGCAGCGGTCGCCACCAGAGTGGAGCGCTTGCTCCAGGCCTTGGGGGCCAGTTCGATAATCGCGACGGTTGCGGTGCCGGTGATGATCCCGGCAGAGAACCCGGAAAACAGACGGCCGATCAACAAGCCCGTCACAGAGTGGCAGTACAGGAAAATCACCGCACTGATCGCACCCATCAACAGACCTGCAAGCAGCATGGGCCTGCGTCCCAACTGATCAGACCAACTGCCCACTGCCAACAAGGCGGCAATCACCCCGGCGGCATAGATGGCAAAGATCAGCGTGACCCAGGTCTCGCCGAAGCCCATTTGTTGTTGGTAATAAACGTAGAGCGGGGTTGGCAAGGTAGTACCGAGCATGGCGATCAGTAACGCGCAGGCCACCAGAATGAAGTCTCTGCTGGAAGTTGAATCAGGCTCGGTCATGTACGGTTCCCGTTTGAAAATTCAGGGTGATGCGCCCGGCGCGAAAGAGCCGGGGCCGCCATATTACAGACGGGTGAACGGGACCGTCAGGAAAAGGTGGCAAAAAATTTCAGTTCTTGCGGATCCTTTTGGCGGCGATTCACAACCTTTGCGCACACCCAATCAATTCAGCACCGCCCTCGCCTGTCAGCCTAGGGGCTTGATTGCTAAAAGGGCTGCCCCATGCGAACGCGATTTACCTTGATGACCGCCTTGGCGCTGCTCAGCGGCGGCAAAGCGATGGTAGCCAGTGCCGAAGAACACGGCCTGGTTGAAGATTCGACTCTTAACGTGCTGTCGCGCAATTTTTTCCTGCACAACGATTACCGCACCGGGCACAGTGACCAAAGCTATCGCCAGGAATGGGCTCAGGGCTTTATTGCCAATTTTCAATCGGCTTCACCCAGGGACAGATCGGCGTAGGGCTCGATGCTCACGCGTTCTATGGCCTGAAACTGGACGGCGGCCGCGGCCATGCGGGTACCGGGCTGTTGCCGCTGGACAGCGACGGTCGAGCGGAAAACGACTATTCCAGCGCGGGGGCAGCCATCAAGCTGCGCTATTCGAAGACCACGCTGAAGTTTGGCGAGATGGAAGTCGAGACGCCGGTCTTCGATACCGCTGACAAACGTCTGCAACCGGAATACGCCACCGGATTTTTCCTCGACAGCCAGGAAATCGAAGGGGTGCGCCTGGTGGCCGGGCACTTCAGCGCGTTCAAGAATCAAAACGCCTCCACCACCCAGGGTGATTTCGATGGCTACGGCGCAAGTACTCGAAACGCCAGCATCAGCCTGGCGGGCGTTGAGTTTTCAGGGGACGGGCCTCTGGGTGGTTCTGTTTACGCCTCACAGCTGAGCGACACCTGGCAGCAGTACTACGGCAATCTGCACTTCAAGCAGGGGCTATCGGCCAACAGTTCGCTACTGCTGGACAGCAACCTGTATCGCACCCTTGACGCTGGCGATGCCAATGCCGGTTCCATCAATAACACTGCGTACAGTTTCGCTGCCAAATACAGCCTCGGCAGCCAGGCCTTCACCCTCGCCTACCAGAAAATCGACGGTGATACGCCGTTCGATTTTGTCGGCGGTGACTCCATTTACCTGGCGAACTCCATCAAGTACGCCGATTTCAATGGCGCTCACGAGCAGTCCTGGCAAGTGCGCTACGACCTGGACTTCAGCACCCTGGGCGTGCCTGGCCTGAAGTTCATGACCCGCTACGTGACCGGCGACCAGATTGACGGCACTCATGCAGCGGCCGGCGGAGCCTATAACCCGTTCCAATCTGATATCGACAACTACCAGCCGATTCAAGGTAAAGGCGGCCGACATTGGGAGCGCGACATTGACCTTGAATACACCGTGCAATCAGGCGCGGCAAAAAACCTGTCGTTCGACGTATCCCATGTGTCTCATCGAGCCAATACCGCCCAGGCGGGGGATGACATCGACCGGCTGTACCTGGTGGTCGAATATCCCCTGGACCTGCTCAAGTAACGTTTAACCGATCATCCCGCCCTGCGTGCGGTAGCGCAAAGCTGGCCAGACAAGGAACGTCTCCAGCTGAACGGCGTGACCCCCACGACACGGGTGAATACCCGGGTGAAATGAGACTGATCGGCAAAACCGCAATCCAGGCTGATGCGCGAGATGGACACGCTGCTTTCGCTGAGCAGCGCCTTGGCCTTGTCGAGGCGAACCTGCAAAAACCAGTCACGAGGGGAATAGCCGGTATTTTTCTTGAACGCCCGGGAGAAGTGGCTGCGCGACAGCGAACACTCCGTGGCGATCTGCGCAATGGAAAGCCCACGATCCATATGGCTGGCCATCATCTCCTTGGCGCGACGCTCCTGCCAGGGTGACAGGGCGACTTTCTCACACGCTTTGGGTGACGGCTCAGCAACAGGTTTTGCAAAGCGGGTGGACAGGTGCGAACACAGCACCAGCATCGCCCGCTCGATCGAATCTTCGGTTTGCCCCTGGCGATCACGCAAGGCGGGCAACAACGAGCAGATCAGTTGATAAGCCAATGGATCGATGCCGGAGGTCTCGGATTCGCTGAGCTCAAGCAGGCTGACGCGGCCTTCTTCAGCGGCGCGCGGTGACCACGACCTCAGCAACTGATCAACAACGCAGGAAAGGTCTGCGGCGGGGGTGATCTGTTCACCGGCGGTTGGCGTGGGACGGCGTAGCGGCGATGGGCTGAAAGTGTTCATTACAGACGCTCCTGCTCAGAGGGTGTATGGCAGGGTCGGAGTCTGGATTTACGGGTTCTTAAAGTCCTTTGGCAAACATTAAACGTTCTTAAGGACCACGTTAGCCCAAGTGTGACGGGGGTGTCAGGCGTCAGCCCGGTTAAGAACGTTTCAGCTCGGGCCAAAGACCTGAAGCGCCTGCTGGCTTAGCCTGAGCTCCAGATGTTGTCGTTATCCCCTACTCACCTCAAGACCACTCTCCTCAAGAACACTCACCCAGGAACACTCACCCAGGAACACGGAGCGAAAAATGCCAACGATTACTACCGCAGACGGTACCGAAATCTACTACAAGGACTGGGGCACCGGTCAGCCCATCGTGCTCAGCCATGGCTGGCCGCTAACCGCCGACATGTGGGAGTACCAGATGAACTTCCTGGCCGAAAACGGCTTTCGGGTCATCGCCCATGATCGCCGTGGGTTCGGCCGCTCAAGCCAACCCTGGACAGGTTACGACTACGACACTTTTGCCGATGATCTGCACACGCTGATCACCACGCTGAAGCTGAGTGACGTGATGCTGGTCGGCTTCTCCATGGGCGGCGGTGAAGTGGCGCGCTACCTCGGCCGTCATGGCAGTAAACACATTGCCAAGGCCGTCCTGGTCAGCGCCGTGACGCCGTTGATGATCCGTCGCGATGATCACCCTGAAGGCATGGACCCGGCGATCTTCGACGGCATTCGTGCCGGGGTGCTCAAAGACCGGGCAGCCTTTCTCGATGCATTCGGCCCGATTTTCACCGGCAGCGATCAACCCGGCTCTCCGGTGGGCAAGCCGATGCTGGACTGGACTCAATCAATGGCCATGCAGGCCGGCATCAAGGGCACCCTGGATTGTGTGGCTGCCTTTTCCGAGACCGACTTCCGCTCTGACCTGGCGCGCTTCGATGTGCCGACCCTGGTCATCCATGGCGACGGCGATGCAGTGGTCAATTTCGACGTGACCGGCAAAGCCGCGGCAGAACTGGTGAGGGGCGCGAAGCTCAAGGTCTATCCAGGTGCTCCCCACGCGGTGTACTTCACTCACAAAGACCAGTTGAACCAGGACCTGATGGACTTCGCTCGGGCTTGAAGTCGGCGGGCAACTAATGGCCTCTGGCAACGCATCGCTTGCCAGGGGCTTTGATCGTGAGGGATACACGTGAAAAAACAGCCTGTAGCCGGCGTTGATATTCCTGACAGCAGCATGGCGCAAGTCGCCTGCGGGCTGATCCAGGGCATGCAACCGTTGATGCTGTTCAACCATTCAAACAGGGTATTTCTGTTCGCCGTGCTCATCGGCGAACATCATCGCGTACCGTTCGATGCCGAACGACTGTACATCGCCGCGCTGTTCCATTGCATGGGTCTGACCTCTCTGTATCAACCCTCACTCAACCGCTTCGAGGTTGACAGCGCCCACGCCGCTCGGGAATTCCTCAAGGGTTACGGGTATTCGGGCAGTGAGATTGCGCAAGTCTGGGATGCGGTCGCGCTGCACACCACTCCAGGGATTGCCGAGCACAAATCGCCGCTGGTGGCCCTTTTGGCAGCAGGCGTCGAGATGGCGTTGTTCGGTCGTCATATACAAGCGCTGAAGGCCGCCGAGCTGAAGATGATTCTAGAGGCGTTTCCCAAAGAGGCCGGTTTCAAGCGCGACTTGCTGAGCATCCTGCACAAAGCCCTGAGCCATCGACCGACCGAAGAGACCGGCACCCTGGACGCCGATGTGCGTGCGCATTTTGACCGGCAATTCAAGCGAGTCAATTTCTGTGACTTGCTGGTGGAGGATGATTGGCGGATGGGGTGATGCTCTACCGCAATTACTACAGATGATTCTGTGGGAGCGAGCTTGCTCGCGAAAGCGGTGTTCAGGTTTGGAGAAATTTTGAGGATGTTCCGGCCCCTTCGCGAGCAAGGTGGAGCGCCACCCCGGTCGATCCCACGAAGATTGAGTGCCTACCGATCGCAGGCACCACCCGGATGGAGTGATGTTTTGCCGCGACCGCCCCGACCAGGCCCATCCTGTGGGAGCGAGCTTGCTCGCGAAAGCGGTGTTCAGGTTTGGAGAAATTTTGAAGATGTTCCGGCCCCTTCGCGAGCAAGCTCGCTCCCACGTAATCACCGCCCACTCAGAGATTGGGGGCCTAGCGATCCGACGCAGGCACTACCGGCAACGTAAACACAAACATCCCCCCGCCACTACGGCTGTTGCAGGCCCGCAGTATCCCGCCATGGGCATCAATGATCGACCGACAAATCGCCAGGCCCATGCCCATACCCTTGTCTTTGGTAGTGAAGAACGCATCGAAGACTCGGGCGGCATGCTGTTCATCGATCCCCAGGCCATTGTCCTGGACGCAGACCACCACGTACTGGTCAGCCACGGCATCGCTGCTGATGGACAGGCGACGCGGTCTGTCGCTGGTGGCGCTCATGGCTTCTACCGCATTCATGATCAGGTTGAGGATCACCTGTTGCAGTTGCACTGCATCGCCGTTGACGCTCGGCGCGGGGCCATTGAATGCCTTGTGAAGCAGGACCTGATGCTGTTCGAATTCCGTCGCGGTCAGCGCCACTACCTGACGAATCACATCATTGATCTGCAGCGGCTCATGCCGGGGTGGTGCCTGTCTGGCCAGCGATTGCAAAGCGCGAACGATCTCAGCGGCGCGCCTGCTGTCATTGACGATGTCGTTCAGGCCCGCCATGGCCTCGGTGACCACCGGTGTGGGTCGGTTCAGCCAGCGCACACTGGCGCTGGCATTGGAAACGATGGACGCCAGCGGCTGGTTTATCTCATGAGCAATGGAGGCGGCAAGCTCGCCCATGATCGTGGCCTGGGACACCCTGGCCAACTCCGCGCGGGCGTTACGCAGCGCCGCCTCGGTTGTCTTGCGTGCTGTCACATCCGTGGTGACCCCGACAAACACATCATTACCCGCAGGCTCCGCCAACAGCTCCAGGTGACGGATCGTGCCGTCGGTCATCAACAGCCGGAACGCCAACTGAAAAGCCTTGGCATGACGGACAGCTTGCATGATGTTGACCAGAAAGCCTTGCAGGTCTTCAGGGTGAATCAACGGCTCAAGCGCTTGCAGCGAGGGAGCGACTTCAGTGACCGGCAGCCCCCAGACCGCAAACAGGTCATCGGTCCAGACAGCTTGATCGGTGCTGGGCTGCCAGCGAAAACTGCCGGAATGGCTAATGCGCTGGCCCAGCGCGAGGGTTGCCTGGCTGGTGCGCAAGGCGGCTTCAATCTCACTGCGGCGGGTGTTCTCTTCGACCAGTTCGGTGTACAGCCGGGCGTTTTCCAGGGAGATCGCCGCTTGCCCGGCCAGCAGTTCAAGCACCGTGGTGCGGTTGGAAGTGAACACCCCCGGCGCAAGATTGTTCTCCAGATAAAGCACGCCAATCACCAGACCTTGCTTGACCAAGGGCAGGCAGAGCACCGAACGTACATCCCGCCCCTGGAAATACTCATCTTCGGCGAACGCCTGACGTTGCTGCGCATCCTCGATCACGACCAACTGGCGGGTGCGCATCACGGTATACAGCATCGACAGCGGCAGTTGCTGCGATGAGGGCGCCAAGACTGAGAGGTCTATGTCGATACCCTGCTCGTCCGCCCGGCCCCTTGCCGTGACTTGCGGGGTGTCATTCTTGACCAGCAACAACAGGGCCTGCTGCGCGCCAGCGTGGACGATGGTGTTGGTCAACAGAATGGCAATCAGCCGGTCCAGCACGATTTCTTCTGAAAGCGCCTGGGAAGCCTTCATCACTGAGCCCAGATCCAGCGCATCCTGGCTTGTCAGAAAACCGATTGATGGACGTGACTGCGAAGCCTGCCCGCGCAAGATGCCGCCCCGTGCCTCCAGGTCTGCGACCTTGCCCAGCGCACCCCAGCGCTGGTAACAGTCGCGGGCGTTGCGGTAATGGCTGCGCGCCGAGGTAAACAGCCCTTGAACATGATGAAATTCCCCGGCCAGCTCATGGGCCAAGGCCTGAACATGGACAAAACCGGCATTGGCGGCCGCTGTCACGGCCTCTTCATACAATGTCATGGCCCGCATCGCATCGCCCTGCAAGCGTGCGACTTCAGCCGCCACCAGCGCGGCCTTGTCGTTGAAAGTCTGGGGATTGAGTGCGGCCCAGGCGTCGAGCTGTTGCACGTGGGGTTCCATGCGCGCCAGGGTCTGGGCGCAATCACCGCCGTGGCGGCAACTCGCGGACAGGTTCAATGCGCTGAAAAAATGCAGTTCAAGCAAATGAATATGCGCCGGCGTCGACCATGCCAGCGCGCGAGCCTTCTCAAGGCATTGCGCAGCACTTTCGAAATCCCGGTAAAGAAATCTCGCCACCCCCTTGAACAGCCACCACCAGAAAACCACCGGGGTCATCGCACTGTTACTGGCTACATCCTCAAGGATCTGACGCTCACCCGAAGGCTCTTCGCTTTGCCAGATTCGCCCCTGGCGCAACGCTCGAACCAGGCGCGCCTGAGTATTCAGCACCGCTTCCACATCGCCGAAACGGGCCCGCCGAGCGAAACCCAGGCCGCGCTCGATCTCTTGCTCGACGCGTTCCAAATGCTCACCCATGACCAACAGATTGGACACGATGTGGTTGTAGGCATAGCAACTCATGGTCAGGTTGCCCGCGTTATAACTGCTGGCCAGCGCCGCGCGAGCGTATTCAAGCCCGAGCCTCAGCGGCTGAGTCCACACGCTGACTTGGTCAAGCGCCACCAGCGTTGTGCTGTGGGAACTGCTGAAACCGCGCTCCTGCACCAGCGTGTGGGCCAGGCGCGCAAAGGCAGCGCCCTGTTCGTAAGCTGCGTACTTATGGGCCAAGGCCACACCGAACCAGGCGAAGCCGTGGGTCGACGCCGCGCAAATACCGTACTCGAGAGACAACTGGACCATCTCGCAAGTCAGTACGAACAGCAGATCATCATCAATGAACGAGGCCGAGGCGATCATGCTCGACAGCATTCCCATCGCCGCCTCATAGGTTGCTTCGTGCATGGGCGGCAGCTCGCCCAGTGAGGCGATCTCACGCCGCCCCAGGGTCTCGAGCACATGACGGTAGCACTGCTCGACTTCCAGATCGGTGACTTGGCTCGGGATGTGAATGCCAAACAGACGTAGCCCCTCGCCTGCGGTGGACACCGCGTCCTGATAACGGCAAGCCAGTACCAGCAATTCGACCTTGAGCATATATATCGCAGCCCGCTCAACCAGCCCTTGGACGTGGTCGAGCAAATCGTCGATCACCTGGCCGGCCAGCTCGAACTGGCCATCCAGCAACAGGCATTGCGCGTGGACCATGCCCAGTTCATGCGCCAGCCCCGGGCAATGCTGCCAGCGAGGCTCGTCGATCAACGTCACGGCGGTGTGCACATGCCCAAGCGACGCATCAATGGCAGCCGACTCCAATGCCTGCTGGGCGGTGCGCACCAGCAATAGACAAAACTGTCGCCGCTCCGCTTCGAAACAATCCTCGGGACGAATGCGCTGCAAGTGGCTGGCGATGCGAAATAACGCCTCGGAGCGTTCCGCAAGGTCAATGTCGGCGATCAGTATTCGGGCAATCCGCAGATGTTCTGCCGCTCTGGCGTCCGGCTCGATCAGCTCACGGGCGGACTCTTGCACCCGGTCGTGATAGAACGCGAAGCCTTGGTGATCTTCCACCAGCAGTCCGGCCTCAACCGCAGGCGCCAAATGGCGACAGAGGGATTTCTGCGCGACCTGGGTCACCCGGCACAAGGTCAGCAAATCCACGCTTGCCCCCATGCAGGCCATCTGACCCAGAAATACCCGGGTTTGCGCGGGCAGACGGGCCATTCTAGACACCATCAGGCCGATGACATTCTCGGCATGGCGATGCTCACGAATCCGCTCAAGGTCCCAGCTCAGTCTGCCGTCTGTATCAGCGCTGGAGCGATCGACACGAATCAGGCCCTCATCCAGCAATGTGCGCACCAGTTGCCCGACGAAAAACGGGTTGCCACCGGTCTTCTCATGCACCAGAGCAGCCAACGGCATGATCCTGGCGGGCTCGGTTTGCAGGCTCCTGCCCAGCCACTGCGCAACCGCCTGGAAGTCCAGTGCAGACACCGGAATCTCGCTCACACCGATGGGCGCCTCACGCAACCGTGCGAGGAACCCCTCAGGCAGGGTGGAATGAGGTTCCAGCCCATCACGGTAAGCGGCAATCAACAGCGTGTTCTCATAACGTCCTTCACTGAACGACGTAATGAATGACAAGGTTGCCTCGTCGCCCCCATGCAGGTCGTCGAAGAACAGCACCAGAGGTCGCTGAGCACTGGCAAAGGTATTGAGCACCCGTTGCAGCACGTAGTGGAACAGGTGTGGGGTTTCACTGGTCGGCAGATCCGGCCCGGCACTCTGCGGGCCCAGTATCAGCTCGATTTCCGGCACCAGATTGGCAATCAACCGACCATGCCCGGCCACCGCCAGCGTCAGCTTTTCCCGCCAGCGTGCCAGGGAGTCGGCGCTCTCGCCAACGATGCGCATGACCAGTGAACGCAACGCCTGAGCCAGGGATGCGTAGGGAGTACTGGGCAATGAAGGGTCGAATTTACCGGAGGTAAACAGCACCTGGCTCAGGGCCAGGCTCTGGTGCAACTGACGCACCAGCGTGGATTTACCGGCCCCGGCCTGGCCCGATACCAGCACCACCTCGCATGCCCCGGACTGAGCCACCCGAGAAAACGCGGCCTGGAGCGCCCGGATCTCCACCGGACGTGGGACCAGCACTTTATATTCCGCAGCTTGCGAACCGGCGTCGCGACACGCCGGTTCGAACGCCGCGATGTGCTGAAATTGATTCCACTGCGCCAGACACTCGCGCAAATCCGCTTCCAGATTCAACGCAGTCTGATAGCGGTCTGCAGGATTCTTGGCGATCAGGTCGAGGATCAGACGAGCAAGCGGCGCCGGAATAGACGCGCGAAACTGTTGCGGCGAAACTGGCTGGCGAGCCACATGGCAATACACCCACTCCACCGCATCGCTGGCGTCGAACGGCAAGCGGCCGGTAATCAATTCATAGAAAGTCATGCCCAGCGAGTACAGGTCGCTACGCTGATCAGCCTGACGCTCCACCCGCCGCGCCTGTTCCGGCGACATGTAAGCCAGGGTTGCGCAGATGGCATCATCAATGGCTGCTGCGTCGCCGGTGCCCAACACCAGACCAAAGCCAATAAGCCGTACCTTGCCGTCAGCGCCGCGAATCATATTGCAGGGCTTGATATCCCGATGCAGCAGCCCCTTGCCGTGGGCGCAGGCCAAGGCATGGGCAGCACCAATCGCCAGTCGCAGAAAACCATCAATGGACAGCGAGCCATCAGCCAGTTCATCCAGAGACTGCCCGCCCGGATCGTCACAAATCAGCAATGGGCCTTCAGGGGTATGCAACACCGCCACCGGTGGCACGGCCCAGTCAGGTTCAAGCAGCGGTGCCAGCAGGTATTGGTGCTCAATACGCCGCAAGCCATGCTCCATAAGGCCTGTCGACGCCCGGGAAATCAACCAGCGTCGAGCGCATCCCGGCACGTGGGCCCGATAACGGTCGACCTCACCGTCCACAAACAACAGCTCCCACGACAGCAGCTCCAGCCATTGCGGCGTATAGCCTTCGACCTGCCTGTCGGCCATGACCCGGATACTGGCGATCGGCTCAGCGCTGATACCGTTCATAGCGCACCCTTACTTGCGTTCGATTACCTGCTGTATCGATTCGAGCAATGCCTCCTCGGAAAAAGGCTTGCACAGAAAACCTAGAGCACCTGCATCAAAAGCCCGCCGAACGGTATCGCTGTCGTCATTGGCGGACATACAACAAACACCGACTGTTTTCCCGGTGCGTCTCAACTGATGCAGAACCTCGAGCCCGTGCATCCCTTTCATCACCAGATCAAGCAATACGCATTGCGCCTGGTCGATGGCAGAGGAATCCAGAAAGGCTTCGCCTGAAGCAAAACTCACCGTCGCATAGCCCAAGGACTTGAGAAGGTTACTGAGACCATTACGCACGGAGGCGTCATCGTCGACGACGCAGATGAGGATCATAAGCTGAACTTCACGGCAGTAAAAGTAAGAGGAAAGAGAATAAGCCTATCTGTCAGGGAATATGATTGACCTTATGTATAATTGTGCTGTTTTGACTCGACTCACCAGACTTATAAAAGAATAAGTTGCTCTCGCATTTTCACCAGATCGATCAAAGTCTGAGCCTGCATCTTTGTCATAATGTGCCGTTTATGAACTTTAACGGTAATTTCGCTGGTCCCCAGATCACCGGCGATCTGCTTGTTCATTCTGCCGGTGACCAGCAGTGTCATGACTTCTCGTTCACGGGGCGTAAGCGTCTCGAACCGACGCCTGATGCGCTCCACATGCAGCCTTTCAAGTAACTCGCTTTCATCATGAGCCAGGGCCTGGCGCACCACTTCGAGTAATTGTTCGGGCTCGAAAGGCTTGGTCAGAAATTCATGAGCGCCGGCCTTCATGGCCTTGACCGACATGGGGATGGTGCCGAACCCGGTCATGAAAATGATCGGGAAACGATGCCCTCGGCGCAGCAACTCCTCCTGCACGTCGAAACCATTGGCGGCTGCCAGATTGACATCCAGCAACAGGCACGTGGGCTGGGCACTGAAGGCCTGCTGAAGAAATTCCTGAGCGGTGGCATAGCACTGGGTGGAGATATCGGCTGAATGCAACAGACGCGACAACGACGTGCGAATCGAGCACTCATCATCGACCACATAGACCAGGGGTGTTGCACTCATATACAGATTGTCCGCAGCTTGATGCTACTGGCTTGCCGCCAGCACTCGTTGATGATTGAGATGAAAGTGATAGACGTCCCGCGGCTGGTGGCTGGTCATCAAGGTTGTCAGCGACGCAACCCGCGTGTGCGTCATCACACGGCGGCTATCATGAACTGTATTGAGCACTTGAGCACCCTCTTTGCCTTTGCTGCCCTGGCGACCCAGTATCCAGGCCCGGGTCGCGCCGGGTAGCCGATAAAACCGGAACGGCCCGTCAGTGCTAATGAGCAGCAGTGATTTCTGTGCCAGCCCGACAATGCAATCCATGACCCGAGCCCGCGGCATATCCGCAGTCTGAGCAACCTCGCACGCCTGGTCGAGGCTGAACGCCCCCGCCAGTCCTCCAAGACAGCCAAGCACCGTGCGCTCGTCAGCGGTGAGCAGGCGATAACTCCACTCTACCGACGCTTCCATACTCTGATGCCGTTGTGGCGCGCTGCGCAAACCGCCGGACAAAAGATGCAGATTGTCCCGCAGACTGCCCGCCAGCTCGAACAATCCCAAGGCTGCAGCCCGCGACGCGGCCATTTCAATTCCCAGAGGAATACCATCCAGAGCGCGACACACCTGGCCAACCAGCGCAACGCTCTGATCATCGAATGCAGCGCTGTCGTCTGCGGGGAAGCGTGAATCCAGGGCTCGCAAGCGCATCAAAAACAACTGCGCAGCGCTGCTTTGCAAGACCTCGCAGCGCTCGGCGTCCTCTCCGGGCACCGCCAGCGGCGCTACGCTGACAGTCCGTTCACGGCTGATACGCAGGGGTTCCCGGCTGGTGGTGAGGATCCGCAGCGAGGGGCAGCGGTGCAGCAGGTGCTCACACACGGCAGCGACGGCGCCAATCAGGTGCTCGCAGTTGTCCAGAATGACTAACCGGTTGCGCTCCTCCACAGCGTCGACGATAGCGTCGATCATCGACTGCCCTTGCCTGACCTCGAGATCCAGACTGAACGCCAGGGCTTCGACGATGCGCTCCGGGCAGGTGATCTGCGCCACCGGCACGAAACACACATGCAGGCTGTCGGTCAGTGACAAGTGATGGGCCACGGCAACCGCCAGCGAAGTCTTGCCGATCCCCCCGGCCCCAACCAGGGTCATGAGCGAATCGGTCAGCAAACCTTCGCAGATCTCTTCCAGCGCGTCTTCGCGGCCGACCAACGCCACGTCATGGGGTAGCTCGCTGGTGCGCAACATCGTCGCGCTCAGAGAACTGGCTGGCGGGACCTCGGCCGCAGCGTCCCGAGGATGGGAAGCCGGCAGTGCGGGTTCATCTTCACCGCAAATCAGAATGTAGCCCCGGCCGGGAATGGTCCGGATCAGATCCCGGTCTGCCCCCAGGGCTTTGCGCAAGGCGGAAATATGCACCTGCAGATTGTTTTCTTCGACCACGGTGTCCGGCCAGACTCGCTGCAAGATCTCGTCCTTGGTCACCAACTGGCCGGGGCAGCTGATCAGCAACTCCAGAATATCGAAGGCCCGGGTACCCACACGCAAAGGTACGCCGCTTCTGAAAACTTCTCTTAGTTCAAGAGAAACACTGGCTTGACCGAGACTGATCATTTTATTCACGCTGTCCGTAGGTGGCTGTGAGTATCCTGCCTTGACCGGGATCTATTGCTATCAAAACTGATTCATCACTGGCGGCTGAGCTTATCTAATCAGCTAACTCATTCGGGCGATATTATCTATAAGGATAGCGTCGTGGATATTTCAACAAACCTTAGTTGCGGTGAGCACAATAGTACAAGTGCATGACTGACACTTTCATATAAAGGGAAAGATTAGTAGCCAAGCGCTATGATCTGTTGGCCATGGTTACTCACCAGCCGCCCTGCCGGATCCGCAGCCTGGTTGACTGCCCGAAAACAATACCAACGGAGTGTGCATGGACAAGTTGCTGGCACTGAAGATGTTTGTCGAGTCGGTTGACGCCCGGGGGTTTTCCGCTGCGGCCCGCAAGCTTGACCTGGCGCCCTCCTCGGTCACCCGGATGATTGATGCGCTGGAGGCGCAATTGGGCGCGGCGCTGCTCAACCGCTCGACCCGCCAGATCACTGTGACCGAAGCAGGTGCCAGCTACTATCAGCAGGCTCGTCAGGTCCTGGAGGACGTGGCGCGGGCTGACGCGCAGATCATGGATCGTGGCGATCAACCCGTCGGCCAGCTGCGCGTCTGCATGCCGGTTGAATTTGGCCGTCGGTTGATTGCTCCACACTTGGGAAACTTTCTGGCGCGCTACCCGCAGCTTGAACTGGACGTGACCTTGAACGATGACCTGGATAATCTGCTGAGCGGACGATTCGATGTCGCGCTGCGTCTGGGCGCTGCCGGGCCCAATGATGATCTGGTGTGCCGCACTATCGGCCGGTTTTCCCGCTGGATAGTAGCCAGCCCCGAGTATCTGACCCGGTACGGCATACCGACCGAGCCCCGCGAGCTACTGGCGCATAGCTGTCTGCGATTCACACACGCGACAAACCGGCAAGTCTGGACCTTCAGTCAGCAGGGTCAGGAACAGCAGGTAGAAATCACCGGTCGCCTGAAAAGCAGCAATGCTGACGTGCTGCGCGAAGCCGCACTGTCGGGTGTCGGTCTGGCACTGCTGGCAGACTGGCTGGTGAAAGCAGATGTCGCGAGGGGTGCACTGACCCGGGTACTCAGCGCGTATGACATAAACCCGAACCAGGCACGCTCTGCGATCAATGCGCTGTATCTGCCCAATCATCGCGGTTCTAAACGGGTCAATGCCTTCATTCAGTTCCTTGAAGAGGTGTTGGCCGCTCCTGGCGAATGACACTCTGCGCGTTTTGCGCATAACTGTGTTGCACCCGCAGCCAATTCCGCCGGTTCCAAGGGTCCTTTAAGGTGGCAGTCATAGCGTCGCACAGCCTGGTGCTGCGCACTGAACCCAAGCCAGACAGAGCTCATGACCATGAATCCATCCACTGCTACACCCGCGCAAGACACGCGGCACACACTGACTCGGGGCCTGGTCCTGCTGTTCGCCCTGTGCTGCGGAGCCATCGTTGCCAATATCTATTACGCGCAACCTATTGTTGAACTCATCGCACCGGACGTCGGGCTTTCGGCACACAGCGCCAGCCTGATCGTGTCCTTGACTCAAGTGGGCTACGCGCTCGGGCTGCTGTTTCTGGTGCCGCTGGCGGACCTGTTGGAAAACCGCACACTGATGATCGGCACCGCGCTTGTTGCCGGTGCCAGCCTGCTGGTCGCTGCGTTCAGCGAGCACGCCAACACCTTCCTGATGATCTCCTTGTTGATCGGCTTCAGTTCGGTATCGGTTCAGATGCTGGTACCGCTGGCAGCGCATCTGGCACCGGAGGAAACCCGGGGCCAGGTGGTCGGCAATATCATGGGCGGCCTGCTGCTTGGCATTCTGCTGGCTCGACCACTGTCCAGCCTGATCGCCGACCATTTCGGCTGGCGTGCGGTGTTCATGAGCGCGTCCGTGGTGATGCTGGCTATCGTGCTGGTGCTGGCGCTGACTATCCCGAAACGCACACCGGAGCACCAATCTTCTTATGGACAACTGCTCGGCTCATTGCTGACCCTGTTGCGCAAGCACCCCGTCCTGCGCCAGCGCGCGCTTTATCAGGGTCTGCTGTTCGCGGCTTTCAGCCTGTTCTGGACCGCAGCGCCTATCGAGCTTTCGCGGCACTTCGGCTTATCGCAAACCCAGATAGCCTTGTTTGCTCTGGTGGGTGCGATTGGCGCCATCGCCGCTCCCATTGCCGGACGCCTGGCCGATGCCGGGCATACCCGCCGCGCTTCGCTGCTCGCCTTGAGCCTGGCACCGGTGGCCTTTCTGATCGGCTTGAGCCAACCGGGTTTCAGCGTAATCGGCCTGGCGATCACGGGTGTGCTGCTCGACTTCGCCGTGCAATTGAACATGGTCCTCGGCCAACGTGCTGTTTACGCCCTCGACCCCGCCAGCCGCGGACGCTTGAACGCGCTGTATATGACCAGCATATTCCTCGGCGGCGCGATCGGCTCCGCCCTGGCCAGCACCCTCTATGAACAGCAAGGCTGGCACGGCGTCGTCCTGCTGGGTGCGGGCTTGCCACTGCTGGCGCTGGTAGCGTTCGTGGTTGCTGACAAGTCCAGATGAACGACCCCGATCCCTGTGGGAGCGCGCTTGCCCGCGATGAACGATGATGCGGTATGTCTGCAAAACCGAGTCGCCCTTATCGCGGGCAAGCCTCGCTCCAACGGATCACTGATCACCTGGAGGAGCGCGCTTGCCCGCGATGAACGATGATGCGGTATGTCTGCAAAACCGAAGGTGACTGATTCGCGGGCAAGCCTCGCTCCAACGGATCATTGATCACCTGGAGGAGCGCGCTTGCCCGCGATGAACGATGATGCGGTATGTCTGCAAAACCGAGGTGACTGATTCGCGGGCAAGCCTCGCTCCAACGGATCACTGATCACCTGTGGGAGCGGTGCTTGCCCGCGATGAACGATGACGCGGTATGTCTGCAAAACCGAGTCGCGCTTATCGCGGGCAAGCCTCGCTCCAACGGATCACTGATCACCTGTAGGAGCGCGCTTGCCCGCGATGAACGATGACGCGGTATGTCTGCAAAACCGAGTCGCCCTTATCGCGGGCAAGCACCGCTCCCACAGGTTAGGTGTTCCTCTGTAGGAGCGCGCTTGCCCGCGATGAACGATGATGCGGTATGTCTGCAAAACCGAGGTGACTGATTCGCGGGCAAGCCTCGCTCCAACGGATCACTGATCACCTGTAGGAGCGCGCTTGCCCGCGATGAACGATGATGCGGTCTGTCTGCAAAACCGAGGTGACTGATTCGCGGGCAAGCCTCGCTCCAACGGATCACTGATCACCTGTAGGAGCGCGCTCGCCCGCGATGAACGATGACGCGGTATGTCTGCAAAACCGAGTCGCCCTTATCGCGGGCAAGCACCGCTCCCACAGGTTAGGTGTTCCTCTGTAGGAGCGCGCTTGCCCGCGATGAATGATGATGCGGTATGTCTGCAAACCGAGTCGCCCTTATCGCGGGCAAGCGTCGCTCCAACGGATGATTGATCACCTGTAGGAGCGCGCTTGCCCGCGATGAACGATGACGCGGTACATCACGCCCTCGGTACCACGATCACTCCGCCCTGCTGCGCCCGCCATGCACTGGGCGTCGTGCCCACCAGCCGGGTGAACACCCGGGTCAGGTGCGGTTGATCGGCGAAGCCGCAAGCCTGGGCGATATTGACCAGCGACATGCCTGGCGCAAGCAACAACTCTTTGGCTTTTTCCACACGCATCTGCAGCAACCAGGTATGTGGCGCTACACCTGTTGCCTGCTTGAAGGCGCGAGAGAAATGGCTGCGCGACAGTGAGCATTCCTGAGCGATGCGCTCCACGGAAAGGTCGTTGCCCAGATTGCTGGCAATCAGCTCTTTGGCTAATCGCTCCTGAAGCGGCGTCAGTGTGGTAGTGAATTTGCCGCTGACCGGAGCGATGCGCCCATAGCGAGCAATCGAATGGGCGCACATCGCCAACAGCACGTGATCGATGAACAGCTGATTGGCCGCTGCCGGTTCATGCAATGCGGGCAGGATCGCCTGAGCCAGATGATAAAGGACCAAGTCCTGAGACCCCTGCTCGTACCTGAAGCCATCGATACGTCGTCCACCGTTTTCACGCTGGTACTCATCGAAGGTTTGCCGGGGGATATTGAACCGCAGGTTGTCGTAGGCAGCACGGTGCTGACAGCGCAACTGGTCACCCATGAAGGGCAGCGAAACACTGCCCTGACGGTAACCGCCCGAATAGCTCAGACGCCGGCCACGCCACAGGCGGTGCTCGGCAAAGTCTTGAAGCTGGACGATGATGGAAAACGCATCCGCGCAGGGAATGTCAATGATCTTGTCAGGATCGGGACGAGCGTCTGCAATCCGCGTGGCGGTGAACTTATCAGCAGTCAAGTGTGAAACGGCAGGAGCAGTCAAGAACGTATCCTTTCAATCGTGGCTGACGACTGCGCTCTACTCTATCTGCAAAGCGAACGAACCGCGACCGACCGCCAGCTGTTTGCCAAATTCTCTGGCGGTCGTACAGGGGAACATCCATCAAAAATGATTACTTGAGCAACGGTACCTGGGCTGCGCGCTGATAAGGGCCGTACTCGATCGGAACCCACTCGAAATGCTTGTCGACAGTCACGATGTGGCCGATACCCGGGAACGGCAAGTGGGCAGCAGCGGCCCAGATTTTCTGCTTGGCCACCGCGCCGAACACCTGGTTGCGGCTGGAAATTGCCTGAGCGGCGTTCACGTCAAAACTGATGGAGACTTCCGGGTGCTCAAACTGCACGGCCAGATCATGTACCAGATCGCCCATGAACAGAATGCTTTGACCCTGAGAGGTGAACTGATAGGTGGTGCTGCCTGGGGTGTGCCCGGACTCCAGCGCGGTCTGAACCTCAGGCACCGGTGATTCGCCCGCTTTGAAGGTCTTGAAGCGACCGGCAACCATGTACGGCGCAACCGACTCCTGAGCGATCTTGAACAACTCACGGGCTTTCTCCGGCACTCGGCTTGTGGCCGTCGGGTCCAGCCAGTAATCCGCCTCGGGCTTGGCGGCATACACTGTGGCGTTGGCAAAGATCGGTTTTTTCTGCCCATCGACCAGCCCGCAGACGTGATCCAGGTGCAGGTGAGTCAGCAGAATCGTATCAACGTCGGCAGGGTTATAGCCGGAGGCCTTCATGTTCGCCGACAGCATGCCCGCCGTCTCGCCAATGCAGGCTCCAGCACCGGAGTCCACCAGGATCAGGTGCTTACCTGTGTTGATCAGAAACGCGTTGAACGCAGTCTGCACACCTGGGGTTTCAATCGACCGTCGAGCCAGCAAGGCGCGAATCTGCCCAGGGCTCAGGCCTTTGAGCAGGTCCGGGGACAAATCGTTATAACCGTCAAACAGCGCGGTCACTTCATAGTCGCCCACCGCCAATCGGTGGTAACCGGGGGCCTGGGTCTTCTGTTGCGCCGGGACTTCGGCGTGGGCTGCAGCGCACGACAGCAAAAGGCCTGCGCCCAGTACACGCAGGATCGATAAAACGGACAGGCTCATGGGCTTTCCTCAAGACAAATGCATACCTTTAGGAGCTGCCGCAGGCTGCGAATCGATCAGGCTGACTCACCGCTTTCGCAGCCTGCGGCAGCTCCTACAAGGTCAGGTTTTACCTATGGAGCTGGATAATGCCCGCCTTGAAATGCCATGAATTGAACCCTTGTGCTTATGTCACTCCGGAGACAACAAAGCCGGACACTGCACCAGCTTTTCCTTGAGAAACTCGATCAGCGCCTGAACCGGGCGCGCGCCCTGACGATGTTGCGGATACACCGCAGACAATGCCAGCGATGGGGTGCGGAACTCGTCCAGCACCCGGACCAGCCGACCGTCTTTTAAAGCCTGGCCGACGATAAACGACGGCAGGTAGGTAATGCCCAGCCCAGCGATGGCGGCGTCGCGTAGAAGCTCGCCGTTATTGGCGCGCATGCGTCCGCAGAGGCTGACGGCCAAGGGTTTACCGTTGCGCTCGAAGCGCCATTGCACTTGGCGACTGTGACCATAGGGCAAGCAATCATGTTCTTTGAGCGCTTCAGGCTCGGCAGGTTGACCCCGACGCGCAAGGTAATCCGGACTGCAACAGAAGACTCGTTCGATACTGGCGATATGGCGGGCGATGAGGGTGGAATCTTCCAGCACGCCAATGCGCAACGCCAGGTCATAGCCCTCGCCCAGCAAGTCTACCGAGCGGTCGCTCAAGTCCACTTCTACTGAAACCTCAGGGTACTTCTGCAGAAACATCGGCAGCAGTGGCCCGAGATGCTCAATGGCGAACGACAAAGGCGCGGTGATGCGGATGGTGCCCCGAGGCTGGGTGTTTTGCCCGGCAATGCTTTGCTCGGCCTGCTCCAGATCGGCAACCAGACGCAACGCCGACTCGTAATAAGCCTGGCCCAGAGGCGTGACGTCGAGCCTGCGGGTGGAGCGATTGAGCAAGCGCACACCCAGGCGTTCTTCGAGCTGGATCAGACGCCGGCTGATGAATTGCTTGGACAGGCCCAGTTGATCGGCGGCCGCAGTGAAACTCCCGGATTCCATGACCTGGGTAAAAATACGCATATCTTCAAAAGGGTTCATTGTCGCTCACCGGTTGACAGTCAAACGCTTTCTACCAGCTTTATCCTCCGCCTGCATCCCCCTACTCTGCGTTCACTCCCGCATTTATCCAGGTTCCGGCCATGTTCACGTTCCTTCAAAGCTATCCAATGACCTTCGCCGCATTGCTGATCGTGCTGGACCTGATCAGCTGGAACCTGCTGCCCTATCAGAGTCGCCTGCCCAAGGTTGCCGCTCGACTGGGCGCGTTTTTGCTGTACAGCGTGGTGATCATCAACGCCGGTTTGAGCCCTCTGGATACGGCCCCCTGGGAAGACGACAGCGCGCGGCATCTGGCGGCCACAGCGCTGGAAATCATCTGGTGGATTTTCGCCGCCCGGACCATCACCGAGATCATCGGCATCCTGCTCATGCGTCGCATCGGGCACAGCGGCCGCCTGCTCCAGGAAGTGATAGGCGCAGTGATCTTCCTGATTGCCGTGGTCGCCGCCGCCGGTTATGTATTGCAACTGCCGGTCAAAGGGCTGCTGGCCACGTCTGGCGCCATGGCGATCATTGTTGGTCTGGCGCTGCAAAGCACTTTAAGCGACGTGTTCTCCGGGATCATTCTCAACACCACCAAACCCTATCAGGTGGATGATTCGATCAGCATCGACGGCGTTGAAGGCAAGGTGGTCGACATTGACTGGCGCGCCACCCACCTGCTGACCGGCACCGGCAGCACAGCGGTGATCCCCAACTCAGTGGCGGCCAAGGCGAAAATCGTTAACTTGAGTCGGCCAAAAGACATGTTCGGCGTGTCCATCAACATCATGGTGTCGCCGCATATTCGTCCGCGCCGAGTACTCGACGCCCTGGACCGAGCCCTGCAAGGCAGCAGCGCCCTGCTGCAATCACCCAAGCCCCGCGCGGTGGTCAAGGAAGCCAGCCCGACAACCATCGAGTACACGGTCACCGGCTTCATCAAGGACATCAACAACAAGAGCGACGTGCGCAACCTGCTGTTCGACCTTGCCTATCGTCATCTCGAAGCGGCGGGTATTGCCTGGCAATCTGACGTCAAAGCCGAGCCGGCGTCCCGCGCACGGGTATTGCTGGATGAAGTAAAAGTGTTCCGGGCACTGAACATCGAAGAGCGAAATCATCTTGCCCAAAGCATGACGTCGCGAGAGTACGCCGCCGGACAGGTGATCATCGAAGCCGACGAAGTCACCGACAGCCTGCTGGTGATCGCCACCGGCGTGGTCTCGGCGCAAGTACAGGATGGCGGCGATTTCGTTGAAGCCGGCCGCATGGGACCGAGCGAAGTCATGGGCGAACAGAGCATCCTCAATGACACGCCATCCGAAGCGCGTTTTACCGCCCTCACCTCCTGTGTGGTTTACCGGATCGACAAAACCGTTGCACGGGAGACCATGGAGCTGGAAGGACAAATCAAAAATGCACTGACGAAACTCCAGGCAGTGCGCCAACACAGTGCCCAGTCTTTGCTGACCGAAAAGCCGACCGTGATCAAGAAAGGCAGCTTTCTCGGCTGGTTGCAGAAACGCTGAACACGTCTGTTGATTCACAGTGAAGGCGCAAGGACGGCCATCTGCGGCTATGCTGTTGTGTCTCTCGGACGCAATGCCGTACATCGCAAACGTTCGACGACTCGAACCTGTAGGAGCCAACTTGTTAGCGAGGCTGTTTGTCAGGCGACGTTTATCTATCGTCTCCACCGACGCCATCGCGAGCAAGCTCGCTCCTACAGAGCACCACTGAATTCTGTAGGAGCGAGCTTGCTCGCGATGGCGTCGGCACGTACGTGAATCTATTTCACAGGCGCACATCGAGTCCCACAGAAGGAGATCACCCAGGAGGAACAGACCATGATCAAGAAAGTCGGCCCGACTGAAATCAAGGCCAAACATCGCGCCGCCTGCCACTGCGGCGCGGTGGTGCTGGAGCTGGATTTACCGGACGGCATTGTCGACCCGCGACGCTGTGATTGCTCCATGTGCCGGCGCAAAGGGGCCATCGTGGCCACCGTCGCGCAGGATGGCGTCAAGGTCATTCAAGGCCAGAGTCAGCTCAAGCTTTACCAGTTCAACACCCTCACCGCCCGCCATTATTTCTGCGGCAATTGCGGCATATACACCCATCACCAACGCCGCTCCTCACCGGACCAATACGGCTATAACGTCGGCTGCCTGGAAGGCGTGAACCCCTTCGATCTGGGCCCGATCAAGACCAGTGACGGCGTCAACCATCCCGCTGACCGACCGCCACCCACCACGGTAAGTTGCTGAGTGCCATGGCATTGATCCGGCACAGCTTGCCGGTCAAGAAAAAGGTATAGCCTCAAGCCCTTCAACCGCCCAAAGGCCATCCCAATGCCCCCTGCCTCAACCGCAACCATGTCCGCCCGTTCTGAACCGCTGCACATGGGCTTCGTCGTCGCCTGGCTGTTTTGCGCGCTGTTCTACTTCGTGCAATACGCCTTGCGCTCGGCACCGGGGGTCATGATGCCGGAGCTGACCCAGGCATTCGGCCGCGACGTGGTCGCCGTCAGTGCCCTGGTGGGTTTGTATTACTACACCTACTCGATCTTCTCGATCATCGCCGGCGCTGCTCTGGATCGACTGGGGGCCAAGTACGTGATCCCCGCAGGCATCCTGATGGTCGCCATCGGCGCTGCGCTGTTCGGAATGGGCGAGTTACAGGTCGCGCAAATCGGCCGCCTTTTGCAAGGCGCGGGCTCAGCCTGTGCCTTCATTGGTGCGGTTTATCTGGCCACCCATGGTTTTCCACCCCGCTATCTGGCTACCGCAGTGGGCTTCACGCAATGTTTCGGCATGATGGGTGGCTTCGCCGGGCAGTTCGCGGTGGGCCCCATCATTCACGGGACCATCCTCTGGCAGCAGTTCTGGTTCATAGCTGCGGGCTGTCTGGTAGTGATCGCCATTCTGGTGATGAGCATGACACCCAAGGGCCACGATCCCCGACCCGCCGGTAGCAGCGACTCTCTGGGCTCAGTGTTCACCCCATACAAGAAAGTGTTGAGCAATCCGCAATCCTGGCTATGCGGTTTTACCGCCGGCTTACTTTTTTTGCCCACCACCATCGGCGACATGATCTGGGGAGTGCCGTTCCTGCGTGACGGGCTGGCCGTGGGTTACACCGAGGCGGTCAACCGCAGCAGCATGATCCCGCTGGGCTGGGTGATCGGCTGCCCGTTGCTGGGTTATCTGTCGGACCGTATTGGCCGACGCAAACCGGTCCTGATCGGCGGTGCCCTGCTGATGCTGACGGCCAGTTCAGCGATCCTGTACCTGCCTGCCGGAATTGCGCCGCCTTACCTGTTCGGCTTGCTGCTGGGGATCGGTTCAGGTGCGGCGATGATCCCGTATTCGATCATCAAGGAGGTCAACGCCGATAACGTCAAAGGCAGCGCCACCGGGGCGATCAATTTCCTGGTGTTCACCTTCAGCGCCCTGCTCACTCCGCTGTTCGGTTATCTGCTGGCTCGCCTGGCGATGGGCAATGCACTGACGCTCCCGGTATTTCAGGCGGCAGGGGCGTGTTTGCTGGGCGGGATCGTACTGGCCATCGTACTGGCACTGTTGCTGCGTGAAACGGGGCCAAGACATCAGGGTTGAATGACAGGCCTATCCGTATATGATTCGACCTTGGTTGTACGACGACCATGTCGCAACGCGGCTAGACAATGCCTTCTAAAAATGGCCTTTAAAACAAGCACAGGACGGGCGAACCGATATGACTCAAAGTAAAGCTGAAATCCTGGTCTGGGGCCCGATGCACGCCTCGCTGACGGAAAACCTGGCACGGGATTTCACGGTACACAACCGTTGGGAAATCAAGGATCTGGATGCGTGGGTAGCCTCCAGCGGTGACAAGATTCGCGGCATCGTCACCAGCGGCATAATGGGCACAGACAACGCCTTGCTCGAACGCCTGCCCAACCTCGAAGTGATCAGCAGTTTCGGCGTCGGCTATGACGCGGTGGACACCGCTTATATCGCCAGCCGTGGCATCCAGCTGAGCAACACCCCTGACGTGCTGAACAATGCCGTTGCCGACACGGCGTTGGCACTGCTGCTGTGTGTCTCACGCAAAGTCAGCGAAGCCGAACGCTTCGTCCGGGCAGGTAAGTGGACCACCGGCAAATTCCCTCTGGGCCGCGACCTGACCGGCAAGACCTGCGGCATCGTCGGTCTGGGCAAGATCGGCAAAACCATCGCCAGGCGCGCAGCGGCGTTCGACATGAACATCGCCTACTTCCGCCGTGGCCAGGCTTACCCCGATGTGTCCTACACCCACTACGCCGACCTCAACGAGCTGGCCAAGGCTTCGGATTATCTGGTGGTGATCGTCCCCGGCGGGCCGGACACCGAGAAACTGATCAACGCCCAGGTACTGAAAGCCCTGGGCTCTGATTCGTATCTGATCAACGTTGCACGGGGCTCTGTGGTGGATGAAAAAGCTCTGATCGCTGCGCTCCAGGCGGGGGAGATTGCCGGCGCCGCGCTGGATGTGTTCGAAGACGAGCCAAATGTGCCAGCAGAGCTGCTGAGCATGGATCAGGTGGTGTTGACGCCGCACATCGGCAGCGGCACCCATGAAACCCGCCAGGCCATGGCCGACCTGGTGTTCGCCAATCTGAGTGGCTATTTCGATGACGGGAAGCTGGTGACGGCAGTAGCTTTGTGAGGTTCATCTGCCTCTGATTTAAACGCGCCTCCTGTAGGAGTGAGCTTGCTCGCGATGCGGTCTGACTGTCGAAAAATTATTGTCTGAGATGACGCGATCGCGAGCAAGCTCACTCCTACAGAGGGTTGGGATCAATGGGTGGGCGCGCCGTGTCAAAGGCCCGAAATGTGTCACTCGCAAATATGCTCACTGTTTCACGCATTTAACACTCCCTCACCGTGCAGCCTCGCCAATCTCGCCTATCGTTGGTTTCAGGATGAGAAAAAGGTGAGTCGTCTATGAGCATTGAAACGCTGTTCGCCAATCTGCACAGTCTTCCCAGCATTCCCAAAGTGGCCCAGGATCTGATCCTGCAATTCGACAGCCCATCCTCCAGCCTCGAAAGCATCGCCCGCAATATCGAGAAAGATCCGGTGATTTCGGCAAAGATTCTGCGCCTGGCAAACTCGGCCCGGTTCCGCGGATCGAGGGAGTCCTCGAGTATCGAAGATGCAGCCATGCGGCTGGGTTTCAATACCCTGCGCACGCTAGTGCTGGCTTCGGCAGTCACCGGGGCTTTCAAGGCCGGGCCGAGCTTTGATCTCAAGGGGTTCTGGCTGAAAAGTTTTCAGGTCGCCGGCATCTGTCGCATGATCGCCAAACAGACCGGGGCTGACCCTGAGATCGCCTTCACTTGCGGAGTGATGCATGACATCGGCGAGTTGCTGATCCAGACCGGAGCGCCGGACGTAGCCGAGCGAATCAATGCCGCAAGCAAGACCGGTACACCGGGGCGCGCGGCCAACGAAACCGTTCAGTTGGGTTTTGGCTATCCCGAAGTAGGCGAAGAACTTGCCCGCCGCTGGCACCTCCCGGAGGTTATCCAACAAGCGATCGCTTATCAGGCCAAACCCCTGCAAGCCCCTGCCAATGCTCCCTTGCCGCGTATCGTGGCGCAGGCGATGCTGATTTCAGACGCGTTGGAAAACCACGGCGGCGCGACGCCTGAGGCGCAACAGGCTGTGGTCGGGCCATTGACCGAGGGACTGAATCTGGACGCGCTATTTGCCGGCTTGCCCGCCGTGCTGGAAGCGGACAAGGCGTTTGCGGAGTTGTTGAATTAATGCAATTCACAAGAACCCTGTTGGAGCGAGGCTTGCCCGCGAAGAACGATCACGCGGTATAGCTGAAGAATCGAGGCGCCTGGTTCGCGGGCAAGTCGGAATGCCGTCCACACGCTCCAACGAGAAATTACTGGTCGCTCAACCCCGACACCAGCGCCTTGTTAAACCCGGCCGGGTCTTCCATTTGCGGTGCATGCCCCATACCCGGGAACTCGACAAGCTTCGCACCCGGAATCATTTTCGCGGTGTTCTTGCCCAGCACTTTGTAGTTACCCAGTTTGGCTTTGAGCTCGGGTGAAGCAATGTCGCTGCCGATGGCGGTGGTGTCGGCATCGCCAATCATCAGCAAGGTCGGGACCTTGAGGTTCGAAAACTCGTAATAGACCGGCTGAGTGAAGATCATGTCGTAGATCAGCGCCGAGTTCCACGCCACCACTTCATGCCCTGGGCCTTTGTTCAGGCCGGCCAACATGTCCACCCACTTGTCATACTCAGGCTTCCAGTGCCCTGCGTAATAAGTGCTCTGTTCGTATTTGCGAATCCCTTCGGCGGTGGTCTTGAGCTCTCGTGCATACCATTGATCCACCGTGCGATAAGGCACGCCCAGGGCTTTCCAGTCTTCCAGACCAATCGGATTGACCATGACCAATTGCCGGGTCTGCTGCGGGTACATCAAGGCATAACGAGTGGCGAGCATGCCGCCGGTGGAATGGCCAATCACCGTTGCCTTTTCGATACCCAACTTGCTCAACAATGCATGCGTATTGGTCGCCAGTTGCTGGAAGCTGTACTGATAATTCTCGGGTTTGCTTGAGGTGCAGAAACCGATCTGATCCGGCACTACGACGCGATACCCTGCGCCACTCAAGGCTTTGATGCTGTCTTCCCAGGTGGCCGCACAGAAGTTCTTGCCGTGCAACAACACTACGGTTTGGCCATTGGCCTTGTTTTGGGCAGCAACGTCCATGTAGCCCATTTCCAGTTTTTTACCCTGGGAGTCGAATTCGAACTTGCTTACCGGATGAGGGTATTGGAACCCTTCCAGTTGCTTGCCATAGCTGGGTGTCTCCGCCATGGCTTGCAGGGGTAGAGCCAGAGCCAGCATGAAACCGGCAGTCGTTGCAGCGCGCATGTCCAATCACTCCTTAGCAAAAATCCAGCCCAAGGTGATACACCGTGTCTTGCGCCATGGGCAAGCGGTGAAACATGAAGTAAGAGTTAACAGCACAGCGAACATGGTCCCTGTACTCGTGCGCTCCTACAAATATCGCGGCTACCTACCTATACCCCCGCGCCTGCAAATCAAATAGCTGCGCATAGCGCCCACCTGCCGCCACCAGGCTGGCGTGGTCGCCGCGCTCCAGAACGCGCCCCTGATCCAGCACCACGATATGGTCGGCATTGCGCACGCTGGAAAATCGATGGGAGATCAGCAGTGTCATACGGCCCTTGGCGTATTCGCGAAAGTGATCGAACACGGCGGCTTCCGCTCCGGCATCCAGTGCCGCAGTGGGTTCATCGAGAATCAACAGGTCAGCGTGGCGGCGCATATAAGCCCGTGACAGGGCGATTTTCTGCCACTGTCCGCCGGACAATTCCTGACCACCGGCAAACCAGCGGCCCAGCTGGGTGGCATAGCCTTTATCCAGCCGTTCGATAAACTCCGCCGCCATGCCCTGCCCGGCCGCCTCGCGCCAGCGGTGTTCTTCGCCGAACGCATCGATATCCCCGACTCCGAGGTTTTCGCCGACGACGAATTGATAGCGAATATAGTCCTGAAAAATCACCCCGATACGCCGTCGCAGAGCATCTTCGCTCCAGTCATTGAGGTCGCTGCCATCGAGCAGGATGCGCCCCTCGTTGGGCCGATACAGCCGGGTCAGCAGTTTGATCAAGGTGGTTTTGCCTGAACCGTTCTCCCCCACCAAGGCCACGCTGCGGCCGGGGGCCAGGTGCAGGTCGATGTTTGCCAGCGTCTGATGGCTGGAGCCGGGATAGGTAAAGCCCACGCCTTCGCAGCGCAGGCCGTCGCCGGGTAATACGCCTTCTGTGAGATGTCCGCTCTCCACCGGCACTGGCTGGCCGAGGTAGTCGTAAAGATCGGCCAGGTACAGCCCGTCTTCATACAACCCACTAATGGCGCTGAGGCTGCTGCTCACTGCGCTTTGCCCCTGTTTGAACAGCACCAGATACATGGTCATCTGCCCCAGGGTGATTTGACCGTGCACGGCATCGATCACAATCCAGCCATAGGCGAAGTAGAACGCGCTGGTGCCCAGCAAGCCCAGCAGAAAACCCCAGCCATCGCGGCGCAAGGTCAGGCGACGGTCCTCTGCGTACAGCCGGTCGAAGGTGTCGCGATAACGCTGCATCAGCAAGGGGCCAAAGCCAAACAGCTTGACCTCCTTGATGTAGGTTTCATGGGAAAGCAGGGTCTCGATGTAGTTTTGCTGACGGCTTTCCGGCGCTCGCCGGGTGAACAGGCGAAATGCATCACCGGAAAAGTGCGCCTCGGCGAAGAACACCGGCAGCGCGCCAATGACCAGAATCACTAGCGCCCAGGGCGAAAAATGGATCAGCAATACACCAAAGCTGATCAGGGAAATCAGATTCTGAATCAGCCCCAGAGATTTGGTCACCAATGCCAGCGGCCGGGTCGAGGCTTCTCGGCGTACGCGGACCAGCTTGTCGTAGAACTCCGAGTCCTCGAACTGGATCAGCGACAAGGTCTGGGCTTTCTCGAGGATCAGGGTATTGACCTTCTGCCCCAGTTGCACCCGCAGCAACGACTGCTGAACTGACAACGCCCGCTGGGTGCCGGCCAGCAGCGCGAGTACGCCCGCCTCCAATAACACGTAACGCAGCACCGGCCACAACGGCGCTTCGCCGCTCGCGGCGTGCAATTGCATGGCAGCGACCACGGCATCGACAATTTGTTGGCCCAGCCAGGCGGCCAGCGCCGGCAGTACACCGGCGATCAGCGTGGCAAAAACCAATCCCAGTGATAAACCCCGGGAAGTGGTCCAGACCAGGCCCATGGCACGGCGTGCCTGATCAAGAAAAGCGGTGAAACGACTGACGACAGGCATTCAGTGAGGGCTCGGACTGGCTAAGTTGAAATGCAATTCGGTAGGAGCCAACTTGTTGGCGAGGCGGTGTATCTGACATCCTCTCGCGAACAAGTTCGGTCCTACAGTTCGGGTCATAAGCCCTCAGGAGGTGCAGCATGGACGACATCTACAATCTGCAGCGTTTCGTTGAAGCCCAACAGCCGATATTCGAACAAGTCCTGAGCGAGCTGCGCGAAGGCCGCAAGCAAAGTCACTGGATGTGGTTCGTTTTCCCACAGATAACCGGGCTGGGTCGCAGCGAGACGGCTCGATTCTACGCCATAACCGGTATCGAGGAAGCGCGAGCCTACCTTGACCATCCGCTGCTGGGACCACGCCTGGAGCAGTGCGCGAAAATCATCGAACCGCAACTTCAATGGACGGCGCGGCAGATATTCGGCTCGCCTGACGACCTGAAATTACAGTCGAGCATGACCCTGTTCGCCAGCGCCGCACCCCAGCGCAAAATCTTCCAGGCCGTGCTGGACACCTTTTACGACGGTGCACACGATCCGCTGACCCTGGAGAAACTCGGCAGCCAACGCCCCTAACGCCCGGCCCGTTGCACGCAGCGTTCACGCCGACCATCCACCCGATCGGCAAACCAGGCGGTGGTCAGCTCGCGGGTGATTTTCGGGCTTTGCAGGGTAATGCCCGGCAGAATCGCCCGCGGCAGGGGTTTGCCCGCCGACTGCTCGGCAAGCTCGAACACCCGCTCGTACACTTCGGTCTTCTGAAAATCAAAAGTATCGCCTTGCTTGAGCTGGCTGAAAATGGCCGAGTTCTTCATGTCCAGGCGTTTGCCCAACGCACGCACGGCCAGCTCGGTGGAACTTGGCGATGTGGAATCATAGCGAATCAAGTCTCCATCCAGCGCCAGCTTGATCCCGGTAGCCTGGCTGACGGCACTCTGAAACGCCGCGTTGCGACTGGCGTACCAGCCTGCGTTGAAGTCAGCAAAACGGTACAACGACTTCGGGTAATCCGCCGGGTAGCCCAGCAAATGCGCGATGCCGAAATACATCCCGCCCCTGCGGCTGAACACCTCACGCCGGATCGTGCCATCCACCGGGTACGGGTAGCCCTTGGCGTGTTGCTCGGCGAAAGCGATGCTCACCTGCATAGGCCCGCCGGTGTGTACCGGGTTCAGGCTGCCGAACAGGGTCTGGCCCATGGGCACCATGCCGATGAAGTCATCGAAGATCCCGCTCAAATCCTTCTCGGTGCGCGCAGCATTCAGCCGAGCGGCGTAGGTTTTGCCATTGGGTGATTTGATTTGCAGGGCACGATTGATCAGCAGGTTCGGGATGTGTAGCCGGGCAGCACGCCGGTCAATTTCGCCCCGGGCAATTTTCGCCATATTCGGCACGGGAGGATCGACCTGGTAAGTCGATTCCTGTTCGGTCACGGCCAGTACCGAGCACAGGTTCTCCGTGCTGGGGTCGAGCTCCTGAGCGGCAAAGGCGGTCTGGATGTCGGCCGCCCAGCCTTCGCGATCCGGGGTGTTGGCAGGCATCAGGCGCACAATCTGCGCGCGGACCTGGCCGGGGGTCAGTTCCGGGGCCTGATGGGCCCGCTGGGTTCCGCAGGCCACCAATAACACACTGGTCAATGCGATCATCAGCGGCCTTAGCAGCGCCGACACGTTGCACGAAAATTCAAAATACGGCGCGACTGATCGGTTCAAAAGCGGACTTCCTATGGCTCTACGATTCTTGCAATCGGCCAGACGTCAGCCGATTCGAATTCAGTAGACCCTTGCCAGCGCGTGAATGCTCGGAAATTTCCATGTCGGTGCGGGATGGCGCATGAAACATCGACCCCTGTAGGAGTGAGCTTGCTCGCGATGGCGTCAGGTCAGGCGACGGTTCTTAACAGATCTACCGCTATCGCGAGCAAGCTCACTCCTACAGAAAAGCATTCCCATCCAGACAGGCAGTGCATCTCTGATCAGATGCTTGGCCTCAGAACACCGACCATTCAATACGCCCGCTGAGCTTTTCCAGCGCCGCCATGCCCACAAGCGAATTGCCCGCCGCATTGAGTTCCGGGGACCACACACAGACCGTGAAACGGCCCGGTACTACGGCGACTATCCCGCCACCCACACCACTCTTACCCGGCAAACCAACGCGATAGGCAAAGTTACCCGCCTCGTCGTATAGCCCACTGGTTGCCATGATCGAGTTGAGTTGCTTGGTCTGTCGGGCGCTGAGGATCTGCTGCCCGCTGTGCACGCAGTAACCCTGATTGGCGAGGAAACCGAAAGCCCGGGCCAGATCCACGCAGCTCATGCTCAGGGCGCAGTGATGAAAGTAGCTGCGCAGCACGTCTTCCACATCGTTATGGAAGTTGTCGAACGACTTCATGAGATAGGCAGCGGCTGCATTGCGGGAGCGGTGCTGATATTCAGACTCGGCCACTTTCGAATCGGAAATGATCTCGGGATTGCCACACAGGCGGCGCACGAAATCACGCATAGACAATGACGGTGCAGCAAAACGTGACTGGTTGATATCGCAGATCACCAGAGCGCCAGCGTTGATGAACGGATTGCGCGGCTTGCCCCGCTCAAACTCCAGCTGAACCAGGGAGTTGAACGGCTGGCCCGAGGGCTCATGACCCAGGCGCTGCCAGATATCCTCGCCGGAATGCCCGATAGCCTGCACCAGGCTGAACACCTTGGAAATGCTCTGGATCGAAAAACGCGTCTGAGCATCCCCGGCGCAGAACAGCTCGCCATCATTGCTGTAAACGGCAATACCCAATTGATCCGGCAGCACCTCGCCCAAGGCCGGAATGTAATTGGCAACCTTGCCCTGCCCCATCAGTGGACGGACTTCATCAAGGATCTCGTTCAGCAGGTTTTGCATGGGGCGCTCGTTATTCGCGGGTTATTTTTGCAGGCGCATGCTAGACGATCAGAGACAGCGGCGCATCACACCCTTTTGACTCGGATACCCCTGGGGAAGCCTACGCAACGCCCTGGCTGAAAAGTAATTGCTCAGCAAGCGAAGACCTGTAGGAGTGAGCTTGCTCGCGATAGCGTCAGTTCAGCCAATACAACTGTTGTCTGGCGAACCGGATCGCGAGCAAGCTCACTCCTACAGGGGACGCGTGAACGCAAATTCTCCAGCTACGCTGAGTAAGCACTCATTGCGCAGGACATTTCCATGACCGCAAAAATCATGCAAATCACCCCATGCTCAGGGTGGAACTACATCCACAAGGATGGCCACTCGGGCAAGCTCTACATTCACCCGGTTGCGGCTTGGGCATTGCTGGAAAGCGGCGAAGTGGTGGGCCTGGTGCCAGGTGACATGAAAGACGCATCCATCCCTGGCAAAACCGCGCAGTTGATTCACCCCCCGGCCGTGGGCGGTTATTACGCGCCTGTGGAGTCCTGAACGGACCAGGCCAACGTAAGCGTGATCAAGGCTGCCAGCGCAAGACCTGTAAGCGACTGGCTGTTATCGTTGCGCTTTTTGGCCCATTGACACCGCGCTGTCGCGCAGCTGACAAAATCTGTAGGAGCTCACGAGCACCGCGAGGCAGCGATAGCGGTTTGCCTGATGCACCGTCATCGCGGCCTCGCGGTGCTCGTGCGCTCCTACAGAAGCAGTGGAGATAGCGACCCTCAATCCCCGCCCAGAAACTCAAACCCCATGGTCCGGGCGTGATAGTGCAAGCCACCGTCCTGCACGATCAGGAACAACGCTCGCTCCTCGCCCCCATTGTGATGGGAATGAGGGGCGCCGGGTGGCGTGACCAACGTGCACCAGGGGGTCCAGTCACAGCGCACCTCATCCACCCTGGAATAACTGTTTTGCCCCTGTACCACCAGCGTGATGGCGGCGGAGTTGTGCCGATGCGCACGCTGATGAGTATGGGCAGGCAAGGTGTTGAGCGACAGGGTCAATGATGGCAACAGGTTGCGACTGGCCTGCAGGCGATCGGTGGAGAAAATCACCGCCAACCCGGACACGGTTTCATCGGGTGCGGTCTGGTACAGACGCTCGACCTGCGCAGCTATTTCTGCCGCCGGGTAATGCACCAGCTCAAACGGCGCAATCACGTCAGGTACAGCACCGTCGAAGGCCAGCTGCGGTTCATTGCTCACCAGCCACAACAGCGTGTCAGTGGCCGCGAACAGCTCGACGGCAGCCGGGCCACCGGTCAAAAAGATATCGCCGCTCTGCCAGTGAATGATTTCTGCCGCTTGCGTGGTCGTGCCTGAGCCCGCGATCACATACCAGATGCAACCCGTGGCCTTGAAGTCAGCGACCAGGGTTTCACCGGCAGTAATTCGCCCATAACGAGCCAGCATCAGCGGGGTAGTCGCAGGAAAGTCGCACTCAAGCGCCGCCGATTGATCGCAAGCATGAAAGCCGGTCAGTCCTGACTGGGCCATAACAGGCTCCTCAGTGAAGATCCGGCCCGGAACTGGCGCCAGCTTGATGTTGAACGCGTTACCGGAATTGAAAAACCGCGCCCGTTGCTCGGCAGCGGTCTGCGGATCCGCAGGCAGCTGCACAGGCATGTCGGACATTGATGGACGTTTATCGCTCACTGTTTACCTCCTCAATCCTGGCGCAGCCGTACACACAACCAGCAATGTATCGAGTAGCACCTGGGCCCCCGCCGTAACATGGGTCGGCTCAGCCCATTCATGTTCGGCATGGCTGACACCGCCTTTGCACGGGATGAAAATCATCGCGCTCGGGCACAAAGGCGCCATATAGCGGGCGTCATGGCCGGCGGCGGAAAGCAGATGCATGGATGGGATCCCTCGCTGTCTGGCTGATGACTCGATACAACCTTGCAACCGGTCGTCGAACAGGTTGGATGGCGCATCCACCAGTGGCTTGACGCTGACCTTGCACGGCGCAGTCTGCTCGTTACAAATGGCCAGCAACCGCTGACCGAGATGCTCCAGCACAGGATTCTCCGGATGGCGCAGATCAATACTGAACACTACCTTGGCGGGGACTACCGAGGGCGCATTGGGTTCGACCCGCAGGCGGCCAATGGTGAATTTCACCAGAGTGTCGTGTCCGCCGATCTCTTCGTATAACCGCTGGGCGATCCTCGAGAAAGCTGCCAAGGCATCTTCCCGGTCAGCCATGGCCAGCGTGCCGGCGTGGCCTTCCATGCCTGTGACGGTGACTTCCCAGGTTTTCTTGCCTTGAATCCCGGTCACCACGCCGATGATTTTTTGCCGGGCTTCGAGAATCGGGCCTTGCTCGATATGCGCTTCAAGATAGGCCGCCAACGGGAAGCCCAACGGGCGTTGCGGCAGATCGGCAAACAAGGCCATCTGCTCGGCCAGCGCCTGCCCGACGCTAATGCCTTGCGCATCACGTACGGCTTCAATTTCGTTCATCGGCATCACGCCAGCGAACGCCATGGAGCCCATCATCCCCGGTGCGAAACGCGAGCCTTCTTCATTCATCCAGGCCACGGCAATCACATCGCAGACCGGCCGGACGCCACTGTGTGCCAAGGCGATCAACGCTTCGAGCGCTGCTGCAACGCCGTAAACTCCATCGAAGCGCCCGCCAGTGGGCTGGGAATCCAGGTGGCTGCCGGTGAGGATCGGCAGCGCCTCGGGATCAGTGCCCGGTAGCGTGATAAACAGATTGCCGGATGCGTCGGTTGAGGCTGCCAGCCCGGCGTCTTTGGCCCAGCCGATCACCAGCCGCCATGCGGCATGTTCTTCTGCGCTCAATGCCTGGCGATTGACTCCGCCCTTGGCTGTGGCGCCGCATTCGGCCAGGGCCAGCAAACTCGCCCAGAGACGCTCTCCATCAATTTGGGGCATGCCCATGTTCAAGCCTCTCGTCAAAACCTTCTAATTGAAATACAGCAATTCCGGTAGGAGCGAACTTGTTCGCGAGGCGGTGTACCAGTTGATGCATGAGTTGCCTGAAACAAACTCTCGCGAACAAGTTCGCTCCTACCGGGTCTGCGGCGCAAAGGTCAATCAGTCTTCATCACCTGCCCCGCAATCGCCCGCGGATCTCGCGGCGCCCAGCTACCCGCTTCAGCCATGGCAATGAACTCGGCCAGGAAGCTGTTGAACAGCGCCGGTTCTTCCAGGTTCAGGGTGTGGCCGGTTTTGGGCAGCACGCACAGGCCGCAGGCCGGGATGGTTTTTTTCAGGAAAATGCCGGGCTGCAGACAGTGATCGTCTTCATCCCCGACCATGACCAGCGTTGGCAGAGTCATGGCCTTGAGAGGCTCTTCCAAATCATAGAAAGACGGTCGACGCGCCTGCACGCCGCGCATGGTCATGGCCGCACCCACATCAGAATGAGTGGCCAGACGATCAGCGAAGTCCTGCCAGCCGCGGGGATCCTTGTTCTGAAACTGCACGCGACTGGCGCCCAGTGAGTAGATCTTCGAAAAGGCTATGGCGCCCTGGGTTTCGAACTTTTCAGCCACTTGCAGGGAAACACCCCGGAAGTACTCTTCGAGGTCTTTCTCACACCCGTAGCCAGCGCCGGCGACGGTCAGCGACAAAGCACGCTCTGGCGCTCGCAGCCCAAAATGCACAGCCGTAAAGCCGCCCATGGACAACCCGACAATGTGAGCTTTTTCGATGCCCAGCCCGTCAAGTACAGCCACGGCGTCCTCCACGGCGCGGATTTGCGAATAGGCGTCCAGCTCGGCGGGAATGTCCGAGGGCGCGTAACCCCGGGCAGCATAGGTGATGCAGCGATGGCGACGAGCGAAGTAGCTCATCTGCGGTTCCCAGGCCAGATGGTTGCCGCCGAATTCATGGATGAACAGAATCGGCGTGCCGCTGCCCGCTTCTTCGACATGCAGTTTCACGTTGTCAGAGGTGGTGATGAACATGGACAAGTCCTCAGAAATAATCGGTCAGAATTGGGCCGTGCTGACATCCAGCCCGCGAGCTTCTTCCACCATGCGTGGCAACAAGGTGCAGAAGCGCTCCACCCACTCAGCGGGCACCGTGGTGCTGATCTTCACGAACCGGTCACCAAATCGCTGGGTGTGATAAGTGCCCTGGCGGATCATCACGCCTTCGCGCAGATAGCAGGCGACCAACGCTTCGGGCTTGATGCCTGCGCCAACGGTTTCCAGGACCAGAAAGTTGCCGTGGGACGGATAGATAGGCAGCGCCAGACCGGGAATCGCCGAAATCGCCTGGCGAATGGCTTCCTTGTTGCCGTGGTCGATGGACCGCACGGTGTCCATCCATTCAGCCTTGACCTGCAAGCCAGCCATGGCCGCACGTTGTGCGATCACGCTGGCCCCCAGCACTCCGGTGGACAGACTGGCGAACTCTTCCAGCAGCTCTGGCGAGGTCACCAGCGCGCCGACACGCAACCCGGCCAGACCCAGCCATTTGGAGAAACTGACAGTGACCACGATGTTCGCCGCGCCGGTTTTCAGCGCGGGGTAATGCCCTTCGGCGAAGTCCCGATAGGTGCAATCGTGGACCAGCAATGCATCGCACTCCTGGGCGATCTGCACGAAGGCTTCGATCTCGCTCTGGGTGTAGCGAATGCCCAGCGGATTGTTCGGATCGACCAGATAAATGATTGCGGTGCGTTCATCTACCACGCTGCGCAGCATGTCCGGGGTCAGACGGTAGCCGTTGTCAGCCGAATAAATCGGCACTTCGATCACTTCTGCGCCCGCCTGTTGGGCGAACAGGCATGGCCACTTCCAGGTCGGATCGGTGGTGACAAAAGTCGTGCCTGGCTTGCAGCGTGCCTTGCAGATCGTCGCCAGCGCATTCACGCCGCCATCGGTCACCATGGCTTCTGCGCCGGGAGTGCCCAGATCTGCAACGATGGCAGCACGCAATGCTTCAAAACCCAGCGGCGGCGCGTAAGCGTTGAATTCCCCCGCCTCGATGGCCGCGATCATCGCTGCCTTGACCGCCGGGTGGGTTGGAATGTGGTTGGTGTTCTGCCCCAGCCACGCCAGATCAGGCGTGGAACACAGTGCATCGAAATAGCGATTGCGCGTCAGGACGCTGGACATGCCGCCTCTCCCTTGCCGAATGGTGTGAAGTGAATGGCGATCAGATGACCGAGCCGCGAGCCGCGATGCCGCCGTCGATGGTGACGATGGTGCCGGTGATGTAGCCCGCTTTGGGCGAAGCCATGAATGCGATCAGATCGCCGACTTCTTCGGAAGTGGCCGGACGCTTGCCTGGGTAGCGGTCGAACAATTCCTCCCAGCGCTCTTCATCGCCGAGCATGTCGATGGCTTTGCGACGCATGATTTTCAGCATACGGTCGGTGGCGACAGGCCCCGGGTTGATGCCCACTACACGAATGCCGTCATTGAGACTGGCCCCGCCCAATGCTTTGGTGAAAGACATCAGCGCCGCGTTGCCGGTGCTCCCCGCGATGTAGCTGGCATCCCAGTTCTCGCCGGAGTTGCCAATGACGTTGATGATCACGCCATCGCGACCTTTCATGCGCTCGTAGAAAGCACGGGCCAGGGTGATGTAGCCAAACACTTTCAAGTCAAAGCCTTCACGCCAGGCTTTGTCCTGGACCACAGCGAGGGAGCCCGCTGGAATGTCTCCAGCATTGTTGATCAGGATGTCGCACTCGCTGGCCTTGAGTGCCAACTCTTCCATGACCGCAGTGCTGGACAAATCCAGGGCGTGGACCTGTACCCGCACGCCGTACCTGTCTTCGATTTCTGCCTTGGCGGCGAGCATTGGCGCTTCATTGCGTGCCGCCAGATGCAGGTGACAGCCTTCGGCGGCCATGATGTACGCCGTGGCCAGGCCGATGCCTTTGGATGCACCGGTAATCAGTGCGGTCTTGCCCTTGAGATTCAGGTCCATGAGTTGCTCCAATTAATAAACGGTCGGCTGTTGTTCAGCTTGTGTATGCACAAGACAGCAATTTGCATACCAAATCGTAAATCCGTTTATTAACGCGGTGCCCTCAGGAAAAGTGCGCGATGAAATCCGCGAGGTTGTCGCCCAGCAAATTCAGGTGCCCGCGCATGGCGCTGTGGGCCTTGTCCCCGTCATGACTGAAAATCGCGGCCATCACCTCGGCATGCTCGCGCAGGGTGTCGCCAATACGGCCGGGCATGTGTGTCACCCGGCGCCGATAAGCCCCGACCCGGTTGCGCAAGGCGCGGGTCTGGGCGGCCAGAAATTCGTTGTGAGAGGCGTCGTAAACCGCTTCGTGAAACTCTTTGTTGATCTCGTAGAACTCGTCGATATCGGCGTTTTCAGCACACAGCTCCAGGCGCCGATGGATATCTTCCAGGTTTTTGCGCTGAGGCAAGGTGATGCGCCGCGCAGCCAGACGGGCACACAGGCCTTCAAGTTCGGCCATGACCTGAAACATTTCCAGCAACGTCTGCACACTGATCGTCCGCACCGTAACGCCTTGCCGACCTTTGGACTCCACCAGCCCCGTGGCCCCGAGCAAGCGAAATGCCTCACGCACCGGAGTGCGGGAAACACCAAAACGCTCGGCGATCTCCTTCTCATCCAGGCGCTGGCCGGGGACGAGCTGCCCTTCGGCAATTTCTTTTTCAAGAATGCGATGCAGCGTATCTGCCAAGGTCTCGCCGGGTCCTGAACTCAGCTCTTGACGCTCCATTTGAGTGCTCACGCTCGATTCCTGTGCACTTATACCCATATCTTGAATACCAGAATTGATTATTTGCATACACAACAGTGCAAGACTGCGTTCTGGCCGCCTTTATATACGGCCTCCGGGAATTAATACAGTAGCCAGCTAAGCGCTGGCATACATCCTGCAAAAACCATGCATCCTCAAAGCATAGCCAGGTATACAAGATGACGATGCCAATCAGCGCAGGCCTAGCATGAGCGGTCTGCCTCTATATAGCGTTAAGCCTGAAGCCGGTAGCCCGGGGTTATCCGCTCCTCGCGAACCATTGCTGGAGCTGACCGACGTTGCCAAGAGCTTTGGCAACGTTCAAGCATTGCGCGGTTTGAATGCCACCATCGGCAAAGGCGAATTCGTCACCGTGGTCGGTCCGTCGGGCTGTGGCAAAAGCACCTTGTTCAATATTGTCGCCGGGCTGGAAGAGCCGGATGGCGGCGCGGGCATTCGTTTCCGTGGTCAACCGTGCAAGGCCAGGGACCTGCTCGGCGACGTGGCGTTCATGCCCCAGCAGGATCTTTTGCTGCCATGGCGCACGGTCATCGATAACGCGATCCTGGCCATCGAGATGGAAGGCATGCCCAAGGCCGAAGCCCGGCAACTGGCGCTGAAGATGCTTCCGGAGTTCGGTCTGGCCGGTTTCGAAAAACAGTACCCGCACCAGCTTTCCGGCGGCATGCGCCAGCGGGTGGCCTTGATGCGCACCTTCCTGTTCAAGCGCGACCTGATGCTGCTCGATGAACCCTTCGGTGCTCTGGATGCGCTGACCCGGGTCATGATGCAGCGCTGGTTGCTGGACATCTGGCAACGGCACAACCGCACCATTCTGTTCATTACCCATGACGTCGACGAAGCAATCTTCCTCGGTGACCGTGTGCTGGTGGTCACCGCGCGCCCTGGCTGCATCAAGCTGGAATTACCCATCGACCTGCCCCGCCCTCGCGGCGCCGACCTGGTGACTTCGCCGGAATTCATCGGCCTCAAGCGCACCCTGCTTGAAGCCATAGAAGAAGAAAGCATGAAGTCCTTCCAGGCCACGGGAGGTTGAGCCGTGACTGACCTGAACACCACACGCCCTGCCCGCTTCGACGCGGTGGAGTGGCAAGCCCGCGTCGAACTGGCCGCCTGCTACCGACTGGTGGCCAGGTTCGGCATGGACGATTTGATCTACAACCATATTTCCGCCCGGGTTCCGGGTCGCGAAGGCCAATTCCTGATCAATCCTTACGGCCTGCTGTTTGAAGAGATCACCGCATCGAGCCTGGTCCTGATCGATCTGGACGGCAATCAGTTGGCCGAGAGCGACTACACGGTCAACGTCGCCGGTTTCGTCATCCACGGCGCGATTCACAGCGCCCGCCACGACGCAGCCTGTGTGTTGCACACCCACTCCGATGCCAGCGTGGCGGTGTCCGGGCAAAAAGACGGCTTGTTGCCGTTGAGCCAGTTCGCCATGCGTTTCTATCAGCGCCAGGCCTTTCACCCCTACGAGGGCGTGGCCATTGATCTGGAGGAGCGTACCCGGCTGGTCCAGAACCTCGGCGAGCATCGCCTGCTGCTGATGCGCAACCACGGCGTGCTGACTATCGGCCGGACGCCCGGTGAGGCCTTCATGCTGCTGTATTACTTCGAACGTGCGGCCCGGATTCAGCTGGCCATGCAGGCCGCTCAGGCGGCCGGTGCCGAGCTGGTGATCCCGTCGCCGCAGACTTGTGAAAAAGCCGCTCGCCAGTTCTGGGAACAGAAAGGCGACATCCTGATTGCCGGTGAACGTGAGTGGCCCGGCTTCATCCGCCAACTGGATCGTAACGACCCTTCATACAGGACGTGATGCCAT